>ERZ808242.224-NODE-224-length-43278-cov-4.463202_pt1 | contig 43278 bp, 36 predicted proteins | sample MGYA00521244_ERZ808242 | MGnify/ENA primary metagenome ERZ808242 (study PRJEB31516, sample SAMN03275573) | gut metagenome | biome: mammalia-associated habitat; material: feces | host: Papio cynocephalus | place: Kenya | collected 2012-07-27 ... | reverse complement strand
CCTAGCAATAAATTTTCAAAAAATTGCTGCAAATATTGCGTTGTAGCGTGGATTCCGTTGGGCAAATTGTTGTAATTGGCTCTCACTAAGGCATTGCGAAAATACCACGAATTGTGAGCAAAAATATCATTATCAAGGCTAAAACCAAAAGTTCGCAAATACTTAATAATAAAAACGGCTGTCGTACGAGTATTGCCCTCACAAAAAGGATGAATTTGCCACAAACCGGCAGTAAACTCGGCTAGATGTTTTACACTTTGCGCAAGACTATTTTTGCTATAAGGGAACAATTTTTCTTGAGTAAAATCATAGTCAAGAGTTTCCTGGAGACTGTCGCAAGGAGCATAATAGACAGTGTCTCCATTAAGTACCCACTCTTTTTTGGAAATATTGTAAGTCCGAAATTGACCGGCATGGCTAAAGACTTCGGCAAAAAGGCATTTATGCAAGTTCTTATAATAAGCGGGAGAGAATTGAAAAGTTTGCTCAGACAATACTTCAGCAATGTGCACAGAAACGAGATCGGCCTCTTCACAATTGTCCTCGACGCCTAAACGTTGCCGTTTCTGCTCATAATAACTATGCAACCGCTGCTTAGCAGTTGACATATCGATTTGACCTTCGATATGCTCCTTGGCCGTTTCCAGTAAATAAGCGGAAGTTTTCAGACCATCTACATCTTGAAGCCCAATTGCCGCCCGCCAAGCAGCACTTTTTTCCGCTTGTTCAGGCTCACTTTGACGAAGATATGTTTCCAGGCTGTAACTTTGCTCATTCGAATCATAAACTTTTGACATGCGACTTATTTTAAAGCAATGCTATTACTTGAGGCAATCATTTTTTATTGCTTAACTTTTAAAAGTGATTAACCAAAATAAAAAGTCCAACCATAGATAACCTAAAAGGAAAATACCAATAGTTCAAACCGATATTGCATTAAACCTTGCAATTTACAAGATCATCTATTCATTAATATTGATATTGTTCGCGCATTGATATATAATCCGGATAGATTTAGAGTATTTTTTGGGGGGCATTTATGTATATTTCAGTTGATGAAGCTGCTGTAAAGTTTAATATTTCTAAAAGGCGCGTCCAAGTTTTGTGTGAAGAAGGACGTATTAATGGTGCTAGTATAATTGGCGGTGCGTGGCGTATTCCTAAAAGTGCTACAAAACCTGTTGATAAGCGAAAAAAGAGGATGTGCAATTATGAGTTGGAGCTATACAGTACATCACAAGAAGCGCTTACTATTACGGATGTATGTGAACTGTTATCTATATCAAAAGCCACATTAAAAAATTGGATTCGCTTAAGAAAAATCGTTCCCGATATCGGCGATCAATTATTTAGTCGTGGATATATTGAACACTTTATCGAAGATCTAAAATCTAACGATAATATAAAACTTAAAAGTCGCAGAAACAAAAAGCAGGTTTCAGGTAAAATTCTCTATAGAGATTATATTTATACTGAAAGCAACCAAAAACTAATTGCTGAACTATTAGAAATTAGCGCAATTGAAAGCGAAAAAGAGCTTTTAATAGTCCTCGCTAATTTTGCCGTTCAACTTTATTACCAAAGTCGCAACATCGAATTTACGGACAACAACGTCTTATTAAACTTTTTGTCTAAAGAACAAACAAGCGAATTCTATGTCTTGATTAAGGATCTTATTGGAGAGTGCGCAATTGATCCAGTTTTAATAAACAAATTACAGCCTGTATTATCAAAAAGAATACAATTTGTTAAGGGAGAGGACTCATTAGGAGGCGTATACATTTCCTTACGAGATATCGGACAGCGAAAAAATTTAGGCACTTATTACACTCCGCAAAAAATTGTCAACAAATTGATTGGCCTTTTATATGAAAACAGCAATTTACAGAAAAAGACGATTTGTGATCCTTGCTGCGGTACAGGTAATTTTTTATTAAGTCTTTGCGTTAAAGGAGTAGATTACTCTACTCTTTATGGACAGGATATAGATTCTACAAGTGTATTTTTGTCGAGAATTAATATAGCACTTGTCGTCCCCGAAATATCGGCTTTAGAAATACGCTCCAGGATCACTATTGGCAATACATATTTTGAAAGTTTTACTCAAAAATTTGATATAGTCGTCGGCAATCCGCCTTGGGGGAGCAACTTTTCGGAAGAAGATATCAGCAAATGCCGAAAGATATTAAAAACAGCATCTGATAAAAATATAGAATCTTACGATTTATTTGTTGAAAAAGCCTTATCCATGCTTGTTTATAAAGGCATGCTGGCATTCGTTCTTCCTGAAGCAATTTTGAACGTTGCAGCGCATAACACCATTAGAAAATTAATGCTCGACTCTTGCTCTTTTAGATTCGTTTCCTACCTTGGTAATGTTTTTTCAGGTGTTCAGTGTCCTTCCATTATTCTTGGTATAACACCAGACAATGAAAAAAATGTAGTTGGTTGCAAAGTTTCCACTGACAATAGTTCGTATACCATTTCAGAACCCAGAATTTTTTCAAACGACACGCTTTCATTCAATGTGTCTGACGAAGAGAATAGGTGTCTGAATGCAATTAGCAATATAAAAAATGTTACTTATTTGAAAGACAACGCTCAATTCGCACTTGGCATAGTCACTGGCAATAACAAGGAATATCTATCAACCGAAAAAGGTATCAATAATGAAGTTATTCTCAAGGGCAATGATATTACGAGATATAGAATAAAAAAGGCAAAAAATTATATTCGCTTCGTACCGGAATCTTTTCAGCAAGTCGCCCCTGTTGAAATGTATAGGGCAAAGGAAAAATTACTCTATCGTTTTATAAGCGAGGTTCCTGTCTTTGCCTATGATAACCAGCAAACACTCTCCCTGAACAGCTGCAATGTTCTTATCCCTCGTATTAAAGGCCTTGAAATAAAGTATATTCTTGCAATACTTAACTCAAGTGTTACTGCTTATTTTATTGCAAAGAAGTTTAATTCTGTCAAATTGCTTCGTTCACACATTGAGCAAATGCCTATACCATTTGTTCCAATGGATGTTCAAATTCCTATCATAAAAGAAGTAGACCGCATAATGAGTTCTTCCGAAAATATAAGTGAGCTTTATAAAGATTTGGATAACGAAGTTATGAAATTATTTGGCCTTTCTAAAACAAATAGAAATATTATAAAAAATGCTTTATATGGGAAGAATTTATTCATTGATACGTAGCTTTCATTTGTAAAAACAGGTCGTAAAGTTCCTCATATGTAAGCCACTTAACAAAGTGCCTCCTATGATAATCAATGGTACTGCGATTCAAATGGAACTGGCCTTCACCATCATTGCCTTTGTGCTGCTTGTCTGAATATCCGGGACAGGACACGATCTTATCGGAGTTCATCTTAAAGATAGCAATACCGTCAGCAAAAAACAGTCCATAGTAAAGAACATCAAATTCTAATCGCTTCACCTGCTGAATATTACAGTCAAAGTCGTGATTGCACCTATCTGTGCTACTAAGCGCACGATTTCCAATGTTTGCTTTTTTACATTGCTCGATAACATTAAAACGAGTAATGAGTTCATCATTAGTTTTCATAACAGTAGAGAATTTTACTTCAATTCTCTGCTTTCTGACTTCATCATAAAGATCATGAAACTGATTGTGAGATTTAGTATAACCATATAGTTTTTCAATCATAAGCTCTGCAACAGTACCGAATCTGCGAGTTCTAAGTGCAAAGATACCGTCACGGAACTCTTTTATATAATTTGTCACTCTTTATAAATCCTCGTTGAGTTTGATATCAGTTTATATTTAAGATAATAATTTTCTGCTAACTAATTTTAGATCTATAGTTATCAACCGCCGTAAAAAACTAAGTGTCCATTTTGCAGTAATAGAGCATATTTTCTTGTTTATCATAAACAACTATAGTAAAATTACGCAAACCGTTAGTGGCGCCGTCTCTCTTTATTTGATTTTCAGATTCTGGCTGTCTATCTCTAAGCCAATAATAGCCATTCCTAACAGGAGGAACGAGCCTATTCCCATCGCGATCGGTTACAAAGGGCCCTACTCTGCCGCCTTCTATTTCACGGCCATAAAGTAAAGTCTGGGCTGCTGCATCCAAAGGAAAAGCTTGCCATTCTTTGGAGCTAGCCAGCTCTTTTCCTACTTTATCATTAGTAAACTTGACTGATACCAACAGATGTCCGTCGCCGTGAAAACCGCCGTGAGTATCTTCAGACTTAACAATTTCACCACCGCAAATATCAATACCCAGCTCGCGACTAATATTTCTTAGCATACGGTCAGTGCTGTGAGTGGTATACCAAAAAATGCCAGCCATCACACAAGCCACAGCTAAAACCAAACAGTACACTATTTTGCGGTTCATAAAAAGCCGTCCCTTTCACGTCGTCAAACAGTCAGAAAATATTATCACGTATCAACGAATTTAACCAGATTCATAGGTAAAAGCCGCTCTAAGTTAAGCATCTTTAAGCTCCTGAGTATGCACCAAGGCAGCATAAGCTCCACCTTTTTGCATAAGTTCTTCATGGCTGCCCAGCTCAATAATTTGACCATTATCAATAACGGCAATGCGAGTGGCATTTTTAACAGTAGAAAGACGATGGGCAATTACAATAGTAGTACGTCCTACTGACAATTTGTCGAACGTTTTCTGAATTTTCGCTTCAGTAACGCTATCTAAAGCGGAAGTAGCTTCGTCCAAAATTAAAATAGGCGGATTTTTTAGGAAAATACGCGCAATAGAAATACGCTGTTTTTGACCACCGGAAAGCAATACGCCACGCTCGCCGACATTGGTATGCAAGCCTTCAGGCATAGCTAAAACATCTTCATAAATTTCCGCTAATTTGGCAGCTTCAACTATTTCCTCTTCAGACGCATCCAATTTTCCATAGCGGATATTTTCTAAAATACTGTCCGGAAATAAAAAGACATCTTGGGAAACTACGCCGATATTTTGGTGCAAAGATTCTTGCGTAACGGTACGCACATCTTGACCGTCAATACAAATTTTTCCCGAGCTAACATCATAAAAGCGCGGCACTAATTGACTGAGCGTAGTTTTACCACCACCGGAAGAACCGACAAAAGCTATAGTTTCGCCTGGCTGAATAGTCAAAGAGACATCATGTAAAATATCACGTCCAGCTTGATAGGCGAAAGAAACATGCTCAATATCGACACGTCCTTTGACGTTTTGTAAAACATGGGCATTAGGAGCATCTTGTAAACTAGGCTCGGTGCGCATAAGTTCCACAAAACGATGCAAGCCGGCCATACCGTTAGATAGCAATTCAGCCGTAGAAGCCAAACGACGAATAGGATTTACAAAAGTTGTCACATAAAGGCTAAAAGTAATTAAATCGATAATGTTGAGTTGACCGGCCATAATCAAAGCGCCACCCACAGCAATAACGGCCACCGAAAGCATACAAACGAAAAATTCTATGGAAGCATTGAAAAGGCCCATGGCTCTATGGAAACCATATTTAGAGTGACGATAACTGCGATTGGCAGCGTCAAATTTGCTAAGTTCAACATTTTCGTTAGCAAACGCTTTAGCAGTTTTAATACCGGAAAGGCCCGATTCAAAATCGGCATTGATAGAGGCTGTCACTTTTTTTACTTGGCGGGAAGCTTCACGCATAGATTTGCGGAAGTACCACACAACGCCCAAGAAAATAGGAATCATAATGGCAATAACCAAAGCCAAGCGCCACTGTATAGTAAACATTACCACCAAAGCACCGACAATAGTCAAAGTAGAGATAAAAATATCTTCCGGACCGTGATGGGCCAATTCGGTAATATCAAAAAGATCGGCAGTAAGTCGGCTCATAAGCTGGCCGACTCTATTTTTATCAAAAAAGTCGCAGCTTAGTTTCTGTATATGGCGAAAAAGATCGCGACGGATATCATTTTCTACCAATATGCCAAAGCGGTGTCCCCAATAAGCCACAATATAAGTACAAACGGAGCGCAAAATATAAGCTATAGTAATAACAGCCATTACGCTCCAAAAAGCTCTCCAAGCATTTTGTGGCAATAAAGTATACAAGCACCAACGAGAGACAGCCGGAAAGGCTAAGTCTATTAAAGAGATAATTAAAGCGCTAGTTATGTCCAAAAAGAATAACTTTTTATGCGGCTTAAAATAAGAAAAGAAAATTTGTAATTCAGATTTATTACTAAAGTCTTGCATAATGAGTTAAATAAAAAATGATCAAAAAATTGGCCAGCTAGTTGGGCTGGAACCCTCCCAGACGAAAAATCTTTGTGTCATTTTGTGTATTCCTTTTTTTATCAATAAAAAAAAGCAGCTTCATCAGCTGCTTTTTTGGGCTTACTCGTTAATATTGCGCATCATCATTAGTATGCGTTTCGTTTGTAGCGCCATTATTTTGTGAATCTGGTCGAGAATAATGCTGTCCAGTGAAATTATTTTGCGCTCTATTGGTGGGTAGCTGTACTGGCTCTTGGTTTAAAGGAATTGCGCGTACAGTCTGCGCAACTTGCGTTTGGACATTATCGCTGTTGGCATAGCCACTTCTCATATACATAGCAGCTACAACTATAAGACCAAAAATTATAGCCCAGCAAAGCATTATGAAGAACAATGAATCGGTGCAAATGCCTACAAAGCAAATCATTAAAGCCCAAAACAGAATAGAAACCACACAGCCCAGCGTTCCAGTTTGCTTTTTATTACGTTTAGCTTCCAAAGCTGCAATCTGTTTTTGTCTCTCTTTAAGCTTAGCTAATTTAGCTTGCTCACTTGGAGTTAATTTAAATCTACTATCTGAGGCTTTTTTCTCTTTTTCTAACAGCTCACGTAATTGATCCTTAAAATCGATAATATCAGTAGAAGAATACGTGATCATACAAGGTATAATGGCAAAAATGGAAGCGGTAAAAGAGCCTAAGCCCAAAGCAACCATAATCTCATTATTAAAAAAGTACCAGCCTATAAAGGCTATGACTAAGCCTCCAAAAAAAGCGGTAACATCTAGCCAGGCTAAAAATTTTGCCATATAAATAATGGCCTTTTTTATACCCTTTGGAAAAAGATTGAGGAAATATTCTGAAAAATCCATAGTACTGTCGCCCTCGCTTTCTCTGCTTAGCTAGATAGCTGTATCTTAGAATTGGACACGTTCGTAACTTTGTGATTCAGCATTTACATTCTGGCTGCGCTTGGCATTATCTTCTCGATTTTGCCTATCAGAACGTTCTAAAGCTTCATCGCGAATAGAGTCATGTTCTTCGTTATTTTGCTGCTTAAGATAATCCAACTTGCCAGCAGCTTCCTCATCTAAAATTTGTCTAAATTCACGCAAATTTTTTATAGCACTACTTATAAAAGTTACAGCTATAAAACCACCAACTATGGTCATTAAAAATCCGTTAGTAAAAGCAGAACTACTCTTAGCGTTTATTAAATAATATAAACCGTTCAGAGCAATTAAAGCGCCCATTCCCCCAGACAACATAATTTTATATTGCTTTCCCTCGGCGTCCGGCTGTTTAGCCATAGTTAAAAGATGTTTTTTTCGCTGATCTTCAGTCATATTTTGCTTGGCAGAATCTATGACAGCATAAAGGTAAGCAAAGGCTGGAATAATACAAACAAAAAGAAAAAGCCTCAAAGCATCAAAAAACTCAAAATCTTCTATAGTAAAAGCACAAACGATCAGACCAATCAATCCTATAGCTACAAATAATAAAGAAAGCTGTCCAACTAATCTAACTTTAGGGCTTACGCTCGACTTTTTGCTGCCACTCTCTAATTGGTAAGCAGCGCTCTCTCGGTTTTCCACTTTGCCAACCCTCCATACTATTCTCTATTTGTTAAATTTTCTTTATTATTACCGAATATTTTGCTTTTGACTATGTATCTCCACTAAATTGTCGATAGCCATTTCCACGTCAAGAGTATGAAAACCGAGCCAAGAATCGTGCATAAGTTGCGCATTAGCAATTTTGTATATTTCTCTACTGGTAATATTGGCATAATAGTGCCAATAACGGTATACATAACCAGTCCAATACATTATTTCTCTATTATATACGGTACCGGCTTTTTTTAATCCACCAGCTTCGTCTTCTATTTCTTCTAAAATGTATTCTTCGCCGGCCCATTGCAAGCGATCATAAATATCATCTAAAGCCAGGGCTGCCTTACTATTCATGAAAGTCTCAATAAAAGCAGGACAATCATAATTACTTTTAAGAGCCAATTCAAAAAGACGCCCTTGAATATCACAAAGTTGCCTATGATCAAGACGAAGATGCACCATTTTATTTAAACTTCATCCTCCATAATTTCATCAAAGAACCGCCCTTCACGACGATACAAACGACAAATTTTTTCTGCGGCAGATATTCCTTGAAAGCGTGGTTGCTCACTTTTAATCTTCAATAAATTCAATTCTTTTTCGGCAAAACTTTCTGTCTTGATAATATCAACTTGGCAACAAGCTTTTTGAGTTAAAGCAACATACTGTTTACCAAGTTCTAAAGCTGACAAACTATTTACCAAGGCCTTATCAGTTATTTCTCCACTGAAAAACCTATCCAATACGACAAACATCCTATCATTGGCAATATAACCGACGATCATATCGCAATCGCCACTCAAACTCTTAAACTTTCGATAAATTTGCGTCCCTCGCCAAGGCTCCATTTTATCACGATTATAAGCAACAAAAAGGGCCCAGTCTAAGCCAACTTCAAGGTCTAAAGTGTTAAGTCCATTCAAATTTACATTCAAAGTATACAACTTAGCATTAGGGTAATTGCAAACTAAAGTTAAAGGCTGGCTACGCTCAGTTCCCATATAAAAGCCTTTGCCAAAATCGCAACGATCACGGCTTACAGGAGCGATATTTCCAACTAAACCGGCCTTAGAACCATGATATAAAATTAAATTTTGTGAAGTTAAACTCAAAATATAGAATATCCTATTCTAAAAAATATAACTAATTTAGAACTGTACTTCATCATAGAAACTATCGTCAGATGAGGAATAATTAGAAGAACGGCGTGAATTTTTCTTTGGAGCAGGCGAGCGGTGGCAATTATAGCGATTTTCTCCGCGCTCATAATCGGGATCATCAATATAGTCATTTTCAGCGTACATATTGTTAGGATGGCTATCGTTAGTAAAAGGAACGCCTTCTTCCTCCGCAATTAAACGAGCAAGTTCTTCCTCGCCTTCATCGGGAGGCAATTCTACAAAGGTGGCGCCAGCAGCTTCTTCAGCTAAAACTTTTTTATATCTGATAATATCGAGAATACAAGACTTTATAATGCTTACGCCTGCAAATGTCCAAGCAATTGCCCCCAATATGTGTTCGAGAGTAGATAAATTGGGCCAGTTAAAGTTAAAATTATGGATTAGAAAGTAGTTGATTATTCCAAAACTAATAAAAACAACCCCTACAGACATACAACCGTACGAGTCGGAAGTTTTGCTCTCTTTAGCATCTTTTAACAATTTAGCTCTTTTTATCTCTTCAGATTCATTATCTTCGGAAAATTGAACCCCAACTGTAAACAAAATAATTGCCAGATAAACCGAACACCACGCACCCTGAGAAAAAGAGAAATCATCAAGCGCAAGTGAGAGCAAACAAGAGATTGCTATGCCTCCAATGAACATTGTATAAGATGATCTTGTCAAAAAGATACTAAATTTATTGGAAAGCGTTTGAGTTTTAGTTTGCCTAGCTAATTCAGCTTGTCTAACCATTTCTTTTCTAGCTGCACATTTTTCCGATTTTTTACCCGACATAGAAAGCACCCCGCAAGACAATTTTTTTACCAAAGCTATAAATGCCAAAATTCCACATACAACTGTGAAAGCCTAGTTTTCTAGCTTAACTGGTGCGCTAATTAAATATCGTCGCTTATTTTCAACGCTTAAATGAACTAGATAAAGTGGCAGCTTTACTCTTACTTTTACAGCTGTTATCATAAATTTTGCGATTATAACCATAAAAACTATAATTTTTGTATATTATTTACGGATATAAATACTATATGGAGGCAATTCAATTATGATTAGCAGACCCTTATATTTAAACAAAATCATGGCCTATGTGGATACGCCTTTTGTTAAAATTCTTACCGGAGTGCGCCGCTGCGGCAAGTCTACACTTCTTAAAATGATTATCGAAAAGTTAAAAACAGAGAAAAACATTCTCCAAGAACAAATTGTCAGTTGTCGTTACGATTCAATGGAATACGAAGATCTGACAGCTAAGCAAGTGTATAATGATCTAAAAGCTCGGCTTTCAAGTAGTGGAACAACCTATTTATTTCTTGACGAAATACAAGAAATAGACGGTTGGGAAAAAGTTGTTAATTCTTTAGCTTCAGATTTTGACGTAGATGTATATATTACAGGTTCAAATTCTAGAATGATGTCTTCTGAAATATCAACTTATCTTACCGGAAGATATGTTTCTTTTCGTATTTTTACTTTATCTTTTAAGGAATATCTAACTTTTAGAAATTTTTTCACTTCTATAAGCGATCCCAAAACAGAACTTGCTAATTATATTCGTTTAGGTGGTTTTCCGGCTACCCACTTACAAGCGTATTCTCAAGACGAAGTATATACAATCGTGCGTGACATATATAATTCTACAATATTTTCCGACATTGTCAGGCGCAATCAAATCAGAAAGATCGATCAATTAGAACGAATAGTGAAATATGTATTCAATAATGTGGGACAAACTTTTTCTGCCAAATCTATTGCAGATTATCTAAAATCTGAGCGTAGGACTATCGATAGCGAAACTGTTTATAGTTATTTGGAAAAGCTAGAGAAGGCCTATCTTATTCACCGCTGTTCAAGATACGATTTGCAAGGTAAAGAAATTTTAAAAACACAAGAAAAATTTTATCTTGCGGATACTGCTCTTCGCTATAGTGTTCTTGGTTATAATACTGACAGCGTTGCTTCAAGTTTAGAAAACGTTATATATCTAGAACTTTGCCGTCGTGGATATACTGTAAATGTAGGAAAAACAAATGACGGTGAGATTGATTTTGTAGCCAACAGACAAAATGAAAGAATTTATATTCAGGTAACACAAGAAATAAGCTCCGAAAAGACAGAAAAGCGAGAATATGAGCGCTTGCTAAAAATTCGCGATAACTACCCCAAATATGTTCTCACCACCGATACTTTTGGAGGCGGCAATTATAAAGGAATTAAGACTATGCACATAGCTGATTTTTTGCTTAGCAATGAATATTAAATGTTTTAACTGTGAACCGAGCGGCTAAAACTCTACATAATCGCAATTTTTGCCATTATGTAGAGTTTTGATCACTACTTAAAGGCGTCAGTGTTTGACTGAAGGATCGTTTATCACTTTTTACGTCGCGGCAGGCAATTGTTTCCGTGAGTACATAAAATAGTAAGCAATGCCGATAATATCAGCTAAAGCCCAGCCAATAGGTACAGAAAGCCAGATACCAACTACACCAATAGCCGGAATGGCTGACAAAGCGTAAGCTAAAACTACACGCGTACCTAAAGAAGCAACAGTTAAAATTACCGACATGGAAGGCATATTGACAGCGCGGTAATAGCCGTAAAGTAAAAACAATATGCCTATACCGATATAACAAGCTCCTTCAATGCGTAAATACTGTATACCAACGGTGATAATAGCTTTTTCTTGCGAATCGATAAAAATTTGCATAAGAGGCTGGGCGAAAGTAAAAACTAAAACGCTGATAATAAAGCAAAATATTGCTGAAGTTAATATCGCGCTGCGAATACCAAGGCGAATGCGTTCAGGCTGTTTGGCGCCGTAGTTTTGAGCCACATATGTAGAAAAAGCGTTGCCAAAATCTTGCACCGGCATATAAGCAAAAGAATCGATTTTAACTGCGGCCGCAAAAGCAGCCATAACCACAGTACCAAAACTGTTGACTAAGCCTTGCACCAACAAAATACCGAAATTCATAATCGATTGCTGTACACTAGTCATTACCGATAGATTCACAATTGAAGCTAAATCGGCTTTGTCCCAACACATATCCACTCGTTGTGGCCGCAAGTGTGGGAATTTATTCAAAGTATAAATAGCAATAGCAATTCCGGCCAGGAACTGCGCTGCTATCGTAGCCCAAGCGGCGCCCCCTACTCCCCACTTAAAAACCAGTACAAACAATAAATCCAAACCGATATTGCCTAGAGCAGCTACCGCCAAAAAATATAAAGGTGTTACAGAATTGCCCACCGCGTTAAGTAAATTGGCAAAATAATTATATAAAAAGGTAGCCATAATGCCAGCGAAAATGATCTTCAAATAGACGCTCATTAAAGGCTGCACTTCTATAGGCACACAAAGCCAATGCAAAATATGACCTAGCCCTAAATATACACCAATATTAAGTAGCAAAGCTGCCGTAGCAATTAAGCTAAAAGACATAAAAATGCAACGCCGCAATTTATCAAACTGGCCGCTTCCATATTGCATAGCAATAGCTGCTCCACTCCCCATACACAGCCCTAATATTATGGAAGTCAAAAAGATCATCAGGGCATACGAGGAACCGACAGCAGCCAAAGCATTAGCGCCCAAGAAGCGGCTCACAATCCAAGTGTCGGCTATATTGTAAGTTTGCTGTAATAAATTGCCACACATTAAAGGCAAAGCAAAACGCAAAATATTTAAAGTTATCGGCCCTTTAGTTAAATTATATTGCATAATGTTTAATAAACACGCCGCACAGGAATGCGTATTTCGGTGACATATTGTTTAGGGTCGCTACTCAATACATTATCTATCAAATTTAATTCTCGCGAAAAACCAATAATTTCTAATTTTTCAGCCTTTATATATTGCAACATTTTTTGATAATGAGTTGGCGCCTTATCGTGACTACCTTGAAAACGCATAGAGACACATAAACCAGGCTCTATACTGTCAATTTCACCTTCATATGTATCTTCATCATCTAAGATGATAAATACTACATCGTAGCGATCGTATTTACCTAAATATAAATTTTCTTTACAAATACCTACACCAACTTTACCTTGAAAAGTAAGTGGAACTTTTTGATGTTTTTCCAAACGTCTAATTGAATGTTCTAATGACAAATAAGATTTCCATTTGACTGAATCTTTAATCCAAACTAAACGACAAGCTTCTGTAGTTAATAATTTTATTTGTTCCAAATTAGAATGGCGAGCGTCTCTAATTTGTGCCAAACGGTGCTCTATTTTGCGTCCTATAGCTTCCAACTCACTCTTTTTTTGCTCTACAATCTCTTTATGTTTAAGCAAAGTATTTTCTATTAAATCTAAATCGCGATTATGCACAAATTCAGCGATTTGCTCTAAAGGCATATCTAAAGCACGCAAGTAACGAATATTGGTGAGAACTTCAAATTGGCGAATACTGTAATAGCGATAGCCTGTTTCCGAGTCTATATACTCAGGATGAAGAATGCCTAAACGCTCATAGTGGCGCAAAGTACCTGCGCTAAGTTGAAACATTTTGGCTACATCACCTATTTGAAAAAGTTTTTTCTCGTCCATGTTATCTTTTCCACGCTCCGCAAATACTAAAACGGCATTGTTGATTGGACTTGCTTATTTTGAGCACGACGCTGCAACCAAGCAAAAGCGATTAAACATATTATTACAGAGACAAGCGAGCCGGCCGCTGTTACTAAACCCATGGGGAATAAAGTATGCGGATACATAATTGAAGCTAAATAAACTCCGGGAATACGAGCAAAAAACAGCGTGATCATATTGTGCATAAAAGATAATTCAGAATGACCACAAGCGCAGAAATAACCACTAAAGCAGAAATGGATACCAGCTAATAAACAATCCCAAATATAACCGCGCAAATATTCACCACCCATAGTGACAACTGTATGATCGGAAGTAAATAAATTTACTACGCTATCAGCATTAAATTGAGCTATTACGGAAACTAACAAACCGAAACTGACGGCCATATAAATAGCATAGCGCAAAGTAAGCACAGCTCTTTCAGGCTTTTGAGCGCCGATATTTTGAGCACTAAGGGCGGAAACAGAAGACAATAAAGACGAAGGTACCAAGAAAAGGAAACCGATAATTTTTTCTACAATGCCCACGGCTGCCGCGTCGTTAAGGCCTCGCCTATTGGCAATAATAGTAATAGCAATAAAAGCAATTTGCACAAAACCGTCTTGTAAAGAAACAGGCAAACCAATTTTTATAAGCTTCCCCATAATAAAGTGGCTAATTTTAAAATCTTCTTTGCTAGGCAAAATTTCTTTATGGCGCACAAACATGCATAAGGCAAAAATAACGCTCACAGCTTGCGATAAAGTTGTGCCTAAAGCCGCACCTACAGGGCCTAAGTGCATAGCTCCAATAAAAATATAATCCAAGACAATATTTACAACACAAGCTACGGCCACAAAATACATAGGGCTTTTAGAGTCGCCCAAGCCGCGATATATAGCACTAATAACATTGTAAGCCGTAATAAACGGTATACCTAAAAAGCAAACAAATAAATAAGCGGCCGTTCCCTGCACAGATTCTTGAGGAGTAGACATAATCGATACAATAGGATCGACTAAAAAGGCCAAGACAGCCGTCACGACAACAGAAACTGCAATAAAAAGTACAGAGGTATTGCCAATAGCTTGAGCAATTTGTTTTTTATTATCGGCGCCAACTGCCTGAGCAATAGTTACCGTAGAGCCCATAGTTAAGCCAACTATCATAACAGTAAGCATATGCATAACCTGACTGCCGATAGAAACTGCAGTAATGCTGGCTACCGTATCAAATTGGCCAATAATGAAAAGATCAGCTAAACCATAAAGAACTTGTAGAAAGTAAGCCAATAAAAAAGGCAAGGAAAAATAAACGATATTCTTAAAAACACTACCTGAAGTCAAATTTTTTTCCATTAAAGTTTCTTTTCCGCCTCTGACGTTTACTTTTATTGCCTAAAAAACCAGAGATTTAATCGGAGCACTCCTTCCGCAGGCCACAATAGACTCTACAATTATTATAGAGTCAAGCTTTATTTAATGGCAAATTATTTTAATTTGAAGCTGGCGTAGGCGCAGCTATTCAAAAATGCGGTTTACCTCGCGAAGATCTTTTTATTACTACAAAAATTTGGATCAGCAACGCCGGTTACGATTTTGCCGAAATTGTACCTGCTGTCAACCAGGTAGAAGCTCACCTTTTCCAACAGCAAAAAGTAGCTAAAGAGGATATGCAAAAACTGTCCGCTCTCGATACTGGCAAAAGCTTATTTTTCTCTCACTATGATCCAGCTACAGTTGAGTGGTTTATGAGCATTTACAACAATTTGTAATTATCAATAAGTGAAGGCAGCCACTTTCTCTGGCATATTAGCAGAGAAAGGGCTGTTTTATTTATACTTATATTCTAGCTAGCAATTCTGAAGGCATTAAAGCTACAACTTTACTTTTTGCAAAATCGCGAACATTTCTAGTAATAATAAAATCGACATTTAGTCTATCTGCAGTTACGCTTTGTATAGCGTCTTCAAAATCATTCCACCGCAATTCCGTAGCACGGACAGCATCAATAACCTCAAGATCTACGAATTTAAAAATTAAAGATAATTTTTGCAACGTATCTTCAATTGTTTTAGGGTCTAGCTCTTTGCGCATAATGTAAACAATATTTGCAAAAGTCAGTACCGACACATAACCTTGTATCTGTCCAGTTTCACACAGTTTCCAGATAGCCGATGACGACTCAACAAAAGACTGTCTATTCTGTAGAACATCTAGTATTATATTGCAATCAATCAACAACTTCATATTTTTCTTTTAGTCTCTCTGACTTCACTTGATCTAGATCATAATTTTTCTTTAACAATCCTGTAAGAGAATCAGTTAGATACGAATTGACAGTATCTTTAGGGACAAAGCGCCCTATTTCACGACCGTTTTTAGTTACGATAACTTCATGTCCTGAAATAATTAGATTTAAATATTTGCCGAAATTGTTTTGCATATCTGTTGCTGTAGCGACAGCTGCAATCATAGCAATCACCTCGAACGATATTTTATTAGCTAATTTTATTATTTAGCATTTTAGCTAATATTGCAATAAAAAAAGAGCTTAAACTCACCGTGGAGTTTAAACTCTTACTCTAAACTTAAACTTGGTGGAGAAGATGGGATTCGAACCCACGACCTTCGCATTGCGAACGCGACGCTCTCCCAGCTGAGCCACTTCCCCATAATATAAGGCGGCGTTAATTATAATGGGCCGCCTTGTGATAGTCAAGGGAGCGCAACTAACTCTAAAGCGCTCCCCCATTTTTTCTATTCGGCAAGTTTGAACACTAATTGGAAGTTATCATCATCGCCATTTTTGTTTGAAGAGCTACTGCCAATCATACCTTCAGCTTCACGGGCGGCCAATTCGGCACGATCTTCTTCGCTGACATCAATAAGCATACGGCTACCTTCAGGGAATTCACCGTCAATTACCTTGTCGGCCAGAGGATCTTCAATCATTTGCTGAATGGCACGACGCAAAGGACGAGCGCCGTACTGAGGCTCGCGACAAGAAGCTACCAAAGCGCGTTTGACATCTTGGGAAACTTCAAAATCACGATGGTTGGTGCCCAATTCTTTGCGCACTTTGGCCAACATAATATCGACAATTTTAAGCAAATCTTCATTTTCCAAACTATGGAAAACTACCGAAGCATCTAAACGATTCAAAAATTCCGGTTTAAAGACTTGCTTTGTCTCTTCCAAAACGCGCTTTTTCATACGCTCGAAACGCACTTGAGGTGAACCTTCATCGCGATTGCCGCGCAAGCCCATATTTACACTAGGATCAGGGTTGGCAAAACCGATATTGGAAGTGAGGATAACCACTACATTTTTGAAATCGACTACATGGCGCTTGGAATCGGTCAGGCGGCCTTCGTCCATAATTTGCAACAAAACGTTGAAAATATCAGGATGAGCCTTTTCTATTTCATCAAAAAGCACTACAGAATAAGGCTTGCGGCGGACAGCATCAGTTAATTCGCCACCTTCGTCGTAGCCCACATAGCCCGGAGCTGCACCATACAAACGCGAAACGGTAAATTTTTCCGAGTATTCGGACATATCCATGCGAATGAGGGCATTTTCATCATCGAAAAGGAATTGCGCTAAAGTGCGAGCCAATTCGGTTTTACCTACACCCGTCGGGCCTAAGAAAAGGAAAGAACCAATGGGCTTATTGGGGTCTTTTAAGCCGGCCCTAGCTCTCTTGATAGCGCGGCTGACTACTTTAATCGGTTCATCTTGTCCAACCACGCGCTCATGTAAAATTTGCTCGATATTACTTAAACGAGCAGCTTCATTTTGGCTGACGCTATTTAAAGGAACACCAGACATAAGCGAAACTACATAGGCTACCGTATCGGTTTTTACTACAGGACGATCGCTCTTAGCCTCAGCGGAATGCTCGCGGCGCTCTTGCCAATCGGCTTCTAAACGATTTAAGACATTGCGAGCCGCTTCTTCCTTCATGCGCAATTCATCAGCCAGCTCGTAATCTTGTTCGGCCAAAGCTTCGTCACGTTTGCGCACTAAATCACGCAATTCAGAAGCTTTATTTACTAAATCTTGTGGTTTATTGGCTTTAGCTAAGCTGACGCGGCTGCAAGCTTCGTCTATAACGTCGATGGCCTTATCGGGCAATAAACGATCGGGCAAATAGCGATTGGAAAGACGCACAGCCTCGCGAATAGCTTCTTCAGAAATGTCCACATTATGGAAACTTTCGTAACGATCGCGCAAGCCTAAAATGATACGACAAGCTTCCTCTTCGGTGGGCTCTTTTACATCGACAGTTTGGAAACGGCGCTCTAAAGCCGGATCTTTTTCGATATATTTAGTGTATTCACCCACTGTAGTGGCACCGATACATTGGAACTCACCGCGAGCCAAAGCCGGCTTCAAAATACTGGAAGCATTTAAGCCTCCTTCAGAGTCGCCAGCGCCTACCAAAGTATGAATTTCATCAATAAAAAGAATAACTTTAGATTTAGCGTTGGTCAGCTCTTTAAGGATCTTGTTTAAGCGATCCTCAAAATCTCCGCGGTAGCGAGTGCCAGCAACCAAACCGGAAAGCGACAAGGAGCAAACGCGCATACCTTTAAGCTTATCGGGAACTTCTCCGCTGACAATACGCTGAGCTAAACCTTCAACAATAGCAGTTTTACCGACGCCGGGATCGCCAATAAGTACAGGATTGCATTTGGTACGGCGAGACAGCACCATAATTACGCGCTCTAATTCATTGTGGCGGCCAATCAAAGGATCGAGCTTGCCATCTTGCGCCAACTTGGTGAGATCGCGACAATAGCTATCTAAAACAGGAGTTTTAGCTGAAGATTTTTTACTAGAAGCCGCGTTAGAAACATAGTTGCGCGACTTCTCCTCTTCTTCACCTTTAACTAACAGAGCCTTAAGATCGTTCCTTAAGCTCTTAAGGTCGAAATCAAGCAAGCTACTTAATATTTCGTTGACTACTTCGGTTTCTTCAGGATAGTCTTCAGCTACTTTTAAGATAGCTAACAAAATAGCTTCGCATCCCACAGCGCTGCGTTCATAGCGGCGAGAGCACTTAAAAGCTTCTTGGATGATAAGCTTAGCCGCTTGGGTAAACATCATGCCCTGGCTGATATCGTCATCGGCCTCACAATGCTCAGCAGCAAAACTATGCAAAAATTCTAAAGTTAAGCCATGTTTTTCTAAAAGATCGCTGACAGCACTTTTGCTATTGGCTGCCAATCCCATCAAGAGATGCTCAGGGCCGATAGAATTGCTTCCTAAAGCCTTGGCCTCCTCACGAGCGAATACGATTGACATTCTGGCTTCATCTGAAAACGGCTCCATCCCCATAACTCTCTCCTTGGTATAGAACTAAAACTTGTTGTATTGAAGCGCTCTATTATCTAATAATTCCGAAATTTGGCCTAACTTTCTCAATATCTGTCCCGCCTCCTTTTTTAACGCTGACAGCGCATAAGAGCTCAACTCTAACGCGAAGAAGTAATCCGCACAGCCTCTGCCATAGGCTCAAAGTCGAGTTCAATAGGCGCTTGGCCGGCAGCTAAAAGGCACGCTTGGCCATTTTGTAGCCTTTCAGATTGACTTTGCAAAGAAACATGCAAAGCGCCCTTAGTACAAACAACTATTTCCGGGAAAAGCGGATCGGTAAGCCAAGCCATTCGGCCCAGCTCGCCTTTGAGTAACTCGAGGCGGAAATGCTCAGCCTGGAGCAACACTTGGCCGACAGTAGGCGGTAAAGATGGCCCGGCTAAGCTCGGTTTGTCATTTTGGTTCAAATTTACCGACCAACAATCGCGCAAAACCGCAGCCGCTTCTTCAAGGTGCAACTGACGCGGCTGTCCATCTAGCCCAAGACGATCCCAATCATAAAGGCGATAAGTCAATTCACTATTCTGTTGTACTTCCAAAACGGTAATTCCCGGCCCTAGAGCATGGACTAAACCGGGCTTAAGACAAAGACAATCGCCGACTGTCGGCTTTATTTTACTCAAGAAATTCAGCATTTCCGCTCCGGCAGTATGTAAAAAATCGTTACAATGGCTGTGCGGATGAACGCCAAAAATGAGCTCTGCTCCGGGCTCGCTCTGAGTAACATACCAAGCTTCTTCTTTACCTTGAGCAGAGCAACCATTTAAGCGGCGGGCCCAACTGTCATTGGGATGCACTTGAATAGACAGCCAACGCTCAACCCGCAGCCATTTTATAAGCAGAGGAAAACGAGCTTCAGCTTGGCCTTTAGTATTGCCAAGCCAAGAGGGAAAGCGTTGATAAAGTTCATCTAAGGACCAACCAGCATAAGGGCCGTTATCTACTTTCTGAGCGCCGCCCACAATCCACACTTCACCAATAGGCTCGACAGCTTGAAGTACCGACGGACATAAAGTAGCCAGCGTTTTTCCTCCCCAAATGCGCGGCGCTAAATACGGTTTAAGTATTAAAGGATACAGAAACATTCAGTCCTCAACTTTTGAGGGCCAGAATTTTTTAATAGTTGTAGTTTTCCTCTGCAGCAAAATATTTTTTGGCACTTATCACTGACAGCCGCAGCCAATTAAGCTAATATTAAAGAGCGCCGCTCGAGATTATTTCAGCATTCTGCGCTACATTTTTAGCTGCAAAAAAATATCTATAATTCGCGGGAGGAAAACATATATATGTACAAACGCGTTTCAATTTTTCTGACCATTTGTCTTAGCTTACTTACTTTATTAGCTTGTACTGAGTCTACTCAAGCTGGGCAAGAAAAAAACTATGGCAAATTGCCCAAAATTACTGGCCAAAGCTACAATGGCCAAAAAATTGACACTTCTAAGTATAAAGGAAAAGTGCTTATCGTCGATTTTTGGGCCACTTGGTGTCCGCCTTGCCGTAAAGAAATTCCCGGCTTTATCGCTTTACAAAAGCAATACGGCCCGAAAGGTTTACAAATCGTCGGCGTCTCCTTTGATGACGAAGAAGCCGAACACAAACAATTTGCTAAGCAAGAGCGCTTAAATTATCCTTCCATTTTAGGTAAAGACAACGTGGCGGCTGTCAACGCCGTAGAAAAAAAGATCGGCTCTATTGAAGGTATCCCCACTACAATTGTTGTCGATCGCCAAGGCAACATCCGCTACGTCCATGTAGGTTATGCCGACAAAGCCGAATTTGAAAAAATTATCAAGAAATATCTGTAGCTAAAACAAAAATGCCCGCCTTTTTCTTCAAGATGAAAAGTCGGGCATTTTTGGCATTTATTCGTCGTTAGCTAGGCTGCTGCGGCTCTTAACTTTTAACTCAAGCCGAACAATTGTAGCTAAACTTGAAAAGATTACAGATAGTACTTTTTAACAAAAGCTAAGGTTTTGTCATCGAGCTCGTAAACCAAAGGCTTACCGGTAGGAATTTCTACATCCATGATCTCTTTGGTACCGATATTTTCGATGTATTTTACTAAAGCTCTGATGCTGTTGCCGTGAGCAGCGATGATGCATTTTTTGCCAGCCAAGAGAGCGGGCTTAATGTCGGAATTCCAGTAAGGAACCACGCGATCTACGGTGTCAAGCAAATGCTCAGTGCAAGGAAGCTGGTCAGGAGTAAGATCTTTGTACTTAGGATCGTTACCAGGATAGCGCTCGTCGCTCTTATCTAACGCCGGGGGACGTACGTCGGCACTGCGACGCCAAATGTGAACTTGCTCAGCACCGTATTTGGCGCGGGTTTCGTCTTTGTTGAGGCCTTGCAAAGCACCATAGTGACGCTCATTTAAACGCCAGCTATAGTGAATTGGAATGTTGCTCTCGCCGAGCTCGTTGAGAATGATTTCCAAAGTGTGGTTGGCTCTCTTCAAAACGGAAGTGAAAGCTTCATCAAAGGTGAAACCGTTAGCTTTGAGCAAACGACCGGCCTCTTGAGCCTCTTTAATGCCATTTTCACTAAGATCAACATCGGTCCAACCAGTGAAACGATTTTCCAAGTTCCACATGCTCTGGCCATGACGCACCATAACAAGTTTCATGGTAAAAAACTCCTCTAAAAAGATATTTGTAAACTGACAGGGGCTCAAATACGACCAAAACTTAACCAAAACCTGCCGATTATTTTTCTTCGTGAAAGCTTAACCTTGTTGCACCTTGCTGCTTAACAATTGACTTATCCTTTACCAAACTTATTGCTTAAGCAGGACAAAAAATTAACTCTGCCAAAATTTCTCGGCGGCAGCTTGGCCGTTTTTTGTGGCCGAACGCCATTTTATCTTTTTGCGCTTCAAATGCGCAGCGAAGGCGGCCTTTTTATGCGTATAGCTATCGGAACGACCCACGGGGTTATCGTCCTAAAAGAAGGACAGACAGAAATAGACACCTGGACTTTAATCTGTCACGCTCATCAAGGACGCAATATCCAAGCCATTTTGACCGATCCACGCGGTTCTATTTTGGCCGCCTCTTCACAAGGCTCCATTCACAAAACTAAAGACGGCGAAAATTGGATGACGACCATAGAAGGTTTGGAGGGATTAAATCTTACTGCCATTAGTTCTCACCCCAAGTCTCCTATGGTTATGTATGTGGGCACTCAGCCGCCTTCAATTTACAAAAGCAAAACCGCCGGCTTGCGCTGGCAAAAGTTGCCTAGTTTCAATCAACTTCCCAGTTCCGACAATTGGGTCTATCCCGTGCCACCATATCGCGCTTCTGTAACTAAATTGCGTCAACATCCACTCCACCCCAACGTAGTGTTTGCTTCAGTAGCTCAGGGCGGCTTTATGGGCAGCTTAGATGGCGGCCTCACTTGGACGGAGCGCCCTGTCAGCGTAGGCAAAGAAGTAAATGATTTTGCCATTCATGCTTTAGCTCCCAATCGTATTTTCTCAGCCACTTCAGCCGGCCTCTTCCGCTCTAACGATTTGGGCTCAACTTGGGAGCAGCTCGAACACGGTTTGCCCTACACTTTTGCCCGCCGCGTGGCTATTGCCCCTTACAATCCCAATTTAATTATGGCCAGCTTAAGCCAGATGCGCGACGACAGCGGAGCCCAAATTATCGTTTGCTCCCAAGATGGCGGCGACACTTGGCAAGTTAAAAATGTCGGTTTGCCTTCCTTAACTAACCAGCGCATTACTTCAATTAGCGCTTTGAAAGATAACATTTTCGCTTTTTCCACTTTGACTGGCAACGTTTATTTAACTACTAACGGCGGTGATTTGTGGAGAGCTATCTACTTAAGCAGAAACACCATTAACATTATTCAGCTTATGCCCAACTAAATTGCCGAGCTTTTAGGTAAACACAATTTAGCAAGTCTGCACAATTAAAATATTTAATTATGCAGGCTTTTTTATTTTTAGTGTAAAAGTTAAGCTTCCGATTTTAATACTGTACAGGTGAAAAAGAATGTCCGTTTTACGTCCCTTCCGCGCTTTACGTCCCCATCCTAAGTATGTGGCTCAAGTTGCCGAAGTTCCTTACGATGTAGTAGATCGCAAAGAAGCCAAAGCTTTAGGTGAAGGTCATCCTTTGAGCTTTATTCACGTTTCTCGCGCCGAAATCGATCTTCCCGATTCCGTAGACGCCTACGATCCTTCCGTCTATGCCAAAGCTGCCGAGAACCTTAAGAAGCTCTGTGACGAAGGCGCTCTTTTCTTAGATGAAACTCCCGCTGTTTACGTATATCAGCAGCAAATGGGCGATCATGTCCAAACTGGTATTGCCGCCACCTTCTCCGTAGATGAGTATGACAACAACCTCATCAAAAAGCACGAGAAGACCCGCAAAGCTAAAGAAGATGATCGCACCAACCATATCATCACCACCAAAGCTCAGACCGGCCCGGTATTCCTTACTTACAAAGCTCGCCCCGAAATTGACGCTATTGTCAATAAAGTGATCGCCACCGAGCCTTTATATAATTTTGTTGCTCCCGATGGCATTCGTCACACCGCTTGGAAATTGGAAAATTGCCAAGACTTAGTTGAAGAATTTGCTAAGATCCCTGCTCTTTACATTGCCGACGGACACCACCGCGCCGCTTCTGCTAGCCGTACCAGAGCCAAACTTCGCTCCGAAGATCCCAACTGGAAGGGCACCGAAGCTGCCAACTTCTTCTTGGCCGTAGCTTTCCCTGACGATCAGCTTAAGATCATGGCTTACAACCGCGTAGTGGCCGATTTAAATAACCACAGCGAAGAGAATTTCTTGGCCGAGCTCAAGAAGGTTGTACCTGTAGCCGAAAATGCTTCTCCCGAGCCTCAGAAAGACGGTCACGTCAGCATGTACTTAGGCAAAAAATGGTACGATCTCGACCTTAATCCTCTTAAAGAGAAAGCTGCCACTCCCGCTCAGAAATTGGACGCTGCTGTCTTGCAAGACAACGTGCTCAATCCTTTGTTAGCTATCGACGATCCTCGTACCAACGAGCGTATCGACTTTGTGGGCGGCATTCGCGGTACCGGCGAATTGGTTAAGAGAGTAGATGAAGGCCGCGCTCAAGTCGCTTTCTCTATGCGTCCAGTCAGCTTAAAAGAGCTCATGGATATTGCCGACGCCGGCGAAATTATGCCTCCTAAGTCCACTTGGTTCGAGCCCAAATTGCGCGACTCTATCGTCAACCACGCTTTGGCTTAATATGCTAATAATGCGTTTAGCGGTAGATACTAAACGCACTATATAAAGCAAGCTCCCTTCCGCAGCTACAAAACTGCCAAAGGGAGCTTTTTTTGCTTATCCAACGCTATATAACAACACAACTAATATTAGTCAACTACTATTGACTAGCATTGACTAAGATGACTAACATTCCGTATATGAGGCTTATTTGTATTGTTCGTCAGTAACTGGTTCTAGCCAGTCGGTTTTATTGTTTGGTAAGTTTGTTTCTACTGAAATATGGGAAAATTCGCTGTCTGGAGCGGCGCCGTGCCAGTGTTTAACGTTAGGCGGAATGCGCACCACATCGCCGCGCTTGAGAATTTGTATTTCTTGGCCTTCAGCTTGATAGCGCCCTTCTCCGGCTGTTACCAACAAGATCTGGCCGCCACTATGTTTATGCCAGTGAGTTCTGGCTCCTTTATCAAAAGTTACATTGGCTATAGAAGAATGCCAAACATCATCATTAGCGCTAAGCCTAGTCAAATAAGTCGTTCCAGTAAAATACTTGTTGAATGGGTTTAAGTCGCCTTTGCTAAAAGGCTGGTCTAATTCTTGGGCTATAGCAACTCCTCCACAAAGCAGAAATAGAGCTGCAGCAGCAATATTTTTTTTTCATAGTATTTCTCCTCTAGCCAATATTTTCTTCAAAAACATCACGTCTTTCCATGACTTGGATTATACAGACCTAAAGTTACTTTAGGTCAAGATGATACAATCACTCTTAGCATCTATTTTTATAGTATCAATAGTAACTATTTTTAGTATCAATAATTATATTTTTACTATCAAATAGCGCAATTAATATTAAAAAAACAGCTATAAGCTGTAATTTATGCTAGACTGAAATTGTTCGCAGTAATGAAAAAACGTGCAACACGGCACAATAAAGGCGAGGTAAAAATCATGGATCAAACTCAGCGCCGACTGTTTCTTATCAACTATCTTTTTGAAGAGCAATCTCAAAAAGATAGAAATTTTGCTTCCGAACGTATTCCTGAAGATGAGGCTAAGCAAAAACGTATTTTGCGCTCTTTAGTTAATATGCGAGCTCCTAAGCCTATAAGCGATGAGTTCTTACGCATACAAAATGAATATATGCAAGAAGAGCTCAAGCAAATGGATATTTTTGATGTAGCTCAACTTGAAGATTTAGAGCCACATATAAGTTTGTGGCAAGGAGATATAAGCAAATTGCGCTGCGGCGCTATAGTCAACGCTGCCAATAGCGACATGGTAGGTTGCTTTATTCCTTGCCACAATTGTGTAGACAACATTATTCACACTTATTCCGGAGTGCAATTGCGCTGGGAATGTGCGCAAATTATCGACAAGATGGGCTGCGGATTGCCTACTGGCGCAGCAAAAATAACTAAAGCTTATAATTTGCCTTGTAAACATGTGTTGCATACCGTAGGGCCAACCATTTTCAGTGAATTGACACAAGACGATGAAAAAGCGTTGGCTTCTTGTTATCGCTCTTGTTTAGATTTAGCCCAACAAAGCAACGTAGAATCTGTAGCTTTTTGCTGTATTTCTACTGGCGTTTTTCGCTTCCCCAACCAAAGAGCCGCAGAAATTGCCGTCCAGACCGTGCGTCAATATTTGCGAAACACTTCTAAGCCGCTTAAAGTCATATTCAATGTCTATTTAGACAAAGACCGCGCTATTTATGAAGAGCTTTTTAAAAGGGATTAAAGCTACATTTTTCCTCGGCAGAGCCTTTTTGGCTGTGCTTTGTGGATAGGTTAAGGGCGCAGCGCTGTTATGGGCACCACAAAGACACCATCGGGGCGGCGGTAGGCGGCTTTGCTTAAACCACAGAGTACACACAAAATTGCAGGCGGCCTGCCTTTGGGATCGTCTTTAATTTGTCGTTGTATTTCCAATAAATTGGCAGCTGCTGTGTCTATTTGGTTGGCGCCTAGCTTTATTTCAAAAGCGGCCCATTGTCCATCAGGCCTTTCTACTACGGCATCTATTTCTTTATTTTTATAATCTTGATAATGGTACAATCTGCCGCCAAAGGAATCAGCATAGATCGACAAATCACGTTCGCAAAGGGCCTCAAACAAAAAGCTCAGAGTTTCTAAATCATTAAGTAAACTTTCCGGAGTAGCTCCTAAGAGAGCGCAAGCTAAAGAAGGATCGGCTAAATGGCGCTTTGACAATGATAATAAGAAGTCCAGGTTTTGCCACACCACTTAGGCCCTTCTATACAAACAGCCCCAAAAGTAGCTAAGTATTCTTGAATTTTTTTATCTATAACTCTAACTTTGTAACCTTGACGTTGCATTAGGCTTAGCCTCCACTAGCGAAAATATTCGCCAATATTTAATACTGCAATTTTAGTGTATTCAGTCAAATTTGCGCTTTTCATTCAGTCAAATTCACAAATTTCATTCAGTCATATTTTTAGTTTTTATTCAGTCATATTTTGGCAGTACAGTGCACTAAGCTCGCATATCAAGCAAGAGGCTTTGTCTTATGCAGTGTTAATTTAGCCGTGAACAATTTCAAAAACGCAAAAAAAAATCCGAACCGTACAAAAAGTGCGATTCGGATTTTACTTTGTATTGGCGGAGAGCTTCGCTAGATTCCGTAAAGTATTTTTTCTAACCCATATAAACCTGCACGTTTACTTAACTTTATAAACTCGCTGTCAGTGTCTTGAACTCGCACGTTCTTATAATAGCCAGACACATCATAGAAAGAGCGAGAAAATCTTCTAGAAAGCAAATCATACTCATCAGCATCTTCCTCTGATAAAGTTTTGCCAGCCATTTTTAGCTTTAGTAAATAAGAGAAATATGCTGAAATAGGACAAATCATCGGTTTTTCGAAACCAAACTTGAGCAAATCTTGTTTGATTTTTTGCAAGCTATCTGCGAGATTATCCTCACCTTTTTTGTATTTATCAATTTTGTTAAGTACAAAAATAACTTTATCCTTAGGTAAGTTTTGGGCGATCCATTGTATGTGTTGGTTGCCAGCATCTGTACCAGCTTTATCTGTAGCAATAACACAGATAATGCGATCATACTCTTCCTCTTGCAAAGCTTGGTGAGTAAATTGGCAATGTTCCTTATGCAAAGCTTCAGCATCTACACCTGGAGTGTCAACAAAGCAAACTCGAGGAATTGAGGATACGCTAGGCGTAAAATATGACGATACAGCAATAGGAGCATCCCAAGAGTAGCTACGCAATTCATCCATATTAGCATTGAGAGTTAAATCATCAGCTTCCAGATGTACTCTGCCATCTTCAAAAGGTTTGTTAAACAAATAACATATATTACCGGTACAACACTCGTCGGAAGTTCTAGACAAAGGCTTGCCAATAAGAGCATTAACCAAAGTAGATTTACCAGCACTCATAGTAGCCGTTACAGCGATACGCAATTCTCGCCCAGCAAAGAAATTGGCATTTTGCTTTAATTGTTTAATTAAAGGAGTAAGATCGTAACCTTTATCTTCGGCAGCCTGTCCTTTAAATGCACGCGACACAATTTGCATGGCTGCAGATAAGTGTCTTTTTCTATTGCAATTGCCAATTTCTTCAACAAAGCCAGGTTCTTTGTCTTGATTTTTCTCGCAGCAATTTAGTAAATATTCCAGCGCTTTGGTAACTAAGGGCTCATCATAAAATATCAAAAAAAGATCACAAATTAATAGAGGCAATTCAGGCCTTACACCCAATAAACCACCTAAGAAGTACTTTACAGCTTCACTACCTACACTGCGCTTAATAGGAGTCGACAAATTATCTGAAAACAACGTACTTTGGTATATTTTCAGTCGTTCTAAGGGGCAGCCGCTCTCTTTTACCGTCAATGTTTTAGCTACTTCAGTCACAATATAGGCAAGAGCGGAAAAATATCTTGCCGATATTTCCTCGACAGCATCACTTATGGGATGGTCTGTTAAAGTAAAAGATCCTCTAAAGTTAGAATTCATGTTACGACTCCATATCTTGCCTAATTTGATTTATTTGTTGCAAAACTTTGGTCTTTAAATTTCCACTCTTATCGCGCAGCTTTTTACTAAGCATAAGAAAAACGCCACATAAAAGAGCTAAGAGGCCGATAAAACACAATATATCCCAAATCATTTATAACCCCATTCGCAGCTTTTCAAGAACACTGTCTACAGCTTTAATTTTTGATTGCAACTCATTCCTTTGTTTTTCGATATACATACCAGCTACTAACACCAAAGCTGTCGCCAAAAGCCAAATTAATAAAATAACATGAGAAGCTACAACATTAGCCCCTAAAGTGCTCACTCCAACAGGGGTAATACCAAATATTGGCACATTAGCATAATTACCCACTATAGGCGCAGCCACTGAAAGTATTACTGGGATATAACACAAGCAACGACATGACCACTTACTTTGCTTATTAGCGTTACAACAGAATATAAATGCTACAATAGCGACTATAAATATCCATGGGAAAAATTCACTATTTACACCTAAGCTTCCATATATCGCACCAAAATTTAAACTATTGGATATCCAACTTACACCACCCAACACACCATTAAACATCCAACTTAATCCACTACTTACAACATTGAATATCCAGCTTAGTCCACCGCTTACAACATCGAATATCCAGCCTAGTCCACCGCCTTCAACATCGAATATCCAAGCTAAACACGACCAAAGCCATTTTGCAGTCTCTGGAAAATAACGCCATATGCCATAACCGCAGCCTATAACAGATAAAATATATCCATATCCAGAGCCTTCCTCTCCGGACATAGCCCATGATAAGCCCCCTACAATAAAAATAATGATGACAAAAGCAATTAAAAATGCACCATTATCATAAAATATCAAATCGCCTACAGCATCTAATATACAAACTAAAATTGACCAAAGCCACCCTGCAGCCGCTGATAAATAGGGCCATAGACAAGATAAGCAATATACACAACCCGCACATATTGCATACAAGCAACCAGCTATGATAGCCAAACAACCAACCAATATACGCAAAATAACCGCAATCATTTTTACAGTATTCCCCTCTACAAATATTGTTCCAATTCTCGCTGCCTGAGAGCAAGCGCAGCCTCTTCTGTTAATAAAGCGCTAACGGCATAATTTTTAGCTTTCTGAATGGCCCATCTTGAGAAATTACTCTGTCCATCTTTTAAAGGCTCAATCAGTGCGTAAATTGAAGAATACTGCTCGGCACTTATGGCATTATCAATGGCGACAAAGAGCCCATCATATAATTCAATCACTTGCTTTAATCTGTCAACTTTGGGCTTTATGCTAGTATGCTCATTTAACGCTTGCTGTAATCTTTTACTAATTATTTGTCTATTGGTACCACTTTGAGCCATACTATCGGCCATAACAAAGTGCTTTTCCGCTCGAGCTTTACGTATTGTTTCAATTTTAGATTTAACATCGGCATCGGCACACTCAGCTAAAGCTTTACTTAAGCTTGCCTGATAACTAGTTTCCTGAGCAGAAGTAAGCTCACATTCTTTAGCTACTGCCAAATACATTTCTGCTCTAGCCTTGCGAATCGCTGAAACCTCCGATTTAACATCAGCATCGGCACACTCAGCTGAAGCTTTCTTTAAGCTGTTCTGATATTTATCTTCCTCATTAAGCGTACACTTTTTAGCTACTGCTAAATGCATCTCCGCTCTAGCTTTGCGTATAACCTTAACCTTAGATTTAACATCAGCATCGGCGCACTCAGCTAAAGCTTTACTTAAGCTTTCCTGATAGCTAGTTTCCTGAGCAGAAGTAAGCTCACATTCTTTAGCTACTGCCAAATACATTTCTGCTCTAGCCTTGCGAATCGCTGAAACCTCCGATTTAACATCAGCATCGGCACACTCAGCTAAAGCTTTCTTTAAGCTGTTCTGATAACTAATTTCCTTATCAAGCCTACACTTTTTAGCTACTGCTAAATGCATCTCTGCTCTAGCTTTGCGTATAACCTTAACCGCAGGTTCTACTTCAGGGCATGCAATTAAAGCCAACATTAAACAGTCTTGGTATTGTTCGTCATAAGCTAAGCTCAATTTAGGAGCCAAAGCTAAGTATATTTCAGCTTGGGCTTTTTCTACTTGAGAACTAAGGCGACCACACTCATCTATAGCATTTTGTAATTTAACGTTGCATCTTTTGATATCGCCTTTTTCAGCATAGTCTTCAGCTAAAGATAGAAATAGCGCAGCTCTATCCCTGCGTAAATCATCAACCTTAGCTCTAACCTTAGTACATTCTTCCAAGGCTTTCTTTAAGCTGTTCTGATATTTATCTTCCTCATCAAGCGTACATTTTTTAGCTACTGCTAAATGCATTTCCGCTCTAGCTTTACGTACAGCCTCAGCTTGGGGAGCCACATCAGCGCATAAATTCAAAGCTTTGCTTAAATTTTTCTGATATTGCCCATCATAAGCTAAACTCCATTTAGAAGCTAAAGCTAAGTACATTTCAGCTTGAGTTTTTTCTACTTGAGAACTAAGGCGACCACACTCATCTATAGCATTTTGTAATTTAACGTTACATCTTTTGATATCGCCCTTTTCAGCATACTCTTCAGCTAAAGATAAAAATAGCGCAGCCCTCCCCTTACGTATTTCATCTACCCTAGGCTGAGCCTCGGCGCCTTCTGCCAGCGCTTCTTTTAAATAAATTTCATACAGCTTCTCGTCTTTATCTTCATAAAAATCACAATTTTCAGCTAAAGATAAAAAGCGTTCTACCCTTTTATTTTGTAAAGACTTGGCCTGAGAATCTAGCTCGGCCCAACCGCTGCCTAAAGCTTTTTGCAAATAGTTGCGACACTTCTCATTATTTACCCAAGTAGAAACTTCATCCACAACTAACTCGGCGTCATATTTTTCAGCCTCACTAAGGAATGTTTCTGCTCTACGCTTAGAAAACGCATCATCGTATAAAGATTTTTTACTAGCAGAAGATGTTTTATAACCAGCAGTACTTAAACTGTGCAAGCATTGCTTATAAAAGCTAGCACATTCTTCTTTAGGTAAATCAAAATGATCGTCCGCAAGCTCGCCAAAATGCTCTTTAAGTGAGGCTTTAACTGCCGGTTTAATATCAGCGCACTCATCTAAAGCTTTTTGCAAATAGCGTTCATATGCATCTTCATCCTCAAGCTCGAACTTGGCGGCTGCTGCCAAATACTCTTCTGCTTTAAGTCTAGAGCCTGCCACTGCCACAGGTTGAGAAGGTAAAGTAGGCTCAATAACTACCTGTGAAGCGCTATCACCATACAACGGCGTACTTTGTTTACTTTGTTTACTTTGTTTACTCATGACTTACCGCAAAAACTCTCGATTAACCTAACCCGCCTAGATAAGGCGGGTAGGTTAACAATAAAGGTCAAGACAAAAAATGCTAAAAGTTTAACGCAACACTCAATAAATAGCTGACGTTAAATTTCAAGTATGGAAGCGACGCGATCTTTAATTTGATTGAGCCAAGCCAGACGCTCTTCAGCTTCTTTAATGCGCTCTTCTGCTTCAGTTTGATCTGAAGCGTACTCTTCAAGGACGTCCAATTTTTGCTTCAAAATATCGTCAAGACGCTTAAATTCCGCACAATAAACGGAAGACAAATTATTAGCTTGTTTAGTGGCATATTTGCAAGCTGCAGCAATATTGTCTTGTAAGCTCTTCTCAGCATTAGCTAAAAATTCTGAAGCCAACTTCTCTTCCGAGACAAATTCTTCCGTTCTATAACTGCTTTCGCTATGGCCGCTCTCTTCAAACCAAGTCCAAGGTTTATACCAAGCCTTATTTTCATTGGCCACCCATCTTTCCCCAGAACGGATTTGTCTAGATTGCACAAGATGATCCACAGAGAAATTACTATTGGTAGAGACGCTACCATCAATAAATTTAACAGGATCGATAGCTATACAAAGATTATCTACGCCTATTTCACTTACTAAAGAAGCCAATCTCTCTTTATATTTTTGTAAAAGAGCTTCGCTAGCTTCTTGCAAGCTATCTTTTACCAGCTCGTCAAGCTCACTTTGGAAATCTTTTGCCAAGCGAGAAGCAAAATTGGCCAACCTAGAAACCTCGTGTTTAGCATTTTTTACACTAAGTTCCCCGCCAGCAGCTTCCTGGATTCTCTCTTTTATTAGCTCTCGATACTTCTTAGCAACAACCTCAGCGTTTCTCTTAACGCCATCACTAACTTCAATGACAGTATCTTCCACGTCGTCAGTAAAAGCTTGAGCCGATTTAGCGTCGTCGATATTTCGCTTGATAGCTTGAATTTGAAGAGCTATACGTTCGCTCTCTTCCTTGTTGCCATTAATATCGCGTTTAACTTTTTCGACGCAATCTAATTCCTTAACTTTATGCATAAAGGCGTCGACAATATTTTTAATTTTAGCCGACTTGGCGTATTTTTCGACATATTGACGAATAGCCGCCTCAATGGAAGGAATGCCAGTATGAATAAGCGCTTCTTTATTGGCGTCTTTAGCTTTTTGGGCTTCCTCTAACTTATTTTGAATATTTTTACGTACACTAGCCGGAAGAGAAGCATATTGTTCAAGATGGAAGTCCTTATTCGTCTCTCTATTGAACTTGCGAACCCTCATCTCAGTTTCGTCTATAGTGTCGTCATCTAAGTCGGCACCACTATCCAAAAGACGAATATTCAAAGCTGGTAAAGCGGCAGCTGGGAACAGATTGGCTTTTTCAATGCCGTGCAATTTTAAGTGAGCCCGCACTTTATCTAAAGTCTGGCTCAAATCGCCATCTTCTTTGCCACGGCCATCTATTTTGTTAATTACAAAGATAAAGCGATCTTTACTCTGTTTGCCGCCTACTTCCATACTTTTAGCTACACGCCCAAGCAACTTATTATTGTCATCGGTGCTAAAAGTACCCTCTGTAACATAGAGCACGAGAGACTTAGAATTTTTATTAAGAAATTCACTTTGGATTCTCTCATGTTCAGGATCGGTAGAGTTATTCGGTCCGGGAGTATCAATTAAAACTAAAGAAACTTCTTTGGAAGAGACAAAAGGAATATCACCTTCAGCCAAGATGGTCGAAACATTAGTATTACTATTAAATTTCTCCATATCTTGGTAAGTTAAATTGTCGCAAGTAGCCAGCAAATTTCCGTCCTTACCGTACACTTGAGCTTTCCACTTATGACTGCCCTTAGTATCTTTAATTTTGGTAATAATAGCCGTGCAAGCTTCTTGCTTAGAGGGCATAAGTTTGGCCCCCAACATAGCGTTTATTAAAGTAGACTTGCCCGCGCTCATAGTAGCGACAACACAAACTTCAAAATCTTTGCCTTTAGCTATCTGGAAAGCATTGGTAATTTCAGGATCTCTAAGTTCATCGAAGGGGCCTTGCTGAATTTGCTCAAAAACTTCATCAATTAGAGCTTCTTTATCAGTAGTTTCTTTAGCAGCAATTCTTTGCAAACTGGCCTCAAGCTCTTTACGCTGGTGAGCTTGAGTAAGAACTTCGGCTAAATCTTCATAATCGGCAGAAGTACCATGGAAAGTTATATCAAAATCGTTATCATTACATTCTTCAATTAAGATAGAAGGAAGATCTTCAACCCAATCTTGTAAACGAGATCCAGAGCAAGCCAATTCACCAATGCGACTATTTTCCGGTAAAGGCTGACCATCGATAGTAAATTCAGTTTCCAAGCTATAAGGATTATATTTAATAAAAATCTTTTTCACTTTACTTCACCTCTGCCAATAAGTAAGGATAGCCAAATTATTATTTCAGTACTAAAGCGTATTTATTGAGCCCATCTTTATTGAAGCTAGGCAAAGCTCTAACATAATCGGCAATAGCTTTAGAAGCAGCATTAAAGGCTTTTTCACTAAATAAACCTTCATCGATCATTTGGAAGGATTGCTTCTTTTGGCCATTTACGGTAGCGAAAAATTCAATAGAATAACTCGAAGAAGTAATAACCGCTTCCAGCTCTACCTTATCGTAATGAGGGACGAGCGTTTTTATTTGTTTAGCTACAAAATTTTCCAATTCAGACATAACTAATAGTCTCCTTACTTATTCTCAATAACTACGCTGACTCTATAATTGGAGCCATCTTCGCCCTTGTAAGTAACATAAACCGTAGTTTGCACGAGGTTGCCTTTGTCGTCGTACTCCTCCTTAATAGAAGAGACCCTACCGTCGGTTTTATCCAACTTTTCATTGACAACGTCTCGGCCATTTTCTGGAACTTCGCTTTTAAGCGAGCCGTCAATATTATTGTCAAATTTGTAGACAGTAACTTGACCGTCAGCTGTCACAGTAGACTCAATAAAGTCGGGACGCTCGGACTTTTCATCTTTGTAAGCAAGTTTGGTTTTGACAGTAACTTCTTGGCCTGCATCCAAAGCGTCTTTGACGTCGTTTTCCATGCGCTTGTAATCGCTTTGGTTAATGCGCGAATCCATAGCTACAAGGTTGCCTTCACCAGCGTCACCACCAAGATCGCGTCCCGCAATATGGCCACCTTGATCATTAGGCCTTCTATTTTTGCCACCGACACGCTGCTGAGCTTCATTATCGCGCTCATTTTCCGGCGTGCGCTCAGGTTTAGCTTCAGACTCAACTAATCTACCTTGGCTGTCTGTTTTATAAATGTTGCCATTAAGTACATAAGTAGCATTAGGCTTTAGTTTGCCATTAACACAATAGACGCGCCCATTATCGTCGGTTTTATAAGTAACTTCGCCAAAAGTGTAAGTATTATTGGGAAGCAATTTGCCACTTTCGGTCTTATATTGCTTGCCATTATCGTCGCAAAGCTTAGCTGAAATATCACTTTCATTAGCAGCTAAATTAGTATCGTCAGCTTCCTCCAAATTGCCAAAGCTGAGCCCTTCCAGTTGCCTACCCAAAGGAGAATTAGCCAAGCTGTTTTTTAAGTTTTCAACATTTTCTTTGAAAAAACCGGCCATTACTTAATTCTCCTTTGCTTTACGTAATGTACCCATTTTAAGTACAATTTCGTTTTAATTTCCCGCTCATCACGCTGCGTGCTAAAATCTTTCATAAAGCACTGACTTAAAGCCATAACTTCAGCGTTGGAAGCATTGGGTAAAATTTGTAACGCTAAATCTTTCAGCGCGTTGGTAAGCCCACTATCAGTAGATGAAGTAAGTACGCAATTTTTGACTTTTTCTCTAAAGTCCAAAATACTGACAATTCTTCTAGACAATAAATCAAACTTGTCTTGGCCTAAATCTTGCTGAGGATTTTCTTTATATTCCTCAAGCAATTCTTCGACAAAGCCTTGATTGGTAGAAGAAAGAGCTAAGCAAGACAAATTCTTCTCAAGATCTTCTATGGAAAAATTGAGTTTTTGTCCAGGCAAACGTCCATGGATAAGAAAACGAATTAACTGCTCGCGAAGCTTTTCTTTATCGGCGCTAGAAACTAAACTGGGAGCTTCATGTTCCTTAGTTTCTTGACCTAATTCCGGCTCGGTAATAATTTCGGCCCGACTTTTTAATGGCTCGACTTGTTTTTGCTCTACTGTAACTTCAAGCTCGGGGGAACTTGCGGTGCTACTCTCTAAAGGGCTAAAATCTGCAAATTTTTCAATTTGAACTAATACAGGTTCAACCCAATCATTTTGATAAACAGCCGCTACGCCGCGTTTCAATTTTGACAGTTCGTCTACTTGGGCACTATTTAAACTGGCCGCATAGCCCACAAGCTCACGATCGCTGCGATCGGGCAAACGAAGCAATATTTTAGTGTTGGTATTTCTAATTACCGACATATCTAACATACCGGGAGACTGATCAGCAATAATAAAGCCTTCACCATAGGTGCGCATTTCGGCAATAGAATTAGCCAGCATTTCGACCGATTTACCCAAAAGATTGGCACCTTCGGAAATTTGCTCGGTAGAAGTGCGTTTAAGCAAATTGTGAGCTTCTTCCAAAACGGTCAGGTGAGTAAGTTGACTATTGATACAACCAGAAGACAGGCGATATTCGTTAAGCTTCATTACTAATAAGCCCATAATTAGAGACTTAGTCTCTACTGAGCCAACTCGGCTTAAGTCGACAATGACGCTTTTATCAAATAAATCTGCGTTGGAAATTTCCTCATTAGAGAAAATAAGGCCATTAAGTCCAGTCGTTAAAGAGCGAACGCGAGTAAGTAAAGCGCCAGCATAATCGCCTTTGCAATCGGCTGAATATTTGGATTCCTCGATAACGGTTTCAATTTGTTCCAAAACATCGGCAAAGTTGGGATATTTTTGGCCTTGCTTATTTTCCGAAGTAACTAAGTCCCAGCCGGCAGCACTATAAGCTCGCTCTATAGCTTCTTTTAAGATAGCAGGCATAGCTGCATACATAGGCCAGCATACATTAAATATCTCAACTAGCCTATCTAAGTGTTCCAAAATGTGAATATCTTCAGGAAAACTAAAAACATTGAGCCTCAAGAGCGCTGTCTTTTTAGGATTGGTACCATAAATAGAAACATCTGGATATTGGCCAAAAACATGTTTATATTCGCCCTTGGCAGGTTCAACCACCAAGAAAGGTATATTGTAAAGGCTATGCAATTTGCCTAAAATTTCGTATACAGTATTGCTTTTGCCCGATCCGGTAGAGCCGGTTACAAAAGTATGCATAGTTAGAGAGTCGACATCTAACTTAACTTTTGTCTCGGTAGCGCTGCCCATACTAAAGATATGGCCCAGTTCTAAGCTTCTGCTCTTATCCTCATGTCCGTAAGCGACAACTTCTTTGCCAAAATCGGCATGTTCAACTACAGGGAAACCACAAACCGATTTTCTGGGCAAACCCATTTGAATAGCTAATTCGTTACTGCTAGACAGGGAAGCTGCCGTGACTGGTACTTTGCCATTTTTAGCTTTATAAGCAAAGATAGGATGGATAAAATTAGTGATATATTCCCTCAAAACAGGCAAATCTTTTTGATTGCGACGGCCCCAATAGTTGATAGCTGAAGTTTCTAAGCCAGATTGCGCTCCTTTCATAAGCGCTTTGTAAGTACCAGCAGCCATTTCCGCCACTTCTTGGTTGTCGGCCAAGAAATAAGCGGCACATTCCCACATGCCCAAACTCTCACACTCGTTGAGCCGTTTTAATTGAGCGTCAATTCTCTCTAAGTCATTATGCAAAGTTTTATTTTGCATAGTTAGTTGCATATTTTGCGACTGGCCGGAAGTGCGTCCCTGGGTGTGAGTACTACTTTCAGAATGGCTACTGCTTTTGCCAAACGTTTCTCCCCTAGTGGAAGTATTACTTACAGATGAATTTTCATTGGAAGAAACTCCACTAGATTTAGTAGAAGGAGACCAAGCGCCCATAATAGCGCCTAAGCCAAAACCAGCCAGAGGCTGAACTGCACTAAGAACAGCAGCAGCTCCCAGCCCTATTCCTTTAGCCAAAGTTCCGGCGATACTAGAAGTAGAAGTAGAGTCGCTATGTGCTGTACCTCGAGAATAAGTTGTACCTTGGGAAGTACTAGTATTTTTGCTATAGGAAGTACCAGTAGTAGTCCCTTTAGAAAGAGCGTCAGAAATAGTGATCGCTTCATTAGTGCCATATGACATTTGCAAATTGGCAAAAGGAGAAAGTTGCGTATAAATAGCTTCGTAAGCGCAGCGAACTTTTTCCAATTCTTCAGCAGGCATACTTCTGGCTAAAACTATAGCCGTATATCTTTGGCCTTGCATAGCCAAAGCCAATTTTTCCAAGCCTTGAATAAAGGTTTGGTTATCCTTAAAATCTTCGTCTTTATTATTGGCTACACAAGAAACAGAAGCGATATTGCGCTCAGGAATAGTGGCTAAAAATTCTTCAGCTTGAGCATCTAATAAGTCCGCCGTCTTGACGCCGGGAAATTGACCTACTAAAGCATTTTTTAGGGTATCTTTTAAAGACTTAGTAGTGCGTTCATTATCTAAAGAGCGCACGCCCATATAAAAGTCGGTCTTTTGGCCGTTGCTATCGGCTACAATAAAGATGCCACAATTAAGATTTTGTAAAGCGCTGAAAACAGAAGCAAATTTGTAAGTGGAATATTCGTCTTTTTGATAAACCATTTCATTGATCTTAAAAAGGCGAATATTGCTAATTTGCTTTAAGCTATCTTCTAGCGGAACTATTTCCAGGCTAGATAATTTGTTGAGATACTTTTTTAAAACTATATCTTCAATTAATTGGCTAGCTTGGATTCTTTGCAAAGCCAAGCTATCTAAAGTGGGCATACTGCTTTGGGTTGCGCCGCTTTCCGAAGCAGAACCGAATTTTTTAGCCTCATCTTTAGATGAAGTGGGCAATTGTCCACCATTTCTAAGCACAATAGCGTCGCTCATATTTAGTCACCCTGACTGACAATAGCTGCAGAAATAGCTCCACCTACAGCGGCTCCAGCGATAGCGCTACCCACAATTACTGTAGCAGTAGCTCCCACTACAGAAGCGATTATGCCGCCAACAGTAGCTCCAGCCGCCGCTCCAATACCAATAGTAACAAACTCACTATGGCTATTTTGGCAACCTCTACATCTAGTTACAGTCTCACTGTGGCCAACTCTATTGTGCGTTGCTGGTGTAGTTATAGGTATTAAATGATGGACCAGCTCTTTAACATGGCTAATTCTTTCTTTAGAAAAGTTGGAAATAAGCTTGACCATCACTTGGTCCATATATTCATTAGTCCACTTACTTTTGTCAGTAATAAACTCTTGGCCATCATGTTTATCATAAAGACCGGGCATAGAAGCGGCCGCTCTTTCCATTTCGGCAAATTCAGCGCCAGTAGGATCAGCTAATAAGCTATTTTTCATCATGATCCTAACCCGAGTGACGTTGCCAGAATTTACAGCTTCATAAAATGCATTAGTTAAGGCCATATTTGCACTCCTTATTATTGAAAGATGGAATCGAGAAATTTTCCAATGCCTTGGAAGAGCTGTTCAAAGCCGCCCTTAGGCCTTGGCCTTCTAAAGCGAGCTTCATCTCTATTGCTAGAATAATCGTGGCTTTGAGCAGTTCTTTCGGGTACAGGCACCAAATAGCGAACTACTTCTTTTAGATGGTTAATTCGCTCAGGGGAAAAATTAGATATTAGCTTAACCATCAATTTATCCATATAATTGTTGGTCCACTGACTTTTATCGCTAATAAGTTCTCCACCATCATATTGGTCATAAAGGCCAGCCATAGAAGCGGCGGCTCTTTCCATTTCGGCAAATTCGGCAAAGCTAGGATCAGACAATAAACTATTTTTCATCATGATCCTAACTCGCACTACATTGCCCGATTGTATGGCTTCATAAAAAGCACCAGTTAACGCCACAACTTTACCCAGCCTTAAATTTCCAATATGGAGTCGACGCGATTTTTAATATTTTGCAGCCAAGCCAAATTGCGCTCAGTCTCTTTAATGCGCTCTTTGACTTTATCTTTTTCTTTCGCATAACTCTTAAGCTCTTTTAACTTACCGTTAAGTATATTGTCGAGGCGCTTAAATTCAGCCACAAATAACTTAGCTATTTCTTCAGATTCACTAACAGCGTGATTATTAGCAGAGCGGCCATTGTTGTATAAACTCTCTTCAATGGGAGCAAAATATTTTTGCGCTAAATCGCCAGAATTGACATAATATGTGGTTTCGGTTCTATATTCAGGAACCCATACATCTTCAGAGAACCAGCTAAAAGGATTCCACCACTTGCGACGGCTTTCGTAATGTCCTCCATCTTCAACTCGTCTGCTACGAGAACGTTCTAAATCAGAAAGTGAATAAGAGTTGGCATCTGGAATATAGCCGCTCATCATCTCTAAAGGGCTAATATTAATCTTAAGATTGCCTACACTAATTTCATTTACCATAGAAGCCAACTTACTCTTGTAGGCTTCTATAAGGGAATATCCCGTAGAGACAAGATTAGCTTGGATCATATCTTCAAGCTCGGTTCTAAAGTTTGATTCCAAACTAGAAGCGAAATCTTGCATTTTTCGTACTTCGTATCTAGCGTCGCTGAGACTAAGTTCTCGTCCACGCAAGTCGCTAATTTTGCTCCTAATTTTGGCCTGATATTTTTCTACAATAGTATCAACAACTCGCGAAGCTTTATCTTTAACTTTTCGAACAGCTTCATTTACAGAACTTTCAAATGCTTTTGCACCTTTAAGCTCGGCAACTTTACTCTCAATAATGTCAAGTTGGGCAACAATTTGAGCGCATTCTTGCTGATTTTTTAAAAGCAGATCCTTAGTATTGGCTTCAACATTAAGAGAGTCGATGCGGCCAATAAAGGTGTCGACCACATTTTTAATTTTAGCCGTCTTGGCATACTTATCGACATATTGGCGAATAGCCGCTTCTACAGAAATAATGCCAGTATGGATTAAAGCTTCCTGGTTTTTATTGCCTGCAGTTTTAGCTTCAAATAGATCAGTTTCGATCTTCTTTTTCAAGCTAGCAGGAAGCACAGCATATTGCTCAAGATGAAGGTTATCATTGCGGTTAAATTTACGAACCTTCATTTCAGTTTCGTCTATAGTGTCTTCGTCTAACTTTGTGCCATTTTCTAAAAGACGAATATTTAAAGCTGGCAAAGCGGCGGCTGGGAATAAATTAGGATTTTCAATGCCATGGCTTTTTAAGTAATCGCGCACTCTATCTAAAGTAGCGGTCATAGATCCGTCTTCGCCTCGGCGATCGTCCAATTTGTTAACTACAAAAATAAAACGATCTTTGCTTTGCTTGCCGCCTACTTGCATACTTTCGGCTACACGTTGCAAAAGTGCATTGTCGTCATCGGAACCAAAAGTAGCTTCCATAATGTAAAGAACGAGAGCCTTGGAAGATTGGCCCAAGAACTTACTCTGCACCGCTTTATGTTCGGGATCGCGAGAGTTATTCGGTCCTGGCGTATCTACTAAAACTAAGGAAATTTCATCAGAAGAAACAAAAGGAATGTTACCCTTAGCTTCAATAGTCGATACTCTATCGTCGCTATTGAGCTTTTCCATATCTGCATAGGTAAGATCGTTGCAAGTTTGCAACAAAGTACCATCTTTAGTATAAACTTTGGCTCGCCACTTATCGCTACCCTTAACATCTTTAAGCTTGGTAATAATAGCGGTGCAAGCTTCTTGCTTAGAAGGCATAAGTTTGCGTTCAAGCAAAGAATTGATCAAAGTAGACTTACCTGCGCTCATAGTAGCCACTACGCAAATAGGGAAATCGCTACTTTTAGCATTTTCAAACGCGTTTATAAGTGCAGGGTCGCGCAGTTCTTCAAAAGGGCCAGCCTGAATATCTTGGAAAACTTGCTCGACTAGCTTTTGTTTTTCAGCCACTTCTTTAGCTGGAATAAATTCCGTAGCAACACTTAAAAATTTGTTAGTTTCCTTAGCTTGCTCAAAAACTTCGTTTAAATCTTCATAGTCAGAAACTGTACCATGAAAAGATATCTGGAAATTACTATCATTAAATTCATCAACCAAAGCTTGAGGCAGTTTTTCCACCCACTCTTGCAAACGCGAATCAGGCTTAATAGACTCAGCGATCTTACTATTTCCAGCCAACTGCTTCCCGTCAACAGTGAACTTTGTTTTCAAAGTATAAGGATTGTACTCGATAAAGACCTTTTTCATGGCGCTTCCCTTTGGTTACCTGGTAGTATTTTCACTAGCCCCACTAGCGGGACTAACAAAAAAAAAAAAACGATAACTACGCGTTATTCTAACGCACATGGTAACATAAAATCAATATACAAAAATGACTAAAAAGCGTAAAAACTGACAAACTGAGAACTAAATTAAATTTCAAAAACGCAAAAAAAAATCCGAACCGTAACAAAAACACGATTCGGACTTTACTTTATATTGGCGGAGAGCGAGGGATTCGAACCCCCGGTGACATTACTGCCACGGCGGTTTTCAAGACCGCTGCTTTCGGCCACTCAGCCAGCTCTCCACGCTGAGCAACGGAACTTATGTTACGCTACTTTCTATCTTTTTCCTGCCAAAAAAAGAAAAAAATGAGCGAATTGCCAAAATAATTCAGCAACCCGCCCCAAGATCAACTTATTGCCAACTATTCGTGAGCAGCCTGAACAGCTCCAGTAATAGTCTTTTCGGCAGCTTCTTTACCGTATTTGTCAATTTCACGCAGGTCTTTTTCACCGTGAGTTAAGCAACCGGGGCCGCCAATGCAACCACCTACGCAAGCCATACCTTCAATAAAGTTGTAAGGAGACTTACCACAATTGGCCAAAAGCAAAGCTTTGCGACATTCGTCTAAACCGCTGCAAGAAACGGCTTTAAGCTCAAAATCGGTCACGCCGTGCTCTTTAAGACCTTCTTTGACAGCGTCAGCCAAACCGCCGCAGCGAGCGAAGATACGGCCAAAGTAAGAAGCGGTATCCAAAGTTTCTTCTTCCAGAGATGCCACATCGATATCCAGTCCATCAAAGAGAGCTTGGAGTTCTTCAAAAGTGATGGTTTCGTCTACGTAAGGACTGACCGTATCGAGCTTAGTTTCCATCTTCTTAGCGGTGCACGGGCCAATGAAGACAACTTTGCAACCGGGATTCTTTTCCTTAATAAACTTGGCAATAGTAGCCATAGGAGACAAACTATGAGAGACCTTATCGGTAAGCTTAGGGAAGTTTTTCTCGACAAAAGAAACAAAAGCGGGACAGCAAGAGCTGAGTAAGAAGCCTTTTTCAGCTAATTCTTTAGACTCATTGAAAGCTACCATGTCGGCGCCCAAAGCAGCTTCCCAGACATCGTGGAAACCACATTCTTTAATAGCGTGGATCACTTGTCCCAACTTGGCGTAGCTAAACTGGCTGGCAATAGAAGGAGCTATTACAGCATATACTTTAGGGCCATCTTGCTCTTTAGCATGGCGCAACATGTCTACTACGTTAAGAATGAAAGACTTATCAACAATGGCACCAAAGGGGCACTGATAGACGCAAGCGCCACAACGTACGCACTTAGTTTCATCAATAGA
>ERZ808242.221-NODE-221-length-44199-cov-7.762799_pt1 | contig 44199 bp, 43 predicted proteins | sample MGYA00521244_ERZ808242 | MGnify/ENA primary metagenome ERZ808242 (study PRJEB31516, sample SAMN03275573) | gut metagenome | biome: mammalia-associated habitat; material: feces | host: Papio cynocephalus | place: Kenya | collected 2012-07-27 ... | reverse complement strand
TGCGCTCTTGAGGAATAATTAAAATGTGCACACCCTTTTTGCCGAAAATGCACACCCCCGACTAAAATCTGCACACCCCTCGACCTTTCGTTAAAAAGTGTTATGGGAGAAAACGCAAAAGGCTCCGCAGCGACCGTTTCCGGAACGCCACGAAGCCTTATATCGTTAAAAAGTATCGAAAAGCCTTGCAAATCAAGGACTTTGCAAAAAGAAACTGGACACCAATCAAGATACGCATTGTATCAAAATTAGTGTCCAGTTATGGCGGAGAGCAAGGGATTCGAACCCTCGAACCGTTTTAGGCGGTTACACGATTTCCAATCGTGCTCCTTCGACCAGCTCGGACAACTCTCCATAGATCAAATTACGAAGGATATTATATATGATTTTATTAAAAAAAGCAAGCAATATTTTTGCATTACACAAATTTCGGCATCCTACCGCAAAATAATATTAAAAGGGCTCAAATATTTCTTTGCCCCGTGTTCGCGAGAAGTTCTTTTTGTTTTAAAGGCAACGTACACAAATACGATTACGGTATGGGAGTTGTGCCCAATTCACGAGATACAGTTTTATGCATATCAAACATAATTGTATTTTTATGTAAAAATATTATTGACAAAATGCAAAAAAGCTGTAAGATAGTATTAAAGTGAATTTAAATTCACCCACAACAGATGAATGGAGTGTTAAGTAATGAGTTATAATCCTTATGACAACGTGCTCGCAACAGTTGAAAACGCAGCGCATATTCTCGGCTACAAGCCGGCTGAATACGAAGCTGTGAAGTACCCCGAAAGAGAACTCACCGTTTCCGTTCCCGTAAGAATGGACGACGGCAGCGTTAAAGTATTTAAAGGCTATCGCGTTCAGCATTCTACGGTAAGAGGTCCTGCAAAGGGCGGTATCCGCTATCATCAGAACGTCAATCTTGACGAAGTTAAGGCATTGTCGGCTTGGATGACATTTAAATGTGCGGTTGCCGATATTCCATACGGCGGCGGCAAGGGCGGCATAGTTGTTGACCCGACAACTCTTTCCGACGGTGAAAAGCAGAGACTTACAAGACGCTTTACCTCTATGATAGCACCTATAATCGGACCCGATAAAGATATACCCGCTCCCGACGTAGGAACAAACGCCGAAGTAATGGGCTGGATAATGGATACATACAGCATGTTAAACGGACACTCTACTCCTGCCGTAGTTACGGGTAAACCGATAGCTCTCGGCGGCAGCGAAGGCAGAAACGAAGCCACAGGTCGCGGCATAATGCTTAACACACTTTATATTTGCGAAAAGCTCGGCATAGACATTAAATCATCCACAATAGCTATTCAGGGTATGGGTAATGTCGGCAGCATTACGGCGAAGCTCCTTGACAAAGAGGGTGCAAAAATAGTTGCCGTAAGCGATGTTTCCGGCGGTATCTGCAATGAAAACGGTCTTAATATACCTGCAATTCTCGACTATCTCTCGACTAAGGGCAACCTCCTTTCGGGCTACAACGAAGACGGTATGAAGAGAATTTCAAACGAAGAGCTTTTAACGCTTGATACCACAATACTTATTCCTGCCGCTCTTGAGAACCAGATAAACAAAGACAATGCCGATAAAATCAAAGCTAAGGTTATAGTAGAGGGCGCCAACGGCCCCACAACTATTGAAGCAGATGAAATTCTCAATAAAAAGGGCATTGTACTTGTACCGGATATTCTCGCAAACTCCGGCGGAGTTGTTGTTTCATATTTTGAGTGGGTACAGAATCTCCAGTCATTTGAATGGACCGAAGAGGAAGTTAACTCAAAGCTCGCAAGAAAAATGAGCAAAGCGTTTGAAAACGTATACAGCATTGCAAAAGAAAACAATGTTTCTTTCAGAACGGGAGCTTATCTCATAGCTCTTAAGAGAGTTGTTGACACCACTAAGCTCAGAGGCATTTGGCCGTAATAAACCGAGATAACAAAGAACGAACCTCCTAAAAGGGGTTCGTTCTTTTTGTTTAAAAATAAATTTCCGGTTTGTTTGATTGTTTATCCGATTATCTTTTTATCGGCTTTCGTTTTTATCTTTTGACGGTTTTTCCTTTTTGCGGGTCTTATTGAACAGCGCGGCAGCCGTAACCGCAAGAATAACGGCTACAATCCCCGATGTAACGCCGACTATAACGAATGTCTCGTTTTTGATATGGTCTTTAACTGCGTTTTTAATATTATCAGCCGGAGAGGCTATCGCATTATTCTGTGTTTCCGGCTCTGCGGCGGTTTCTTCCGTCACCGGCTCATCGGGAAGCCCCTCGGTATAAGGCTCTGTCTCAATAGGCGCTATTATCGACGTGCCCGACTCGGATTTAACCGTAGTCAAAACATACGTCATAGTTGTAACGCCGTCCTCTGCGGTAACGGTAATTTTAGTGGTGTTACTGCCTATATCCATTTTAAGATAGCCCATCGGTATACTTACCTGTGCTTTTTCGTTATTCGGCACGGCGTCTATCTGAATTCTTGCTACGTCGCTCATTACGCTCGTATTATAAAAGAGCGTATCCGACGAAAATTCAGGAGAAAGCGTAAGATCCACCGTAGTTTCCCCTGCATCGGTTATACCGTAAACACGCATTGATTTAAGCGAGGCGTCGTTTGAGCTGTCGGGATTGGCATTGCCGTTGTTATTTTGCTGTGCCGACCCATCGGTTACAACCTGCACCTGCTGCCCCGGAGTATTGTTGCTCGACGGCATTATAAGCACGGAATTGCCCTGCGACGAAACATTTACACTTTTTGCACTCGAATCATAGGCTGCCGCATACACGGAAATCGGCGTACCCACGGGGGTAGAGCCCGACACGGTTCCGATAACGAGAAAAGTTATCGTCATAACGGTGCCTGCCTTTATCCGCACATTGTTCTGAGAAGATGTTGCGCCGACATACCTTATCTGCGAAGCACTTTCAATATGCGTACACGACGCCTGCGGAAGCGCGCTGCCTGCATCGCCGAGTGAGCTCGACTTATACTGAAGCTTGGTTTTATCGTAATTAACAAACACGGAATATGAGCCGAGAGAGGCCTCGGTATTTTTAATGCTTATAGTGACCGTCTCGCCCGTACGCGCCGTAGCGCCCGTTGAAAAAACGGAGAACCCATCCGCCGCATAGGCGCTGAAAGAGAAAAGGCACGAAAAAAGTATCGAAAGCGAAATTATAATACCGATAAATTTTTTAGTGCCTCTCATAGGGTCCTCCGAAAGAATCATATTAACAAATTTGCAAGCGTTCGGATAATGCACAAGCCGTATTATCCAACATTATATTATGTTAACATACAAATATGAATTTTTCAACAAATAAGAAATGAAAAGTCAAAGCCTGTCCGCTTCAACTATTATAACCGTTCCTTTTTTTACCGTTATTACAGCTTCGTCGGAGGTTATTTCATTACTGACTCCGAGTGCCGAAAACGGTGAAAGAGCATAATCCGAAAGCGGATAGTACACTCCGCTCTCCGAAACTATGCTGTCGCCGCCGACAGAAAATACCGACAGATAGTATTTTGCCGACTTGCGCTTTATTGTGACGCTCTCATTTTTGACGGCAAATATTTTATGATGAGAATCGATTATTGTTAAATCAGTGCCGCGCTGCTTTGCTTGTGCGATTAATATTATGTTTGCCAAAGTATGGTCTACTCTGCCGCCGAGCGCTCCCAAAAGAGTAATTTCCTTATATCCCCTCTTTTCCGCCACCGTGAGAGCGGTTTCGGTATCCGTTGCATCCTTTATGGGATTCAGGGCAATAAGCTCTTTTTGCGTTTCCGGCTTTTTTGAAGAATCATAATCACCCACAAACAAATCCGGCTCAACTCCGGCTTTGCGGCAATAAACATAACCTGCATCGGCGGCAATAACAAAATCGGCGCTGTCTGCAAAGGTCTTTATCGCCGAAACATCGTCAATATTTCCTGCGGCGACAATTACGCAGCTTTTATTACTCATTTCTGCCATTCCTTTATATCCTTAATCTCGTTATATATAGCTTTATAGCTCTCGTGGCGGCTCTTTTCGATTTCGCCGTTGTTAACCGCCTCTATAATCTTACAGCCCTTGTCGCACGTATGACTGCAGGTGGTAAATTTGCACGACCCGAGATATTTTCTGAATTCACGGAAGCAATACGGAAGCTCACTCTTATCTATTGAGCTTATCATCGGAAGTTCAAGCGACGAAAAGCCTGGTGTATCCGCTATATATCCGCCTGCCGCCGAAAAAAGCTCCGCTTCACGCGTGGTGTGGCGCCCTCTGCCGAGTTTCTCGCTTATCGCGGAGGTGGCAAGCTTCAGTTCGGGAGCAATCCTGTTTAAAAGAGAAGTTTTTCCGACTCCCGAATTTCCTGTAAAAGCGCTTGTTTTTCCGCAAAGCAATTTTCTGACCTCATCGACGCCCTCACCTGTTTCGTTTGAAACCGCAACGGAGACAAAACCTGCGTTTTTGTAAACAGAAACAAGCTCATCGGCAGGCGACAAATCGTCTTTTGTTATGACTATAACAGGCTCTATGTTTTTATGCTCCGCAACGGCTATCAATTTATCAATAACCAGAGTTGACGGGCGCGGTTTAACGGTTGACGCCACAATTATCAGATTATCTATATTGGCAACCGGCGGTCTTGTAAGCTGATTTTTGCGCGGATGTATTTCATCGATTGTATTTTCGGCTCCGTCGTTTACGGATATAGTGACGCTGTCGCCGCAAAGGGGCGTTATTTTTTCCTTGCGAAAAACTCCGCGCGCCTTACATTCATATACTTGATTGGCGGCTTCAACATAATAGAAGCCGCCAATACCTTTTATAATTTTACCGTTTAATATCTCGCTCATACTCATCCGTTATCAGGCGTTGCGGATTTGACAACCAATTTAATTTCTGTGGACGGAGATACTTTTCCGCCGCCGCTCGGAGTCATACTCTCTACCTTGCCGGCGGAAGCCGAATTTCCGCTTTCGTCGACTACCTTAACATTTGTAAAGCCGGACGTTTCAAGAGTCTTTTTGGCTTCGGAAACATCTTTGCCGACTACGTTGGGAAGAGCAACCTTGTCGTCGTAAGAACCGTTTTTAATATCGCTTACCTTTGCTGGAGTCTGGGTGAAGTCGATTTTACCCTCCTGTACGTTCTGGTCGTTAATGAATATGATGTATTTTTGGTTTGCGCCCTTACCGGAAATCTCATATGTCTTTGTGCCGCCGTTTAAAAGCACGTCGGTATAGGTAGCGTAAAGATCGCTGTTAAGATAAATCTTAACGGTGCCCGTGCTGCTGCCCGAGAGATTGGGAAGATTTACGGTTACGCTGGCAGTAGTGCTCGCTGGGGTACCGCTGCTTATAACTATTTCAACGGTAGAACCCGAATCCGCTTCGGAATCTCCTGCCGGATTCTGATTTATTACCGTGCCCTTCGGCTTGTCGCTGTCGGTTTCGGTAACCTTGGCTTTAAGGCCTGCCGCCTCTATGAGCTGCTTTGCAACATCTGCGCTGTAGCCCTCAACAGACGGAACCTTTACGGAATTTGAATTCTTATCGGTTGAAACGTAAAGCGTTACAAGCGAGCCTTTTTCGGCATAAGAACCCTCTGTGGGATATGAATCGAATACAAGACCCGGGGTAACATTTTTCTGATAACTCGTTATTATCTTTGTGGTAAATCCTGCTTTTTTAAGCTTTTGCTCGGCGTCATCGGACGAAAGACCTATAATGCCCTCTATCTTAACGCTGTCGTCGTTATAAGCTATCTGAAGTTTTACGGTTTTACCCTTGCGAAGTTTTGTGCCGGCGTCGGGAGTCTGCTTGATTACAACGCCCGGCTCCGCATCGGTGCTGTAAACCGATTCGGTCTCAAACTTAAAGTCGTCGTTATATTCGGCGTTTGACATTATATCGTCGATATAATTTTTACCTACGAAATTGGGCACTTCAACCTTTTTAACATTGCGGCCGAGAAGTATACCGGTAACTATTGCGGCAATAACAACAAGACCGGCTATTATACCGATAAGTATCGGCACGGTCTTATTGGCGGGTTTATCCTCGTCATTTTTATCGTCGTCGCCGTCTGCGGCGGAAGATACGGGTCTGCGCTCGCCGGCAGCAGGCTGTCTTACCGCGGCACCGTTTACAGCCTTTGAGTCAACAAACTTTGTGGGTTCGTTATCGACAAAATAATCATAATCGAATTTTATGGACGGATTGCGGCGGAATGCGTCGAGGTCAACAAGCATTTCGGCTGCCGAATGATAGCGGTCCTTGGGATTTTTCTGCATGGCACGCAAGGTAATCTGTTCAAGGCCGAGCGGAATATCGGGATTTATCTCACGCGGACGTTTAGCCTCCTGCTGAAGCTGCATTATCGCTACGGAAACAGCGCTGTCCGACTGAAACGGGAGCTGACCCGTAAGCATTTCGTACATAACAACGCCTACGGAATAAATATCTGCCTTATCGTCGGTTATCTCGCCTCTCGCCTGCTCGGGGCTTATATAGTGAACGGAGCCTATTGCATTTTCGGTCATGGTGCGCGTATCGCCGCGGCAGAAACGGGCAATGCCGAAGTCCGTTACCTTAATTGTGCCGTCCTGCAAAAGCATGATATTCTGCGGTTTAACGTCTCTGTGGACAATTCCCTTATCATGCGCATGCTGAAGCGCTTTTAAAATCTGCGTTACGAAGTGAACAGCCTCTTTCCAGTTTATAACCTTTTGCTGCTCTATATATTCTTTAAGAGTTATGCCCTCAATATACTCCATGACTATATACTGAAGTCTGTCGCCGAAGCTGACGTCATACACCTTGACTATATTGGGGTGTGATAAAACGGCAATAGCCTTTGATTCGTTTTTAAAACGACGGCGAAATTCATCGTTTGCGAGAAATTCCTCTTTTAGTATTTTAATCGCAACTATCCTGTCGTCAATAATGTCGTAAGCCTTGTAGACCACAGCCATACCGCCTACGCCGATAATTTCTCTGATTTCATATCTGCCGTCAAGTCTTTTACCGCAGTAATTCTCCAAAAATGATCACTCCTTTTAATAGGTAACGGCTACGACGGTGACATTATCGCCGCCTCCGTTTTTGTTTGCCCGATTTACAAGTCGCTCGGCAAACTCATAGAACATATCGTCTTTAGTAAGGTCGCACATTTCATCGGGTTCGACGAAATTTGTAAGACCGTCCGTGCAAAGTAAAAGCACATCGCCGTCTTTTATTTCCTGCTCGCAGAAATCCACAAGGATTTCGCGGCTTACGCCGACGGCGCGCGTTATTATATTCTTATTCGGATGCCTTTTTGCCTCAAGAGCTGTTATCTTGCCGTGCTCCACAAGTTCCTGCACAACCGAATGGTCGCGCGTGAGCTGAGTTAAAACACCGTGCGAAACAAGATACGCTCTGCTGTCTCCGGCGTGAGCTATATACGCCGTATGCTCCATAACGATGGCGCACACTACGGTAGTACCCATACCGGAAAGCTCCGAATTTGAACAACTTATGTCATATACGCTGATGTTGGCGGCATTTATGGCAGATACCATCATATTTTTGATGGAATTTGCACTCATACCCGGTCTGAATGAAGATGTGATCTGCTCGGCTATGACTTTTACCGCTGTGGACGAAGCCACGTTTCCTCCGGCAGCGCCGCCCATACCGTCACAGACCACGGCCCATGCTACGCCGTCGGGCAACTCACCGGTAGTGTATGAATCCTGATTGCTCTCACGAACCATACCCACGTCGGTTTTTGCAACTATTTTCACGACAGATCACCTCTTTTCCACAAGTTATTTTTTATCGGTTATCTTTTTGGCTCTGAGCTGACCGCACGAGGCGTTAATGTCGCTCCCAAGCGTTCGGCGAACCGTAACATTGATACCGTTTTTTTGCAATATTTCGGAAAAGCTCCTGAGCCTTTCCCTATCGCTTCTAACGTAATTGTTTTCCCTTACGTTGTTTACGGGAATTAAATTCACGTGGCACAGCATTCCGCGAAGCCTTGCGGAGAGTTCCCTCGCACATTCGTCCGAATCGTTAAGACCGCTTATCATGGCATATTCAAACGATATTCTGCGAGAAGTGACTTCGGTATAATACCTACACGCCTTTAAAAGCTCCTCGATATTCCACTTTAAGTTTACGGGCATAGAGCGCGAACGGATACTGTCATTCGGCGCGTGAAGCGAAACCGACAGAGTAAGCCCGAGTCTTTTTTCTGCCAAATCATATATGCGCGGAACTATACCGCAAGTGGAAAGCGATATGTGGCGCATACTTATATTAAGACCGTTTTCATCGGTGACAAGCGACAAAAACTTCATCACGTTATCGTAATTGTCAAGCGGCTCGCCGGTACCCATAAGCACTATATGGGAAATGCGTATGCCGAGATCGTTCTGAGCCGTTATTACCTCCGACAGCATTTCCGAGGGACGCAGGTGTCGCTTAAATCCGCCTATTGCGGAAGCGCAGAACGAACAGCCCATTTTACAGCCGAGCTGAGTTGAGATACATATGGTATAGCCGTATTTGTATTTCATAACGACGCTCTCAACATATTCGCCGTCGGACAAATCAAAAAGATATTTTACCGTATCGTCTTTTTGCGAGACAAGCTTAGTATCTATTTTACAGTTGCAGATATAAAACTCGTCATCAAGTGTTTTTCGAAGCTGCTTGCCGATATTTGTCATATCGTCAAAAGATACCGCACCCTTTTCGTTGAGCCAGGAATAAATCTGCCCGGCACGGTATTTCGGAAGCCCCATTGAAACCGTCTTTTCCGTAAGCTCCGGCAAAGACAGAGAACGTATATCAGTTTTACTCAAAATCAAATTCTCCCGAATACTGCAAAGAAGAAGCCGTCGCCGCCGTTTTCGGTCGGGATAATCGTATTAAAAGATATTTTGCGGAACTCCGCGTTATTCCCGAGGAATTTCTCACAAACGCCTTCATTTTCGGCTTTGCTCAGCGTACACGTTGAATAAACAAGCGTACCGCCGTTCTTTACATATTTTGCTGCATTTGCCAAAATATTATACTGCACAGGCAGTAAATTGTCAATAATCGCAATATCCTTGTAGCGTATTTCGGGCTTTCTGCCGATTATGCCGAAGCCTGAGCAGGGTACGTCACAGAGCACTTTGTCCGCCGTTTTTTCATACTCTGGCAAAAATACGCAGGCGTCGCCCACCTTAGTTTCGATTATATCTATACCGAGCCTTAAAGCGCCCTCTTCACAAAGCTTTACGCGCTGAGGGTAAAGGTCAAAGGCGAGTATTTTGCCCTTGTTTTTCATAAGCTGCGCCGCCGTGAAAGCTTTTCCGCCGGGTGACGAGCACATATCGAAAACGGTATCGCCCGCTTTCGGCGACAGCGCTTTTACCGCCTTGCCGCAGGAGATATCCTGAACATGGAAAAATCCCGCTTTATACGCTTTAAGTTCTTCTAACGCTCCGGTATTTTTAAGTATGATATAGTTTTCGTCCTCGGGGCACTTTTCGGCAACCGTATTTTCGCCGGAAAGTAAGGTTATAAGCTCATCCGGTGAAACTTTAAGAGTATTCACTCTCGCGGTTACGGGGCGCGCTCCTATGGACGACGAAAGTATTTCTTCGGTTTTTTCTTCGCCGTAATCCTCAACGAATTTGCTTACAAGCGCCTTGGGGCACGAGTAAATTATGCTCAAATCCTTAATTTTTTCGCCTGTTTTTTCATATGTAAAACCGTCTTTTGCAATTTTGCGCAGTACCGAATTAACAAGCCCCGAGGCGTAAGCGCATCCGCAGCCCTTCACGAGCTTTACACTCTCGTTTACCGCCGCGGAAGCAGGTACTTTATCCATAAAACAGATTTGAAACGCACCGAGCCGAAGAACTGTCAGCACCTCGGGTCTGAGTTTTTTGAGAGGCTTTGTAAGATAACGCGACAATATGAAGTCAAGCGTTATTTTACGCTCGGTAACACCGTAAACAAGCGCCGTGACAAACGCAGAAGACGCCGAAGCGGCAGCGTTTTCACGCAGAGCCGCATCCAGCGTCAAATTCGAGTACGCATTGTCGCGTTCTATTTTGTTGAGAATCTTGAAAGCTAACTGTCTTTCGTTCATACATTACCTTCTCTTATTATTTGTGAGCAACAGCAATCTCAAAAGGTTTGCAGCCGAAACCGCAAAGGACGCAACATACGTCATAGCCGCCGCCTTGAGTACGCGTTTTGCTCCCGGGAGCTCATCATACGATAACATTCCGGTATTTTCGATAACATCAACGGCACGACGGCTCGCGTTAAACTCAACGGGAAGCGTTACAAGCTGAAACAGCATTACAAAGACATAGAAGAAAATCCCGATATTCACAAGCAATTGCGAGCCCAAAAATATGCCGATTACAGCGAGCGGAATTGCGGCACGCGAACCTATTTGGCACGGCATAAGAAGCGCATTGCGAACCTTTATCGGAGTATAATTTTCGGCGTGCTGCGCCGCATGACCGGCCTCATGGCAGGCTATACCGATTGCCGCTACCGAGCAGCTGCCGTAGACGCCGTCGGAAAGCCTTATCACGTTATCGCGCGGGTCATAATGGTCGTTTAATTTTCCTCTGATATGCTCTATGCGGACATTTTGTATTCCGTAAAAATCGAGCACACGTCTTGCCGCCTCGGCTCCCGTCAGACCTTTCATATTATTAAAACGGGAAAATTTAGAATATACGGAATTTACTCTCGCCTGACATATCAGCGAAATAAACAGCACGGGAACTATCAGAATAAAATAATAGTAATCAATATAATATGGCATTTCTTTTCACCCTTATTTAAAAGAATCGCCGCTTTGTATTTTATGCCCCAAAAGAAAAGCTCCGGCACTCATCCTCTTTTTGCCCTCGGGTTGAAGTTCGAGAATTTTAAGCAATTTACCGTCCTTGCAGGCAACATACATATCGCCGTCGGATACGGTTATTTCGCCCGGAGCGCCGCAAATAAGCTCAGTCTTTTCGGAAGAATGAATCTTGACCTTCTTGCCGCCGAGCACGGCGGTTGCGGTGGGCCACGGCGAGAGTCCCCTTATCTTATTGTGCACTTCATCAATCGTTTTAGTAAAATCAATCGGGCAAAGTGCCTTTGTAAGCATAGGCGAATAACAGCTCTCATCATCGTTTTGCTTTACGGGTGTAAGGCTGTCGTTGAGCAAAGCTCTGATTGTTTTTGAAAGAACGTCCGCGCCGAGCAGCGACAGCTTATCGTGAAGCTCGCCGGCAGTCATATTTTCATCAATCGGGAGCTTTTCGGAAATGAGCATATCTCCGGTGTCAAGCCCCTCATTCATAAGCATTGATGTAACTCCGGTCTCTTTTTCGCCGTTTAATATGCACCACTGTATAGGCGCCGCTCCGCGATATTTCGGCAGAAGAGACGCGTGTATGTTTATTGAGCAAAATTTCGGCAAATACAGTATCTCCGTCGGTAAAATTTTGCCGTAAGCCGTAACCACATTAAGCTCCGGATTAAGTCTTTTAAGAATTTCGAGAGCTTCACCGTCACGCATACTTTCCGGCTGAAAAACGGGTATGCCGTTTTCCTCGGCAAAAACCTTGACAGGCGGCGGAGTAAGCGTATATCCCCTGCCCTTCGGCTTATCGGGCTGTGTAAACACGCCGACTACCTCGTTGCCGTCATCAACAAGTCTTTTAAGACACGGCACGGCAAAGTCGGGAGTTCCCATAAAAACTATTCTCATAAATTACCTCATCAGTCTATTTTTCCGCTTTCGCGGCGTATACGCTCCACAACCTCTTCTGGTGCAAGGCGCTCAATATAGAGATGGCCGTCAAGATGGTCTATCTCATGGCAAAAAGCGCGCGCTTTAAGGTCCTCACCCTTATAAAGGCACCATTTACCATCTCTGTTTTGCGCTCTTACCTTCACGGTTTTCGGACGAACCGTAATGCCGCTTTTCCCGGGAAGCGAGAGGCAACCCTCCATCTCGTACTGAACTCCGTCGCTCTCGACTATTTCCGGATTTATAAGCTCTATAAGACCGTCGCCGACATCTACAACTACCACTCTTTTGAGCATTCCCACCTGAACGGCGGCAAGACCGCAGCCATCGGCATCGTAAAGGGTATCGCGCATATCGTCAAGCAATTTAAAGAGTTTTGCGTCAAAGTTTTCAACGGGACGGCTGACCTTGCGAAGTATCGGGTCGTCGTTTACCCTGATTTGTCTGATTCCCATCTTTTTCACCTCATAATATACTCTCGGGATCTATATCCGCAAACGCCGTAACCGCCGAGAAACGTCCGTCCTTTGCGTAATCCTTTAAAAGACCCGACAGGAAAAATCTGAATTTTTTTGTGTTTTTGCATTTTATTATTATGCGGAATCGATATTTGCCGGATATTTTTGAAATGCGCGGAGCAATAGGCCCCAAAACGATGAGACTTAAATCGCGAAACTCGCTCTTTTGCCGCTCCTTCAGCATATTTAAAAATACCTTTGACGCCGACTTTGTGAGCGTCTCGTCCGCGCCTGTAAACGACACAACACAGAGATTGCAGTACGGCGGATAAATCATGGCTTTACGCATTGATATTTCCAAATTGTAGAATGCCTCAAAATCCTGCTTTTCGGCAAGCCGTATTATCTCATTTTCGGGAAAAGAGGTCTGAATAACGGCTTTTCCCCTGCTGTCGCCGCGCCCGGCTCTTCCTATAACCTGGGTTAAAAGGTCAAAGGTGCGCTCGGCGCTTTTATAATCATCGTTGTAAAGCTGCTGGTCAATAGATATTATACCGACAAGCGTAACATTCGGAAAATCCAGCCCCTTTGCAACCATTTGGGTTCCTAACATTATATCATACTCGCCGTTTGTGAACTTTTTTAGTGAATTTTCAAAAGAATATCGCGAAGTTGTTGTATCTGCGTCAAGACGAAGCACACGCGCCTTTGGGAAGCTGTCGTGAAGCTCCTCTTCGAGTCTTTGTGTTCCCGTTCCGGAAAACACAACGCTTTTTTCACCGCATTCACGGCAAACATTTGTAAAAGGCTCCGAATATCCGCAATAATGGCACATAAGTCTGCCGTTTTTACTGTGATATGTAAGCGAAATACTGCAATTCGGACAAGTCATTACCTTACCGCAGCTTTCGCACGCAGCAAAAGTATTGTAACCGCGGCGGTTAAGTAACAATATTGCCTGTTTTTTATTATCGAGAGTTTCTTTAAGCGATTGAGATAACTCGTCGCTTAGATTTTTGATTTTTGTCGGGTCGGCTCCGTATTTCATCTCAGTTGTTATAACCTCGGGCAAAACGGCATTGCCGTAACGGTTTTTAAGCACATTCAGCGAATAAATACCGCTCTTTGCCGCCGCATATGAAGTAAGCGACGGGGTTGCCGAGGCGAGAAGCAAAAGCCCGTTGTGACACCCAACGCGGAATGCAGCCACATCTTTGGCATGATAGCGCGGAGACATCTCCGACTTATACGTGCCCTCCTGCTCTTCATCCATAATAACGAGTCCGAGATCGTCAAACGGAGCAAAAACCGCAGAGCGCGTACCAAGCGCTATTTTGGCGTCTCCGTTTTTTACGCGTTTCCATTCATCAAGCCTCTCGCCCATTGAAAGGGCGCTGTGGAAAACCGCTACATTTTCGCCGTAACGGTTGTAAAAAAGAGACAGAAGCTGCGGAGTAAGAGAAATTTCGGGCACCATAACTATGCAGCCCTTGCCCGTTTTCAACACCTCGTCAATAAGGCGCATATACACTTTTGTCTTGCCCGAGCCCGTAACGCCGAAAAGCAGCGAAGTTTCTGCCTTGTCGCTTTGAAACCTGCCGCAGAGATCCTTAAATGCTGCCGATTGCTCACTCGTCAGCACTATATCCTCTTTATTTGCTCCGTGTAAAAATTTGGGACGGCGGAAAACCTCGTTATCAAAAAACTCCAATATGCCCTTACGCTCAAGCGTGGTTATCACAGCCGTTGTAACGCCCGTAAAATAGCACACTTCCTTTACCGACGCAGAGCCAGTATCCGTGATAAACTTTACTACCTGCTTTTGCTTAGCGGTAAATTTAGGCGGCTCTCTGAGGGCGGAATAGAACTCCGACAGTTTAACCATTTTTACGGTGGCGTCGCCTATGCGCCGCACGGAGTCGATATTTCTGATAAGAAAGCCTTTATCCGCCATTTTCTCGGCAATCGGAAAATCCTGTTTAAATCCGAGCTCTTTGAGAAGTCTGTCACCGCGGACATATACGCTCTTATCCGAAAGGAATGAAAACACGCTTCTTTCGTCCGGTGACAGAGAAGTCAGCATATCGTCGGTAACATCGGGATTTACTATATATGAGGTAACGATATTGAGCCCGAGACCCGTAGGCAGCATAGCCTTTACCGCCTCATACAGCGTGCAAAAATACTCGTCCTTCATAAATACGGCAAGACGCAGCATCTCATTATTAAGAAGCGGCGATGGGTCGAGCACCGCCGCGATATTTTTGAGCTTTACTGCGTCTTTTGATTTTTCCCTTAAAGCAAATACGACGCCCCGGCGTTTCTTACTGCCCCTACCGAAAGGGACGAGCACACGAACACCCGGACGCACGTCTTTTGAGAGTTTTTCGGGTATAGCATAGTCAAAAGCGTCATCAAAGCTGAAAGCGGTATTTTCAACCGCAACTTTTGCTATCATACGCTACACCCCTTAAAATAAACTTATATATATCTTATCTCTTCCGGTTCGATTATTTTGTACTTGCCGGAAAGAATCTCGTCAAGAGCTATGCTGACGGGCTTTTCTATCATTATTTCACCGTCTTCTTCAGCTTTTTCCGAAATCTCTCTCGCTCTTTTAGCCGTAGCGGTAACAAGAGAATAACGGCTGAGATGGTCTTTTAAAATGTCTTTTAAATCGGGATTGAACATAAAACAAAACCTCACTTATCTATTTTTTCTATTATATCCAAAACTTCATCGGCGGCGTCTTCAAGGTCGTCGTTTATAACAATGTAATCGTATCCGTGACTCTTTTCTATTTCACAGCGTGCAATTTCGAGGCGCCTTACAAGGTCGTCCTCGTCCTCGGTACCGCGGCAGCGAAGCCTGTGCTCAAGTATTTCAAGCGACGGCGGCATTATAAAAATCGCCGTTGACGAGGGATACATTTTTTTGATTTTGGCTGCGCCCTGAACTTCGATTTTCAAAATGACCGTTTTGCCCTCGGACAGCCATTTGTCAACAGGTTTTTTAGGTGTGCCGTAAAGGTTTTTGCCGTACTTTGCAAATTCAAGTACATCGCCGTGATCGAGCATCGCCTCGAAGTCATCGGGAGTTATGAAGTAATAATCAACACCGTCGCGCTCGTTTTCGCGTTTCAGACGCGTTGTTATCGAAATTGATTTTTGAAGCGTCGGGTCTTTTCTCAAAAGTATGTCAAGGAGCGTGTCCTTGCCGACGCCCGACGGGCCGGAAAATAATATAAGCTTTCCCTTTTTTTGTTCCATTATGCCTGCTCCTTATCGCTGTCGTCATTAAAGCGAGCCATAATGGTCTCCGCCTGCAAATAAGTTAATATAACATGGTTGCTGTCGGTAATTATGACGGCGCGGGTCTTTCGCCCCTGCGTTGCGTCAATGAGCATTTTCTGCTCTTTTGCCTCTTGCACTATTCGTTTTATCGGTGCCGACTCGGGACCTGCCACCGCCAAGATTCGGTCTGCGTTTACCGCATTTCCGAAACCTATGTTGATTAGCTTCATTTGCTGACTTCCTCACTCAATATTTTGAACCTGCTCGCGAATTTTTTCGACCTCCGCCTTTATGGCGATGACCTTTTTTGCTATATCGACGTCCTGCGCCTTAGAGCCGATGGTATTTGCCTCACGGTTTATTTCCTGAACGAGAAAATCAAGCTTTCTGCCTATTGCCTCGCTTGAATTCATAAATTCACGAAGCTGTGAAATATGACTGCGAAGTCTTACGGTTTCTTCATCGACCGCTATTTTGTCGGCATAAATTGCGGCTTCGTTTAAAAGTCTTTGCTCATCTACCGACGCGTCGCCGAGAAGCTCTTTCATACGCTGTTTCAGTTTTTCGTTATATTCTCTTACTGTCTCGGGAGAACGGCTCTCGATGAACTCGACGCACTCGATAATATAATCCGCTCTTGAGAGTATATCCCCTCTGAGCTTGCTGCCCTCGGTCTCGCGCATTTCAATAAACTTTGAAACGGCGGTTTCGGCAACTGTCTTTACCGCATTCCAAATTCGCTCCTCATCATCGGACGTTTTATGAAGCGTTATGACGTCGGGATAGCGCGAAAGCGTTACAGCCGATATATCGTCTTTGAGAGCGAACCTTTCGGAAAGCTCTTTTAACGCCTTGACATATCCGGCGGCGAGAGTCTCATTGACATTTACCTCCATCTCGCGCTCCTCAAGGTCCTCAACCGAGACGTAGCACTCGACTTTTCCGCGGGTTATCAGCGAATTACAGTATTTTTTGAGCTTTTCCTCAAGAAAACCGTACTCTCTCGGCACTCTTGCCGAAAATTCAAAATAACGGTGATTTACACTTTTTATTTCAACGGTCACATTGAGCGAATCGATTGTCTGCTCGCTCTTGCCGTAACCTGTCATACTTTTAATCATATCGGTTGCCCCTGTGTTTAAATTGCGCATAAAATACGCCGCATAAAAAATAAAGCGAAACCCCGAATTTAATAAGACGGGGTTACCCTCGCTTTTAGTTATAATATTTTACTATTTTAAACCGCCGTTGTCAATGTTTACGGCATTTTCCCCGTAAAAGGTCAGCCGTATTTCCCGAAAAGGCGCCGTCTTTTTGTGAAAAGCCGAGAGAAATAAGCTCGTCCGAAAATTCGGAAAGACGGCAAACCGCCGTATCAAAGCCGCGTCGAAAAGCAAAATCAAGCGCCGAACGAAACAATCCGTCGATAACGGACGGCTCGTTCTTATCCGATTTTATGCGCTCTAAAATGCAGTTATTTCCGTTTAAGGAAAACAGCAGTGAAAAATCATTGCCGCCATATTCTGTTTTATACGCGGCGTAACGCACGTTATCGCAAAGCGTTTCTTCGGGAAAGAGACTTTGCAATTCGGATAATTCCGTAACACACTCAAATTTTATCATTTAATCCGCGCCTCAAATTGCCGCTTTGCTCCGCCGACGTCATAAGCGCGTGCACTTCGTCGGGCGTAAGGTGGCGGTAATCGCCCGTCTTTAACATTCCGAGCTTTACGGAGCCTATCTTAATACGTTTGAGCCTTGCGACCTCAAGCCCGAGGCTTTCGCACATTTTTCTTATCTGGCGGTTTCTGCCCTCGAAAATCGTAAGCTCGATAACCACGCGGCCCTCTTCGCGTGAGACTACGCGGACTTCTGACGGCAATGTCATTTTACCGTCAATTTCCACACCGTTTTCAAGAGCCGCTCTCTGCTCCTTTGAAAGAGACGGATGTATTGTAACGCGATAGGTTTTTGGCACGTGCATTGACGGGTGAGTTAAAGCGTTGGCAAATTCGCCGTCGTTTGTCATAAGCAAAAGGCCCTCGCTTTCACGGTCAAGTCTGCCGACGGGATATATTCTCGCGTCTATATCGCTTACAAGCTCCGCAACACATTTTCTGTCCATCTCGTCGCTCATTGTCGTAATAAATCCGCGCGGTTTATTAAGCATAATATAGACATTTTCTTTCGGCGCGCTGAGCTTTTTGCCCGCAACCACAACTTTGTCGGTTTTGGGATTTACCTTATCGCCCACACACGCGATTTTTCCGTTTACCTTGACTTTACCTGCCGCTATCAGCTCCTCGGATTTTCTTCTTGAAGCGACGCCGCTCTCAGCCATAAATTTTTGCAGTCTGATCTTCACATCAGTCATATTTTTCACCAAAGCACTTTCCTAAAAAATTTTTAATCTTTTGCAGTAACGACTTTTTTTGAGTTTTTTGGGGGTCCGATATATAATCGGCACTTTCCGAAGTCACTATCGGCACTTCGGACAAAACTTCCCCGTTTAACCGATAATATGCGGTTCCGACATTTTTGCCGCACTCAACGGGGGCATATTCAAATTTATCAAGGCAAATCAAGACCTCGGGTTCGGAATTTTTCAGCGAGGCAAAATACGGCGTATATAAAAGCTTTACGCCCACCGAAGATTTATCCGAGCCGACAACGTTTAACCTAACGTCCGAGAGGTCGCAGGGAAGAGTGCGGTTTTTGACGACGGGAAAGCCGTAATCATACATTTTTTCGTGGTCGTTCCAATCATCGGGCGCATTTAACGTAACCGCAATGAGCGTTACGCCGCCGCGTCTCACTGCCGAGACAAGACATCTGCCGCTCTTTTTGGTAAAACCCGTCTTAATTCCTATGCAGTCTTCGTCTATGGTAAGGAGCCTGTTATGGTTTGTAAGAGTTCTGCGGTACGGCGGATTGCCGTAACTGACGCTCATACTTTTTTTAGAGCAAATACTTAAAAACTCGGGATTTTTAATTGCCTTAGCCCCGAGCAACGCCATATCATATGCGGTAGAATAATGATTTTCGCTGTCAAGCCCCGAAGGCGTTTCAAACGAAGTATCATTCATATTAAGCTCTTTTGCCCTTTGGTTCATAAGCGCGGTAAATTCATCTATACTGCCTGAAACTGCGTATGCCGCGACATTTGCGGCGTCATTGCCGGATGTGAGAAGCATGCCGCACGCAAGCGTTTTTACCGAAACGCTGTCACCTGGGAGAAGCCCCATTGACGTTCCCTCGACAGACACAGCCTCTTTATGAACCGTAATTATTTCGTCGGGACTTTTATATTCGAGAGCCAAAAGTGCCGTCATAATTTTTGTCGTGCTCGCCATAGGCAACCTTTCGTGCTCGTTTTTTGCATATACGACCTCAAGGGTGTCGCTCGTCATCAAAACCGCCGCACGCGCGCTTAAATTAAGCTCTTTGTTTTCGGCGAAAACCGGAACGGTGCACAATACTGCCAAAGCAACAGATAAAAAAACGCAAAAAAGTCTTTTATACAAATCAACCACCTGCCATATTTTTAAAATATGCAGGCGGCAGATTTATTATTATGAAATTTGAGAAACGCTTTACTTATTATCGGAAGAAACGTCCTCTGCGGGAACTGCGGAAACATATTCAGCGGCGTCATTTGAAGCTGCTTTTTCTTTTTCTTTCTTTGCCTTATTAACTACGGAAGTAACCTTATCGAACATTTCGGGAACGAGGTTAACAACTCTTTCGGCAGCATTATCAAATGCCGTGATGTGTTTAATGGTAACTTCGCCGTCGGAAATAACGAGGAATGCTACCGGAGTGATGGTAACGCCGGCTCCGCCGCCGCCGCCGAAAATCTCTTTATTGGTCTTTGACGGGAAATCGGAACCGCCCGAAGCAAAGCCGTAAGTCACCTTAGACACCGGAATTATTGTAATGCCGCCGTCAATATTCATCGGTTCGCCGATTATTGTGCTTACGTTGACGAGATTTTTTACCTTTTCGATTGTTGTTTCGAGGATTCCTGCTGCTGATTGTTCTTTCATTTAGAAGCACCACCTTGTATATTTTGAGTTTCTGTTTTATTATCTCCGTCTGTGACAACAGCCTTTTTGGGCTTTTGCCGCAGTAATTTGAGTACGACCTTAAATAACAGCCTGAATACGAGCCTTATGCCCGCACCGACAAGGAAAAACGGACGCAATGAAAATGCCGTTTTAAACTGCGCGCTTGAGAATGTGCCTATAAAGTCAGGCTCAACACTTGCGTCATATTTTTTTACCTTTAAGTTGGAACAGATAAATCCGAGAGCCGGGAAAACGTCCTCGCATATCTCGCCGTACTGAAGAGCGGTCTGAGCGGCGTCACCGTTACTTGAAACGACTATCCAAAGATACAGTTCTTCAATTATAAAATGCTTTTTGACGCTTCGCATCATAAGCCCTACGGCGTCTGCCGAATCCTTGACAAGCTTTATTACGCCGTCCATGCCCTGATTTTCATAGAAGGTTTTAAAGATATTGGGCTTTTTGGGTTTTTCCTCTTCGGGAGTTTCCTTCTTTTCCTTTTCGGGTTTTTCCTTTTTGGGCTTAGGAGGCTTTTTTTCTTTTTTTGCCTTCGGGTAAATACCGAAATGCAAAAACAGCCAGCTTACGCTGAGTTTGAAGCCGTCGATATATTCCGCATCTATCCTGACCTTTATCAAAAGTACAAGGCATATAAAAGCGATTATACCGAGTATTATGTACAGCGCTGTCAACCTACGGGCACCTCCTTCGCTTCGCATTTTACTGCCTGCCCCGCGCATAATGCGAGACACTATAATAGATTATATAAAAAAACGCATCATTATTCAAGAGAATTTATGTCGGAATTGTCAACTTTTTTACTTTCTTCGGAAATTTCTTCCTCGGGAAGCTCATTTTTGGGGAGTTCGGGCAATTCGTCAAGAGATTCCACGCCGAAACAGCGTAAAAATTCCGGGGTGGTTCCGTACACAAGCGGTCTGCCCGGAAGTTCAAGTCTGCCCTTTTCTTCGATAAGCCTTTTTTGGCAGAGAGTAGATATAACGCCCGAGCAATCGACGCCCCTCACCTGCTCTACAAAAGCCTTGGTAACGGGTTGATTATATGCTATAACGGCAAGCACCTCAAACGCAGCGTTTGAAAGCGGTGCGTTCTTTTTGACCTCAAGCACCGAACGTATAAGGTCGGCATACTCGGTTCGCGACGACAGCTGATATTTATCGCCGAGCTTTAAAAGACATATGCCGCTTGAGCGCTCATCAAGAGAAGCGGACAAATTAAGAAGCGTTCTGCGGCAGGTCTCCTCATCGACTGAGAGCACCTCGGCAAGCTTGCCAATTTCAAGAGGTTCACCCACGGAAAACAGAACCGCCTCGGCGGCAGATGTAAGATTTTTTGCGTTTACAGGCATTTTTTACTCCCACTCCTCAGAAACGGTATCTCCGAAATCAGCCGACAAAAGCTCTATGCTCATATCGCCTCCGTCGCCGCTGACCATAACTTTTTTATCCTTAGCAAGCTCAAGCACGGCAAGAAATGTAGCCACCATATCCGAGCGCGACTGTGCGTCCGAAAAAAGGTCGGTAAATCTTCTCTTGCTGCCGACGCTTGCGAATTTTTTATATATAGAACGGATTTTTGAACCGACCGATACTATTTTTTTAGCCACTATCTCGCGAAATGCCTCTATGGGAGGCGGAAGATTGCGAAGCTTTCTGCCTGCGGCGGAAAGATATGCTCTTAACAGCTCTGCACCGTCATGGACTCTTGTATATGTAGGGACGGTCTTTAATTTAATCGGTTCGCGTACAAAATGGTCAAACCCGTCGGTACGCTGTGACAGCTTTTCAGCCATAAGCTTGCAGTCGCGGTACTCGATAAGCTCGCCCGTAAGTTCTCTTTTAAGCTCGTCCGCTTCCTCGTGAACAGGCAGAAGCGAAACCGTCTTTAAATAGACGAGCCGCGCCGCCATTTCAAGAAATTCACTTGCCACATACATATCTTCGTCCTGCATACGGCGGACATATTCGAGATATTGGTCGACGAGCTCCACTATCGGAATATCATATATATTAAGTTTGTGTTTGGCGATAAGGCTCAAAAGCAGGTCCATAGGCCCCTCGAACACGTCGAGCTTATATGATATTTGTTCCATTTTTACGTCCTTTATTTAGATAATGCTCTGAACGGGAATCCTATTACGTAATCAAGTCCGTAATACAATGCGTTTTCAAGAAAAGCCAGTGGTTTGTCAAGCACGCCTAAAAAGATAAGCACAAATACGGCTATAATTATATATCTCTCGTAACGCATAAATTTGTAGTAATACTTATTGGGAATAAGAAGCTGTAGTATTCTCGAACCGTCAAGGGGCGGTATCGGGATAAGGTTAAACACAGCCAAACCTACGTTTATCGTGGCGGCAAATCTGAAGAACAGAATAAATGCCTGCACAATAACAGAGGAGCCGAAGAGGGTGAAAATGTTTTTCAAAAGCAAAAACACCACCGCCATCAAAATATTGGCAATAGGACCCGCAACGGCTGTGAGCGCCATACCTTTTTTAGGATTTTTAAAGTTTCTCGGATTTATCGGAACGGGCTTTGCATAGCCGAATCCGACAAGAATTATCATAAGCGCGCCTATCCAGTCGATATGCGCCATGGGATTTAATGTGAGTCTGCCAGCCAGACGAGACGTATTGTCGCCGAGCTTTGTCGCAACAAGCGCATGGGCATATTCGTGCACGGGCATAGTGCAGAATATTACAAACGCAAGCGCAAAAACACTTACCAATATTTCTATGGGCGTATAGCCGCCTCTGAGAATACTAAACAGCATTTGGTTTTCTCCTTTTTGCAGAAAGGTAATTATACAATTATTTTGACTACCCTGTCAATATTGTTAAAATCATAGAGAATTTCCGAAAAAAAGACTTTACCGTCAAATATTTCTCGGATACTTTCGCCTTGAGAATCGCCGCATTCAAAGAGCAGTTCGCCGCCCTTATTACAGCTTTTGAGCCATTTGTCGCAAATCGCTTTGTAAAACAAAAGACCGTCTTTTCCGCCGTCAAGAGCCGTTTTCGGCTCAAATCCAACCTCTCTTTGCAAAGAGGGAAGTTCCTCAGATTTTATATACGGTGGATTTGATATTATAAGATCCGCCCTCGGTAAATCGGGACAGCCCGAAAGCACATCGCACTCAATTATATTCTCACTCGGAAAATCGTAGCGCTCTGCGTTTTTACGAAGATATGAAAGCGCTTCGGGATATTTTTCCACAAGATAGACATCGGCGAGAGGATTGCGTTTCTTGACGGTAATGCCTATACAGCCGCTGCCCGAGCAAAGGTCATAAACGACGGCTTTTTTACGGTTTTTCAGAAACAAATCGGCGTTTTCCGCAAGCATTTCGGTTTCGGGTCGCGGGATCAGCACACCCTTGCCGACATTAAATGTGAATTCGCAAAAGTCCCATTCACCGAGTATATATTGCAAAGGCTCGCCAAGAGCGCGCCTTTTTGTAAGCTCTGTAAGAAGCGCCGCGTCTTTTTCGGGCAAAACGTCGTCACCGTGGCACAGCGCGTCGATAAGCGTTTTTGCCGCAGCTTTTATCAAAAGGCATTCGCTGTCAAAACGATAATCGTCAATTCCGACGCTTTTGAGTGTATTTTCGGTATTTTTCAGCGCGTCGATAAGCGTCATTTTATTTCGTCGTCCTCGGGATTGTCGGTTATTACGGCTTCGAGCGACGCTATGCCGACTTCTATAATATCATCTGTGGGTTCCTGCGTTGTTATTCGCTGCATCCAAAGACCCGGTGCGGAAAGAATTTTTACAAACAGATTATCGTGCCTGCCTGCATATTTGATAAATTCATAGCCGATACCCATAACAAGCGGAAGAACAAGCAGCTTTACAAGAATCCACACCGCGCGGTTGACGTTTTGCAAGCCCGGGAAAATGAGGACAAGCGCAGACGAGAGCAGTATGCTCAAAATTATCATAACAAACATAAAGCTCGTTCCGCAGCGAGGGTGAAAGCGACTCTGCTTTCTGACATTTTCAACCGTCAGGGGTAAGCCGTGCTCATAGCAGAAAATCGTTTTGTGCTCGGCGCCGTGATACATAAACACACGATGAATTTCTTTCATTTTTGAAACTATCGCCATATATGCAACAAATATTATGATTCTTACAATACCCTCAAAGAGAGGATGAAATTTTTGAAGATGACCGCCCGTTACAAAGTCGATAAGCCACGACGGAAGCCACATAAACAGGAAGAATGCGAGAGCGAAGCCGAGTACGGAGGAAATAACGCCTATGACATTCATCATTTTGGGTCCGAAACGGTCATTAAGCCAGCGGTCGAACTTTGACATATCCTGCTCGTCTTCGGTAAAACCCTGAGTGGATTTTTCAGCCGACTCCATAAGATACCCGTAGCCCGTTACAAGAGATTCGACGAAACCGACTATACCTCTGATTATCGGAATACCGAAGAATTTGCACTTGTCGCGCCACGGCTTTACATTTTTATATGTTGTTTCGATTTCTCCGTTCGGCAGTCTTACCGCCATGGCGGAGCCTTTCGGTCCGCGCATCATTACGCCCTCTATAAGAGCCTGACCGCCCACGGAGGTTTTGTGATATTTCCTGACTTCTTCGCTCAAAATTATTCTCCTTTTTATTGCTGAGTTTGCTGTATCGGAAACACAACGGTCACGGTAGTGCCCCTGCCCTCAATGCTGTTAAGAGAGAGCGTGCCGTTGTGTCTTTTTACAATTTCATTAACCACCGCAAGACCTATACCCGAGCCTCTGACAGACGCATTGGCTTTATAGAACTTCTCTGTGACATACGGAAGATCCGCAGAGGGAATACCGCAGCCGGTATCGGCTATCGTTATTGTGACAAAGCCTTTTTCCGCCTTTGCCGTAACGCTGATCGTGCCGCCTGCTTCGGTATACTTAAAAGAATTGTCAAGTATGTTTACGAACACTTGTTTAATGCGGTTCGGGTCGCCCGTCATAGGTGCCGGAACCTCGGAAACATTATATAAAAGCTCTTTGCCCTCGCGCACGGAACGATCCTTAAAGACGAATACCGCTTCGTCAAGCTCCGCCAAAACGTCCATTGACGACATACGCATAGTCAAATTGCCGTTTTCCATTCTTGAAAAATCGAGAAGCTCCTCAACGAGACTTGTAAGCCGCTCCGACTCGCTTATTATGACATTCAGACCGCGCTTTGTAAGAGCCTCGTCCTTTATCGGGTCCTCGAGTATTGTCTCGCCCCAGCCTTTTATAGCAGTCAGCGGAGTGCGAAGCTCATGTGAAACGGTTGAAATAAACTCATTTTTCATTCGTTCGCTCTCATTTATTTCGTGTGCCATATTATTTATGGACTCACAGAGCTGACCTATCTCATCATCTCCGCCTGCATCCTCTATGCGTGCGCTGAGGTCACCCTTGGCGATTTTTATTGCCGTTTCGTTTATCTTTTTAACCGGTCTTACTATCGAACGCACAAAGAAAAGCCCCGATACCGTAACAAAAGCTATAATAACAACAGCGATAAAGCACATCAGAAGAATTACCCTGATAAGCTGCGAATCAATATCCGACAGAGAAATTATATATCTGACGGCGCCCGAGTTTTGATCACCCGAGGACGGGAGCATATACGAAAGTGCCATAACCTTTTCGCCGGAGCTCATTCTGCCGACCCACGTAGCCTTGCCCGTATCGGAAATGCGCGCCTCGGCATAATCCGGATACTTTTCGTTTTCGACCGAAAATCCGCTTGAAGATACTACGACGTTCCCGCTCCGGTCTATTACCCAAACCTCCATAACCGATTTATCGCTGAAATCCTCAACAAACTGCTTGGCGCGGAGATTAAAGGTATCGTCGGAATTGTCGTTTGAAATGCTGAAATACGACAATACGACATTTGTGGCTCTTGAATCAAGCGTTACGCGCACAGCCTCGTAATACTGCTCTTTAAAGAGAACCGAGGCTACTATGATTATGCAAAAAAGCACAAATATTATGGCGCACAGGGTGTTTAAAACCCAGCGCGCGGTTATGCTTTTTTTTGCCACGTTTTTGTCGCTCCTTTCACCTTTTTATTCTATCCACTTATAGCCTCTGCCCCAAATGGTTACGAGATGCTTCGGCTGAGTCGGCTCATCCTCTACCTTGTTGCGAAGCCTGTGAATATTTACGTCCACCACTTTGTCATCTACAAAATATTCGTCGCCCCATACCTTATTGAGTATATCGGTGCGCGACAATGTGACGTCGGGATTTTTAAACAGATAGTCAAGAAGCTGAAACTCTATCTGCGTAAGCTCTATTGGACTGCCGTTTTTATAAAGGAGCCTGTCGCGGTAATCGAGCGAAAAATCGCCTACTGTTGTAAGGTCAGGATTTCTGACCGCCGCTTTTTCGTTTTCGTTCATTATTGACACACGCCTGTATACGGCGTCAACTCTCGCCATAAGCTCGGACGGGGAAAACGGTTTTGTGACATAATCGTCGGCGCCGACCAAAAGCCCCGTCACCTTATCCATTTCCTGTGTTTTTGCGGTAAGCATAATTATACCTATTTTGCTGCTTTTGGCGCGGAGATATTTGCACACCTCAAGCCCGTCTTTCAGCGGCATCATTATATCAAGCACGGCAACGTCTATATCGCCGTTTTCTTCCTCATACTTATTTATTGCTTCCTCGCCGTTTTCAGCCTCGACAACGTCATAACCGCTTCGCTTTAAATTTATGACTATAAATTCGCGAATCGAAGCTTCGTCTTCGGCTATAAGAACTTTTTTCATTTTTACCTCCGGTCATTCTATTGCGTTTGAATGTTCCCTGATATATTCCTCGGTTATCTTCATATTTTTACCGACTTCGGTTATCTTTGCCGCATATGTGAGCGATGACGATTGAAAAATCACGGTATAACCGTCCTTGGGCTTGTGCTGCCAATCGGTGCTCGGCACGGTCACCACGCTGAAAAGCTCGGCTCCGTTTTTTTGAGCCGTGGAATCATACAGATAAAACGTGCTTGTACGCTCCTGAATGTCATTTTTAACGCACACCGTGCCCACCCACTTCTTATCAAAGGTGAACATATATGACGAAGAATACAACATCAGCATTTCGCTTTTTTCGTAAAGCGAGCCTTCGTCAAGCCCGTACCAGACAGTAAGGGACAGCGGCTCTGTATCGTCGCCGCTTACAGAATATGAATTCGGAAGCGGCAGAGAAACGGGAATCTCAAATCTGCCGTCTTTATCTATATCGGCAAAAGATAATTTTGACGAGCGCTCCGTCGGCGGCGAATCGGAAGAGTTGCCTGACGTCAGAAGCGAAATCGGCTTGCCGTCGTAAAGACCGATTACGTCGGTAATTACCGCAGAATCACTGATTACCGAATCCACAAATATATGAGGATTGCTGCCGGTCTCGCATTTTAAAAGAGATATGCCGACAGCCGGAGTCATCTCGGTTTCGCCTGCAAGATATATACTTCCGCTGCCGTCCATTTTAAACAGCCTGCCGTAGGTTTTGTTTATATCCGACGAGGAGCTTATTATGACGTTGAAAATTTCCGCCTTGCCGTCCTCGTCGAGGTCACAGGTTATAGACTGCGAATAGTTTTCGGTTAAAATGGAACGTAAAACGAAAGTGCCGGAAGAATTATCCGGCTCATAAACCGTCATTATTTTATTACCGCGGCTCTCGTAAAGTGACCAACAGACCACTATCTCGCTTATACCGTCGGAATTCATATCGCAGAAATCTATTTTATAGACTTCGCTTCCCGAACCCTTAATGTCGGCAACAGAGCGCCACTCGCCGTCGCGGCAGTCAAGGAAATGCAAATACACCGCGGTTTCGTCGGTGGAATAGCTGTAAAGCGCTATCGCCTCGTCATCGCCGTCTCCGTCAAAATCACAGAGGATAAACGACGAGCGATAATCGCCTGTCGTGGGGGTTTTCATAACGAGGTTCTTATCGTTTACGGCTTTTTCAAACGCCTTTTGTATACCTGCGTTTTCGCCCGAAAGCGCAGGCGGGTGCATCATTTTGTCAACCGCTTTGAGCGTAAGATTGCATCCGCTTAAAGACAGACAGAGGCAAAGACACAGAAGAAGCATTGCAAATAATTTCTTTTTCATATATCCCTACCCCCTTTTTTTACTGCTCGGAAGCAGTCGAATTTATTGTAACATAATATGTGCCGTGAGCCCAGACGGAAGTGTCACCTGCTACCGATATGATAACGGGCACTTTTTGTTCGCCCTCTTTTACGTCAAGCGATGAAAGGTCAAGCTTTACAGACAGCATATCGGGATTTATTTTTGATATACTGTCGGCGGGACCTATAAGTTTTACACCGTCTATTCCGTTTGATGTGATAACCGAATTATACCCCTGCTTCTGACCTGTTATCGTAATATTTGACGCCGGTACCGAAAATGTACCGGAGGTCATACCGGACATATTCACGCTGACTTTGAAATTCTTTATCGACCGGTCGGTTATCACAAATTCCGTTATATCGGAAGCCTTGAAATTAAGGGTATTAAAGCCTGCGTCAAGTTCCGAGAAGTCAATCGTGCCTATGCTCAGTGACGTTATCTGATCGACCTTTTCTACGGGTACCGCCGCCGATATTCTCGACGGACTTACCGAGAAGTTTATATTGCCGTCAAGGTAGCTTGCCGGAGCGTTTCTGAATGTCACGGTCGTAGGCAATTCGACAAGCTTTAAGACGGGCATTGTCATTGTAATTGCCGTGTCGCCCTCAAGTATGCTTACGTTTGAGAGCTCATCTGCCGAGGCACCGACGAGTTTGAGCTCGGGGGTTACGGTTGTGGTAGCCGTAAGAGGTGCGGAAATTGACGTTTCGGCGGTAACGCTCGTTACCTTATTAACCTCGGTGGACGGACCGCTGACAATAACCGTGTTTTTGGAAAATACAATATTGCCGAGAATACAACCGTCCGTTACGGTTTTGTTATCGGGTGCGATGATTGACGGCTTTAGCGCCATCTCTGTTTCTTTATATGTGTCAAAATACACTTCGATATAGTTTTTGGAAAGGCCCACTATATCGAAATTGTCGGACTTATCGGACGTAGCTTTAAGCTGCAAGCTCTTTTTGCCCGCAGAATCGACGTAATTGGTCTGCGCCACAACCGAAAAATCGTCTGCGGTGAGCGCCGACACAATGAATTTTTTACCCTTGACGGTAATGTCTACTGTGTAATTATTGTCGCCGAATATCTGAAGATTGAGCTGCGCGGGCACGCTGTTGTCCATATCTATTTTTACGGGAACGGAGGATACCGTAACCTCAACTTCGGGACTTTTTTCGATTGATACCCATATCCATATACCGAATGCCAAAATTACAGACAGCAGTAAAACAAATTTATTGTTGTAAAGGAGACTGCGAAGCCCTTTGACGTTTGCTTTTTTTTCGTTATTTTTGCTCATGAGTGCGTCTTCCTTTCAACCATTTTTTTAACTTTGAATTTCCCTCGTCCTCTTCGGGTTTAACGAAATGCTCCATAAGTATCTCTCGAAGGTCGCCGTCCGAAATACCGCGGCGAAGCCTGCCTTTGTATGCCACGGAAATGGCACCCGTCTCTTCGGACACTACAACTATTACCGCGTCGCTTTGCTCACTCATACCTATGGACGCTCTGTGGCGTGTTCCGAGCTCACTGCTTATGTTGTGATTGGGTGTCAGCGGAAGTATACATCCCGCTGCGCAAATTCTGCCATCGCGGAAAACCGCGGCACCGTCATGCAGCGGCGCTCCCGGATAAAAAATATTACCTATCATCTCCGGCGAAACCTTGGCGTCGATAACCGTACCGGACGAAATAATGTCGCCCAAAATAGTCTCCTGCTCGAAAACCATAAGCGCGCCTATGTGCTTATCGCTCATATCGGAGCTTGCACGGCATACGGCATTGACCATTTTCTGCATCTCTTCGCGGCGCTTTTCCTCCGCTCCCGAACGGAAGCCGAAGAAATTGAACTTAGATACCGAGCTTCTGCCGACACTCTCAAGCGCATGGCGTATCTCGGGGGTAAATATGATGACAAGCACCAGCAAAAGGTTATTGAAAACAAGCGACAAAATATAGTTGCTCGCCTGCATACCGAACAAGTTGACAAGAGCATATACTATCAAGAGCAAGATAAATCCCTTGGCAAGCTGAACCGCCTTTGTTTCACGTATCAGCTTTATGGCGCTGTAAATTACGAATGTAACAAGAATGACATCAAGCACATCCGAAATGCTGTTAAAGCTCATAATGGCTCTGCCTATTTCGCTCCAAAAGTCTTTGAAATTCAAAAGCTGCAACATACTTTACACCCGTTTCAATAAAAAATACAATATATCGTAATTAAAAACTACCGTCTGCCGCCCCTGCGGCGAATGAAATAATCATAAATAATCACGATATATTGTATCACAGTCAACTGTTTTTTGCAATTTTTACTATGGAAGTTAACAATAAATTAACATCCTGCTTTTTTGTGAATATTGACGGCGCTATTCGGACAGTACCTTCGCGGAGCGTACCGTACGTATTATGAGCCGACGGCGCACAGTGAAGCCCCGCTCTGACGGCTATATTGTCTTTTGCGAGAAGCGCCGCCGTCTGTTCGCTGTGCAGGCCGTCCACATTGAACGACAAAAGCGGGACAAAGCTCTTTTCCGAAGAAAACGGGTCCGTATAAAGGCGAACGTTCGAAATATTTTTTAATGTTTTATATATATCCGCTATATGGCCTTGTTCGCTTTTATAAATCCGCGAGACGCCGCGAGCCGAAACAAAACGTATCCCCTCGCCGAGAGAAAGTATTCCCGGTACGTTAAGCGTGCCGCTTTCAAATCTGTCGGGATAAATTTCGGGTTGAGAAAGAATTGCCGAAAAGCTGCCCGTACCGCCCTCGATAAACGAATTTAGATGTTCGTCGGAATTTATCACAAGAAGCCCCGTACCCATAGGGCCGTAAAGTCCCTTATGCCCTGCCGCACACAAAAAATCTATTTTTTCGCGGCTCATATCTATATCGACGATACCGGCTGTCTGCGCGGCGTCGAGCACAAATAAGGCTCCGTTTTCGTGGGCAAGCTTCGCGAGCTTTGCCGTGGGAAGTCTCTCGCCGAAAACATTTGACGCGCCCGTGCAGATTACAGCCCTTGTATTGCTTCTGAACAGCCTTTTGAAATTAGCCACGGTTTCATCATCGGTTTTGCCGACAGGAGCAATATCATATTCTGCCGTTCCGTTACTCCTCAGCGCCTCAAGCGGCCTCATTACGGCGTTATGGTCAAGGCAGGAGCATATAAAGCGGCACCCCGGCACACACAGACCCTTAATAACGATATTCAGAGCCTCGGTGCAATTCTTTGTAAATATTACGTTTTCGGGAGCCTCCGTACCGAAAAATTCGGCGACTCTTTTACGGGTTCCGTATACCGCTTCCGAGGTGAGATAGGACATTTCGTGACCGCCTCTGCCCGGATTTGCACCGTACCGAGCTGCTGCGCGGCTCATTGTTTTTATAACCTCGGGAGGCTTGGGATAAGAAGTGGCGGCATTATCAAAATATATCATTTTTCCCACTGCGTTTCGAGTATTTCTATGCCGGAGAGCCTGAGCACCCCTATAACCGACTCTGTGGCATTCGGAACGACGAGCGAATAGCCGCACCCCTCGCCCTTCGACGGATTAGGCGTTTTTCTCACAAAAGAACGGATATTCCGCGCCGATAAAATATCCCGCGCCTTTAAAGCGAAGGTGACAGAGCCGACTTTTATTATCAGCCTATTCATATATTTCATTCCCCTCGAATAAAGAAATTAAACACACTTTTCTTTTACATATTATGCGTTTTATCGTGCCGCGGTGAAACATTAAATTACCACTTGACAAGCATAGATTTTTGATTTCTGTCGCCTGTATATCCGATATTCGCTTTTCCGGAGTTCGAGCCCCGCCGCAAATGGGAAACGGTGATTTTACATCTGTGTTTCGCTACAAAGAAAAATCACCGTCCAGGCAGCAAAAAAGCCCGATATAATCGGGCTTTTCGCAAAAGACATCCGTTTTGTCTCCGCAGCATGGCGCGCCTGACTGGATTCGAACCAGCCGCCTTCAGAGTCGGAGTCTGACGCTCTATCCAAATGAGCTACAGGCGCATATTAAATAAAATACAACTGCTTTGTGCGGACGAAACACCTCGACCGCACAAAGCATTTTTATGTCTCAAACGTTAAATCTGAAAAGAACTATATCTCCGTCCTGCATAACATAATCCTTGCCCTCGGAGCGTATTTTGCCCTTTTCCTTTGCGGCCTGCATTGAACCGCACGCCATAAGCTCGTCAAAAGAGATAACTTCGGCACGGATAAAGCCGCGTTCAAAGTCTGAATGAATTTTGCCTGCCGCCTGAGGCGCTTTGGTGCCTTTCTTTATAGTCCACGCTCTGACCTCGGGTTCGCCTGCGGTGAGGTAAGATATGAGCCCGAGCAGGCTGTATGAGCGCTGTATAAGCATATCAAGTCCGCCGCTCTCAATGCCGGCGTCCGACAGGAACATTTCCTTTTCCTCTTTTGAGAGAGACGAAATTTCCGCTTCAAGCTCGGCACATATCGGGAGTACTTCGGCACCCTCCGCCTTTGCTATTTCACATACGGCTTTATATCTCTCGTTATTTTCAATATTTGAGGCAAAATCATCTTCGCTCATATTGCAGGCATAAATTACGGGCTTTGCCGAAAGTAAACCTATATCTGCCAATATGGCTTTTTCATCGTCGTCCGCCTCTACGGCACGGGCGCTGACACCGTTTTCGAGCTCCGTTTTAAGGCGTTTCAAAAATTCGAGTTCCGCAAGAAGGCTCTTATCGCCCTTTGCAGCCTTTGCGGTACGGTCTATGCGGCGGTCGAGTATCTCAAGGTCGGAGAGAATGAGTTCGAGATTTATGGTTTCAATATCTCTTTTAGGGTCAACCGAGCCGCTGACGTGCATTATATCGTCATTATCAAAGCAGCGCACAACATGAATAACAGCGTCTACTTCGCGGATATGTGACAGGAATTTATTGCCGAGCCCTTCGCCCTTGGATGCGCCTTTTACAAGACCGGCTATGTCGACAAATTCGATTACCGCAGGAGTTATTTTCTTGGGGGAATACATTTTGGCAAGCTCGTCAAGCCTGTAATCCGGCACAGCCACAACGCCTACATTCGGCTCAATAGTGCAAAACGCATAGTTTGCAACCTCCGCGCCTGCATTGGTTATAGCATTAAAAAGCGTACTCTTGCCTACGTTCGGCAAACCTACGATACCAAGTTTCATTATGAATTTACATCCTTTATTTATAAAATTCTGATATTGCTTTTGACGCCTTATCGGGGTCGCTGCAAATGACCATAATTACATAGTCGCCGCTTACTTCGACAAGACAATTATCTATTTTTTTATTTTCGTCGGAGCTGAGGGTGGAATATGAACTGCGGCAATCCGAAAGCCTGCCGTCAACAGCCGACGCCGCAATGTTTTTTTCGGCTTCGTTATTCACCCTGAATACCGCGATTTCATCTGCCGAAAGCGCCGATGAGCTCTTGTACACCGCCGCATTTTCGACAATTGCGACGGGCACGCCGTAGTAATTGCTGACCTGCTCGTTTTGAAGCTTTACAACGCCGCCGAGCGATGTTTCGGATAAAATGCGCTCAGCTATCTGCTCTGACGACGTCGCCGATATTATGTGCGACGTTTTTTCTTTGCCGCTGTGCCGTATGTAACCCTTGCCGAGGATTACAGCCGCCAGAGCCGCCGCGAGCAGCAGCAAGGTGAGCGTGAGCGCTATCCCCTTCTTCTTTTTGCTTTTTTGTAACATAAGCAAATTCCTTTTCCGCCCATGGCGGTGGATTTTTAATAAGCTACCCCAAATACAGTTTACAGCCGCAATCCGCAAAACGACTTATAAATATTATCACAATTTACGATATTTAGCAACAACGCAAAATTTCTTTTACGGTTTTTAACCGGTCTGCCGTGACGGTGCCTTACGGCGCACGCTCTTTCGGCGAACTCACGTCAAATCCGCATCGCCGCCTTTTTGCATACGAAGCAATACCAATCGCCGTCACGATGCGTTTCGATTATGTTAAACCCGTTTTCACACAGTTTTTCTTTTACCTCGTCCGCACGCGGCGCTATAATGCCCGAAGTAATAAAAACGGCGTCATCCTTCATAAATGCGCCCACCTGTGAAGAAAACATCATTACAACGTCTGCCACGATATTTGCCGCAACAACATCGAATTTTCCCGTTACCTTGTCTGCGAGATTGCCGCATATAACGGTATATTCGGGCTCGGAAAATCCGTTTACCCTGCCGTTTTCTCTCGCGGTTTTAACAGCCAATTCGTCTATATCGACGCCGACGGCTTTTTCTGCTCCGAAAAGAAGCGACGCAATTGACAATATACCGCTTCCGCAACCGGTGTCAAGAACGGACGAACCCTTTTTTACATATTTTTCAAGAGATTCAAGGCATAGCTTGGTGGTATTATGTCCGCCGGTACCGAATGCAAGCCCCGGCTCTATAGAGAGCACGGCGCGATTGTCGGAATTATCGTAATCGTCAATCCACAGCGGTCTTATAAGAAGCTTATCGCCTATTTTGAGAGGTTTGAAATACTCTTTCCAATTATTTTCCCAATCCTCGTTTTTGCAGACGGAGAGGTCTATTTTATTGGGTATATTTTCCGCTTTCAGCCTCTCGCTGAGATATGAAACCGCCTCACTCGGATTTTCGTCTTCGGGAATGTATATGTGGATAAAGCCCTTTGTGCGGTCTTTTTTCAGCAGTTCTTCATCAATGAGGTCGATATTTGCAATCTCCCGGGTTTCCTCTTCAAGGTTTCTGTAATCTTCGATGTATATCCCGTAGGGAACTGTCATATTGGCAATTGCCGCCGCTTTATCAATATCATCGGCATTTATCTCAAGTGAAATTTCAGTCCAATTCATTTTAAAGTCCTTTGATTATTTTTTACCGGTGGAACCGAAGCCGCCTTCGCCGCGGTCTGTATCGGAGAGCTCCGAAACCTCGCAAACAGGCATACACGATACCGGCATTATTACAAGCTGCGCTATTCTCTCGCCGGGCATAACAGTATAGCTCTCGCGTTTTTGATTTATTACGCCGACCTTGAGCTCGCCGCGGTAATCGCTGTCTATAACGCCTACGGAATTGAGAAGTCCTATGCCGTGTTTTACCGAAAGGCCGCTGCGCGCAAAAATAAACGCCGCATATTCGCTTGGCGGTATTTCAATGGCAAGACCCGTCGGAATTACCGCCGTATCACCGCAGGAAAGAGTGAGCGGTTCTTTTAAAAGAGCGCACAAATCAAGACCGGCACTGCCGGAGGTTGCTCTTTCGGGAACTTTGGCGTCCGGGTCGAGTTTTTTGATTTTTAAGGTTTCCATAGATAATTTCCTCTCATAAAAAAATAAAGGATAGTTTTAACACCATCCTTTATTTTAACATAAACACGCTATGTTTTAAAGTTATTTTTTTCTTTTGCCGAAGAAGCCCTTTTTCTCTTCTTCTTTGCCGTAATTTGCGGGATTTCCGAGAGACAAATCAAGCTGCTTCATTATTTCTTTTTGCTCCGAAGTCAAATCACGCGGAACATCGACGATAACTCTGACAAGCTCATCGCCGTGACCTCTGCCGTTAAGACTCTGGATACCGCGGTTTTTAAGTTTAAATACCGTTCCGCTCTGAGTGCCTGCGGGTACGTTGTATTTAACCTTGCCGTCAAGAGTGGGTACCTGAAGCTCGCAGCCGAGAGCCGCCGCAGGGAAGCTTATATGCATCTCGACCCAAACATTGTAGCCGTCACGCTCGAATATCGGGTGAGGACGTACATTTACCGCGATGCGAAGATCGCCTGCCGGGCCGCCGTTTGCGCCCTTGTTGCCCTGGCCGCGTGCGTTGATTATCTGACGGTCGTCAATGCCTGCCGGAATATCAACGGTAAGCGTTGCGGTTTTACGGATTCTGCCTGCGCCGTGACATTTTTTACAGGGCGAGTCGATAATCGTTCCTCTGCCGCCGCACTTGGGACAGGCTTTTTGGGTCTGGAACATACCGAACGGGGTTCTCTGCGAGGACGTTACCTGACCTTTGCCGTGGCACTCCGGACACGTTTTGGGTGAAGTTCCCGGGGCAGCGCCGCTGCCGTGGCACTCGTCGCAAACCTCTATTCTGCTGTATGTCACATCGCGCTTACAACCCTTTGCCGCCTCTTCAAACGAGACGGTAACGGTGGCCTGAGTATCGGTGCCGCGCTGAGGTGCATTGGGGTTTGAGTTGCCTCCGCCGAATCCGCCTCCGAACCCGCCGCCGAAAATATTGCTGAATATATCGCCGAGGTCAAAATCAAATCCCGCGCCGCCGTATGCTCCGCCCTGCGCTCCTGCGCCGTAATTCGGGTCTACGCCTGCGTGGCCGAACTGGTCATAGCGCGCTTTTTTCTGAGGGTCCGAGAGAACCTCATACGCCTCGTTTGCCTCCTTAAACTTTTCCTCGGCTTCTTTATTGCCGGGGTTTAAGTCGGGATGATATTTTTTAGCAGTTTGGCGATATGCTTTTTTTATCTCATCTTCGGTGGCGTTTTTACTTACGCCGAGGACTTCGTAATAATCTCTTTTTTCTGCCATATAACAATCACTCCGTGGCGCCGTCGGCGCCGCTGTTTATAGTATATTTGAAATAACACATTTCCGCCTTCTCCCCCGAAACGGAAGAGAAAGCGGACAGAAGTGATTATTTCTTGTTGGGATCGTCCTCAACGTCGGTGTAATTGGTCTCGTAGTAACCGTCCTGACCGGGAGCATTGCCCTGTGCGCCGGCACCCGGATTCTGCTGAGCGCCGCCTGCTGCCTGCTGAGCCGCAGCAGCCTGCTTGTAGATTTCTTCCGAAATCTTATAGAAGCTCTGAGTAAGCGCTTCTTTCTTAGCCTTGATGTCATCGGCATTATCGCCCTTCAAAGCCTCTTTAAGAGCGTTCAGTTTATCTTCAACGTCCTTTTTATCGGTCTCGTTTATCTTATCGCCGTTTTCCGAGAGAATCTTCTCGCACTGATAAACCATCTGATCGGCTTCGTTGCGAGTATCGACTTCCTCTTTGCGCTTCTTATCTGCCTCTTCGTACTGAGCGGCTTCCTTAACCGCCTTATCAATATCGTCTTTGGACATATTGGTTGAGGAGGTTATGGAAATGGACTGCTCTTTCTGAGTGCCGAGGTCCTTAGCCGAAACATGAACTATACCGTTAGCGTCGATATCAAATGTAACTTCGATCTGAGGTACACCGCGGGGAGCAGGCATAATACCGTCGAGGTGGAATACGCCGAGAGTCTTGTTATCCTTTGCAAATTCTCTCTCGCCCTGAAGCACGTGAACTTCAACAGAAGTCTGGTTATCGGCTGCCGTAGAGAAGATCTGGCTCTTCTTTGTGGGGATTGTGGTATTTCTCTCGATAATCTTGGTGGAAACACCGCCCATAGTCTCAATACCGAGTGAAAGCGGAGTTACATCAAGAAGAAGTATGCCCTCAACGTCGCCGCCTAAAACGCCGCCCTGGATAGCCGCGCCGACTGCAACGCATTCATCGGGGTTAATACCCTTGAAAGGCTCAATGCCCGTAAAGTTCTTTATAGCTTCCTGAACTGCCGGAATTCTTGAAGAACCGCCGACAAGAAGAATCTTGTTGAGGTCGGACGCTTTAAGACCGGAGTCGGAAAGAGCCTGACGAACGGGACCCATTGTAGCTTCGACAAGGTCTGCGGTCATCTCGTTGAACTTAGCTCTTGTAAGAGTGGTTTCAAGATGCTTGGGGCCTGTGGCATCGGCTGTGATGAAGGGAAGGCTTATCTGAGAGGTGGTAACACCGGAGAGCTCAATCTTAGCTTTTTCGGCAGCCTCTTTAAGTCTCTGCATAGCCATCTTATCATTGCGAAGGTCTACGCCCTGCTCCTTTTTGAACTCATCTGCAAGCCAATCGATAATTCTCTGGTCGAAATCGTCGCCGCCGAGGTGGTTGTTACCTGCCGTTGCAAGAACTTCCTGAACGCCGTCGCCCATCTCAATGATTGATACATCGAATGTACCGCCGCCGAGGTCGTATACCATTACTTTCTGGTCCGACTCCTTATCAATACCGTAAGCCAAAGCTGCGGCTGTCGGCTCGTTGATTATTCTCTTAACATCAAGACCTGCAATTTTGCCTGCGTCCTTTGTAGCCTGACGCTGCGAATCGGTGAAATACGCGGGAACCGTAATGACAGCCTCTGTAACTTTGCCACCGAGATAACTCTCTGCGTCGCTCTTGAGTTTCTGAAGAATCATTGCGGATATTTCCTGCGGAGTGTAGCTTTTACCGTCTATAGTAACCTTATAATCGGAACCCATATGTCTCTTTATTGAAGAAACGGTTCTCTCGGGATTTGTGATTGCCTGACGTTTTGCAACCTGACCGACCATTCTCTCACCGGTCTTTGAAAACGCAACAACCGACGGAGTGGTTCTTGCGCCCTCTGCGTTTGCGATAACAACGGGCTCGCCGCCTTCGATAACCGCTACGCATGAATTTGTAGTACCTAAATCAATACCTATTACCTTAGCCATAATTTATTCCTCCAAAACATTATTTATTATTTTAATTGGCGACTTTAACCATTGCGGGACGCAATATTCTGTCGCCAAGCTTATAGCCTTTTGAAAATACATCTATAATGACGTTATCCTCTTCGTTTTCGTCATCCACGTGCATAACCGCATTGTGGAGATTGGGGTCAAAGGAATCGCCCTTTTCTCCGAAAGACTCAACGCCGAGTTTTTTGAATACTTCCGAGAACTGATTGTAAATCATATCAATTCCCTTCATATAGTCTTCCGGTGACGCGTTTTTGTTTTCCGCAGCGCGCTCAAAATTATCCATAACGGGTAAAAGCTCCGCCAAAACAAGTGCCTTTGAGTCGCTGTACGCCGCCTCTTTTTCTTTCAGTGAGCGTTTACGGAAATTATCGTACTCGGCGAGCGTGCGCAAAAGCCTGTCGTTGACGTCTTTAAGCCGGGAAGCCAAATTCTCCGCCTCGGAGACCTCTTTTTCGACCTCGATTTCTACGTTATCGGTCTTTTCACCTTCAGTATTTTCGGCCTTTTTATCAGTGCCTTTCGGCTCTGTTTCTTTTTTCTTTGCCATTCGTTTTCAGCCCTTTCATTATGAACAGGTTATGTTAAATTCGTTACCGAATTAAAAGCTAATCATCAATATTGTGCGAGAGTATTCTGCTGACAATGTCGGTTAGATATTTAAGGCTCGGAATAAGGCGGCTGTAATCAAGTCTCGTCGGGCCTATTATTCCGATAGTGCCGCTGTCTCTGTCGCCTACCTTGTATTCGCCGAATATCATACTTGAATTTTGAAGTTCGCGGAACAGGTTTTCGCGGCCTATTAAAACATTCGGGGTATCTTCCGTTCCCTTTTTCTCGGTGTATTTTTTAAACACCTGCGACAAAGGTTCCGAGCGGCGAAGAAACTCCATAAGTTCGTATGCGTTTGACTCAAACTCACGGTAATTCAGAAGATTTGACTGACCTTCGAGCAGGAGCTCGGTGCGCTCCGTCATAGACGCCAAATCAGCAAGGGTTACAAGAAGCGGAGTCATTGTAAATGATTTATCGCCGAGTGACAGCGCCACGGTTTGGATTTTTGCAATGCTGAGGCTTGCCGCCGGTTTGCCGATAAAATACTGCTTTGTTATATTGTAAAAAGTCTCGACTATATCGAGGGTTATTTCGGAATTTGTTCTGCACACGCGGCTTTTGAGTATGCCCGACGAAGTCAGCATAACGACCATTGCGGTTTTTGTGCCTATGGGGACAAGCTCGACGCGGCGTATAACCGCTTGACTGTCGGCAGGAGTTGTTGATATTGCCGCGCAGCCCGTAAGCTCCGAAAGGACAAGGCCGGCTTTTTCAAGCACGCTCTTCGTCTCGGACGGAACGCCCTCAAGCTTCGAGTCGATAATGCGTTTTTCTTTATCGGAAAGCTCATATCTGCCCATAAGGTTATCGACATAATAACGATAGCCCTCACTCGACGGAATTCTGCCTGCCGAAGTGTGCGGCTGCTCAAGATAACCTGCCGTAACAAGATCCGCCATATCGTTACGAACCGTAGCGGACGAAACGGAAAGCCCCGGCAAATTTACAAGTGCCTTTGAGCCGACAGGTTCACCGGACAATATATATCTCTCTACAACGGCGGCAAGAATCTTTTTCTTGCGTTCTGTCATTTCCATATCGTTCGCCTTCTTTCTTTTTAGCACCGTTAGCACTCTTTGCCCCTGAGTGCTAATCTATACATATATTATCCCCAAAAATTCGCTTTGTCAATACTTAAAGAGGAATTTATTTGTAAATAAATTGTTAATACGTGAGGTTTTGTGCACAATAAAAGCCGCAGGCATCAAAAACGGCAATTTAAGCCGCTCAAAATTGTCGTCCGCGAATTGCAGAAAAGCAAAAAGGCGACCGTCGAGCGGTCGCCTGAAAATACATATTTTGTTTTTGCGAAGTTTAAAACAAATCAGACTTTTTTGTCCTTTTGAAGCGCCGCGTCTACGGCATTGCAAACAGCGCTTTCAAATCCGTCCTTCTGGAGAGATACGACACCCTCGATTGTGGTTCCGCCCGGAGAGCATACCTTATCTATAAGCTCCCACGGATGCTCGTCGCTCTCAAGTATTTTTTTTGCGCTGCCGAGCACGGTCTGAGCCGCTATCTCAAGCGCCATGGATTTATTCATACCGTTTTTGACAGCCGATCTCGCAAGCGAATCTATAAACATATAAGCATACGCCGGCGCACATCCGGCAATCGAGCAAAACAGCGGAAAATAATTTTCGGAGAGAGGTATAACCTTACCGAAAGAAGAACAGAGCTTATTTACAAATTCCTTTTGGTCGTCGGTTACCGATTCGCTGCAGCAATATGCGCTCATTGCCTCAAGCACGGTTGCATTGATATTCGGCATAATTCTGATTATGGGTGCTTCGTACCCGAGAAGATTCTCTATAAAATCGGTTGTCTTGCCTGCCGCTATCGACACGACCAAGCTGTTGTTTTCGCGGAGTTTTTTGGATATTGACGGAAGAAGCGACGGAAAAACATTCGGTTTTACAGCCAAAACCACCGCATCCGCAAAATCTATGAGGCTGTCGGGAGTCTCGCTGACGCACACTGAAAATTCATCGCTCACAAGACGTGCTTTTGCAATATCTATATCGTATACCGATATATCCTCCGCCCTGAAATTACCCGACGAAACCGCTCCGCCGACAATGGCGGAAGCCATATTCCCCGCGCCGAAAAAGCCTATTTTCATTTTGATTGTTCCTCACTTTCAAGTTCCGAGGTGCAGTTGGGGCATCTCGTTGCATTTATATCAATTTCACTCTTGCAATAAGGGCATATCTTTGTGGTGGGTGCCGGTTTTTCCTCTTCGTGCGACTTTGAAGTTTTCTCTCTCAGCGTATTTATCCCCTTGATAAACAGGAATATTATAAACGCCATGATAAGGAAATCAAGCGCAGTACCTATAAAAGTGCCGTAATTCAAGGTGGCTACACCTGCGGCTTTTGCGTCCGCCGCCGTGGCAAAATCGCCTTTGCCGAGAGGCAAAAACCAATTGTTGAAATCTATACCGCCGGTTATAAGACTTATCACCGGCATGATGATGTCGTTTACGAGTGAATTTACTATTTTTTGGAAAGCACCGCCTATGATAACGCCTACGGCAAGGTCGATAACGCTTCCGCGAGAGATAAACTCTTTAAATTCCTTCATAAAGCCCTTTTTCTTTGCCATTTTCAACACTTCCAGACAAATATTATTTTATTTTTTTATTTTACTACAAATTTCCGCAAAAATCAAACCCCGGACAAGTCGAATTTCGGAATAAAGCCTGTTTTTGCCGAAGTTCTCTCCTGCATAAATCCGTTTTTAAGCCCCAAGTCAAAAAAAGTGTTTATGACTTTGTCGTATTCGGCGGATACAATTTTTCTTCTCAATTCTTTATACTTAAACGCTTCGCCGCACGGTGTGTATTGGCTCATTATGCTGACGAAGGTGTCGCGCGGCAGATTTTCGCTTATCCATTTAAGTATTTTTACCGACTGAGCCGTATTGCCCGGCAATACGAGATGGCGGATTATAACTCCCCTTTGCATTATACCGTCTTTAAATATATCGGTTTCGGTCTGACGTCTCATCTCAAGTACAGCTTCGGACGCTTTTTTAAAATAATCGGGAGCCGCAGAATACTTTGCCGAAACGTCCGCGTCATAATATTTTAAGTCCGGCAGATAAATGTCCACAAGCCCGTCAAGAGATTTTATACTCTCTGCCCTGTCATAGCCGCCGGTATTGTAAACCACGGGCACGGGCGGCTTGTACTTTTCAAGCGCGCCGCGGATAAACGGCACAAAATGGGTGGGGTTTACGAGATTTATGTTATGCGCGCCCTTTGACACAAGCTCTTTCATAATATCAATAAAACGCTCTTCGGATACGCTTTTTCCGAAATCATCGTGGCTTATGTCATAATTCTGACAGAAAACACATCTCAGCGAGCATCCGGAAAAAAATATTGCACCCGAACCGTTTGTGCCGCTTATAACGGGTTCCTCCCACATATGAAGCGCCGCTCTCGCTATAACAGCATTATACGGCATTTTGCAAAAGCCGTGCGAGGGCTTGTCATACTCCCTGTCTGTACGGCAGGTACGCGGACAGGCGGTACATATCATATTTCCACCCCTCTTTCGCAATCGGAATAAAGCACATTTTTAAGCGACGTTATTCTGAGCTTTACATTTTCTTTGGTTATTTTGCTGTTAAGCGCTATATCGTAGCCGTGAAATGTGCCTTTTGTGTCATTCAGCACGGTTTTCGTTCCGAGCCGTAAAAGCTTCTCATTCATTGCCGCGCCCTCGTCATGCAGACAGTCGAATTCACAAAGCTCGATATAAGCGTTAGGGACGGGATTTGAAAAGCGGAGATTTAAAGGAACAGCACCGTCGCTTTGATTTTTAAGATACATTTCCCACATAATTTTATTGTTTTTTGAGTCCCAAAGAGGTGTATCGCAAAAGCGCCTCATCGACTCAGTGTCGCGCTCATTTGCGCACACGGGATAGATAAGCATTAAAAATGATATATCCGCTCCGAATCTGTCTGCGGTATAGGCGGCAAGGACCGCTCCGGCGCTGTCACCGCCGACTGCCGCGGCAGAATACGGGAACATTTTTTTAACGGCGGCAAACGAGGAAAATGCGTCATTTTTTGCCGCGGGATACGGATATTTCGGCAAAAGACGATAATCGGGGCAAATAACGCGGCACGGAGTTTTTGCGGCATATTCCGCCGCAAGCTTTTTATGGAACGGCGACGCGCTGTAGCCGAATCCTCCGCCGTGGAAATATAACAGCACGGGTGTTTCTTTTTTGCAATTTTCAGGCTCAAAAATATCAAGGCGCAGTTTTTTCCCGTCGGAAATTATGTATTCGCTCCTTAAATTCACATTTTTATTAAAAGGCGTGAATTTATACATAACTCGGAGTGCCGGGATTGACAAACGGAGAATTTCCTTGGAGAACGGCAATCGGCGGCAGTACCGACGTAGTTCACGGTCTATATTGTATTTCAAATTTTCGCCTCCGATACAAAATCAAGGTTGCCGAATAAAAACGGCGCTCGCTACGATGTGACACTTTTCTTTTCGCGTTTGCGGTAAAACGCCGTAGGGTACTTTAAGGGCGTGAAGTATAGGGTCTGTAAACAAAAACGCGCAAATATTTATCACGAATGAAAAAGCCGCGATAAATACAAACGAAGCCGCCACATTGTTTTTAAGGCTTTGCTCATCTCCCCTGCCTTTGCAAACGGAAAACACGGCTCCGCCGCCCATACAAAGCCCGGCTATTACGGAAATAAGAAAAGTCATAAGCGTATATGCCGAGCCGACGGCGGCAAGCGCGTCCGCTCCGAGGAAACGCCCCACTATCAGCGTATCGGCAATGTTATAGCATTGCTGTAGAAGATTGCCGAGTATCATAGGGTATGCAAAAAGCAGCATTGACTTTGTAACGCTGCCGCGAGTTAAATCCTTTTCCACTTTATCACCGTCAAATAATGCTGATAATATGGTATCACAGTTCGGCGCAAAAAACAATGCGAAAGCAAGGAAAGAGCGCAATCCGATACGCCTAAAACGTGTCGGTGCGAAAAGTTTAGCTCAGCACATGCGAAAACAGACAATTAATACCGTATCGCGTCGGATTTTACTTTACTTACGCATTTGTCCGCTTAATCGGACAAATGATGTTATATCATAGAGATAAGAAAGGCCTAAATTGCCAAAGTGAAGTTCGGATTTTTAGGGTAAAAAAAGAAAAATACCC
>ERZ808242.219-NODE-219-length-44469-cov-22.809722_pt1 | contig 44469 bp, 31 predicted proteins | sample MGYA00521244_ERZ808242 | MGnify/ENA primary metagenome ERZ808242 (study PRJEB31516, sample SAMN03275573) | gut metagenome | biome: mammalia-associated habitat; material: feces | host: Papio cynocephalus | place: Kenya | collected 2012-07-27 ... | reverse complement strand
GAATAAATACTATTTCTCAAGCAAAATGTTATTCGTAACTTGACGACGCGAGCCGATAAGGAGTTCTTACTCAGCCCACAGGGCTTCGTTTTCGCTACGAAAGCACCCCATTAAGCCCGAGGGCTTAATGGGGACCCCGCAGGCACTCAATGTGCTGCGCACACCTGCCTTACGCTTCACGTCCCCACAAACACTGCAAATTCATCCGGTTTGTGCCAAACTGCCCGCGGACGAGGGCGTCCGCGTCCCCGGCGATGCTACTTTATGGTAAAAATCCTAATAATGCATTCTTGCAATGCATAAATGTGTTAATGTTTGATGCGGTTGCCCTGGTGTTTTACACCTGTCATAAGGGGAGAATGGCTGCCGAATATGGCAACCGCAAAGACACCTGTTCTTGTTCCTTGTCCTTTATTCTTTGTTCCTTGTCCTTTATTTATTCTTTGTTTCTTGTCCTTTATTCTTTGTTCCTTATTCTTTATTCTCAAGTCGTTTTTGGTATTTCTCTATCTGGAGAGAGGTTATGCGCAGGCGGGTCTCGAGGTCGCGTATGTCGCGCATTGTGATACCGAGGCGGAAGGTGCTCATCAGGGCTTTTTTGTCGTTGTCGGAGATATAAAAGACCGCCCGCGACTTGGAACCGACCATACTGACGCGGATACGGGCTGCGGAATAAACGTCCACGAAATTCAGACAACGGAGAGCATCGTCCTGCCCGAGAGTGAGTGTCTCGTGCCAGCCCTCCGCCTCGAAAGCGTGGGTAGAGCCACGGAAGGTGTCGGAAAGGCTGTCAGCCGATAGGACAACCTCTTGCAGGTCAGCCGGTTTGGCACCATAGTAGAAGAATTTAACCTCGGTCGTAGCATCGTCCCTGACATTGGCTTGGATATAGTTGCGGCTTGTATTCTGCGTAGAGCGAAGCAGCCGATGGGTGTATTTGCCGGTCTGTTCGTATTTCTCATTCTTCTCGTACCGGAACTCTTTGATCAGGGAATCGGCAACGGGCAAAAGGGTTTGATACAGCGAATCATAGTACGCCAGGGAACGCTCCTGCTCCGTGAGGGCGATACTGTCCTGACGGTGTTTCTCGGCACGGCGCTCGGCGGCAGTAGGCTGTTTCTGTCCGCAAGAGACGAAAGAGAGAATTAGAAAGGCTAAAAAAAGATGTGCTGTAGTTTTCATAACGCAACAAATTACGATTTGCAGGCAAAGGTACGATTTTTTTTGCAAACAGACAAAAGATAGAACGACATAACAATAGAATAATAGAATGATAGCCGTGGCGCGTGCTGCGCACACAATGGTATTGTGTGCCACTAAGAGCCGAAATGGCTTATTCTGTCGGGATTGACGGCTGAATCACCTATGAATCACCTAAGAATCACCTAAGAATAACCTAAGAATAACCTATGCTTATCGGCACGAATGTAAACGGAAATCAAACGGAACTTAAACGGAAGCCAAACGCTGTACTTTGTACGTTTTGAGGTTGGCTCGGTTAGGTGTTTAGCAAAGAGAGGTCATACAGGAACTACGCTTTTATGGCTATTTCTTTCTACACTTTTATGACTATTTCTTTGGACGCTTTTATGACTATTTCTTTCTACACTTTTATGACTATTTTTTTGGACGTATCGGCATTTTTTAGTAATTTTGCGGCATGATTCTCAACCAGGTATGATTCTCAACTATATATGGATAGGATTGATACTGCTTGCGGTGGTAACGGGTATTGTGCAGGCGGTGTGCTTTGGGCAGACCGACATTTTCTCGGCTATCCTCAACTCTACGTTTGCCAACGCCAAGACGGGATTTGAGATTTCGCTGGGACTGACGGGTGTGCTGTCGCTTTGGATGGGGATTATGAAAATAGGCGAACAAGCGGGCGTAGTTAGGCAGATGTCGCGTGTGGTAACGCCGTTCTTCACCCGTATCTTTCCCGAACTGCCCAAGGGGCATCCCGCTTTCGGGAGTATGCTGATGAATATATCCGCCACGATGCTCGGTATAGACAATGCCGCTACGCCTCTCGGGCTGCAGGCTATGCGCGAGATGCAGGCAACGAACCCCGACAAGAGCAAAGCCAGCAACCCGATGATTATGTTTATGGTACTGGTAACCAGCGGACTGACGCTCGTACCGGTAAGCATAATGACTTATCGAGCGCAAATGGGCGCGGCAAACCCCGCCGATGTATTTCTACCAATACTGCTATCCACCTATTTTGCAGCAATGGCGGGATTTATCTCGGTAGCAATTATACAGAAAATCAACCTCTTGGATAAAGTCATCCTCGGTACATTAGGAGGACTGACACTGTTTGTGGGCTTGGTGATATGGGCGGCATTATCGCTGCCGCAGGAAACCGTAAGCCGCTGGTCAGGGGTGATTGCCGCCGTACTGCTGTTAGGAGTAATCTGCTGGTTTATCCTTGCGGGGATGGTAAAGAAAATCAACGTATATGATGCGTTTATTGACGGAGCGAAAGACGGATTCAAGACCGCTGTGGGGATTATACCGTATCTGATTGCAATGCTGGTGGCGGTGGGTATGTTCCGCGCCAGCGGGGCGATGGATCTGTTGGTAAACGGCATTGCGTGGCTTTTTGCGCTGATGGGACTAAACACGGATTTTGTACCCGCACTGCCGACCGCACTGATGCGCCCTCTGTCGGGCAGCGGAGCCAGGGGACTGATGGTGGATGCGATGATGCAGTACGGCGCAGACAGTTTTGTGGGGCGGTTGGTGAGCATAGTGCAGGGCAGCACGGACACCACATTTTATATACTGGCGGTGTATTTCGGGAGTATCAACATAAAAGATACGCGGTATGCGGTGGTGTGCGGATTGATTGCCGATTTCTGCGGCATAGTGGCGGCGATATTGCTCGGGTATTTGTTTTTCCATTGATTATGACGGAGAGGAGACTATTAGGAGGTCTACAACTATTAACAACGACCATCAACTATCCAAATACATAGAACATTATATCAAAAATTATCAAAGATACATCGCGAGGGGGGGCTATTCAACGGACGGCTACGCCGTATTAACATTGATTCGTAAAATTCAGAAAGATGATACGGTTTTTGACATATAACGAGGCGCAGGAGTTGGTGGCGTTTGACTTGGCAGCACTCGGGTTTTCCGCACGGCACATAGAGCGTTGGATACGCAGTGTGGCTGCCGATTATGGGTTCAGCATAGGGGACATCACGTACATTCTCTGCAACGACGAGAAGATACTGGCGGTGAACAGGGAGTTCTTGCAGCACGACTACTACACCGATGTGATAACCTTCGACTACACCACCGCTTCGTGCCTGAACGGGGACATCTTTATCTCGGAGGATACGGTGCGCTCGAATGCGGAAATGGAAGGGTGCGACTATCCGCACGAACTGCTGCGGATACTGATACACGGCGTGCTGCACCTGACAGGACAAGGGGACAAGACACCCGAAACGAAAGCGGAGATGACGAGAAAAGAGGACTTGGCATTGGCGAAGATAAACCGTTAATCATTTTGGAAACATATAATTTACCGTTAATCAGCCATTAATTTGGGGAACAAACACAAATACAATTGATATGATGAAATCTTCTTCCGAGTATCGTGCTATGGCACGAGAGAGTTTGAGCGGCGTATGGAACGAGTCCGCCGTGGCTTATCTGGTCATTATGGCTATTGCCTGTATCTTCAGCGTGGGCAGCGCAGTCGTACCGCAAGAGATGCTATGGCTGCAAGGTTCTCTTTCGGGTTTGCAGGTAGTGGTTTCCGTGCTGCTGATTGCACCGTTGGATTATGGTTTTGCCAATGCGATGCTGTCGCTTGTTCGCTGCGAGAGTAATGTACCTACGAATGACATGTTCGGATATTTCAAGCGTGATTATTCGCGCTGGGTTCCTGCCCTTTTATTAATGTCTTTGGCAGAAATAGGGTTAGGCATTGTTACTCTATTTATCGGAACGATTGTCTTGCAGTATGCTTATGCTATGGTTCCGTTTTTGCTCCGTGATTATCCGGAACTGACCGCTACGGAGGCACTCCGCACCAGCCGCGAGATGATGAAAGGACACAAGTGGGATCTGTTTGTATTGGATCTGACGTTTATCGGTTGGATAATTCTCTGCTGCTTCACTCTGGGCATCGGTTGGCTGTGGCTGAAACCCTATATGTGTGCCGCCCGTGCGCATTTCTATGAGGATTTGAAAGACGAGATGATTGTAGAGGAGTAGGTATTTTCCCGCACTCGGGACTATCGTGTGAAATAATTGACGATTATTGTTTATTCTGTATTATTCCTTTGATACAGAATAAACTTTTTTCGTATCTTTGCAGCGTTTTTATGCTACAAAGAAATGAAAAAACTATTCACATTGTTATTGTTGTCGGTCTTTCTGGCAACTAATGCACAAGTAAAGTATTGTGCTACCACTCCAGTGGGGTATGGAAAGAGTGCCACCGGTGGAGGAAATGCCACACCTACCCTTGTAGGTACGGAAAGCGAGTTGAAGGATGCGCTGAAAGCAAGCGGAAAAGTAATTATCATTACCAAGGATATTACCGTTTCAACACATATATCCGTAAAAGCAAGCAACTTGACCCTGCTTGCATTGCCGGGAGTGAAACTGATTTCCACACAGCAGAACCAAAAGAATTCCGGTATTTTGTACTTCAACGGTTCCAAGAATGTTATCTTGCGCAATCTGACGCTGGTCGGTCCCGGTGCATACGACTGCGACGGTTGGGACTTGCTCTGCTTTGACGGCGTAACGAATGCATGGGTGGATCATTGCGATTTTCAGGACGGTTGCGACGGGAACTTTGACAACAAGGGCAATACGGACAACATCACGGTATCCTGGTGCCGCTTCCGCTATTTGAAAGACCCCAAGGCCGGCGGCAGCGGAGGTGCCAAAGATCATCGTTTTACCAACCTAATCGGTTCGGACAAGTCTGACAAACCCGCAGACGGCACATATAATATGACATGGGCATACTGCTGGTGGGACGAAGGGTGCGTAGAGCGTATGACGCGCTGCCGCAATGCGAGTCTGCATTTTCTGAACTGCTACTGGAACTCATCGGTAGCGAAGTGCTACATCGGTCCGGAGAATGTAGATTGCTATATAGAGGGTTGCACGTTTGCAGGCAAGCCCAAGTCGGAGAACATATTCAAGTCGTATGGCGGCGAGAACGGTGCAAAGTTTGTGAATTGTGTATCTGCCAAAGGTGTGCCGTCGAATGTGAGCGACCGAGAAGTGGTTACTCCTTCGTATGCTTATACGGCACTCAGTGCAGACGAGTCTAAGACAATGATTACCGGCAGTTGCGGGGCAGGTGCCACTTTATCGGTTACTCAAGACGGGACTATCAGCAGCAGTTGCGACAGCGGAGAGACTCCGGAACCGAATCCCAATCCGAATCCCAATCCTGATCCGGAACCGGAACCTGAACCGGAACCCGATCCGGAGCCTCAGCCGAGCGGGGATATAACGTGGAACTTCTCCGACAGCGAGTTTGCGGGATTAGGGGAAATTACAGAGACGAAGACTATCAACGGACTGACGATAGTTGCTACAAGCGACAAGAAGGTAACCATAGATAAAAACAACAAAACGTATGGCGAGAACCTCAAGTTTACATCGCGTCTGAAATTAGGGGGTGCTATGAGTGAGACCCACAGACATCTGTATTTTGAGGTAACCGGCAACTGTACGATAGAGGTGTACGGTATGAGCGGAAAAGACAGCGAACCACGCCCGATTGTATTGGCAAAAGACGAGTGGGATAATACGATCCATACTTGGGAGAATGTACCGGGCAGCGAACTGAGCAAACTGACATACAACTATGTAGGCGGTGCGGCAACCCTGTATATCGGCAGTGGCAAGAGCGGCATAAACCTATACGGTATCAATATCATCTATGAGCAGGTAAGTACCTCTATGCAGACTCCCGCCATTGGCAACGGGAAGACCTACAACCTAATGGGTATGGAGGTAGATGAGACATACAAAGGTATTGTTATCCGAGACGGAAAGAAATACCTGCAATAGACAGATTGTAATGTGAGTTCGATATAACGAAAACTTATAAAACAAAACTTGCAAAACCTATCTTGCGGGACAACATGTCCCGCAAGATAGAAGCAAATACTTGAAAAATTAAATCAAATATATTCAAATAAGAAGTATTATTGTTTTTACCAATTAACAAATATATCAATTATATCGAACTGACGTTATTTACAACAGAGGCTGCATAACAAGTTAAAAAGAATACCTGTTCTTCAGAAAAAGATTGCTCTTGACGACGCGAGCCGCGTCGTCTCCCACCAAAATAAGAGGCTGCACAACAAGCCTTAAAGCGTTGCAAAAACAAACAAGTCTGACGACTTGACCGCGGACGGGGCGTCCGCGTCCCCTGAAAGGCAAAACAGACAAGATGACGATGCGAGACGCATCGTCCCCATACCAAAGCATATAATCAAAGAGGCTGCCCAACAAGTAAGTAGGGCAGCCTCTTTGATGTATATAGGGGGTGTGTATAGGGGTGTGTAGGGGGTGTGTATAGGGGTGTGTAGGGGGTGTGTATAGGGGTGTGTATAGGGGTGTGTATAGGGGTGTGCAGGGGGGGGCTTTATTTGGACAGGGCGTACATAGCAAAAGCGGCGCAAAGCAGCCCGGCTATCTGGAGCGGGTTGGGGATTACTTGGTGCAACACCAGAGAAAGAAGCACCGTAACCATAGGCGACAAGCCTTCCATAGGCGATACGACCACCGCTTTGCCGTAACGATAGGCATAGACGAGTGTGAGCGCACCGATTGAATTGAGTATCTGGATACCGAAGGACGACCAGAACGGAACACACGTCCCCTCTTCTGCAAAGAAAGCCGCAGCATCGGGCGTCATAAAATATGCCACGGGGACAAGCACCACAGCGGTGATGGTCATCCAAACAAAGATTGACTCGGCATCCATCGAATTGTTGGCAAACTTCATAAAGAAGCCCTGTACGCCCCAAGCGAGGAGGACAAGCAAAGCCAGCACAATCCACAGCCAGCCCGAGACAGGACTGCCCTCGGTGTTGGTCTCAAGCGAGAGCAAGAGGATAGCCGCCAAAGCCACAGCGATACCCGCCATCTGCCAGCGGGTGGCTTTCTCACGGAGAAAAATTGCCGCCAAAGTAATGACTATGACCGGCGACATGGAGATGAAAGGATAGATGATGTAGGACGGACCGAGGGTGAGGGCTTTGAAAAGGACGAGTTGTCCGCCTGCACCGAGAAGACCGACAGCGCACCCCAAACCGACCGATTTCCAATCGTGTTTGAGTTTGCCCTTGTTGATAACCAAGGCAACAAGGGCACAGGGAATCATAGAGACCGCCCAAGCGATATAGACTACGGTATCAGGTATTCCGTGCTGGATCTGATACCCCGAAAAGGCTCCCCATACACCCCATGTAGCGACGGTGATGAGGATAAAGACTAACCAGAGTTTGTTTTTCATTGTGAGTTTGTTTTTTTTGATAGAAATTCTAGAAGAACTAGAAGAACTAGAAGAACTAGAAGAACTAGAAAAACTAGAAGAACTAGAAAAACTAGAAATTCTAGGGCATATAGGATGTTCTATTATTTGATTTTTTCGAAATAGGGGAGACGGGCGAGGGGGACAGAGATGGTGTAGGTACGACCGCCGCGGTAGCGTTTGCCCTGCTCGTCGCGCCACGTACCCTGGGGAAGGGTAACGGTACGGGAAAGGGAGTCGGTTACTACGGGGGCTACCAAGTACTTGTCGCCGAGCATAAACTGGTCTTTACAGTTGGCAAAGCCCTGGTGCGGGAACTGATACTCCATACAGCGCACGATAGGTTCACCGGTCTTAGCGGCACGGTGGGCATACTCCATAATATAGGGCGCAAAGCGGGCATGGAGACGTGCCATATCGCGAACGATAGCGAGGTTCTCCTCACTCAGCACACGCCACGGAGCAACGGAGAACTGCATCATCGGCATAAGGGCATGCACCTGCGCGGAACGGACGATGAGGGCTTGGTCGAACCCATCGGAAGCGATACCCAAGAACGCTGCCCATTGTCCGCCACCAATCATATCGGGGCAAGTATAGGCATAGCCGAGCAGCCCCGCCGTAGTCATACAGGGGATGAGCGACCGCACGGCCGCCCACGAATAGTCTTTGTCGCCAAGGCGCTGAACAAGCGGTTGCCCGCCCATTTTCCATCCTGCACGGTATTCGTTGAAGGGGAAAGAGAGACCTATGTTCGCCCACGAGGTGGTGTGATCGACAGTGGTGGCAGCGGGATTGAACGCCTTGATTGGTGCCGAGGCATAGCAGTTGTTGTCACCGGCATCGAACTTGAATCCGTCGATACCGTACTCGGTCTGCATATTGCGCAGTTGAGAGACGAGATATGCCGCGGCATCGGGGTTGGTAAGGTCGTAGCAAGAGGAGTAGCCGTTCCACCAGTTGAGGATAGCGGTGCCGCCGTTGGGCGTCTGCAAGAGATAGCCTTTGGCTGCCAGGTCGCGGTATTCGGGCGAGTCGGCAGACACAAAGGGGCATACCCAGAGCATGACGCGGAAGCCGAGGGCGTGGAGTTCGTCCACCATGGCTTTGGGGTCGGGGAAACGCTCTGCCTTGAAGTCGAAATTGCCGTAGTAACGTTGCCAGTTGTCGTCAATCATCAGTACACCGGCGGGGAAACCGTTGTCAATGATAGCGTGGGCATAACGGAGGATGTCCGCCTGATTTTGGTTGTACATCAGTTCGATCCACGTGTTGTACTGCGGCATAGTAAAGAAGAGCGTATCGGGCAGGAGTCCCGAAGCGGGGAAATACTTTGCCTGTGCGGCAAGGTAGGCATCACGGAGGGTGGAGCCCGCTTTGACGGTAGTGAGCGGATAAGAGGTGTGTATCTCGCCGTTGGCAGCAGAGAAGACAAAGGCACTGTCTGACCACATATAGGTGCCGTCAGAGGAAAGAAAGAGGGGTACGAGTTGATTGTTCTCGTCCTGCGTATGGAGGTCGAAAGCGGGTTGGTCGGTATAGGGCTGATTAGCACCGAGACCGACGGAGGCTCCCCACCAATAGGTTGTGGGCGCAGCCCACAGAGGACAAAGGACAAGGAACAAAGAACAAAGAATAGAATGTATTTTCTTCATAATTGTATTTCTGAACGTTAATTATCGTGTAATCAGACGTTAATTTGTATAGAACATATAATTAGCCATTAATTGACCATCAATAGGGTATCCTAAGCGGAATCACATACGAATCACATACGAATCACATACACCTGCTATATAGTTTCTATATAGTTTCTATATAGTTTCTATATGATTACAGGGTGATAGTGGTGAGGTAGTTGTAGCCAGTGGCCTCGTCCCACATATCCTTGTTGGCAAGGCGGATAGAGAAGGCAGGGTTGTCGTGGAGGGAAGCATAGGGGTCTGGGAGGTTGAGATAGACCTTGTACTCACCCGAGAGACTGCCGGCAAGATTGGCATGGAGGGTAGTGGTAACAGTGTCGCCTGCAAACCAGAAACGCGGATCGATATTGGTCTGCGGATAGACATATTTCTTGGCGGGGTCGGACGCAGAGACGAGTACCAGTTCGACAGAGCGTTTGTTGACCGGTGCGGCAAAACCGACATTGCGGAGCGTGAGGACGACTGCGAAGTGTTCGCCCGCCTTGGGGTCTTGGGTGGGATATGCTTTGTCGAGGACAAAACGGTAGCCGAGACGGCGTTTCACCTCGTCCATGTGTTTGGTTTGAATCCACCAGTTGAGGATATCCCTGTGGTAGTCGCGGTTGAGGTATGTCCAATGGAAGCGCTCCATTTGTGCAATGGCATTGCTACCCTCGGACTGGGCGCACTTGTTGCAGGTCTCGCCGCCCATCATCGTGTAGCGGGTATCTGCTTCCCAGAAATCACGGTCGGCATTATTGCGGTAAGTACCGACATCGTTGCTGCATGATACGAAGCAGTCGTTATGCCCGCCGAGACGTGCTTTGGGCGTATTCTGATATGCCTCGGTGTCGGTGAGCGGGTCGGCAGAGAGATTGCGGTCTTTGAGGTACTGCATTTTGTACTCGGGGGTACGCAAGCAGATTTGCCTGTCGGCAGGGAAAACCTCCAGCATGTGGTCGATCATCTGCCAGCGCGGCTCATACTGCTCCGATGTTTTGGGGCTGAAGGGGAAGCCGGACGTATAGTACCACTCACCCCACGAACCGATAAAACCGGCTTGGATACAGAGGATGACATCGGCGTTCTTTTGCAGTACGGGAGCCACGGCGTCTATATGTTTTGAAACCCACTCGGGCGTTGCGTCCCATGGTTTCTGGTTGTTGGCATAACCATCTTTGTATGCAAAACGTATAATGGCTTTTGCACCGCCTCCACGGAGGGCATCGAAATTGGTTTGCATACGGTCGAGATAGGCTTGCGGTATCTCGCTCTCGATATAGTCTGTCAGGTAATAGATATGTAGCATAAGCGACACGCCCGTTTCACGCACAGAGGCAATAGTGCCAGCCGAAGCATGGGCATTCAGATCGGACGAGTTGTAAGACACGTGGGCATAGAAGCCACGCTCGGGATTGGGGAAAATCTCGTCGGATTCGGTATAATAGATTGTACCTTCAGGGTCTTTTTCCTCCTCGGGTTGAGGCGGATTTGGGGTATTGCAACCTGCGATGAAAGGCAGTGCCAAAAACGGCAAAACAGACAGAAAACGATTCATTTTATTATAGATAGGAGATTAAAAGAAAAAACAAGTATGGGTGCGCGGTTATGCACCCCGACACCCATACTCTCAACCAACATTATTTAAGTATAAAAAAGTATCTCTGCCCCACCCTCTTGCAAACAGCAGGGCAGCGATACTTTGGGAAAGATTAGTCAGCGAGGTCGGTTTTAACGGTCATCAAGTTAGCCTTAACCTCTGCGCCGGTCTCGTCCTGGTCAGCGTTAGGCAGTACACCTACAGACGACCAATCTTGCTGGATATCGAAACCAATCTTGAACTCGTTTGCGATAGCAACAGGAATAAGTTCGCGGAGGATCTGGATTTCTGCCATATTGTCGCCAATGAGTTGCGATGTTCCGATTGGCAGGTCGCCCTCACCAACGAGTGCCCCCCATTTGTCGCTTTCATCGTGGTCTTTGGAAGGATCAGACCAAATCCATCCGGTACCACCTACTTCACCCCACCATTTGAATACAGCGGGGTTGTAGTTGCTTGCCAGCACGCCGTCATCACCCTTCGAGATAAGAGCGGTCTCGCACATAACATCTACGCTACCTACAGCGAACTCGTCATTGTAACCACCGGTTGCATCGCTGTTGTCAGCATCGATATAGATGTGGAAAGGAACCGATGAAAGGTCGGTAACTTTAGCAGCATCCCACTCAACAAGGAGGTTGAGGTACATCTTGTCGTTATAGACCTTTACGCTCTTGAGGGCACTACGGTTCTCAACAGGGTTGGCTGCGGAAGTAGCGGTGAATACATATTCAGCGGGGAGGTTATCCCAGTCGGCAGCAGATTTGTCCGATACACTGATTTTCGAAACGAACTCGGGTTCTTCGGGTTCTTCGCCACCGTTACCACCATTGCCGCCATTATCAGGCTCGTTTGGATTACATGCTACGAAAGCAAGTGTTGCTGCGCACATAAGTGCAAATTGAAACTTTTTCATAATGAAATTGTGTTTTTAATGTTGTTGATTGTAATTGTATGTTGATTGATTTTTAATCAATTTAATGTACAGATTCCTTTGCCGCATAGCGGCAAGAAATCTAAGTAAATCTTTGTTTTTTACCTCCATAAATTGCTATAAATCTTATCGCCTACGGCGGCAGAGTATGCAATTATGCTTGTAATATAGTCCCTTAATATCCGGGGTTTTGTTGGATACCGCTTACCGTCCATTCGGAGTTCGGAATCGGGTATTGGATATGATTGTAGTCAGGTTTGACCACTGCCCAAGGTTGCGCACCCGGGTAGCGACGATCCATCTCCAATCCGTTGCGATAGACATCGAACATACGGTAGCCCTCGAAAGCGAGTTCCAGACGGCGCTCGTCCATTACGACATCGAAAACAGAAGCATAGCCGTGCATATTCGATGTAGAGAACATACCCTCGGCAGGAATACCTGCACGCTTACGAATGACATTGACATCATCGAGTGCTTTCTGATCCTGTCCGAGTTTGGCATACGCCTCGGCGCGGTTGAGGATCACCTCACCCCAACGGCTGAAGACAGGACTCGATAAAGTAGGACTGCCGTCCTGGTAGCCAAACTTCTTGACATAGTATTTCGGGAAAGTATTGCGCACGTCCATCTGTTGGGAGACACGTGCCAAGCAGTCCACGCCTTTGTATTTTTTTACGTAATACTCACTATATTCACCATTTACAGTACGTTTCTCCACGGTATAGGTTTGTCCATCGGCTGTGAAAGTATAATTTTCGCCCGAAGGGGTGAGAGCATAACACAGGTCGGTACGCCCGGAAGCATCGTCAGGTGTTTCCGGATCGGGGAAATAAACATACAACTTAGCAGGGGTTGCATTCTTTGCCAACTGCGGAGCGATGAAAGCGGTATAGCGGACATCGGAAGGATAACGCTCATAGAGGTAGAGCAGAGGATCGGAAGGATAGATTTCGCCCCAACCGCCGCCATCGGCATTGTACATAGAGCCGATACCACCTTGCCCACGGTCGTCGGTCAGTTCGTGAGCCACGCAGAACAGAGTCTCAGAGGAGGTTTTGGCATTAGCAAAATAGTTAGCCAAATCGGGGTCGAGTTTGCTCTCGGGAGTTGCTCCATTGAGCATCTCATCTACCGTAGAGACAACCTCATCGTTCATACCCATATAGAGATAGACACGCGAGAGGAGACCGAGAGCGGCATCATGGCTTGCATAACCGGCATTGCCACGCTCCTTACCCTTGACCATATACTGCGCTGCCAGTTTGAGGTCGGCAACAATCTGCTCATATACTTTTCCTACCGGTTCGCGTGTAGAAGCAGCAGATGTACTTGTCATAAGGGGTACACCCAAGTTGTCCGTACCTTGACTATATGGTTTGGCGTAAAGCGTAACCATATGCAGATGCATCAACGCACGCATATAGTACGCCTCACCCAGCACCTGCGTATCCGTCAGGTCGGTCTTCTTTCCGAGGGTCTCGATGATTGTATTGGACATATAGATGGCTTTGTATGCCACCATCCAAAGCGTACCCACATTTTTGAGATTGTCAGTCATCAGATATGCTGTAGCCTCATAAAGCGGGTCGGTGGTCTTACTACTGAGATTGGTATTGTCCGCTGGGAACTCCGCCATTTGGGTATAGTGGCGCACGTAGGTATTACCGCTGGAGTAGCCCAGATATTCCACCTCGTCTTTGAGATATGCATAGCAGCCGTCCATAATATACTCGGCTCCTGCTTCATCTTTGAGCAAGACATCGGAGTTCAACTCGTCGGACGGGAAAAAATCGAGATTGCAACTCGAAAGGAGCAAACCGGCGACGACCGTCATAGATAAAATTATCTTTTTCATATTCGTCTTTCTTTTTTAGCATTAGAAACTGATTTCTACACCACCTTGGAAGGTACGACCAACAGGATAGGTATTGGAATACATACCTGCGAGGTCGTAGGTGGAGGTGGTAAGCGTAATTTCTGGGTCCATACCCGAGAACTTGGTAGCCGTCCACAAGTTGTCTGTCGAGAAATAGATACGGCAACGGGTCATACGGGCTTTCTTGATGAGTTTGGTCGGGAAATCGTAGCCTATGGTCAGGTTCTTGATACGGAAATAGGAACCGTCCTCAAGATAACGCGACGAGATGGCGTTGGAGTTCTTGTTACCATTGAGCATTGCTTTCGGGTGAGTAGCGATGTCGCCTTTCTTTTCCCAACGCGACCAACCTTGTACCGAGTTTTCGATAGACATCTGGTTGTAACCTACATAGGCACCATCAGCATCGGTGGACATACGGGTATAGTTGTAGATCTTGTTGCCGTAGGTGAAGTTGGTGTTTACGCTCAAGAAGATACCATTCCAACTGAGTTGGGTATTGAGACCGCCCGAGAAGAGAGGAGTAGCCTTGCCCACTACGTGTGCATTGGTAGCGTTGTAGTCGTTGGTAGTGGTCTTGTTGCCGTTCTCGTCCAACACATATTGTTCGTTCTCGTCCACTACATACCACAGCGGGTCACCGTTCTCGGGGTCAACACCCGCCCACTCTTTCATATACCAAGAGTAGATGTCCTGTCCCTCTTTGACCTGCTGGCTTACGCTGGAAGCAGTCTGCAAGAACGGACCATTCGGGGTTTTGGTTACGCGGTTGCGGTTGAAACCGATGTTGAAACCGATGTTCCAGTTCCATTTGTCGATATTGAGCACATTAGCATCCAAGCGATACTCAATACCCTGATTGCGAACAGAACCTGCGTTCTTGGTAACCTCGAAGAAACCGGTAGAAGGCGCAACCGGCACATTGAGGAGCAGACCCGTATTGTCGGTATTGTAGAGGTCGATAGACATATCGATACGATCAATAAACGTAAGGTCGATACCCACAGCCGCCATATTGGCAGTTTCCCAGTGGAGAACAGGGTTAGCCAAACGGCTCGGCGTAGCCGAAACTTTGTTCTGATAAAGCGTATTGAGTGCATACGTGCCGAGATACTTGTATTCGGGGATATTGTTGTTACCCGTGATACCGTACGATGCACGCAGTTTGAGGAGCGAAACGACATCCTGCGATTTCATAAACTCCTCGTTGGAGATAAGCCACGAAGCAGCCACCGAGGGGAAATAACCCACGCGGTTCTTCGGAGCAAAGATACTGCTTGCCTCTGCGCGGAACGTTGCCGTCAGGAAATAGCGTTTGCCGTAGTCGTACTGCGCCTGAATAAACGTTGCCCAACTTGCGCCCGGAATTTCGTAACCGCCTACCGAGTAGGGAGTGGTAGAGTTGAGTGCGTCCACCCCATTCGGCATACCCGTACCGGCAGCATTGGTGTACTCGGATTTCCATGTGCTGTACTCATATCCGAGCATACCGCTCAGGCTGTGCTTCCCCCACTGTCCGTTGGCTTTAAGGATATTGATTGTACCGAAACTTTTGCTCAAACCGATGCTGTTGTAGAGGTAGCCGTTGGCATACTCGGAGTCGAACGCACGCGGGTCGCGGTATTCAGTAGATTTATAGTAACCTGTGCTGAACGTGTTGGTGGTAGTGAAATGCAGCCAATCGGTGAAATGCACATTAAAGACAAGCGTACCGTTGAAATCAAAGTTGTTCGACTTCGAGTAGTTGTACTGGGTGGTATTGAGTGCGTTCCACTTACTCTGCGACCACCATTTGCCACCATTGTCGGAACGTGTATCGCCGTCCACATAGAGGTATTTGCCGGTAGAGTTGCCATTGGCATCGAGTTCGTAGGGGTTATCCCACGGCATCTTGTTGAAGGCGTCGTCGAGCATAGTCCACGAGGGAGCATAATCAATAGACGACTTGGAGAAAGAAGCACGCACGCTCATATCGAGCCACTTGGTGAGGTCAGCATTCATAGAGAACTGACCGCTCACTTTCTGCATACCCGTGCATTTGAGGGTTCCTTCCTCACCGTAGTAACTGAGACCTGCATAGTAGCCTATTTTCTCCGAACCACCCTTGACGGATACGTAGTAGTCTTGTACCACGCCTATGCGGAAGAACTCGTCCTGCCAGTTGTAGTCCTGTTGCAAGAGGCTCTTGGGGTACTGGCTGTTGAAAACCGTCTTCGAATAGAGCGACTTATGGAAATTGTACAACTCGGCGGAGTTCATCATCTTGTAGTTCTGATAGAGGGCTTGCTTGGCACCTGCGGTAGCCTTGATGTCCACCGACAGTTTGTCGTTTTTCTTACCCTGCTTAGTGGTAACGACAATAACACCACCTGCCGCGGCAGCACCATAAATCCCCGTAGCACCTGCGTCCTTAAGGACAGAGATAGTCTCTACATCCTGCGGGTTGAACGAAGCACCCATCACACCATCGACGACATAGACAGGATCACTCGAAGCGGTGATAGAACCAGTACCGCGCACGCGAATCTGTGCTGCTTCACCCGGTTGACCACCCGCATTGGTAACCTGCACACCAGCAATCTTACCTTGGAGCATATTACCTACATCGGATGTGGTTACATCGGTGAGTTGGTCAGCCGAAACAGTAACGACAGCCGATGACAACTCGGCTTTCTTTACCGACGAGTAACCCAGCGAGACAACCTCCTGCATCATGATAGCGTCGGATTGGAGAGTAACGCTCAAGTGCGGAGTAGCCTTGTGTTCCTGGGACTTGTAGCCCATAAAGGAGAACACCAACGTAGCACCATTGTCCACCTCAATCTCATAGTTGCCATCGAAATCGGTGATTGTACCTGCTGTAGTTCCCTTGACTACGATACTTGCTCCCGGCATACCGAGACCGTCCTCGGCAGAGGTAACTTGTCCTTTGACCGTAATCGACGCAAAGGCGGAAGTGGTACCCAAAAGCAATGCCATACAAATAACATGAAATGTTTTCATCTGTACTTATTTTAGGGTTTTATTTAATTATGAATTATGAATTATGAATTATGAATGAAACAATTTCATTTCTCTTTTACTTCGAGGAGATAGTTTCCGACAAAGTCGGCGGAGATGGTAGGGTTGTCGCCGCTTACCTCGAACACGGCAGGTGTCTCGGCGGTGTAGGTAGAGGCGGTATAGGTCTTGCCTCGCTCCAAACCGCGCAACTCAATCTGCCCTGTGTACCGGTCGGCATAGAAAGCATAGTACATAGCACCGTTTTGGCGAATGACATGCGCTTCGGGGTAGTCGTAACCATAGGTATAGAGGTTGAGATACTCGCCGCGGGCGAGGTCTTTCTCCTTATAGATACGCATCCAATGGCGGATAAGTTGCTCTTTCTCGGGAGTGAGGAGGAACGATGCCGAAGCGTGTGGGTTGTCCTTCGGGTAGGTGAACTTCGTACCGATGACCGAGCCTGTACCTATCTGCGAAGCGAAGTCGGTGCCACCGTCAGTAAGTTCGACATGGTCGCCATAATACGCCATCTGCGGCACCATAGCGGCATACGCCTTACGCTTCATACGCACCTGTGCCGACGAGGTGGGGTCGGACGCTACTGCCTGGTTGATAAACGGCAGGAGGTAGTAGTTCATTGAGCAACCGCATGGGCAGACCTGTACGACTGCGTGCGGGTGGCTCTTGCGTGCCACTGTATAGATATTTTCGAAATACGAAGGCAACTGCTCTACCGCCTGGTCGGGGTATTCAAGGTTGGAAGCCTCGTTGTAGTCGGGCATACAGCAGTTGAGGTGCTGTCCGTCGATCTTCAGCCCGTCGAAGTTCCACACATCAAGGAAACGATGCAGGAGATCGTCGGTATAAGCGATGGTAGCGGGATTGACAGGAGAGAGATACCAAGAGTCCCACCATGTGATATACTCGGGTGCGCCCTCGTAGGTACGGAGCAGCATCTCGGGGTGCTCTTTGAGAATACGTGTGTCGGGGTCAGCGGCAAGAGGTGCCCACCAGAGTTTGGCATACATACCGCGGCGGTGAATCTCGTCGGTCAGGCGGCGCATATCGCGGTCGCCACCGGGGAAACGGCTGTTGGTCTCCCAGTCGCCCTCGGCTATCTGGTAGCCGTCATCTACATCCACCCAGCGGAAACCGAGTTCGGCTACCTTGTCGAGGGTACCGATTACCTCGTCGATAGTAAACCGACGCTCATAGCCCCAAGCGCACCATACCGGTTCAAACGCCTCAGGTTCGGCAGGCTGCATACGGATATTCTCGTCCGCCTGCATGACCTCGCTGAAAGTACGCAGCGCATTGAAAAAATCGCCCTTATGCTCATAGCGGAAAGCCGAGAAACAACGCAGGGTATCACCGGTATTGAGGGTAAGCGGCTGCTCGTACTCATAACGGAGCGACATGGTAACCTTGTTGTCGTAGCGTTTCCACTCCACAGGCATAGAGATAAGACGTAGCACGGGTTCGAAGAGACCGATGGCGACACCGCCATTGCGCGTCCACAGATCCACCATAGGGATGCCGCCTCCGTAGTCGCAGTTGTTCATACCGAGGTAGTTCTTCTTATAAAAGCCCTCGCGGACGGGCAGTACCCAGTCGAGACGCGCAGAGGTGGACGACGGTTGGAGCGACCAGAGAACGGTATCCTCGGGCGAAACAGCAGTGCGGCACATCTCGTAGGCACGGACGGTAATGGGTTTACCAAGATTGACGTAGTAGGTCTCGATACGCGTGAGACCCGGGTAGGCAGCGACAGGCGTAGAGGTTTGATGCTTTTCTACGATGACTCCGTTCTCGGAGTACGGGAACTGAGTCATCGTAGCCGCATCACACTCGAGCAGGTCGGTTTCAGGTTTAGGAGAACTACAACCTGCTGCAAGTGCTACAATACCAATTACTACTAACCAACAAACTTTTTTCATTTGTTTTCTCTTTTATTCTAGAGAATCTAGAATTTCTAGAAAATCTAGGATTTCTTTTTTTATTTATACTCTTTCAGGATACGGGCGGCGTTCTTGTTGTAGATCTTTTCCAGTACCGAGTCGGGCAGATAGAAGCCGGAGAGAGGCCAATGGTAGTTGAAATCGTGGATATAGAAATGCTCATCGGCGGTCTCATAGACACGGAAGATATTGTGGTACATATCCGCCCCCATTCCGTTATCCGTACCGAAGACAACACGGTCCTGGTATTTGATAAGGAACTCGCGGGTGGCACGCGGGGTCTGCGCAGCCTCAGCCACACGGGCAGCGATGTCCACGTAGAGATTGGGATACTTATCCAGCAGCGCACCGAGACGCGGCAGATCCTGGTTCATATTGAGGTAATGGCACGCAATGAAGATGGTGTTCGGGTTCTCGCGCACGGCATTCTCAAACGAAGCCATCAGACCGTTGTAGCCGAGGCAGCCGACCGCTGTGGTATCCACATGCCAAACAGCACCATTTGGCAGACCATCGTTGTAGCGGTTCTGCGGCAGGTACATCCAGTAGGGCTCTGCAATATGGATAGAGATAGGCATGTGCAGTTCGCCGCACTTTGCCAAGACGGGTTGCAGACGCGGGTCGTCGAGGTGAATACCACGCCCCTCGGTGGGACGGGCGTAGAGGTCGCCCTCTCCTTTGTCGCCCATCTCGCCGACACCGACGACACCGAGGTTGTGGCATTTCTCGAGGTAAGCGATTGCCTCGTCGGCAGAACCGTCCTCGAGCATTTTAGTATAATCAAAACAACACCATACCTTAAAACGGTCGGGATAATCAGCATAACGCTCAAGGATTGTCTCCACGGGGTCGCCAATCCATGCGCAGTGCATCACGTGGGTCTCGGTGATACCGCAAGCGTCCATTGTCTTTACCCACTCGGCTACCTCTTCCGGGGAAGTGGCATAATCGTGGGAGTGGAGGTCGATAACGGGGAACTTGGCTTTCTCAACAAAGGTCTCGGGAATGTTATTGACATTGACGGGACGATAGTCGTTGAGCAGGATGGTATCCATAGGACTCTCCACCTGTTTGGTGGCAGGTTGGTTGGTGCAAGCCACCATTGCCAAAGCGGCAAGACCGATTATAAGTGTTTTTTTCATATTGTTCATTTTTTCCCTTATTGTCTTTAAGGACCTTAAAGTCCTTAATGTCCTTAAAGCCCCTTATTGTTATCCTTCGAAACCGAAGCGTTCTTTTGCCACGCGCTCCACGTCTTCTCGGGAGGTGAAGGCCCCCGTACCGCCGGCAGCGGTGGTATTGACTGCGCCCGTCATATTGCCGTAGCGTTGGCAGTCCTCAAGCGGTTTGCCCTGTACGAACTGCGAAATAAAGCCCGAGTTGAACGAATCGCCTGCGCCGATAGCGTCCACCACTTGGGTGTTGAGCATTGCCTCTTGCTGATGACGAAGTCCGTCTTTGGTAAGCAGAAGCGAACCGCGGCTGCCCTGTTTGATAACCGCTGCATTGATATAGGGCATAATCTTGTCGATTGCCTCGCTGACCGTCTTGCTGCGGGTAAGGGCACAGAGTTCTTTCTCATTGGGCATAAAAACCGAGATGAGCGGCAGCACCTCGCGATAATCCAGATCCCATTTCTCTACGGGGTCCCACTGGGTATCGAGGGAGGTGGTAACGCCGTTCTCTTTGGCAAGGCGCAGGATCTGCATCAGGTCGCGCTTGAGCGCACTCTGCATAAAGACGGACGAGATATGGATATGTTTGGTGGCAGTGAACACCTCGGGATTGATGTCTGCCAACCCCATAGCGTCCATTGCGCCTTGATAGGTTAGGTTGGCACGATCCTCGTCGTAGTTCATGCAGATTGTTGCCCCGGTGGCATACTTGTCGGTACGGATGAGGTAGCGGGTATCGACATGCTTGGCTTGCAGGCTGCTTTCTACAAGGTCGCCAAAAGAGTCTTTGCCAATCATTCCACAGAAAGCCACCTTGCTGCCCAATGCAGCAGCATTGGCAGCAAAGATAGCGGTACTACTACCGAGGGTGAGCGTCATCTTGTGGGCGAATTTCTCCTTGCCAATCTCCGGAAAGCCGTCAATTTGGTTGAGAATCAAATCCACATTCAGTTCACCAAGGGCGATGATATCAAACAATGCACAATTCATAGTTTATGCGTTGATGGGTTTATGAGTTTATGCGTGGTTTAATTGGTTTAACAAGTTAATGCGTTTATTCAGAATATAACTATTTCAACCCATTACTTTTTCAACACCGCATAAACCAATCAACTCCTAAACCTATTAACTATTATTTAATGTAATCGTTCAAGTCGATGAGGTTGAAAGCACGGTAGTACTTGTCCATGTTGTGCTCAATACGCATCAGGACTACCTCTTCGGCGTGGATACCGAGGTGCTCAAGGTTATCGTAGAGCATTTGGCGTGCTACCAGTGCTTCGGGGGTTTGCCAGATATAGCGGCAGCCGGTCTTCACGAGCCACAGTTGGCGGTCCGGATTGACCTCTTTGAGGTCTTTGCCGACCTCTTCGCCGTGGAGCCACTTTTTCCAGCGCCCGGACTCATACACTTTCTGCCAGAGTACATCGGTGATATGGCTGAGTTGTGCCACACGGCCTGCCTCGAACTGCTTTTTCTCCTCCTGTTCGAGTTCAGCCAAAGCGTCGTACTCGTTCATCGTAAACTCGGGACCTACGTTGGCGGCTCCCATACCCGACAGCGGATACTCCTCGGGGTTGCTGACATCGTCGGTATAATGTCCTTTGATATAACTGCCGTAGGGGCGTACTTTGGCGGTCAGTTCGCGTGCCACCTCGGGGTCGAAAGTGGTGGTATGCAGGTCGGTACCCACCTTACCTACGATGAAGCAAGGCCATACGTCTGCGAGTCCGACTTCAGCCAAACCGGCTTTCAGTCCGGTAAGGAACGTATCGAAAGTTTTCTCATCTGCCAGTCCGCCGTGTACCTCTTCGGTACCCACCTCATACGAAATAGGAGCGATATGGTGCGCCTTGCGGAAGTTCTCGGCATGGAGAATCAGTTCCACGGTACGTTTCACTACCACGTGAATATCAATGATTTGTCCCTTGGGCAGGAAAATATCCACGGTAGGATCAACGTGAATCAGGTCGTAACCGGCAAGGATAGCGGCTTCGTAGGATTTCTTCACGCCCTCCATAGCACGCTCGGTGTCCCAACGCTCAATCGACTGTTTATCCTTGAGCCACGGACCTCCGTGGTCGATAGCCACTACATACTGACCGGTATAGTGAACCGCCTCAGCCTCGCGGCGCAGTACCTTGGTAAACTCGGCCTGGGTCATACCCGTATAGCCGCCGTCGCAGTCCACCTGGTTGAGGGTGGTAGCGAAATAGATAGGAGCATTATTGCGTTTGGCAGCGCGGAACGACGCGCGGATTACCGACAACGAGTTGGGGCAAGCCGCAAACAAAGTACGGGGTACACCGGTTTTCTCTTTCAGTTCCTCCATCACGCGGAGGATGTTTTCTGTCTTTGCCATAGTTGTTTGTTGTTTTTAGGGGTTTCTATAAACTTCTAGAATTTCTAGGATTTCTAGTTGTTCTAGTTTATTATTTATTCATAGATTTTTACGCCTTCTACCACGCGGTGGATATTGCCCGAAACGGAGGGCGTATCGGGGCAAAGCCCGTGACTCAGAGAAGTATAGTAGCCGAGCAACTGCCCAACCAGCACATAGGGCAGGATACCATAGATACTCGTCTCCGCACTGCCGAAAGGCATAACGACCTGCAAGTCCTCTTTGACGCCATCGATCACCACACGCTTGCCGGCGATAACGATAATCTGCGCCACGAGACGGTTGTTGTCGTTCACCTGCTTGATCAGGTCGCGCTCATACTGCTGGATGTATTCGTCGTCTTGCATCAGATAGACCACGATAGAGTGCTCGTTTACCACCGCTTTCGGTCCGTGGCGGAAGCCCAGGAAACTGTCGAACTTGCAGACCACGCCGCCGTCGGTCAGTTCCTGCAATTTGAGGTGGCACTCCTCGGCGATACCCTTCATCGGACCAGAGCCGAGGAACACCGCACGCTCGAACTTGCGGTTGGCAATTTCCTGTAGCGAAGCGGCATAAAGGTCGATGACCGTCTGCGCATTCTGCGCCGTATGCTCAACCGCCTCTTTCTCCTGCTCGATGGTATCGATCTTGCTCAGCATCAGGCAGGTAAGAAGCATGGTGGAGAAACTGCTGGTCATAGCCAGACTCTTGTCGTCGGTCTCATCCGGAAGCAGAAGGGTCAGCACATTTTCTGCTTTGCCGGTCTGAGCGAGATGTCCGTTTTTGTTGCACGTAATATATATATGTGCGATATTGGGGCATATACGGTTTGCCAGGTTCACCGCCCCTACGCTCTCCGGGCTGTTACCCGAGCGGGCAAAACTGATGAGCAGCAGCGGTTTGTTCGCATCGAGATAATCCTCGGCATTGGTAACGAGGTCGGTGGTAGCCACCGCACGCACGTTCTCCCACGCTCCGCGCAACACAGGCGCAATCGCATCGCCGATAAATGCCGACGTACCCGCACCCGTAAGAACAATGTCGGTTTCGGGCGTCAGATATTTTGCCAGAAACGCCTGTATCTCACTCTTTTTCTCTACCAACAGTTGGTACTCCTTGCGCCACGCTGCAGGTTGTTGCAGAATCTCTTTGTGTGTAAATGTATCCATAGTTTTTGTGTGTATTTACTCGTTAAGACGCTGCAAAATTACTGCTTTCAATATCAATAAATTTGCCACAAAATATGTTGAAAAACATATTTACGGGGGGGGGATAAATCAAGTGCGTGATTTTCAGCATTTTACGGCTAAAAAATTGCCTTATTTTCCATTTCGTAACCTTTCGAAACAAAGAAAAGAAAAAGGGGAATTATCGTATTTCGAAAATATGTTGTACCTTTGCTGCGAAACGAAAAATCGAAAGCGTATGACACAACTGACAAACACCTCTGCCAAGAGCCGCAGAGCGATGATACTCAACCTATTGGAGAGCAATAATGAGGTTTCCGTAACCGAATTGAGCAAGAATCTGCATACTTCGGAAGTAACGATCCGAAAGGATCTGACAATTTTGCAGGAACGAAACCTATTAGTGCGTACCCGCGGCGGGGCGATACGCCGCCCTGTGGAAAATCAGAACGAAGATACCGCCATCGGGCAGAAACGAATGTTCAATTTCCGCGAGAAAGAGCGCATCGGTGCTTTTGCCGCCACGCTCATACAGGACGGAGACAACATTATGCTCGACTCGGGGACAACCACCCTCGAGATTGCCCGCCACCTCGACCGGTTCACCAACCTGACCATCATCACCAATGCGATGAATATCGCTACCGAGTTGATGCGCTACAAGCGGTTTACAGTGATTATCCTCGGCGGGCATGTGCGTATCAACAGCCACTCCACCGTAGGTCCGCTTGCGCTCAATACGCTGAGCCATTTCAGCAATTACAAACTGTTTCTCGGTGTGGACTCGTTCTCGTTAGATACGGGTATCTCCACCCCGAGCCTTGAGGAGGCGATGCTCAACCAGGCGATGATTGCGCAGGCGCGGGAGACGATAGCCGTATTCGACTCGTCGAAATTCAACAAACGCAGTTTCTGCCACATAGCCAATGCGGAGCAGGTACAAGCCATCGTAACCGACAACAACCTGCCGCAGGGTATGGCGACCCGCCTCAAAGAAAAGAATGTGAGATTGTATTTGGCATAAAAAGAGACTGCCTAATAAGTAAAAAAGAAAGCCTATTCTTCAGAAAAAGACCGCTTTTGACGACGCGAGACGACAAGGAGTTCTACTCAGCCACAGGGCTTCGTATCGCTTCGGCACCCAGTGCGCATAGGCGCACCTGCCTTACGCTTCACGTCCCCACACGTTTGCGCTCCCAAATTACCGCGGACGAGGCGTCCGCGTCCCCGGTGGGTGGTGCCAACTCCCGGGTAAACGCCAACAACACACATATACAATAACTCGCTGAAATACAAGCAAAAACCGCCTAATCACATACGAATCACATACGAATCACATACAAATGACATAGACCTGATAGCACAAGGATACGGAGGGGTATGCTGACAGAAATACAAAAAGGGACTACCGCATTAGTTGTCGGTAGTCCCTTTTCTATTCTTCTATATTTCTATTCTTATTCTTCTATTCTTCTATTCTTCTATATTTCTATTCTTCTATATTTTTATTCTTCTATGTGATTATGTGCCATTTTGCACTTGCTATAGCGGCGCAGGGCGTAGGTGGCAGCGGTAAGCAATACCAACAGCCACGGTATATCACCTATGGGCAATTCTTTTGCACCCGGTTCGCCCAAACCGCCCTCGGCACTCACACGGCGCGGACGCGTCATAGCGGCAGGCGTGGACACTTCCTTATAGGGAGATTCGGCACCCACAGCCGACAAACTCACGTTCAGTGCCTGTGCCGTAAAGCGGTGCATATCCGCGGGTCGGACTGACGTTGCTACCGTCTGCACGGCACCCATGATATTCGGACACCCGGCACCCGCCTCGGTAATACGATAGCCGTTGCGCGACGGTGTCCAGATACGATAGTCGCACGAAGCGGTATCGGATTGCCCTTTATTGACGGCATAGGGCGAGGTGGAGGTCATATCTGTCACCAGACCGGTCGTAGAACCCGCATACTGCGCCCGCACAGGCAACACACAGAATAATGCCGCAAGGCAGAACAAAGATAGTTTCGTTTTCATATCAGGTCAGTATCTATGAAATTCAATGAAGCAATGTTTTCAAAATATAGGATTGGTCTCCTGTTGTAACCACCACCGTATAAACGCCAGTCTGCGGCGCAGCCACATCGATGGTCTGTGCACCTGCGGGTGCGGAGAAACATATCCGCCCGAGGGCGTCATATACCTGCACCATAGCCTCGGCGGGCAGGTTGGCAATAGTGAGCATCCCGCTGCGCACTATCAGATAAGGTGCATCGCCATTGACCGGCACGATGTCGGTTACCACTTTCGGCGAGCGGCGTATATCCAGCGTGTAGCCGTCCACAAGCCCTTTGCCTGCAGCGGAAAGGGTATAACCGGCTTGGAGCAGATCCGCCACCACCCTGCCCTCGTAGAGCAGGCAGACCGATTCCGCTTCGTTTACCCGACTTACCGCACGGTTGAGCGACAGGGTATAGTCGCCCTTGGCCGGCACGTATATGCCGAGCGGAACGGCGTGGGCTTGTGCGTCCGGCAGGGCTTGGTATGCCATTCTGCCATAGGGTGCAACGGTGTAGAGTTGCGGTTTGCGGTCGGCGGAGTACATCTTGGTCAGGTCGCGCCCGATCTCATAGTCGGCGGTGTGGTCATCGCCCACCCACAGACCGGCATTGTCTGCCACGCTGCCAGCAGCGAGCGTCAGTTCCACCAGCATATCCTCCCCCGCGTCCTGCAGGCGTTGCGGTGCCAGCAACAGGCGTTGCGTCTTGCTGTAGGTGAGCGGCAGGGTGTTCGACTGCCCGTTAGTCGGGTCAACGGCTTGCACGAAATAGGCGGTGAAGGGGCGCAGCATTACGCCCTCTGCCAGCGACTGGGTGTAGGTATTGCTGTTGCCGCCGTTGGGTATAGAGACATAGATATGATCTATATCCTGCTGTTCGCCTTGGCGGTCGGTGTAGCCCATCTTCAGACCGGTGTTGTAGAGTCCTTTGCCCTCTGCGGCACCGAAGAGGGATATATACGGCGAGCCGACAAAGTTCCACCCGTGGTGGCGTTTGTCTGCCGAGAGGTTGTCCGCCCAGTTGGTGACAGTGGTCTGTTTGCTGTCCGCACTCTCGGTGTAGGCACTCTCGGTAGCAGGCGGGAAATTAACCGATTTCATCAGCGGTTCGTCGGCAGCGGGTACAAACAGCCCGATGATATAGCCCGTATAGGCTTTCAGCAAGCCATTCTCGGGCATCATTGTCCAGTATTTGGACACCTCGCCGAAGGTTGTCTCGCTGTTGCCGTCCTTCTGACGACGCTGCCCGTCGTAGTACTTGATACCCCAGTCCATACCATAGACGCCGAGCGGCTGTCCGTTGAGTTGGTCGATGTCGGCGATGTTGCAGTCGTAAGGCAGCGAGAACGGATACCAGTAGCGTCCGTCGATACGCTTGACGTGGCTGACCTCTTTGACCGAGATAGCCGCACCGGCACCATTGTTGATAATGGCATAGGAGACACTGTCGTTAGTAGCAAACATACGCACTTTGTCGAGCGACATAGCCTGCCCTGCGGGGATAAGGAGACTGCTGCCGGTATAGACATACATATCGCGGAACTGCTGTTTGCCGCCCTCGGTGTGGGAGAGTTGCGATTTGTTGCGAATGATAACATCGCAGGTCTTGCACATCTCGTCGGTCAGTTTCTCGCCGAAGAAAGCGGTATTCTTGGTGTCCGCGTCTTGGTTCACAATAATCGGTACTTTCTCCTCGCGGGTTGCCATAATGGTGCCGTTCTTCTTGAGTTGCAGGCGCAGATTGGTGCAAGCCATGGTGTCGAGTTTCGGCACGGGGATGGTGTAGGTGCCGTCCTCATTATGGTTGCCCTTTATCTCCAGATTGGCGATTGAGTCGTAGGTGGTATAATAGTCGTTGTAGTTGAAATCCGCGACATACGCAAAGCCTTCGCAAGAGGATTTGCTCCCTTTATAATTACCTCCTGTATCGTTTGTCTTAGAAACTTGTCGTCCTAACCATTCTTCTTTTGTTAAAGTACTAAATGCTCCTCTGTTTTTTGTCACTGCATTTTTACCGGACTTAACCGTATTGCTGCGTACAAGCAGGCACCTATTGGTAGATAGTTCTATTTCTTGTGTCGGGTCTTCCAAATTCCAACCAGTACCACACCATACATTTTCCTCATCTCCCCAACTTGGTTTACAACTGCCTTGCAGTGGTTTAGTATCATCTTCTTCATCCAACGCCCCTATAATATCTATCAACTCGGTTCCTCTAAACAATCCAATACTGGCTTTTCCACTAAAAATCATTGTATTGGTTTCTACCATTACAGAAGCATCCATTTTATCGCCAATACACTCCACAATGTTGACACCATTATTTCCTGAATAATCATACGATGTCCCCTTTGTCCATATAATAATCTCTTCATTCGGAGCAATAAAACCCGTCTTCTTTTTTCCAAACGTACTTAAATTGGTAGTTGGCGAATACTGCGTTGCAGTCCAACTCGAAATACCGATCTTGATAGTCATATCTTTCAGAGACAATGTATCCTTTGTACCATTGTAAATTGCCACCAACTTAACACTTCCTGTTGCTTCATAATATTTGGAGAAGAACAAGTCGTCGGCGATGTTTTGGTTGCTGGTACCGTGGGTATGCTGGTTTTCGACCAAGATACTAACTTCGTCGGCACCGGTTACTTCGGTGTTCAAGTCCACGATGACGGCTTCTTTCTCCCATTCGACGATGCTCACCTCGTTGGATTCCGTCCAGAAGTTGGCGATTGCCGAAGCACACGAACCGTCTGCCAGCACTTGGTAATAGTAGTGCGTATTCTGCTCCAAGCCGACTATTTTGCAGGGGGTGGCAGCATTTTCCATAGTTTTGACAGGCGTTGTACCTTGTTCGTCGGCATAGATACGGACGGTAGCCGTTGCCGCCTTGGCACGCCATGTGATAGTGGCGGTATTGGCGGTTGCCGATACCCAGAGATCGACCGGCACATCGTCGCACGTAGTGGTGGTAAAAGTCTCGGTGTCGAAAGCCGAGCAGTTGGTTTCCCCGTTTGCCACCTTGACGCGGACATAGAGGGTGTACTTGGTATTGGCTGTCAGTCCGTCGAGCGTCCACTTGACCTCGGTGGCTGTAGCGGTGAGGTTAGCGCAATCGTTCCATGTGCTCTCGCCATCTGTGCAGTACTCATAGTCTGTTGCGCCTTCTATAGCCAGCCAACGGAGGGTGACAGCCGACGATTTCAGGGCAAACACATCCATCGCCGGTGCGTCATAGCGCACGCAGGTCTGCTCCACCGGCAAGATACGCAAACGACTTTCCTGTTTGTAGTTGGCTATCTTACCCTGCGTAGCGTTGTACGACAGGTATCGCCCTGTTTCCGCTGCCTGCAGGCGCACGAAATAGTTGGTTAGGTCGCTGCTATGCAACTCCCACGTCTGCATCTGCTCGCTGTTGGTAGAGGACAGCCACACATTGGTGGTGGTTGTACTTGTAGAGCCTTGCAGGTATTTTCCGCCTGCGGTAAGGCGGAGCCCCGTCGGTATGGTATTGACCGTGGAGCGCATAGCCGCAGCATAGAGTGCAGAGCGGGGAGCCACAGTCGCCTTGGTCGGGGCTGCGTCATCGTCCACTGTGATGCTATACGGATATTTCACCGCATCGGACGAACTGGTACCCAAATCGGCAGGGAGTGCCACCCAACCGTCGGCGGTCTTGGCTGCCAGTACGAACTCGGCAGGCAGGGAGCGACCACGCACCACAATCGTGTCGGTGGCATAGGTAGTGGTGCCGTTGGTGCGATAGACACGCAGGGCGATTTTGCCCTCTTCGATGATGTTGTCCGCCGTCGGGGTATAGACTACCGTCAAGTTGGCGTTGTATGTGCTGTTGCTATAGCCGGTTTCGAGTGTTACCGACTGGCTGCCGCTGCCGTTGGTACCCTGTGTTTTGAGGGTAAAACCGTTGGTCAAAGATTGGGCGCTAATGGTTACATTGGCTCCGTCGGCATTCTTGTCCAGATTGGTTGCGGTGATATTCAGCGGCTCTACCGCCTCTACCCAGATGCCCTTGGAAGAAGTAACCGTAATATCATCCGTACCTTCTATAACCGGACTGCAAGAGGGGGCGGTGGTGTATTCTGCAACAAAGTCAGGTACATAAAACTGCAATGCATATGCTGCATCGTCTGCCGTATATTCAGAATATTTAGAATTATATACGGCATAGTAGCCCGTATAAGTGGTATTTTGCAGGCTATAGCCTGTTCCAAATGCGGCTATGCTCCAACTATCCTTTGTGGATGTAACAGTAAGATTGTAATAAGTAGAAGATTTTGTTATATTCAAGTATCTGCTATTTTGCAGAAAAGAATACTTGTCACCATCCTTTCTGGTCTCCCATATTAACGCATCATTTGTTACGTTGATCAAATCATTGTTTATGGTAACATCCGTAGCCGTAAGATAATAACTTTGGTATGTTTTGGAATTGAGGGCTTTTTTTGCGTCTTGTTCTACTATTACTACTTTTTGCCCATCTACCAAATCATCCAATGTCCCTCTCCTAAATCGTGTATCCGATATGATATTCCCCTCGTACTTATACACCGCATAGAGTGCCGTGTTGGCTTTGGGCATGGTGTAGGGGAAAGAGACCTTGGTGTAGGTAGTGCTTCCTTCTGCGACCTCGGCGGTTGCCCAACCGTCGAAGACATAGTTGATCGGTTCTGTGCATACGCCTGTCGGGTCTGTAGGCTGCGGTACTTTCGCACCTGCATAGTAGTTGCCTGCCGTACTCTTGCTGCCGCGGTCGTAGAGCGAGAGGGTGTACTCGGCGGGCGCAATGGTAATGGTCTTGCTATCTGTTCCGCCGCAATAGGTTGTGCCACCGGTGGTGGTGTATGTTTGCGAGGCAGTCAGCGTGTATGTACCCTCTTGGGTGAATGTGATAGTGGTGCCGCTCAATGTTGCACCTGTGGTGGGTGTAACAGCGTATGTAACTGCGGTACCATTACCGCCTGTGGTGTTAAAGGTTACTACAGCGTTGCCGTCTTGACCTAAGTTGGCTGTCTCCTGCGACAGGGTCAATGCCAATGCTTCTGCAGGGGCGGTACAATCTATACATTCGGTAATATAATCAGTGTAGGAGGAACCGGCAGCCGTGGTTTTAATGGTAAATTTAGTAAACTTAACTGTTTCTGTACCACTATATTTCCATGTTCCATCTGTTTGCTTCGTAAAGGTTTTCTCTGGAAACGAGATTACTTCAGAAATAGTACCTCCACTTACCACAACACTACCGCCTTTGTAACTGCGCCAAGAATCGTCAGAAGAATAATACTTACCATCATTGACACCACCTGAATACGTAATGGTAATTGGTGCAATGGTATAACTGGAGTATTGTGTGCCACTATTCCAGTTATTCTCTGCAGCAATATCCCCAACATTAAATACAATGTCTTGACTTCCGCTTGTATTTGCTTTTGTCGCAAATACGGCATAGTAGGTGGTGTTGCCTGTGGGTATGGTGTTGGCAGTAATGAATTCGGGCTTATCGTTGGTAGGTGTTGCACCGATATTGGTAATACTCCAACCTACAAACACTTTGTCCGAACAGCCGCTTGGTGCGGACGGGTCTGCAGGCAATGTACCAATCGCATCCCCCTCTACAACTTGCGTAGTAGTGGTGGTTTTGCCATTCACAGACCACGTGATAGTATATGGTTTGACTACCGTGGCGGTGCCTTGGGTTTCGGTGAAGCAAGTTCCGATAGCACTTTGGGCCTGTACGATATATGCGTAGGTATGCCCCACTTCCAAATCGGAGAATGTGTAGGAACACTCTGTGGTGTTTGCCATATCGTCATTAGTATGGGAGGTGCCATCGGTGTTGTAGTATAGATACAGATTGTATTGTGTTGCACCGGCAACGGTTTTCCAAGAAAAAGTGAGTGAGTTAGCGGTAGAAGTATAAGACACTTCCGGCGCATCCATTGCATCGCAAGGAACTGGAGTGGCTGTAATATCTACGTTTGATGCGGGCATCGTAAACGAAGCATCTTTCAACCCATCCTGTGTGATAGGAACATTGTTTTTGTTATCGTCTTTTGCCGTATAGGTAAGACCTTTGTAGCCTTTACTTGGTGTTCCTAACAGATAGATGGTCGTACCGCAGACGATGTCATCGTAACCGTCCTCCACTCCCGTAGTGCCATCCTTGCTTATCTTCACTTTGCAGTTGGTGGCTGCATCGGGTTGTGTTACTATAGCCATATAGGTGGCTGTACTTTCCACCCAATGTGCATATAGAGTAGTATTGGTTGTAGGGGTATATGGAGATTCTACCTTGGTACCACCGGTTTTGGCTGTGTACCAACCATCAAACGTATAGCAACCGTCAATAGTAGGCGTAGGCAAAGTGAGAGGAGTATCTTTATAACTGTCGCTTGTAGGACTGACCGTACCTCCATTGGCATCATAAGTTACAGTGATGACGGGTGTGTCATCGGAAACGGTGATAGTGAATGATGTAGGGGCTTCGCAGTAGGTAGCGTCTGCTGCCATAGTGGCATTGATAGTGTAGGTGCCGGCATCAGATGTGTAGAAAGTGTTTCCGTCTATCACTACATTTTCATCATTGCAAGAGTACGTAATTGCACCTGTCGAACCGCCTTTGTTGATGGTTAGGTTGGTGGACATATCATAGTCGGCTGTTGAGGCTTCAGACAGCGAAATAGTCTTGTCGGCTATTGTGAAAGTCGGAGTGGTACAGGAAGCCGCCGTCTCGTAAGTAACGGTAATAGATACTCTAAGTTGTTTACTGGTTGTGTTAGCATTTCTAAACTTAAATGATTTTTTTGCAGAAATACCAGTTATTGACATAGTCGTACTACTCCATGTTCCTGTAATATCGGAACCACCATCAATATTGTATTTTACGGTCGGTGTATAATTACTATTGGTTGCTTTTAATGTAATTCCTGTAATAGTAATTCCTGTTTGTGGAGTTATGGTCATATAACCACCGGAACCGGAGGATGCATAATAAAATCTATAATGGTTGGAACTCCAAATCGGAGCATTACTAGAACTCCCCTTGGTTGTACTCCATGATAACACATTATTAACAGAACCCGATGTTGTTCCTGAAATTGTACATGTTTCTGCCCAAGTATTCATACTCCCTACAGCCAGCAGGGTGAGGATGGTAAGAAGTAGTCTAAATTGTTTCATTATATAGAAAGTTAGAATTTACAACACAACTATGAAATAGCAAAAAGTGCTTTTTGTTAAGATTTAGGAGCACAAAGAGATAACGCAAAGGCAGCCTATCCTAAGCACATCCTAAGCACATCCTATGCTGTTTGGAACGAAATGGGAAAATGTACGATTGTTAAGATTCTGCACATTCATTCTACTAAAACAGGAACGTTAATTATCGTATAATTAGACGTTAATTATTTGATAAAGAACATACAATTAATGTGGGTTCTATATAAAAACTCCTTTGCCGCAAAGCAGCAAGAAATCTAAATAAATCTTTGCTTTTGCAACCGTAAATTGCTATAAATCTTATTCGCCTACGGCGGAAAAAGTATGCAATTATGCTTATATTGAACTAACGTTCATTGACCATTAATTTTGTTCATTACACGTTCATTTCTCCAAGCAGGATGCACTATACATAAAAAGAAAAAGGATTTCAGACACGAGGTCGGAAATCCCTATAACGAAAGCGAATACACCCTACGAAAAGCCGGCATACGCATAGCCGACAACGTAACCGCTGTGTTAGCAGCAAACATACGGCGAGCAGCCGTATAGAGAAACGTTGTGCGGGCAGGGCGCACTATGTAAGCGAGGTATATCATATAGTGGGATGTTTGCAGGGAGGGGCAATGCAACAATCATCATCACATTCTTGGGTACAAAAGTACTGCTATTTCAAAAAACTCACAATAGCATATAGATAAATTAACAGAAAATTAACAACAATTTTAAGCACCGATAACATATACAGCCGATATACCTATCAAGGTATGATTATCATTAATCAGGCGTTAATTATTTTTATTAACATCTTACTTCCTTTGCGGCATATAGTGGCGCGTGCTTACGCACACAATGGTATTGTGCGCCACTATATGCCGAGCGAATCAGCTATTTTTATCTGCGGATTTATGCTCTTTGGTATAGTAGCGGCAGTAGGGAGCCAGTCCGCAGCGGTCGCAATGCGGGGTGCGGGCTTGGCAGACATAACGCCCGTGGAGGAGCAGCCAGTGGTGCGCCTTGGGGATGACGGCGGCGGGGATATATTTGGTGAGTTGTTTCTCTGTTTGCAGGGGCGACTTGCTGCCGGTGGTCAGTCCGAGCCGCTCCGAGACACGGAAGATATGGGTATCGACCGCCATAGTGGGTTGGTTCCAAATCACGGCACAGACCACATTCGCCGTCTTGCGCCCCACGCCGGGGAGGGTCTGCAGGTCGTCGATGTTATCAGGCACCTGCCCGCCATAGACCGCACAGAGCCGTTGCGCCATACCGACAAGATGCGCCGCCTTGGCGTTGGGGTAACTGACGGAACGGACATAATGCAGGATTTCTTCCGCGGTAGCCTGCGCCATCGCCTCAGGGGTCGGATAGGCGGCAAAGAGGGCGGGCGTAACCATATTCACCCGCTTGTCGGTACACTGCGCCGAGAGCATCACCGCCACAAGCAACTGAAAGGGATTGTCGTAGCGGAGTTCCGACTCCGCCACAGGCATATTCTCCGCGAACCACGACAAGATATGGGAAAAACGGTCTTTGGTTGTCATAGGTTGCCTCCGTTAAAGTTTTCTATTTTCTCCATTAATGCCCATTAAAGTTCCATTAAAACATTATCGGAAATCATTCTCCGTTAATTGCCGTTAATGGGTCGTTAATTATTTTCCAATTCGGCACCCTTCGCATCGCGGTAGGTGCGGCTGAGGTATTGCAGGAGGCGGGTGGCTTGCTGCTGCACCGCCTCGGTGTCGGCAGAGACGGGCTTGTGCTGCAGGTGGAGGAGCATAATCTGGTAGAGCAGCACCAGACACGCCTCGACATCGGACATCGCGGGGCGGTCGGTCTTCGACTTAAAGAGTGCCAGCGAGGGGGTCAGTTGCAGCACCGCCGCCCGATAGGCGGCTTCCTTATCGAGCAGGAGCAGGTGCAGTTCCTCCAACTCGGAGAGGGCATTCTTCGCCAACTGAATATGCCCATTCTCCACAACCCCCTCGCTGTGCATCATCTCGCTGAGTTGGTGCAACTCAGGCGTGGCTTCCGCCTGTGCGGGAAAAGCCCGCAGGTAATCCTCAATCTGCCAGAGATAGAGGATATACTCGGCAATGTTGTCTTTCTTATTCTTCATAGTCGTCATCAAAATCAATGTCGTCCAAATAGTCGTCGCTCATAAACATCTCTATCTCGCGGCGGTCTTTCTTGGTGGGGCGTCCCGTACCGCGGTCGCGCCCTGTCTGCCCCGCGAGGCGTGCCAGTTCGAGCAGTTCGAGTTGGTCGGGGGCGGTGATGTCCTGCAGATAATCGGGCACGAGTTTCGCACCGAGGCGGTTCTCCGCCAACTGCTTGATGCGGTAGGTATAGGTAACAGGTCCTTTGCGCACCGAGAAGACATCGCCCGTATGGAACGTGCGTGCGGGTTTGAGTTGCGTACCGCCCATCGTAACACGCCCTTTCTTGCAGGCGTCCGCAGCGATGGTGCGCGTCTTGTAGATACGCATAGCGAACAGGTATTTATCGACTCTTACTTCCATAATCCTTTTTTAGACATATAATTGCCACAAATTATCCATATAACTGACATCAGTTCGATATAACGAAAAAGGGACTTTGTCGGTCAACAACTGACAACAACTATTAAACAAAGATAATAGTATAAACCACTACAGATAGCAAAGACGAGTTGCCATTGAATGGACTATATCTGCATCATCGGGGCTTTTCCGGACGGACGGCTTCGCCGTATTACCACTAATTAACCATAAAATTTCATCTTTCAAATTATATCGAACTGACGTTAATTAATGCCTAATTACACGATAATTAACGTTCCTCCCTTCCTACGGTCAGCCGGTTCTCCACCATGCGGGAGATATACTGCTGAATGTAGGCTTTGAGGTAGGCGAGCATAGTCTGTACCTCGGCGGTCTGCTCCGCCTCGCGGAGCAGGTTGTGCTGCAAGAGACGGTCAGTGCGATAATCGTACACCGCCGTAACCGCTTGCCCGTCGAACTGCAACAGCAGACTATCGGACAGAATCTGATACACAGGATTATTGTAACATATGGCGAACGGATGTGGCTTAGATTGCGTCAGTACATCTTCGCCAAAGGCAAAATAGGATTTGTCATAACCGAGATATGACAATACGGACGGCATTATATCCGTCTGGCTGACAGCCGTTTGCGTCCGCAGTTCACCCGCAGTGCCCGGGCGGTAGAACGCTATCGGCACCTCATACAGCCCTTTGGCATTGGTGTATTCGGGGTGCGTGAGTTGGTTGGTATGGTCGGCAGTCAGGACAAACAGCGTACGGGCAAACCACGGCTGCGTTTGAGCATAGGCAAAGAACTCACGCAAGGCGTGGTCGGAATAGCCTATACATTGGTGAATAGGCTGCGTACCCCACGGAAACACGCCCTCATAGCGTGCGGGGACACGGAAAGGATGATGGCTCGAAGCCGTAAAGACCGCCGTCATAAACGGCTCCTGCATACGGCTCATCGTGCGGGCATAGTACTGCAGAAACTCCTCGTCCCATATCGCCCACGTGCCGTCGAATGCCTCCTCGCCGTCGTACTCATTCATACCATAGTAGGCAGTGAATCCTGCCGAACGCGCATACGCCTGAAAACCCATACTACCATTCGGCGCACCATGGAAGAACGCCGTAGTATAGCCCTTCCGCCCGAGGCAGTCCGCCAGCGAAGAAACAGCATTGGTGGAATAGGGCGTAACGATATACGGCTCTATCAACATCGGTATAGAGGACAGCACCGAGGGCATGGCGTCTATCGACTTACGCCCGGAGGCAAAAGAATAACGATAGGTTATGCTCTGCGAGAGCAGCGAGTCCAGAAACGGGGTATAACCCGTATAGGTGCCGCCGTCAAGGTCGTGGTTATAAAAACCGATATACTCTTTGGAGAACGACTCCAATATCAGCACGACCACATTGAGCGGCTTTGCCTGTGCCGTGGTGTCTGCCTTGTGTACGGGCGTCATCACGCTTTCCAACTCGCTATCCGCATAATAGTGCGGATTGACGTAGGTCTCGTTCTCAAGCGATTTCATCAGCGAGAACGGCGTATTCAATATAATAGCCGTCTCCTGCGGAGTATCGGTGTATTGCAGGGCGTTGGAGATAGTAATCGGACGGGTGTAACTGCCGAAACCGCCTCGGATACCTATCACGCAGAAGTATGCCGAAACCAACAGGATTACGGTCTCACGGCCATAATACCACCATCTGCACTTCTCTTCGACAATATACGGTTTACGACGCGAAAGCAAGACAAGCAGTAGCAGCATTGCTATGGCAAAAAGCGTTACATACCAGTACTGTGCAACGGCTTGGAAGAAGATCGAACCGAGGTTGTTGTCGTGTTGGAACTCGGAGAAGAACGTGCAAGTGGTGCGGCGGTCGGTGAAACGCACATAGACCATATCCACACAGTTAACGGCGATACCGATGGCGTTGGGCACCCAATAGAACCATTGCGCCGTGCGCTGATAGTGCCGGTTGTTGCGCCAACGGGCGGGCAACGGCAGGAGCATCAGCAGGATATAGACCGAATTGAGATACAGCACCGCCGTGAGGTCGAACCGCACACCGCCGCAGAGCATCTCCCACAGGTGCGCCGCCGACACATCGGGGTACATATCGGTATTGACGGCATAGAAGAACCACCGCGACAGCGAATAAATCACCATCACAAGCAGCAGGTTACACGCTGTCACCACCCACGGATGTTTCCAAAGCCGAGCCATAGTTTGAGTTCTAAACGTTAATTATCGTGTAATTAGACGTTAATTATATGTTTATCTTATTTCCCGTTATAGAGGTTCATGGTGCGGTCGATACCTTGCAGGCAGAAGCAAGGAATGATGTCGCAGACCACTTTCATGCGGTCGGGCATCTGCTGTTCTTCCTCATCTGTCCACTTGCCCAGCACAAAGTTGCACTGCGCCCCGCGGCTGAAATTGTTGCCGATGCCGAAGCGCACCCGTGCATAGTTCTCCGTACCGAGTACGGATTGGATATTGCCCAAGCCGTTATGCCCGCCGTTGGAACCCTGTTTGCGAATACGGATAGAGCCGAAAGGCAGGTTCAGGTCGTCCACCAGCACGAGCATATTCTCCACGGGTATATTCTCCTGTCCGAGCCAGTAGCGTACGGCATTCCCGCTGAGGTTCATATACGTAGAGGGCTTGAGCAGCACCAACTCCGCATTCTTCACACGGCATTTCGCCACCATTCCGTAGCGTCTGTCCTCCCACGCGGCATTCACCTTCTCGGCAAACGCATCTATCATACGGAAACCGATATTGTGGCGCGTCCCCGCATATTCATCACCTATATTTCCCAAGCCGACAATCAAGTATTTCATGATTGAATGTGTAAATTTGTAAGTGTGTAAATTTGTAAATTCCCGATGCAATTAAACGCCCTATAAACAATCGGAGGAGTTCTAAAAAGCAAAAAGAGCGGAAAAGCCACTGCTCTCCGCTCTTTTGTGTGTCCGTCCCGTCCGGATTATTGTGCTGCAGCAGCGCTCTGACGAGTTGCTTTCACCTCTGCAACGCAAGCATCTTTCGGGTTCATCATTGTCAAGCCCTCAATGTGTACATCGCCTACGGCAATCTTTTTGCCCAAGCCCAACTCGGTAACGTCGATAACCACACGGTCTGGGAACTTGGTATAGATACCGTTCACTTTCATCTTGCGCATATTCAGTGCCAGTTTACCACCGGCTTTCACACCTGCTGCGTGCCCGGTCAGTTGGATAGGAATCTCAACGGTTACAGGCTTGTTCTCATCTACAGCGAGGAAGTCGATATGCATTACATTGCCGCTCAGCGGGTGGAACTGCATCTCTTTTACCACAGCGGTACGCTTTACATCACCTACGGTGAGCAATACGATCAGAGTGTCAGGGGTGTAGATCAACTGACGAACATCACCTGCAGCGACGGTAAAAGTCAAGTTCTCGCCTACGCCATAGATGTTGCATGGAACGAGGTTTTCTGCACGAAGTGCCTTGGCGGCTTTCTTACCGAACTCCGAGCGGGGAGTACCGGTCAATTCAAACGTTTTCATTGTGTTTTGTTTGTGTTACTCAATATGGGGCAGTAGGATTACATACGGTATGCGCGATATGTCTTGTGAGGCTGCCCGTATCCCATCACACCAGCCCGAAAGGGCTAAAAAAAGAGCCTTGCGGGCTCTTTCTCTTGTTGTCCAACCCGGAATCGAACCAGGATCTTCAGAACCAAAATCTGACGTAATAGCCTTTATACCATTGGACACCGTCATCGTCGAAATCCGCTTGCGGCACAGAAATCGGAATTCACATTCCGCAAAAGCGACTGCAAAAGTACTGCTTTTTTTTGGACTATGCAAATATCCGCTGCATTTTTCTGCTTTTTCCCGTTTTCCCATACCTCGTTGAAACGGGAAAACCTATTGGCGGCAGACAATGGCGTATGCTGCTTATGCAATGGTATTGTGCGCCACTAAGGGTCGAGAGGGCTTATTCTGTCGTGATTAACGGGTGAATAACCTATGAATCACCTAAGAATCACCTAAGAATCACCTAAGAATAACCTATGCTTGTTACCCGGAAATAAAACGGAGAACAGGTTAACAAAAAAGCAGCCTAACCGGCTGCAACGGAAACGCAAAGCGGCCGGCAGTCCATTCTGCCGGCCGCTTTGTACACTATATTGTGGATTATTGCAGGAATTATTTGCTTTCCGCACTTTCCACCGCAGGAGTTTCTACCGCAGGAGTTTCAGCAGCGGGGGCTGCTTCAGCAGGGAGTTCGGCGGTGCGGATCTTATTCCAACCGATGAGCATAAATATCATAGAGATGAAACTCAGGATCGGATTTACTGCGGGAATGAATGCCAGGCACGCTCCGACCAAACTCAAGACAGATGCCACAAACAGTTTCTGTGCGCCTTCCAAAGACGGGAAAGTGGTCGATTTACGAAGATTGTTATAGGCAATCAGGAAAAGGATTTGTGCGACCAGATTGAAAATCCAACCGATTATAGCACCGAAAGCGGGAATCATACCAAAAGCCGCACCGCACAGAGCGCAAATAACCGCTTTCTTGATTTTGTTGATGTAGGGTACATCTTTCTCGTCCACGGCACCCGAGAATTTCATAATACCGAGAAAGAAGAATACATAGCCGGCAATGACACCGATGGAACACAGAATAGTACCGATGCTCGGACTTCCGCCTCCGCCACGCAAAAGACTCATCAGGTTGGATGCCGATTCGACAGAGGCAACAATACCCGATACGATACCGAGTACCTCATACGCCAATACACCCCAGAAGATGTAGGCGGTGGATTGTTTCCACAACTCTTGTTTGTTGTTCATAAAAAAATAGAAATTAAATGGTTAATAATATGGTTGTTATTTAGAGGGGACGAGACCCTACTCTATTAAGGCTTTTCGGGTTACGCCTGTATGGATTTTTGAAAAGAACAAAACCTGTCTTGCGGCACAACATATTCCGCGCTTGCAAGATAGTTGCTGTTTTTATTCTGCCACGTTAGCATAGGCACCCATATTGAGCGGGGTGGAGGGGGTGCCGTCCAAGAGGGCGGAGCGGTCGATTTCGAGATAAGGGGTGTATTTCTCAGGAATGAGTTGCCCCGTACCGATACAAGCCGAACCGGCAGTAAGATGAAAATCTTGCTGCAAGACCTGTTTCTGCTTCTCTTTGTCGTTCACCACGGCTCCGAGGATACCTGCCACTTTCTTGAAGCGCGGGCAGGGTTTGGCAGGGTCGATATTCTTTGCCGATAGGTCGATCACGCCGTTTATCTCGTCCAGTTCCGGCACAAGCGTACCACCCTCGATGGCACATCCGTGGGCTTTGAGGCGTGCGTCTTGCATATTCACCGCCGTATTCCGCCCCTGCGTGCGGTTGTTCCAGATGATACTACCGGCTATATAGAGGTCGGCGTTGTTGTACTGCATATCCACGCCCGCATAGCCGCTTGTGGAAAGGTTGTTGGCGATGACGCACGATTCGATATAGCACTTGGTGTTGGTCAGCACGCCCGCCCCGCGGGTGGCGGTGTTGTTGTATATGAGGCAGCCGTGCAGGATATTGCGGTCGCCGCCCGTGATGACCACCCCGCCGCCATCGGCATAGCGGTCGCGCGGGTAGTTGTTGCGAATAATACATTGGTAGAGGCGGCAGTTTTCCATCCATATACCGCAGGTGCCATTGGTCTCTATGGTGCAGCCGGTCAGGGTACAGTTGTTGGCAGAGATACCGTACTGGTCGTTGCCACTGACGACCACCTGACGGAGTTCGCACTCGCCGTAGGTTTTGATGCCCGAGTTGCAACCACGGACGCTGCAGTTTTCCAGCGTAACGCGCGGCACATCCATATCAATACCATACTCGCCCGTTTTGTAGCCTATGACGCTGCAGTTGCGGACGAGGGTTCCCGCAGAATGGATACTGATACCGCCGCTTGCCATACTGATGTCGGGGTCGTAGTCGAAAGGCTTGTCCGCCCCGCCGCGCACAATAGCAAAGCCGTCTACTACGATATTGCGCAAGGAATAAGCGACATAGATACCGCACGGCTGGTTCATAATCTGTATGCGCGAGAGGTTTGTCTGGGTGGATTGTTCGCCGGTGGCGGGGTCGATACTGCCGATGAGGCGTATGTCGGAGCCCATAATCTTCACCATCTCGGGGTACTTGCCGCCCGCCACGCGCACCTCGCCGCGCCCGAAAGCCGCTACGGCATTGACCGCCCGTTGGATACTGCCCGTGGCATCCTCCCACGATGTGCCTTTGCCCGTACCGCCCACGCGCACATAGCGCACGATACCCTGCTCCTGTGCCTGTATGGTTATGGCACACAATACGGAAAAAAGAAATAAGTTGATTCGTTTCATATTACTACTCTGTGTTTTATGATTTGCTACGCAAATGTTAATGGCTTTGCGTGAGTGGTTTGCTACGCTCGCGTTTGTGGCTATACGTTAGCCGTATATGCATTTTATTTGCATATTTTTGACCTCTGCGGTCATCGGCTTGCGGTCGCAATACTCCCAACGCAGTGCGTTGCAAGCCGATGAGCGAATGAAAAATTAACGACTATTAACGGAGACTCCCCCCCATTATGGTACGAAGAGTTTGGTAAAAGCAAACGTACCCGCCGACAGAAGCAGCAAGGAGAATAGAGGCAGGAGATGTTTCATTTTTCTATAGTGGTAAAATCAAGATGAGTGTGTTTTCCAGGTGTAGGCATCCATAAGGTGGATGTCGGGTGGATGTCAGGTGGATAGCAGGCTGTCGCCCACCTGTTGCCCAAAGCAAAGCAGGCAGAGAATGTTCTGTTTTCCCGAGGCGGACTATACGTTGGTTGGTTGTGTGAATGCCTTTAATCAGTATTGTATGCTAATCGTGGTTTTGTATAGTCCTCCGTCCATTCTCTGCCTGCTTGGTGGTTATTTCTTTTTGAAGATGCCCAAGAAACTGTCCAACAGGCTCTTCCGTTGCACTACCTGCACATCGCCCTCAACGGGAACCAACTTGATATCCGCCACTTCGTCTTTCTGCAACGGACGGAAATTAGCATATACGGCAGGGGTGCCGCAAATGGTAACATAGGTAATGATCTTGTCCTGATAATCAAAATAGAATGTCTCGTTGAGCAGGAAATCGGCATTGTATTTCTGCAATGCAGCCGCACGTGCCATCTGTTTCAACTCGTCCTGGGTCATCGGCGCATTGTTGGTACCGAATTTCATCTGTACGCGTGCAGCCACAGGCGTGATGTCCGCTGCTACGGTCCGGTACTGCACCTGCGGTTGGGTACCCGGTTTGACGATCTCCAACTCACGCAGCGTCGTTTGGCGGTAGTTGACATACTTGCCGGGGTAGGCACTCAGCGTGAACGCCGTCAGGATACCATTGTTGAGCGACAGGGTATAGTGCGAACCGAACAGGGCATCCGCTTTCTCCTGACGGAGCAGTTTCTCTTTGGCATAGCGGAGAGCCGTCTCCTCATTCTTGCCCGTCAGTTCGGTTGCGGTAAGCGACACCGAAGCCTTGCCGGCATATTCCACGTCCGCCACCGTCATCGTGTTGTAGGACGCATCGTGCATCGGGTGCTGCTTATAGACCAGCGAATCCGGGATGACCACATCGGCTTCCGTGACAGGGCGGAACGAACTGACTGTAGCCGCATAGCCCACCACGGTGAGAGAACTGAGTTTGCCGTCGGGCGTTTTCTCGGAGGTGAAGCGGGGTGCCAACAGCACATCGCCGTTTACCGTTGCCAACGCTTTCGCTACCACGGTCTGGCGTGCCTGCTCGGCATCCAGCGACTCCAACTCATACGATTGTATCGTTGCCGTTACGCGCTCGGGCGACACCGCCAAAGCGGCTTGCGAGGGGATAAGGCGCACCGTGTGTGCAAACTCCATACGCGACGAGGTGGACTTGGTCATGCGTGAACTGCCGCCGCAGGCGGTAAGCAACAGGGCAGCCGTAGTCATCGCCACCCCGCACAATAGGGAATGAATCTGTTTCATTGGTTAATTGTTTTTATGGATAATTGGTTGATGGTTATTTCTTTATCGGGTTTGCCAGATGCACCTGCGCCGAGATATACACGCCTTGCGGCACAAGTGCCGTATTGCCTTTTACCGGATGGCGGTACTCGGCTTTTATCTCAAGCGGCACCTGCGGTACGGCTGTAAACATCAAGCCCGCACCGCCATACGCTCCCACAAAGAAGTTCTGCTCAGGGATACGCAGCCCGTCTTGGTTGGTTTCGTTGTGATAGCCCGTATAGTAGGTGCTGTTAATCTTGCTCCACATCTTGGTCAGATCCACTTCCGCACCGCCGTACAACTCCACGGCAAGCCACTTGGTGCAAAGGATATAGAACTTGACGGCGGGTTTGTAGGCAAACCACATCGTTTTCGCCGTTGCTTCCACACGCTCATCGAGATAATAGCCACCGCGCTCGAAGAGATAGCGGTTCTGCTCGGGGTGCTCCTCGGAGACAAACGGCGTATTGAGCCCCATCTCGAAATTGAACATCTGCATACCGAAGCACTTGGCACGCCACTCGAACAACTCAAAATTGAGGATATGGCGTTTGAAAGCGTCCCCTGTGGGCGATGCGCCTGCTGCCACCGCCGGACCGACCTGGAAATAGGTGGAATAGCCCACACTGAGTATCGACAGCATATTGCGCCCGCTATGCTTGTAGTAGCGAGTGAAAAGGGTTTCTTTCTCGGGTTGTACATTGGCAGTCTCCTGCTGTCCAGCGGCTTGTGCGGCTACTGCAGCCTGCTCGGTAACCTCTTTTTCTTCCTGCTCTTTCTGCTTTTGCGCCTCCAGCGCGGCTTGCTGCTCTTTCAGTTTTTTCAGTTCCTGTTCCAACTGCCATTGTATCAACCGGATTGAATCCGACTTATTCGCCTGTTTGAGAGCCTCCTCATACGCACGTTGCACGGCTTCCAGCATTTTGCTGTTTAAGTCGTCAGATTGTGTGTTTTGCGCAGGAGTGGAAGCCGCCGGGGCTACATACACTTGCACCGCAGCATTGGTCTGCTTCTCGTCGTTCTCTTTCGGTGCATTACGGATAGAATCCTGACGAGCCTGCTCTATACGAATACGCTCTGCCTCTTGAGCCTGCTTAATAGAATCCTGACGAGCCTTTTCTATACGAATACGCTCTGCCTCTTGAACCTGCTGAATAGAGTCCTGACGAGCCTGCTCTATGCGGATGCGCTCTGCCTCTTGAGCCTGCTGAATAGAGTCCTGACGAGCCTGCTCTATACGGAT
>ERZ808242.215-NODE-215-length-44915-cov-11.285867_pt1 | contig 44915 bp, 35 predicted proteins | sample MGYA00521244_ERZ808242 | MGnify/ENA primary metagenome ERZ808242 (study PRJEB31516, sample SAMN03275573) | gut metagenome | biome: mammalia-associated habitat; material: feces | host: Papio cynocephalus | place: Kenya | collected 2012-07-27 ... | reverse complement strand
TAGATGACTGGAAGCTCATCGAGAGCGACAATGCCATCGACTTCCTCGGTGTGTCTGCCTTTACCAGCACCGATCTGAAGGCGGCTCCTCACTTCACGGAACTCTATCAGAAGATGGTAGAGGATATCAAGGAGAAGGGAGCAATGCAGGTTTTGGAAGAAGAAATTCTGTAAGCGAACAAGTATTGCTCCTGGTATTAGGAAATAAACTATTTGTTTCTAGATAAAACTATTTGTTTCTAGATAAAAGTTATTTTCCTCTAGATAAAATCTTCGTTCAACGACGTTGAACCGCCGTTCAACAGTTTTGAACGGACATTCAACAGTTTTGAACGGACATTCAACAGTTTTGAACGGACATTCAACGACGTAGAACGAAGATTTTTCCTAGAAGGAGAGACTGTTAGCTCTAGGATAGAGAAGTTAAACATTTAGAAGTTAAAACGTTTCTTTTTAGCTATATACCTATTCTCTTATGAAACAATCGTCGATTACGTTCAAGAGCGCAGGACCTTTCCTCCTCTTGACATTCATATACTTTATCGTAGGATTCCTGACCACGGTCAACGGACAATGTCAGGGACCCTTGAAGGTGGCGTTTCTCTCCGAAGTGACGGCTACCAAGAACTCGCTTGCCACACTCATCTCCTTTGCTTTCTTCCTAGGCTATTTGCTCAATAGTGCGAAAACAGGACGAATGCTCAACAAGATAGGTTACAAGCCTACGCTCGTTCGTTCGATGATGGTGATGGTACTTGGCTTGGGCTTTTATTTCGCCTCGGCGGTCATCGCCGAATATTGGGGTGGGGCTGGCGTACATATCTCCAAGGACTTTGTGCCTTATGGATACTTCGTATTCCTCTTCGGTTCCTATCTGATGGGTACTTCGGCAGCGATGCTCCAGGTGGTTATCAATCCTTATATCGCTGCCTATCCATTGCCAGGCACACAGCCTGTGCAGCGTATGAACTTTACCTGTGCCGTGAACAGTTTCGGAACCACCATCGCCCCGTTCTTCGTGACGGGCGTGATGTTCGCAGGGGTATCGCTCGACAGCGTCTCTGCCGATCAGCTCACCCTGCCATTCCTTGTGATGATGCTCATCATCGCCATTACTACATGGAGTACATCGAAGGCTAATCTTCCTGATATTGAGGGAACTAGAGAGACCGACTCAAGCAATGCTGAATCTAGCGAAAGCACAGCCAATGGCAATGAGCAGAATGCTTCTGCCGACAAAAAACGCAGCATCTGGTCGTTCCGCCACTTGAAATATGGTGTCATCACCATCTTCTGCTACGTAGGTACAGAGGTGGGTATCGGCAACAATATGAACCTCCATGCGATGGACTTGATGAGTCATGGCTGCGACCTCTCTCCAGCCTTGCTCGCCACACTCTATTGGGGCGGATTCATGGTGGGACGTATGGTCTCTGCATCGCTCAAGAACGTGGCACCTCGCCCTATGCTCCTTGCGGTGACCGTGGCTGCCATTGCGCTGATGACTACTTCCATGCTTACAGAGAACCTTTGGTTGATGGCAGCGGTGGGATTGTTCCATAGCGTGATGTGGAGCTGCATCTTTACCCTCGCCGTAGATGGATTGAAGGAATACACCTCCAAGGCATCGGGCATCTTTATGATGGGTGTGTTTGGTGGAGCCGTCTTCCCAGTCATCCAGGGCTTGCTTGCCGACTATGTAGGCTCATGGCAGTTTACCTGGCTCGTGCCTTTGGCTTGCGAGTTTGTGATACTGTGGTATGGACTGGTGGGATATAAGAAACAAGAAAGTTTGGAATAAGAAAAAACTTGTTCCTTGTCACTTTACTAAGATAATAAACTATAAAAAACCTCGGAAAGCTTGGGCTTTTCGGGGTTTTTTCTTATCTTTGCCTAATAGAAAGTAGTAGGATTGATAATTTTGATAAACGATAAAGCTTATGCAGAGAAAAATACTCACTAGATACAGAAGAATGATAGAGATGCTTCGTAAAGTGCCCTATACGATGCAGATGCTATGCGCTTTGTGTTTTGGATTGCTCGTGGGCTATGTGCTGCAAGATTTTCCGCAGTTTGTGGGGGATGTGGTGAAGCCTATTGGTAACTTTTTTCTCTATGTGCTAAAGCTCATTGTGATACCGCTGATGGTGCTAACCATCGCTTGCAGTATTGTGGCAGAGAAGAAGAAGGCAAAGGTGGGTAAAATAGTTGGCTTTGCTGCTGTATGCTTCATGCTTACTACGCTGACGGCTAGTGTGCTGGCAACATGTCTGGCAGAGATGATGAGGGAAGTATATCCTTTGTTTCATTCATCCCAGTATCTTCCAGCCTTGCAGTCGCAATCTTCTTTCTTTAACCGTCTTTCGGCAGCTTTCATGCAGAACATTCTTTCTGCTGTCACATCGGGCAATGTATTGCTGTTTATTCTTATAGCCTTTGTCCTGGGCTTCACACTTTTGATTTTTGGCGACAAGGTGAGCCGAGTGAGTGCGCTGTTGGAGAAGGCTAATAGCCAGATACCTAAGGTGCGTTCATGGTTTCGCAAAATAGCTCCAGTGGCAATGTTCTTTATGTTTGCGGCAATAGTGGCATCGTATGGAGCTGAGGTCGTGGGTACTTACTCTGCCTTTGTAGGGGCATGCTACTTTTGCTACATCGCTTTCACTTTGTTGGTCTATATGCCGCTGGTTTATTTTCTGGGTGGTGTCAATCCTCTTCACTTTTTCTTGTCAATGCAGCGTCCTGTTATGTTTGCTATGGCTACGGAGTCGAGCATCGTTACCATTCCATATAGTATCAAGGCATCGCAGTATATGGGTGTTGATGAGCGGTTGAGTCGTTTGATTATTCCGCTGGGAGCGACATTTCATCTCGATGGTTCGGCGATATACTTGGCTGTGTCAAGCGTCTTTGTGGCTGCTTGTTATGGCATTCCTCTTACGATGTCGAGTTATGTAATGATCATCCTTGCTTCTTGCCTTGGTTCGCTTTGTGTGGTGGGTATCCCCGGAGGTTCGTTGATAATGCTTCCATTGGTTTTCGCTGCTGTCGGCATTCCTATGGAGGGTGTCGCGTTGGTGGCTGTTGTCGATAGATTGGTGGACATGGGGCGTACTGTGGTCTCCGTGATGGGTGATGTGGTGTGTACTGTGATTGTGCAGCGATTTTGCAAAAATGGCTAGAAACAAAAAAGTCTCAACTTATATGGTTGAGACTTTTTTGTTTCTAGCCTATTTATTTCTCCTACTTTTGGAATATCCTATCATCTACGATGGTACCAATTTTATTGCTGTCTTGCTTTCACTGCTTCTGCCAATTGTTGCAAGGCTTGCTGCAACACGCTTCTTGGCGCAGCTACGTTGAGGCGCATAAAGCCTTCACCGCCAGGACCGAACATCTCGCCGTCGTTCAGGGCAAGGTGTGCCTTGTCGATGAAAAGGTCGAGCAGCTCGTCGTGTGAGAGATTCAAATCTCGGCAGTTGAGCCATACCAGGAACGAAGCCTGCGGGCGCAATGGTCGGATGCCTGGGATGTTTTCTTTGCAGTAATCCTCTACGAAGCGAATGTTCTCCTCGATGTAGGCGAGCATTTGCTTTCGCCATTCCTCGCCATGGCGAAAGGCGGCAATGGTAGCTATCGGAGCGAAGAGGGTAGGTTCGTCCAATTCGTTGGCGGTGAGCCAAGAGTAGAACTTCTGGCGTATCTCCTCGTTAGGAACGATGGCGTAGCTGCTCACAATACCGGCGATATTGAAGGTCTTGGAAGGTGCCTGGAAGGTGATGCTGATGTTGCGCGCCTTTTCGGAAACCGATGCAAACGGGATGTGCTTGTGACCGAATAGTGCCATGTCGGCATGAATCTCGTCGCTGATGACGAGCAGGTGGTGCTCGAAGCAGAAGTCGGCGAGTCGTTGTAGGGTTTCCTTGCTCCAAGTGATGCCGCCAGGGTTGTGAGGATTGCAAAGGATGAGAACCTTGCACTTCTCATCGCATACCTCTGCTAGGTTGTCGAAGTCCATGTCGTAATATCCGTCCTCTCGCATCTTCAGCGGATTGAACACTACCTCTCTGCCGTTGCCTTCAGGGGTGAGGCGGAAAGGATGATACACGGGAGGCTGGATGATAACCTTCTCATCGGGCTTCGTAAAGACATTCACTACGAGGCCAATACCCTTAACGATACCTGGGATGAACTTGATCCACTCTCGTTCCAAGTTCCACTGGTGGTGGTCGCGTACCCAGTCGATGATGCTAGGCAGAAAGTCCTTTGGCTCCATGGTGTAGCCGAAGAGCGAGTGCTCCAGTCGGGCTTTCAGTGCGTCGGTAACAAAGGCTGGTGTCTCGAAATCCATGTCGGCCACCCAGAGAGGCAGCAAATCGTCTCTTCCCCAGCGTGGCAACAGTGCCCCATGCTTGAGGTCGTCGCTGCCCGAACGGTCGATTATCTTGTCGAAATTATATTCCATAAGTTTCTTCGCATCTAATATTTGATGATTCATCATCTATCATGAGATAAATTGTCATCTAATAATTGATGATTTACCATCTATTATTTGTTATTTCTCATTTTCTCCTAGTGCCTGCTTGATATCTTCGAAGAGATCGTCCACATCCTCCAAGCCGATACTCAGGCGGATGGTGGTGTCCTTTACATCCATCGACTTGCGCATGCTCTCGGAGAATCCGCCGAAGATGGTGCTGGCAGGATGGATGGCGAGCGAGCGATTGTCGAAGAGGTTGGTGGCACGATGGATGAGCTTCAGGTTGTTGAGGAACTGGAAGCAAGCCTCCTTGTCGGCGAGCTCGATGCAAATCATGGCTCCCGCTGTCTTTCCAAATTGTCGTTGGGCAAGCTCATGGTAAGGGTTGTCTTCCAAACCTACATAGTTGACGTACTGAATCTTGGAGAGGGTCTGCAATTTCTTGGCAAGCTCCAAGGCGTTGTTGCTCTGCACACGGTAACGGGCATCGAGGGTCTCTAGTCCGATGGTCTGCATGTAAGCCACCTGTGGAGTCATGTAGGCACCGAAGTTGAAGAGCATCTCGCCGTAGAGGCGCTTGGCGAAGTCGCCATTATATGGAGTGCCGTAGTCGATGACAAGTCCACCCAATGAGGTGGCACCACCGCTTACGTACTTAGAACTGGAAACCACTTCGATATCCACTCCCAGGCTCTTGGCTGAGAATTGAGTGAAAGGTATCACCGTGGTGTCGGCTACAACCGGTACGTTTTTCTCATGAGCCACTTCGGCGAGTGCTTTTAGGTCGGCTACCTCTAGCTGAGGGTTGGTCAAAATCTCAAGGAATACACAGCAGGTATCCTCATCGATGCTTTCACGCACTGCCTCGATATTCGTGAGGTCGCGAAGGCGAACCTTTACGCCAAAGCGGCGCAGAGTACCAACAAGAAGGGCATAGGTGTTACCGAAGAGGTGCTTCGAGGTAACGATGTTCTTGCCCTGTGCGGCAAGTGCCATGATGGTGTTGCTGATGGCTGCCATACCCGAGTTGAAGGCGGTGGCGTGAGCGGCATCTGTAAGGGCTGCCACGCGTCGCTCTAGATTGGTCACGGTAGGATTCTCCACACGTGAGTAGTCGGGTGCCTTGATTTTGTCTGTGAAGGCTTCCGACATCATGGCTGCGTTGTCAAACTCATAGGCGAGGGTGTTATATACGGGTACGCTGAGCGCATCGTATGCATCACGGCGCTCATACTGCAAATGGATTGCTTGTGTCTGTTTCTTCATTATTCTATTTCTTTTTGTTTTCTGCTATTTTGTGATAATATTACTAATTATGGGCGATATTCTTACTATTTGTATGAAAAATCGTTTGCAAAAGTACAAAAAAATAATCAAATAGACTAGCTTTCGCATAAAAAAACGAGCTGCGTTGCCCAAAAAGTGCACCACAGCTCGCTAATGAGTATGATTAAATGATTTTACAAGTGTTCTTATTGACCTCCAGCTCCGCCTACTTGCATTCCTTCTTTTTTCTCCTGGAAGTCGTTGCTGATGTTGGACTTTATCTGTTTGAATTGTTTTTTGGTGTTGCCGAATCTCCAAACCACACTCAATCTTATCTCTCGCAACGCTACCTTTGCGCTCATCGTCTGCACATAGTTGCTGCCTACTGCCTTTTGGTTGATTTCAAGTTTGTCGCCCAATGGTGTAAGGTACATCAAATTGAGAATCAGCTTGTCCTTCACGAGTGCTTTCGAGAGGGTGGTGTAGATGAACGAAGTACCACCATGGTAGCCCTGGAGATTGTAGGTCTTGCTGGAAAGTATGGAACCGATAGTCCACTCGATGTCGGCTGGCAGGGTTTGCTGCAGATTGATCATCGAGTTGGTGCTCCATCCACTGTTCTTCTGACCGAGTTGGTCGCTGCTTAGATCGCTATAGCTTACGCTCCCGTTGAGCATCAAGCGGGTCTTCTTGAAGATGAGCCAGTTGGCGAACACATTTAGGCTGGTGGTCTTCTGCTTGGTCACGTTGCCGTAGGTGGTGTTCAGCAGGTGGTCTGCATCGAGGAAGGAGTATTGCGAGATGCCATTGTTGCAGAAGGTGTAGCCCAACGTGGTGCTAAGCATCAGCTTGGCGGTGTAGTAATTATACACTATGTTGATATGGTGAGACTTCTCCACCTCCAAGTCGGTATTACCGTATTTGATGGTCGTAGGATTGCTGCGGTCCACGTATGGGTTGAGGTAGGAGATGCCTGGACGAACGATGCGCAGATTGTAGTTCACACCAATGTTCATGCCAGCGCCCAGCGAATAGGAGAGGGTGGCATTAGGTACGATGGTACCATAGTTCTTCTTGAAATCCTCGCCGTTGCCTTGCTCGAATGTTACTTTCTCCCAGGTATGCTCGTATCGAGTGCCCAACTTGGTGCCCAGGTTCCCAAACTTTCCGTTCCATTCTGCGTAGGCGGCAAGGATGCTTTGCTGGTTCTTGTATTCCATACTGTTGTCGGGGTTCAGAGTCTCGTTCTTGTCAGCGTCAATGTCGTAGTACTTGGAGTCCGACTTGTTGATGCGTGTGATGAACTTTCCGCCGAAATTCAGTTTTTGAGTCTGGCTGAGCGATTCCGTGAAGTCTGCCTGGAATGTGTGCTCCGTACCCCTGGCTCTATTCTTGGAGAAGAGGTCGTTGAGTGTGATGCCCGTAACTCCGTTCTTGTCTTCGTAAAAACGGTATTCGTCGTTTTTTGTTGGGTTGGTGCTGAATAGGTAGCTCAGAATCATATAGCTGGAGCGTTGCTTGTTGAAGAAGCGTTGGTAGTCGAGGCTTCCGTTGAAGGAGGTGCTTCCCACCTTCTGTCTCATATCGCTGCCATATTCGAATCCATTGCCATAAATGCCGCCAGCCATCTGTGTACGAGGATTGCCGTTCATCTTCTGCCCGAAGGTAGTGATGCCTGCATTGAATCCGATGTTGCTCAGTGAGTCTATCTCGTAGCCCAGGCTGATGTCGCCCATGCCGAAGGGCTGTTTCATCTTCGACTTCTGGTAGTAGTGCATCTGGCTGCCATCGGTGTAGATTTGGTCCATATCGATCTCTGTGCCATTGCGTTTGCTGTAGTCATACAGACCGTGTGCGCTATAGGTGAGTTTACCTTGTTGCCCACTGATGAGGGCGGATACTTGCTTGGTGTTGCTACCATAAGAGAGGCTCATACTGCCGTTGTAGCCATTGGTCAAGTCGTTGCCGCCAGCACCATTTGTGTTCTGCTTGTTGAGTATGATGTTGAGTACGCCGCCTGTGCCCTCGGCATCGTACTTGGCACCGGGGTTGGTGATGACTTCTATGCTCTTGACCATAGTGGCTGGCATCGCCTTGAATATCTGCGAAGGGCTGCTGGTAAACATCGGGTTTGGCTTGCCATCTACATATACTTTAAAGTTGCTGGATCCATTCACAGTGATGTTGTCTTGTCCATCTACCGTTACCATCGGAACCTTGCGCAGCATATCAAGTACGGTGGAGGCCTTGGCTTCTGCATCTTCCTGCACGTTGTAAGTCATTCTGTCTGCCTCCATCTTTACTAGTGGCTTGGATGCAACCACGGTCACAGCGTTGAGATCCACGTCTTTCCAAAGAGAATCCTTACGCTCTGTGTCGGTCTTGGCGGTTGCACTCTGGGATGCAGGGCTACTTTGGGTAGTCGGGGTGCCTGCAATCGTGTTGCTGCTCTGTGCGAAGCTTTCGAGTGCCCCGGTGAGCAATGTGCTCAATAATATGATTTTTTGCTTCTTCATACTTACTTGATCTTTCTTACTTTTTCTTATCTTTATGTTTCTATGTCTTCTGTTAAGACGCATTTTTAGGAGAATTGGTTGCAAAGTACAGTCTTTTTTGTACAACTTTATTCATCCTGTTTGCAAAGGTATGGCTTTTTGTGGAGAGGACAAAGAGAAAACTAGAGTTTAACTCAACTATAACACATTATCTGCTGACGTTAACTTAGAGATAACATTCATATTAATATTTTGCAAAAATGTTAGGAATCGAAGGCATAAGATGTGCAAAATGTAAGTTTTTGTAAGTCTAGGGACGTTTCTTTTGACTTTTGTTCGATTATCTCGCGATTTCTTTGTACCTTCGCAGCTGAAAAGGAAAACTAGCCAGAAACGAAAATGAAAGCTAGCGAGTATTTACGAACAAGTTGGCAAGAAACAAGAATCAAGCAAAGAAAAATCAAAATAAATATATAGATATGCAACAAATAATTTTCAAAAAGTCAAGAACTTATGTCTTGGCTTTTTCTTTGAGCGCAGCTCTTTGTGCCTCGCTCTCGGTAAATGCAGACACCATTGAGGTGCAGAAGTTGAAACATGCAGGTCCTTATCCCGTGGCAAAGCCTTGGATGGCAGACAGCGTGGATGTAAAGGGAGATAATTATTCTATGGAGAAACTGCTCGACTCCCCATTGTCTTTCACCTTATTAAATAAGGGCACGGAGGTTGCTGCTTCCCAGCTTCTGGAAAATACAGGCAGTAAGCAAGATGCACTTCACTTGGCTTCCTTCACCATAGACAATGCGAGCCGTACCCAAGCTACCATCGAAGTGAAAGGCTTGAAGCAATACCGTCTCTATGTGGATGGCGAGCAGTTGAAAGTGAATGCTGATAAGGCTGAAACCATCTTGATGCCTTCCACCCATACCGTGGTCATCAAGTATCTTACGGCATCGACATCGTCTTCGGGTGTCAAGGTGAGTGTTACCACCGTCGATGGCAAGCAGCTCAGCATAGGCGAACAGGCCGCATCCACCAAGCGTGCCTATAATATATATGATGTAATCTGTGCCCCAGTATATCCTAGTGTGCAGATGTCGCCTAACGGCAAATGGATGATTGTGCGCAAGACTTGGGTGGACCGCCAGGGCAAGAACCAAGGTGTCAACGAGGTGAGAAATTGCCAAACCAACAAGGTGGTGGCTTCTTTCGAGGAGAGCGTCAAGTGGATGCCTCGCTCTAACAAAATGTATTTTACCCAGAAGGATGCCGAGGGTAAGTTGCAGCTAATCACCATCAATCCTCTCAGTATGGAAAGGGAAGTGATGGCTACGGAAATACCCGACGGATGGTTCCAGTTTACCCCCGACGAGAAGTCGCTCATCTATATGCTTACCACCGAGGGGAGAAAGAAGGATCCTCAGGTATATGACGTGAAGGAACCTGACGACCGACAGCCTGGATGGAGAGACCGCAGCAACTTGGCTAAGCTCGACCTGTCAACGGGTATGCTCCAACCGCTCACCTTCGGCTACCACAATGTGTATCTCAACGATATCTCTTCCGACTCTCGCTATTTGCTTATCGGCAAGAACGAGGAGCGACTTACCAAGCGTCCTTCCACCCTCACTTCCATCTACCGCCTCGACCTCACGGATATGAGCGTAGAGACCCTTGTAGATAAGGGTGAGTTTGTGAATGGTGGCGTGTTCTCACCCGATGGAAAGAGCGTGCTCTTTACTGGCTCTCCGGAAGCTTTCGATGGAATCGGCAAGAATGTGGAGGAAGGGCAGACTCCTAGCATGATAGACACTCAGCTCTATCTGATGACTTTGGCAGACAAGAAAGTGCGCCCTCTGACAAAGGATTTCAACCCTAATGTGCAGAGCGTGGAATGGAGCAAGGCGGATGGAAACGTCTATTTCACAGCCGAGGACAAAGACTGCGTCCATCTCTTCCAGCTCAACCCGAGAACAGGAAAATTCTCGCTGCTTAACACTCCTGAGGAATACATCAAGAGCTTCTCGCTGGCTTCTGCCGCTGCCGAAATGGCATTCTCTGGCCAAAGCGCTTCCAATGCCGACCGCCTCTATAAACTGAACACCAAGGCTCTGAAAGCACAGCTCGTGGATGACCTCAGCGCTCGTGAGCTGAAAGACGTAGAACTAGGGGAGTGCAAAGCTTGGAACTACGTGAATTCTCGTGGCGATACCCTTTGCTGCCGCTACTATCTGCCGCCGCACTTCGATGCCAACAAGCAGTATCCGATGGTAGTGAACTATTATGGAGGTTGCAGTCCTACCAGCCGTACTTTCCAGAGCCGTTATCCTCACCATGTGTATGCGGCGATGGGCTATGTGGTCTTGGTGGTGAATCCAAGTGGAGCCACGGGATTCGGACAGAAGTTTTCTGCTCGTCATGTCGATACGGCTGGTGAAGGTGTGGCTGAGGATATCATCGCCAGTACCAAGGCTTTCTGCGATGAACATAGTTTTGTGAATCGTAAGAAGATAGGTTGCATTGGCGCAAGCTATGGCGGTTTTATGACCCAGTACTTGCAGACCAAGACCGACCTCTTCGCCGCCGCCATTTCGCACGCTGGCATCAGTGATCATACCAGCTACTGGGGCGAAGGCTACTGGGGGTATAGCTATAGTGAGGTGTCAATGGCGAATGAGTATCCTTGGACCAATAAGCATCTCTTCGTAGATCAGAGTCCGCTCTATAATGCCGACAAAATCCACACGCCGCTCCTCTTCGTGCATGGCACTGCCGACAACAATGTGCCTGTGGGCGAGAGCATCCAGCTCTATACGGCTCTGAAGTTGCTAGGTCGCCCTACAGCGATGGTGCTCGTGGAGGGTCAGGATCATCATATCATCGACTATGAAAAGCGACTGAAGTGGCAGGACACCATCTTTGCCTGGTTTGCCAAGTGGCTACAAGATGATGGCAGTTGGTGGAAGGAACTGTATGGAGACGAAAAAATGTAAAAGAAATAGCCTAGGGCACATTGCCCTAGGCTATTTCTTTTATTTCTTGCAACTTAGTGAGATGAGCAAGGAGATGAGTGCGAAGGTGACACCAACGAGGCAAACGCCCAGCCAGGAAGCGTGTGTCCATGCCATTCCTGCGAAGAATGTGCCCAATGAACCGCCGATAAAATAGGTGGTCATGAAGATGGTGTTCACACGATTGGCGGCTTGGGGTATCTCTTGTATGCAGCCACTTTGGTTACTGAGCTGCTGACATTGCAGGCCGATGTCCACCAAGACAATGGCAGTGATGAGGCCAATATATGTGTCACGGAAGATGAGCGCCACAGCCCATGCGGCAATCTGCATTCCTGCTCCCGCAAGGCTAAAGTTGCGAATGCCGAATTTAGATACCAACTTGCCCATTCCGCTGGCAGCGATGGCTCCCGCTATGCCGCAGAGTCCGAGCATACCCACCATGTCGCTGTTGGCATGGAAGGGTGGAGCTGCCAAGTGGAAGGCAAGGCACGACCATATCGCCATCATGCTGCCGAAGCCGAAGGCTGCACGGATAGAGTAGATGCGGATGGAAGGGTGGAGGGTGAATATCTCTGCCACCGTTATCATCAAGTCTCGATAGGAGCCCATGAAATTGCGCTTCATCTCGGGCATCATCAAAAGCATCACACCCATGCAGACGACCATGACTAGGGCGGCGATGAAAAACATCTCTCGCCATCCCAACCATTCGCCGATGTAACCGCTGATGACACGAGAGGCCAGTATGCCAGTGAGCAAACCAGAAAGTACGATTCCCATGTTGCGACTTTTGTCCTTAGGTTTCGAGAATTGTCCTGCTATAGGAATGAAAAACTGAGGAATCACGGAACAGGCTCCTATCAGCAGCGAAGCTCCCCAAAGCATCCACACGTTTTTTGCCACAGCCATGATGATTGCCATCAAAGCGGCAATGCTCATATTGGTGAGGATGAGCTTTTTGCGAGAGTACATGTCTCCCAAGGGAATGAGAAAGAACAAACCTAGCGCATAACCTATCTGCGTGATGACAGTGATGAGGTTGGCGCTTTGCTCTCTGATGCCGAGGTCGTGGCGTATCAGTTCGAGCAACGGTTGGTTGTAGTAGCAGTTGGCTACGGTGAGTCCTGCGATGATGGCCATCATCAGGAGAATGCTACGGGGGATGCCCTGGTTTTCTTGTAGTTGTATCATATTCTTAGTGATATTTTGATGCAAAGTTACGAAAAACTTATCGGCTAGCAAAGCTTTCGAAGGTGTTTTTTGTAGAAAGAGAAATATCTTTCTCTCGCGCGTACCTTATTATATAAGACACTTTTGGGAGTCGAGGGCAGATAGAGGGACTTCTTTCTGATGCGTAAAAACGCCTAAAAGTGTTAAAATGTGGGTGTTCACGAGCACACCAAAAACTTTAACCTTTGTTAGCAGTTTGTAATATGCTGTAAATCAGCAACTTGTATTTTTGTTACAAAATGCCCCTAAAAAAAGTCCCAAAAAAAAGAACAACGTATCGAAAAAATGCTTACCTTTGCATCAGTTTTAAAAAACGAATGATTGTTTTACAGATTTAAAAAGCAAAGAAAATGAAGAAATTAGTTTTAATGTTCGTAGCTATCGCAGCTATCTCTTTCGCATCATGTGGTAACAAAACAGCTCAGAATACAGCTTCTGCTGACTCTGACACAGCTCAGGTAGACACAACTGCTGCTGACACTGCTGCTGCTGATACAGCTGCTGCTGATTCTGCTAAGTAATTTAGAATTACTTACGAACGAAAAATGAGAGAAACAACCGCTGGACTTCGGTCTGGCGGCTTTTTCGTTTTTATACCCCTGGTCTCTCTTGTACCCCAGTTCCTTCTTTTTATGCCTTGTTCTTTTTATACCTTGTTCTTTTTATACCTTGTTCTTTTTATGCCTTGTTCTTTTTATGCCTTGTCCTTTTTATCCTGACCTCTTCTGTTCCTCATTTTCCTCCTCTACGTCTTTTTCCTTTTCCTTTTACTATTTCCTCCTTCTTTTGTTTTTATATGTTTGGAGCAAACAAGGCTTTATGAGAAAAAAGACCTCTAATAATTTGCTAATTTCGAATAAATTGTTTACCTTTGCCATGTTTTAAATATATAAGATAATAATAAGGATAATTATATGATAGATTCAAGTGCCTTCCAAGGCAAAAAGGCAGCATACTATACATTGGGCTGTAAACTCAACTTTTCGGAAACTTCCACTTTCGGCAAGATGCTCGAAGATATGGGCGTGGTAACGGCGCAGAAAGGGGAGAAAGCCGACATTTGCCTCATCAATACTTGCTCGGTAACCGAGGTCGCCGACCATAAGTGTCGCCAGGCGATTCATCGTATGGTGCGTGAGAACCCAGGGGCGTTTGTCATTGTCACTGGCTGCTATGCGCAGTTGGAGTCGGAGAACGTGAGCAAGATAGAGGGGGTGGATTTGGTGTTGGGAGCCAATGAAAAGGCCAACTTGATACAATATCTCAGCGATGCCTGGGCACAGAAGTTTGCCGCCGAAAATGCATTGCATCAGCACCATAGTGTGAAGACCAAGGAAATCAAAACTTTCCAGCCTTCTTGCTCCCGTGGTAACCGTACCCGCTATTTTCTGAAAGTGCAAGATGGATGTAACTACTATTGCACCTATTGTACCATTCCTTTTGCCCGTGGCAACTCTCGTAACCCTAGCATCGAATCGCTGGTGGCGCAGTGTGAACAAGCAGCTAGCGAGGGAGGTAAGGAAATCGTCATCACGGGTGTGAATATTGGCGACTTCGGGCAGACCACGCATGAGCGTTTCATCGACCTCGTAAAGGCGATGGACCAAGTGGAGGGTATCAAGCGCTATAGAATCTCCAGTTTGGAACCAGACCTTTGCGATGATGAACTCATCGAGTATTGCGCAGGGAGCCGTGCCTTCATGCCTCATTTCCATATCCCTTTGCAGAGTGGAAGCGACGAGGTGTTGAAGTTGATGCATCGTCGTTACGACAAGGCCCTTTTCGCTCATAAGGTACACCTCATCAAGGAAAAAATGCCAGATGCCTTCATCGGCGTGGATGTGATGGTGGGGTGCAGAGGCGAGACCCCTGAGTGCTTTGAGGAGTGCTATGAGTTCTTGAAGTCTCTACCCGTTACGCAGCTCCATGTGTTCCCTTACTCCGAACGCCCAGGTACTGCAGCGCTCAAGATTCCGTATGTGGTGAGCGACAAGGACAAGAAGTTGCGCTCCAAACGCCTTCTGGAGTTGAGCGATGAGAAAACACAGGCGTTCTATGCCCAGTATATCGGTACGGAAGCCGAGGTGCTCTTCGAGAAGGCACCACGTGGCAAGGCGATGCACGGCTTTACCAGGAACTATGTGCGTGTGGAGCTTTCGCCAGCGTTGGCAAAGGAAGAATATGACAATCAGCTCATCAAGGTTCGCTTGGGTGGATTCAATCACGATAAGACAGCTTTGAGAGCGGAACTCTTTTGAAAGAATGTATTACAACGATTTTGGTACATGGATTCGGAAGCAGTTTCCTGATTTTCGAGTTCAGAAAATATCTATAGATGCGGGATTCTCTTGTCCAAATAGGGATGGGCAGATTTCGAGCGGGGGGTGTACATACTGCGATAACCGTACGTTTAACCCTAGTTATTGCGATCGTAGGAAGTCGATAACGGAACAGTTGGAGGAGGGCAAGGCTTTCTTTGCTCGGAAGTATCCCGACATGAAGTTTCTTGCCTATTTCCAAGCTTACACGAACACCTATGCCAAGGTTGAGACATTGAGGAAAATGTATGAGGAGGCTCTCCAGGTGGAGGATGTCGTGGGCATTGTGATAGGTACTCGTCCCGACTGCGTGAGCAATGAGCTTCTGGATTATCTGGAGGAACTGAATCGACGCACCTTTGTGCTCGTGGAATATGGTATCGAGAGCGCCAACGACGAAACCTTGCGTCGCATCAACCGTGGGCACGACTTCGCTTGTTGCCGTGGTGCAGTGGAGCGAACCCATCGTCGAGGTATCTTGACGGGTGGCCACATCATTATCGGACTGCCGGGCGAGGATGCTGCCGAGAGCTTGCGTCAGGCTCCTATCATCTCTTCTCTGCCCATCGACATCTTGAAAATTCATCAGATGCAAATCATCAAGGGCACCAAGTTGGCGCAGGAGTATGCGGAGCATCCTTTTCATGTTTACACCGTGGAGGAGTACATAGATGTCATCGTGAGATACATCCAGTTGCTTCGCAAGGACTTGGTGTTGGAGCGATTTGTCAGCCAGTCGCCTCAAGACTTGCTGATCGCTCCAAAATGGGGATTGAAGAACTATGAGTTTACCAATCTCCTCAACAATAAATTAAAAGAGTTATGGCAAAAGTAGCAATCGTAATATTAAACTGGAATGGAAGGCAGATGCTCGCCAAGTATCTGCCCAATGTGGTGGAGTACTCTCGCCAGGATGCGGAGGTATGGGTGGCAGACAATTGTTCTACCGACCAGTCGATGCTGCTTCTGGAAACACAGTTCCCGCATGTGAAGACCATCGTGCTGGAGCAGAACTTTGGTTTCGCAGAAGGGTATAATCGTGCGTTGAAGCAGATAGAGGCTGAATATTATATCCTCTTGAACAGCGATGTGGAGGTGTCGCATCATTGGCTCACGCCACTCATTGAGTTTATGGACTCTCATCCGCAGGTGGCTGCATGCCAGCCAAAGCTGCTTGCAGAGTACGATAAGGATCAGTTTGAGTATGCCGGAGCCTGTGGCGGGTTTCTGGACAAGTATGGCTATCCCTTCTGCCGGGGGCGTATCTTCGATACAGTCGAGCGAGACAACGGACAGTATGACTATCAGCAGGAAGTGCTTTGGGCTACGGGTGCCTGTATGATGGTACGTGCCGATGACTATTGGGAAGCTGGTGGACTGGATGGTCGCTTTTTCGCCCACAACGAAGAAATAGACCTCTGTTGGCGACTTCGCTTGATGGGTAAGAAAATCTTCTGTATTCCGGAGAGCGAAGTCTATCATGTGGGTGGAGGCACCTTGCCAAAGAGCAATCCGATGAAGACGTATCTCAACTTCAGAAATAATTTGACGATGCTTTACAAGAACTTGGATGACAAGGATTTGAAACGTGTTATGAGGATTCGTTGGTTCCTAGACTACCTTGCTGCATTCGAGATGCTGATATTGAAACACAACTGGGGGGACTTTTGGGCTATTTTCAGGGCACGCAAGGCGTACAAGGCTTGGCGCAGTGATTTCGCGGAAGACCGCAAGCGAATCCAAGCGACTAAGATAAAGGAGGAAATCCCTCAAGTATTCGATTGCTCCATCCTCTGGCAATACTATGCCAAGGGCAAGAAGTTCTTTTCTCAGCTATAAATCAGCTATAAAGCTTAAGTCCCTCTGAAAAACATAGGGAAGGATATAAGCTATAGAGGAGAACTTAAACTTTAGTGGAGAACTTAAGCTGTAGAGAAGAGCTTTGAACTATAAAGTTGAACTTTTCAAAACTATCAAATAAAAACGAAATCTATGATGAAAAAACAAATGAAGAAAAAACAAATTGCAGCAGCTTTTGCGTTGCTCCTTTCATTGGGAGTACAGGCGCAAGCTAACTTCAATGTTACGGTGTCAAATCCTTCTAAGACCGCCAAGAACGATGCGCCTGTGGTCATTGACATCACTAAATTAGGAGACATCGGCGATATTCAGCGTGCCGTAGTGACAGTGGATGGCAAGGAGATTCCTTCTCAGCTCGACGACACCGACCGAGACTGCACTAACGATGAGCTTTGCTTCTTGGCAGACCTCGGCAAAAAGGAAACCAAGACTTATCAGGTGCAGCTCTATCGTACAGGCGAACAGGCACAGTATCCAGCCCGTACCTTTGCTGAGCTTTGTCTTCCTAGCAAGAACAAGAAGCTCGCCAAGAATAAGCAAGATATTTACTTGCGTAGTATCTCGTTTGACAAGAAAACCAAGGATTGCTACCATTATGTACATTCTCATGGAGCCTGCTTCGAGAGTGATTTGATAGCTATGCGTGTCTATTTCGACAATCGTCAGACGATTGACCTTTATGGCAAAGTCAACAAGGGATTGGTTATCTTTGACACACAGTTCTATCCTTCCGAAGAGCAGTTGGCGGCTGGTTCTGGCGACGACTGCCTTTGGGTGGGCAATACCTATGGTCTTGGTGCCTTGCGAGGATGGGATGGTAAGGACCAGGTGCTCTTCAATGATGTGAAGTATCAAGAGCAGCGCATTATCTCCGAAGGCCCCCTTCGCGCTATCGTAGAGCTTGTGGATAATGGATGGGTGCCAGCGCCAGGATTGAAACCCGTCAATGCCACCATCCGCTATACGGTCTATGCGGGGCATCGTGACTTCGACGTTGATGTAACCTTCAATAGGGATGTGTCTGACTATCATTTCGCTACGGGACTCATCAACGTGAAAGGCTCTAGCGAATATGCCGATGGTAAGGGACTGCGTGGTTGTTACGGAAGCGACTGGCCTACCGGCAAGGATGATGGCAAGCATAAAGTCGAAACCGTGGGTCTGGGTATCTATGTGCCTCAAGCATCCCTCGTCAGTCAAGAACCAGCCAATAAGGATGTTTATACCCAAGTGGTGAAGCCTACGGGCAATAAGTTGAGCTATAAACTTGCCTACACCAGTGCCAACGAGACTTATGGGTTCAAGGGTGAAAAAGAGTGGTATCAGTGGTTGAAAGATTGGAAGAAGCGGATAGAGGAACCTGTCACGGTTTCTGTTTCAGCTATCATCCGATAGTATCAGCTGTCATTCGTTAGTTTCAGCTGTCATTCGTTAGTTTCAGCTGTCATTCGTTAGTATCAGCAATCATCTGGTAGTTTAGCAATCATCCGATTTCACTGCCAAAATGTTGCACAAATGGTCGATAGTGAGTAATTTGTAATAGTAAATGCCCACTATAGACCATTTGTTTAAAAAATATTTACCGAAAAGCTTTGTGTTTTAAATAATTTTTAGTAAATTTGCAGTCGTAACTAGAAGATTGTGAATTTACGTGAAAAGATTATTTGATTATATTGTCATATTAGCATTTGTATTGCTTTGCTCGGCTTGCGAATTTAAGTTTAAGCCGAACGAAGAGACCAAGGCTGTCCCCCTCACGGTGCAGCGCTACGATAGGCTGCAAAGCCGCTATCTTACGACAGGTGATTTCTCTGCCCTTCAGCAGATGAATACCGACTATCCGATAGAGACCCGTACTTTGATAGAGAAAATGTTGCAACTTGGCACTATCACCGATGCCAATATCAGCAACAAATTCTTGATGTTTTATCAGGATTCCACGCTTCAGTCATTGATTGCAGACGCTGAGGCAGAATATGCCAACATGGATGACATCAATGCGCAACTCAAGGCGGCTTTCAGTCGTTTGCATGATTGGTTGCCAGAACTTCAGCAGCCTTATTTCTATGCCCAGATAGGTGCGCTCGACCAAAGTGTTGTCGTGGGTGAGCATTCCGTGGGAATTTCGCTTGATAAGTATATGGGAGTGGATTATCCCCTTTACAAAAAGTTCTATACGGCCCAGCAGCGCTCCACCATGCAGCGCGAATATATTGTGCCGGATTGTCTCACTTTCTATTTGCTGAGTGCCTATCCGATGCAGAACTTTGACAATCGTCCGCAGCTCGATCGCGACTTGCACATGGGTAAGATTATGTGGACGGTGAACAAGGCCGTGGGCAAGAATGTCTTCAATACGAAATATGTGAAGACTATTCAGGCTTATGTGAAGCGAAATCCGAAAGTCACAGTAAAGCAATTGCTTCTTGACGAAAACTATGCGCCCATCGAGGCACTGCACAAAGACTAATTTAAAACATTAAATACGATACATGAAAAGATTTTCTATTTTTGTCGCAACGATGATGATGGTTTCAGCAATGCAAGCGGCAGAGAAACTTGACTTGAAGGCGATAACCTCGGGCGAGTTTGCTCCTTCGTATGTTACCGGTATCAATCCTATCGAGGGTACCGACCTCTATGCTTCCATAAGTAGTGATGGCAAGCAGATAGTAAGCTATTCTTTCAAGACCGGAAAGCAGGTGTCTGTGCTTTTCGATGTAGCATCTGCTAAGGCTCCTATTGAGTCTATTGATGGCTATGTAATCAGCCCAGACGGTAAGAAACTCCTTGTTTATACCAAAAGCAAGGCAGTCTATCGCCGCTCTTTCAAGGCTGAGTACTTTATCTATGATATAGCCAAGAAATCCATCAAAAAACTTTCCGAGGGCGAGAACCAACAAGTGGCTACATGGTCACCAGATTCTCGACATATCGCCTTCGTGAAAGATAACAACATCTTTGTTACCGATGGGGATAAGGAAACGCAAATCACCACAGATGGAAAGTTTAACGAGGTCATCAATGGTATCCCTGATTGGGTCTATGAGGAGGAGTTCAGCTTTAATCGTGCCTTCGCTTGGAATGCAGACGGTACTTCGCTTGGATGGATTCGTTTCGACGAGAGCCATGTCAAGACCTATTCTCTCCAACTCTTCGAAGGCGCAAAGCCTACTCGAAGCGAGTTTCACGATTACCCAGGATTGTATTCTTATAAATATCCGAAGGCGGGGCAGGACAACTCGAAGGTGAGCCTTTGGAGTTACAATATGAAGACTGGTAAGACCATTTCTTTGGATGTGCCTGTGGATGCCGATGGATACTATCCTAGAATCAAGACTTCTCCCGATGCCAACAGTCTTATCGTATATACAATGAATCGCCATCAGGATGACATGCGTCTCTATGCAGTGAATCCTTTTACGGGCAAGAGCAAGCAACTCATCAAGGAAAGCGTGCCTAAGTTCGTGAAGGAAGAGGTGGTGGAGAACAGCATCGTGGGCAAGAAGAACATCTTGCTTCCTAGCGACCGTGATGGATATATGCATCTCTATCTTTATGACATGAATGGCAACTTGCTTCGTCAGGTAGAGAAAGGAAAATATGACGTAACAGCTATCTATGGCATGGACGAGAAAACGGGTGATGTCTATTTCCAGGCTGCTATGCTCAATGCCCATGATCGACAGGTGTATGTGGCTCACAAGGATGGCAAGGTGGAGCGCCTCTCTTCTGAGGAAGGTTCCAACTCGGCTTATTTCTCTGGCGATTATCGCTACTTCGTGAACAACTGGAGCAGCTATAGCCATCCATATGTATTTACGGTGCGTAACAATAAGGGAAAGGTTGTCAAGACATTAGAGGATAATAAGAAGCTCTTGGAGAAAACCAAACAGTACAACTGGGGTAAGCGCGAGACATTCTCGTTCACTACTTCTGAAGGCGTGAAGCTTGATGGCTGGATGGTGAAGCCTGTGGATTTCGATGCAAACAAGAAGTATCCAGTCATCCTCTTTCAATACTCCGGCCCAGGCAATCAGCAGGTGCTTAACTCATGGAGTGCTGGCAGTATGGGCAATGGTGGTGCCTTCGACTACTATCTGGCTCAGGAGGGCTTTATCGTAGTTTGTGTGGATGGTCGCGGAACAGGTGGCCGTGGCGCCGAATTCGAGAAGTGTACTTATCTTCGCTTAGGCGACTTGGAGTCGAAAGACCAGGTGGAGACAGCTCTCTATATGGGTAGTCTGCCATACGTAGATAAGGACAACATTGGTATTTGGGGTTGGAGTTATGGCGGTTTCAATACGTTGATGAGTCTGAGCGAGGGTCGCCCTGTGTTTAAGGCAGGTGTGGCAGTAGCACCACCTACTTGTTATCGCTTCTACGACACGGTATATACCGAGCGTTATATGCGTACTCCTAAGGAGAACGAGGAAGGTTACAAGATAAATCCGATAGAGCGTGCGGATAAGCAGCATGGAGCTTTGCTCATCTGTCATGGCATGGCTGATGACAATGTGCATCCTCAGAACACCTTCGAGTATTCCGAAGCTTTGGTTCAGGCAGACAAGGATTTCAAGGAGGTTTGGTACACCAATAGAAATCACGGCATTTCGGGTGGAAACACAAGAAATCATTTGTTGCGCCAGATTACCAATTGGTTTAAGGAGAAAATGAAATAAGAGTGGGCTAATCATCAAGTTCTGCACGGGTTGTGGTTGCGACTGTCTCGCCTAGACAGTGCGACTGCCTCGCTTAGTCAGGTTGCCTGTCAGCCTATGACAGTCTTGTCAACCACGGCAGGCGGAATTTTAGATTGGTGGAAAAATAAAAAACGAGATACCGAAAGGCATCTCGTTTTTTTGTGTTATTTACTTTTTAATTTCTTCTTTTTTCTTGTTAGCTTTTGCTTCGGCTTTTTTCTGTTTTGCCTCAGCTTTCTTTTCTTTTGCCTCAGCTTTCTGCTTCTTGGCATTTTCTTTCATTTGTTTTTTCTCAGCCTTCAGCTCTTCTTTTGTCTTTGGCTCCTCAATGTCGTTTGGCTCTACTGCCTTGAACATAAACTTACTCTCGTCGATGTTCTTCACTTGCCATGGAGTAGGGAGCTCTTTTGGCTTTTCGCCACTTTTCAGGCGTTTGGCCTTTGGCTTTTGAGAGTATCGCTCGTAGAGCTTAGTCCATTTCTTCTCAGCTTTGTTGAAGTTGCGGTCGAAAACGACAATGCATGTTCTTCTAGGTTCGCCAATAGACTCAAGATACTCTTTCATCTGTGCAGAATAGTTCTCTCTATTGTCTAAGAACATATTCTTGTTGGTAAGATAGACCGAGTCCACTTTTTGCACGCTCGTAAAATACACTGTGGAATCGTTGAACGAAGATGCGAATCCAAACATATATGCTGTCGTAGGTTCGTTCTTTCCCTTAATGGAAAGTGTCGAGACGGCTGCGAGAGCCAAAACTAATGCGATTTTTAATACTTTCATTTATTTATTTTACTTATATTTAGGCTTCCATCCTTATTCTTGGCATTTGGACAAAGTAATGTGATGTCTCACATCGTTCTCTTCGCACTCGTCTTGGAGAATTCCAAGTTACTGTCCGAGATAGGATTTCAGCAATTTATTTTTTGTATTGTGTCTGAGCCGTCTAATGGCTTTCTCTTTAATCTGCCTAACTCTTTCTCTAGTCAAGTTGTATTTCTTGCCAATTTCGTCTAGCGTCATCTCTGGGGAGCCGTCTATGCCGAAATAGGCAATTATTATTTTTTGTTCTCTATCGTTGAGTTTGGCGATGATGCGCTTAATCTCTTCCTTTAGAGATTCTGCTACCAATTCCTTGTCGGTGCTGGAGGTGTCGTTGCTTGTGAGAAAATCTATCATGCTGCTATCTTCACCGTCAGCGATAGGAGCGTCCATGCTTATGTGGCGAGAGTTCGCCTTCAAGGCATCGGCTATTTTATCTTCAGGCAAGTCAACTCGTTCGGCTATCTCATCGACGCTAGGCTTGCGTTCGTGCTCTTGCTCAAACTTGTTCAGCTCCTTGGCTATCTTATTCACGCTTCCCACTTGGTTGAGTGGCAGGCGCACAATTCTACTCTGCTCGGCTATCGCCTGCAGAATGCTTTGTCTAATCCACCATACGGCATAAGAAATGAACTTGAAGCCGCGGGTTTCATCAAATTTCTCGGCAGCTTTGATAAGGCCGACATTTCCCTCGTTGATAAGGTCGGGCAGGCTTAATCCTTGGTTTTGGTATTGTTTGGCTACAGATACCACAAATCGCAAGTTCGCCTTGGTCAGTCTCTCTAAGGCTTTTTTGTCACCTTTTCTTATTCGCTGTGCGAGTTCTACCTCCTCATCAGTGGTGAGAAGTTCCTCATGTCCAATTTCTTGGAGGTATTTTTCTAACGATGCGCTTTCGCGATTCGTTATAGACTTTGTTATCTTCAGTTGTCTCATGGTAACATTAAATTTTTATTTAAATGCAAAAGTACACTTTTTGTTTGAATTAACAAAAAAAATAGCAGATATTTTAGAAAATACCTGCTATTTTGTCTTTTTTTATTATTTGGGAGTCGTAAAACTCCCTACTTCTATGCGATGAGAGTTTTACTTCTCTCATCTTATAGTCCTTAGTCCTTTTGCAGAGGCACGGCAAAGTAAGCCTTCTTGCCAGTTGGCCAAACACCCTGAATGTAGAGCACTGGGTCCTTGCTTGTGGAAGCATTCTTCACTGCCTTCTGGAGGTCGTCGAGCGTATTGATGTTGTTGTCGTTGATGCGCTGGATGATGAAGCCGCGAGATACACCGGCATCCTTCAAGGCTCCGCTGTTCACCTTCATTACTTCTACACCATAGTTGATGTTCATCTGCTTCTTCTGTGCGTCGGTGATAGGACGGAAGCTGCCACCCAATACGTCAAGGTCTGCACTCTTGATGACGGATGTGTTGCCTTGGGCGTTCTTCAATGTGATGGTCTTGCTGTTGCTCTTCTTGTTGCGCATGTATGTGATAGTCATCTTGTCGCCAGGACGCTTGGCATTGAGAATTTCTTGGAGCTCTGCCATCTTGGTGACATTCTTGCCATCGACCTTGGTGATGACATCGCCTTCCTTCAAGCCTGCTGCTGCGCCATTGCCATCTTCGTCAACCTTGGCGATGTAAACGCCCTCGTTTGTTCCGAGGTCAACATCCTTGCCATTGTCCTTCTGGGAGTTGATGTAGTTGATGACATCGCTGCCCTGGATGCTCAGCATCACACGCTGTACGCTGCCGTACTTCTTCAAGTCATCTACCACCTTGTTCATAATAGAGGTAGGGATGGCGAAGCCATAGCCCGAGAATGAGCCAGTCTGTGAGTAGAGCATGGCATTGATGCCGACCAACTCGCCTTGTGTGTTGACAAGTGCACCACCTGAGTTACCTGCATTGATGGCAGCATCGGTCTGGATGAAACTCTCCACGCCGTTGGCACCGAGCGAACGAGCCTTGGCTGAGATGATACCTGCGGTTACAGTGTTGTTAAGTCCGAATGGGTTGCCCACTGCAATGACCCATTCGCCCACTTTGATCTTGTCGCTGTCTGCGATAGGGAGGGTAGGCAGGTTCTTCGCATCAACCTTGATGAGGGCGAGGTCGGTGGTCTTATCTGTTCCGATGATGCGAGCAGAGTACTCGCGGTTGTCGTTGAGGGTGACAGTGAGTTCATCTGCACCTTCCACCACGTGGTTATTGGTTACGATATAGCCATCGGAGCTGATGATGACACCAGAACCTGTAGCTTCTTTCTTAGGGGTTTGTACTTGTTGCTTGCGACTCCCGCCATTTCCCTGTCCAGGATTGCCAAAGAATCCGAATGGGTCGAAGAAACCTCCGAATGGGTCGTCCTGTACATCCACAGTCTTAACTTTGGAATTCTGTACATATTTGATGTGAACTACTGCAGGCAAAGCTTTTTCGGCTGCATAAGTCAAATCCACAGGTTGCCCTGGTGCTGCGACTGTTACTGCAGGAGAAGCATTGACCTTCATAAATGCACCTGTTGAGAATGCTAGCGAACCTACGCATAGCACTGCCATTACATAATTAGTTACTTTCTTCATGTCTTATATTTTTTATTGTTACTTTCTTGTTTGTCTTTTGGCTGCCTTTGCAGGAAGCCGGGACCTGGTGTTGCTGTCACCTTGGTCCGTCGTCGAAAGTCTTAGCCAATAGTATGCCAATCTTTCTCTAATGACATTTTTGTCAGCCAGACCTTTGTAATTCGGTTGCAAATATAGAAGCATTTTTCGAGATATGGATAAAAAACGGAATTAATTTATTCCGTTTTAACATTTGAAATTAACACTTTAACGGCTCTTAAACAAGAAAAACTACATTTTTACAAATATTTGCTACTTTTGGTAGAAATGGTGATTCTGTATATGAAACCAAATGCGATAAAAATGTAAACTAATGTAAAGAACTCTCTTGTTGTTTCTCCAATTTTTTGGCAGAAATATAGTGTGCTCAATCTTCCGAATGTATGGAAAAAGCGAAAAGAGTTTAAAAAGTTTGCCTATATGATGGCTAAGCCAATTTTTTTTGTTACCTTTGCAATACGAAAGCAGTGCCTCGGCTTGTCGCTGGCGTTCCTTTATGGGGATGCGAGAGGAAAGTCCGGGCAGCGTAGGGCATCCCACTTCCGAAAATAGAAGCTATTGGTGACAGTAGGTGTCGGCAGAAGAAAATGACCGCCCGAAACTTATTCCGTAGCGATAGAAGCCTTAGGGCTTTTTCGTGGTTTAGTGTCGGGTAAGGGTGAGAAGGTGGTGTAAGAGACCACCAGTTGGCGGGTGATCGCCAAGCTGTGCCATCTGGGAGCTGTAAGCTCATGTAAACCGCAGACAGAGGGCGGCTCGTCCAATTGTCTTTTTGTGGACTGCTGCGGAGGGTAGAGTGCTTGAGCCTAGGGGTGACTCTAGGACTAGATAAATGACAGGCACCTGTTAATAATATTGTCGACTTAAAAATAAAATTGCAGGTACAGAACTCGGCTTATAGGGGCACTGCTTTCTTTTTCTATTCTCACCGTATTCCATTATAATAAGGTGTGAGTCGGTGTATCAAACTATAAAAATAACTAGCAAAATTATGAATCTCAAAGAACCAGAAAAGCAGATATTAGATGATTTTGAGCACAAGGTGACCAATCGCATAGAGAAGTATGGCGACCAACCAGATTTCCCTAAGTTGGAGAATTATGGTATCACTCGTATGGAATTGGATGATTATCTCTTTGATAAGCAAGCTATTCTTGACATGGGGGGCTCCAAGCGAACTCAGCTTACGGTAGGTGGCTTTGTTACAGTCATCCCTGTTCTCGTTTTGTCTTGTTTTCCAGACAAGTCACCTATCTACGAGAATGGAAAGGCGCTAACCACGGTTGTCGCAATCCTTATCGGACTGTTGTTGGCTTGCTTCCTCAAAGCCTTGTTGCAGATGCTTATTCTTTATCGTGTAAACAAGCAGAAACAGACGCAGATGGAGACTTATATCAAGGCTGTGCTCTTTTATACTCCCAGAGTATAAGGAAGCAGAAAGGGAGCTAAATTGCATCGAAGATAGGGAGATTAAGTTGCAAAGAAGATATAAGATAGGTTTCTCTAGAACAATATTTATTCATTCTTAATTATATATAGAATATGAATTTACCCGACTTTATGGCTTACAAGGACAAGTTCACTCAAAGTGCATTTGTCGAGAAGATTTCGCACGTTGCAAAGCGTGCTGGTGCCAAGATGGTTTATGCGGCGCTCATCCTCTACTATACGTTGGAGAGTGACAAGGTGGCGATGAAAGACAAGGCGATGATCATAGGCGCCTTGGGCTACTTGATTAGTCCGCTTGATGTGATACCGGATGCCATTCCTATAGCGGGATTGAGCGATGACTTGGCTGTGCTTATCTTTGTTCTCCATAAGGTGTGGGGTGATGTCTCTGAGGATGCCAAGCAGAAAGCGTATGGAAAGCTTACTAAATGGTTCGATGAAGATGAGCTTCCAAACGTAGATGACTTGTTTAAGGAGAATCCTGAGGATACTCCAGTTTGATGATACCGCCAGATGAGAATCATGGATATGAAGTGTTCTTCGCTTTATTGATAAGAAGTGTAGTTCACTTCATTTTTTTTTTGATGTTTATGGATATAAAAAAGCGACCAGCTCGAATGAACTGGCCGCTTTTTTATTATTTGTCGAATGCCTTTTTTGCATTATACGATACCCTGAGCCATCATAGCCTTGGCTACCTTCAAGAAGCCAGCAACGTTGGCACCCTTTACGTAGTTAACATAGCCATCGGCTTGTGTGCCATACTTCACGCAGTTAGCGTGGATATCATTCATGATAGCGTGAAGCTTGGCATCAACCTCCTCACGAGTCCACTTCAAGCGCTCAGAGTTCTGGCTCATCTCCAAACCTGATACTGCAACACCACCGGCGTTGGCAGCCTTACCTGGAGCATAGAGAATCTTAGCGTCCTGGAATACCTTGATGGCCTCTGGAGTAGATGGCATGTTGGCACCCTCGCTCACTGCGATAACGCCGTTGGCGATGAGAGCCTTTGCTGCCTCTTCGTTAATCTCGTTCTGTGTAGCTGATGGGAGAGCGATGTCTGCCTTCTCAAACCAAGGCTTAGCACCCTCTACATACTTCACGCCATATTTCTCTGCATATTCCTTGATACGGCCACGCTCTACGTTCTTGAGCTCCATGATGTAGTCGAGCTTCTCACGGTCGATACCATCTGGGTCGTAGATGTAACCATTAGAGTCGGAACATGTAACAGGCTTAGCACCCAACTCAATCAACTTCTCCATGGTATATTGAGCCACGTTACCAGAACCAGATACCAAAACAGTCTTGCCCTTGATGTCGATGTTCTTGGTTGCGAGCATATTGAGGAGGAAGTAGACGTTACCATAACCTGTAGCCTCAGGACGGATGAGAGATCCACCGAACTCCTGACCCTTACCAGTCAAGATGCCCTGGAACTGATGAGTCAACTTCTTGTACATACCGAACAAGTAGCCTACCTCACGACCACCTACACCGATGTCACCAGCAGGAACATCCTCGTCTGGACCGATGTGGCGATATAGCTCTGTCATGAAAGCCTGGCAGAAACGCATCACCTCAGCATTACTCTTACCACGTGGTGAGAAATCAGAACCACCCTTGGCACCACCCATAGGGAGAGTTGTAAGAGAGTTCTTGAATGTCTGCTCGAAAGCCAAGAACTTCAAGATACCCAAGTTAACTGACTTGTGGAAACGAAGACCTCCCTTGTATGGGCCAATCACGTTGTTGTGCTGGATACGGTAACCCATGTTAGTCTGTACGTTACCCTTGTCATCTACCCATGATACACGGAACTCGATGACACGATCTGGAATGCAAAGACGCTCGATGAGGTTTGCCTTCTCAAACTCAGGGTGCTTGTTGTACTCTTCCTCGATAGTGCCAAGTACCTGACTAACTGCCTGGATGTACTCAGGCTCATTAGGGAATCTTCTCTGAAGATTCGCGATTACTTCTGATGCTTTCATAATCTTAATCTTTTATTGGGTTTAAAATTTTTATTTCCTTGTTTGCAGTTGCAAAGGTACACTTTTTCTTTGAATTAGCAAACAAAAAGAAAGAAAAAATGAGGAAAAACTAGAAAAAAGACACTTTTTTAACTTTTTGTAAAGGTTAAAATAGAGCCTTTGTGTGCGTACACCTTATTATATATAGAAGTTTTTCCTTCTTTCTGCTTGTGTTACGATTATTTTTTGTATCTTTGCAGGGTGAGAGAAACTTCATGTGGGAGCTTTTTTCGCAGAACTTAATAAAATCATAACAATTATGCCAAGAGCTACCGGTTCGATAAAATATATCGAGCACCGCACTCCGATGAAGGACGAGAGCGGTGAGTATTTAATTCATCCTATGTTTGTACATAACGATATCTATGACTTCAAGGATATGCGAAATGGGATGCGACAGCACAACCAGATGTCGCCAACCCAATTTCTTGCTGCCATGGAGGCTGTCAAGAATGAGACGATGACCGCCCTTTGGCAGGGTATGGAGGTGAAGGTCGGCGATATGTTCATCATCCGTCCAAAGCTCAAATTGGTTGATCATCAAGATGAGAATGGCAAGGTTTGGCATAAGGTGTATCATGAGGGCGATCGTATTCCTGCTAATGAGGTGGCATTGGAAGGTTTTGAGGTAAGGGTCACCAAGGAGTTCGAACGAGAGTTTCGTTGCAACTATCATGTAGGTTGTTCTCATCATCCCTACAAGGGCAGTATGCCTGCCAAGGAGCAATCGCAGGAATTGCTCGACATCACCAACTATTGCCGTAAGCATGGATATATCACCGTGCGCAATCTGATGGATCTCCATGGTGTCACCAAGTATCATGCCCAGAAAGTGCTGAATGATTACTGCGAGGGCGAGTTTCCGAAGATGACTCGTGAGAAAGAGGGCAGATTGTATATCTATCGCAGAATAGGTGTCTAGGAATAGCTTATGAGCTGTTGTGAGAATATTTTTTTAGCAAAAGATAAAAGTCCTTTCACAAAGTTCCTGTTCTCTTTGGAACACAGGGAGTTGAGTGTGAAAGGACTTTTTGCTTACGAGTGTGTTGATGCTTGCTTTTTCTATGCGATTTCGAAGACATGGTAGAGGTTGCCAAATCGGGTATGCTCTGGATTTCCGAAGAGTCGAGTCAGCACTTTGCTGAAAGGATTGAGCGTGATGTCCTGGATGCCCTTGATGTGTCTGCTTTTCATTTTCTTCAAGATGATGCCGGCAGTCAGTTTCTCTCCCTTTTCATCTCCTTCCGGGGTCTTGAAGCAGGAGGTGATGGCTTTCTCCAGGTCGTTCTTCACATAGTAGGGTTGGTTGTGCAGTTGCATTTCCTTTTCTTCTGCCTTTGAGAAGAAGTATGGCTCGCCATGCTCTATCTCGTCGAGCAGCTGGGCGTAGATTTGGTTGTGTTCGATGTCCTCCACGTCGATGATGCCTTCTGGCTCAAGAATCAAGAAACGTCGAGAGCCTGTTCGGTCGGTGAGCAGCTCTCGTTGGTTGCTGGTTCCCGTGAACGAAGCCGAGCGGGGCAGACGGTTGAAGTTTTTCTTGTAGGCACCGATGAAACTAGGTTTCATGGTTTGCATCAAGGTCTTCAACAGCGGCATCTTCTTGGGACTCTCCTTGTCTAGCTCATCGTCATTAATGATGGCGAACTCCACAATCTTACGTTGTGCATTTCCCTTTTGATTCAAGGAGAAATCATCTGTGTAGTAATCTTTTAATACGTTGGGCAACAAGCTTCTAAGAAAGGTGCTTTTGTGTAATCCTTGAGCGGGTGAAACCAAGGTGAGCATCACGCTATTGGCATGCTTCTCGTCATAGCCAGCCATTTGTGCCACCATCGCACGAAGCCAAATTCTTCCCATCTTCTGGCAGTAATCAGAGTGGTTGATACGGCGCAAGAAGTCGTCGATTCGCTCCTTGCCGTCCCATGTGCCTCTCACCTTGTTGATATAGGTGCGTACGGGATGATAAGGCTTGGCATACTTCGACTTGATGAGTCGTTCCACGAAATGGTCTCTCACGAAGACGCCAGCCTCTTGCACCTCGATGGCGATGGTGTTGATGGCATACTTGTCGATGATTTCAAACTCATTCTCAGCTTTTGTAGCTTTCATCTTTTCATCAGTGTAAGCCTTTTTCTTGCGATACTCGAAAACATCGGTGATGACATTGTAGCGGAACTCGTAGTTTTCGAGCAGCCACTTCTGCATGTCGTCGATAGGGCGGAGGTAGTTGCGGCTTCGCTTTTGGTACTTCACCTCTTCGTCGATGCATTCTTGTTCCTTCTCCTTCTGGAAGTCTTCTAGCTGTTTCTGAAGATTGTCTTTCTCCTGTCGGAGGTTTTCTTTCAGCAGATGGTTCTGCTTTTCGAGAGCTGCGACATACTGAGTATTGTCAATCAGTCTCTTCAATGTTTGTGTTATGTTCATGTCTTTGAAAGATTTTATCAGTTTCTTTTTGGTGATAATCTATATATTTTGATGCAAAGATAATGCAAATGAGCGCAATGAAAGTTTGCTTTCAAATTGCCGAGTGCAGCTTATCTTCTGCAAAGATACAACATAAATAAAGCATTTGCAATACTTTTCTTGAGAAATGTTACAAGAAATTGCAAGGGGAGAAAAGGACTTGATTTGAGGGAAAAAATACCAGTTTTTGGAGGAAAAGTAACGTCTCTTTCGAGTCGGCCGACTAGTCTCATCTATATAGATGACTAGGCTCATCCGTATGGCTGACTAAAGTCATCTAATTGGCTGACTATAGTCAGCCAATGCAAGAAAAGCGTCTTTTTTCCCTCGTTTCGTGTTTTTTTCTCCTTCTTTTCCTATTTTCTTGTCCCTTCTTCCCCTTCTCCTTTTCTCTCTTAAACGACACGCTTCTTTTGGGGCATCCAATAAAAAATGCCTTCACACTTAAACCGCTGAATATAAGGGAGGAAACTAGGATTGTGAAAGGAAAAATGAAATGCAAAAGATTTTTCTTAGGGCAAGTTCTCAATAGAAGTGCACGATTCTGAGGTGGTTCAGACTTAATAATCTATACCTGAAAACACCGAGGGGTTTGGGGGCGAGAAGCCCCCATGAATTGAGCTATGTCAAGAAATTCAATGGGCAATGCAATAAAATTAAAAAGGGAGACCGCTGTCTCCCAGAGATTAATTATTTTTGCATTGATGAAATATAAACAATTAACCTCAGACGCTCCTTGTGGATTTTGAACCAGGAAGAATGTTCCGGATGCAAGAGGCGAAGGCTCAGATATACAATGTCAATACTGACAAGAAGGGAAATGCTAAACTGAGCGACCGTATAGCCGAAGAGCTCAGAATATCTCCTATCATCATGGTCAATAAGGACAAGATGAGGGAAGTGGAGCCAAATGACATACTTGAAGCGGTCAATGCCTATTCTGCCAATAAGAGTATCATGGACGAAGCTACGGATATTCCTGTGGATGCAGAGTTGCTCTCAAACGATGACATTCTTGAAGCATTGAAATCCTTGTATCCGATAGATGCCAAGATGGGAATTAGAATGCAAGGCGAGTTTGCCAATGCGCTCTTCAAAGTATATGGTGACAAGGTAAGAAAATCTCTGTATTCTTTGCCAACTTCGCCTTTGACGTATGAGTTTACTCGAAAGGTTTATGCTTTGTTGGGGATGCCCGTCAGTCATGTGATAGAGAATTTCAATACATACGATTTGTTGAATAATAAAAAGAAAGAAATATTGATGAATAGTTTGAAGGAACTAGATTTTAGTATAGTAATAGGAAACCCACCTTATCAAGACAATGCGGTGGGAGAACAGAAGACCTACAATGGTCCTCTGTATAATAAATTCTTGGACTCTGCATACGAAATGGCTGGCTTTGTCGAGATGATACATCCTGCTCGATTCCTGACGAATGCCGGCAGTACGCCAAAAGAGTGGAACAAGAAAATGTTGGGTGACCCACATCTTGCGATTCTAAAATTTTGGGGGAAAAGTATATTTGACAATACTGAAATCAAAGGTGGTCTTGCCATCAGTGTGAGGGATGATGCCGTGCATAAAGGACCTATCGGTCTGTTTACTCCCTATCAAGAACTGAACACTATTATTCAGACTGTCATCAATCGAAAGGACTTTAAGTCGATGAGTGATATTGTGGTGTCAAGAACGGCTTACCGCTATCTTTGAACGTTTGCCCCAGGTGTTCTTTGACGAAAAGCCAGATGATGGCAATGATTATATCAGAATTCTTGGGCGAATGGACAATGCTCGTGTGCTAAAATATGTAAGACGCGATTATATTAGAGAGGTTAGAAATTTGGATGATTACAAGGTATTTATGGCTAGTGCTAATGCTAATGGCGTATTTGGCGAAACATTGACACCTCCTATTGTCGGTAATCCTGGTGTCGGCAATACCGAGACTTTTATCAGTATAGGTAAGTTTGCGAAGGCTTTCGAGGCAGATGCCGTTGGAAAATATGTAGCTACCAAGTTTGTCCGTGCATTGTTGGGAGGTATGAAATCTACTCATCATCTGACTCCTGAAACCTGGAAGTTTGTGCCCCAGCAAGACTTTTCAGAACATTCGGACATCGATTGGTCGCTGTCTATAGATGAGATAAACTCTCTACTTTACGATAAATATCACTTGTCAGAAAAGGAAAGAGCCTTTGTTGATGAAAAGGTGCAAGCGATGAATGTTATGGGATAACTACCAGATAGGAGGGGTAAATTAGAATGGCAAGCCGCTGACGGGATGTATTTTCACCTCTTTATTCCTCATGTTGTTCCATTTGGTGAGGGCTAAAAAGAGACAAAGGATGGCTATGTAGCAAAGTGTAAGTTGGAGAAGGGATAGATGGATGTGCTCGATGCTTGCTCCTGGCAACATACTTGTGAACTTGAAAGTGGCATTGGTGGCATGGGTGATGAAGCTGAGAATTTTGGCTGTAGTATTCGTCAACCATGTGAAGATAAAAGCCAAGCCGGAAATATGGGCGAAGACGGAGAATATGAGCAGAAACGCACAAAGATAGAGAATGAGTGTGGCTGCCGGAATAGCAACAAAAGTGGTAAGCAGGGAATAGCAAGATACTCTGCCGAAATAATAGACTATGATAGGAAGTGTACCAATCTGGGCAGCTAAAGATACGCAAAACAAACTATATAATCCTCGGATTATGTTATTGTGAGATTTCAGCAAGCCGAAGAATAGAGGGTAAAACATAATAATGGAACCGACAGCGATGAATGACATTTGGAAACTTACCTCGAATATGTTGAGAGGGTTTACAAATATCATGATGATGTAGGCAAATGCTAGTGTGTTGAGTGTCGGGTCGGGGCGCATGGCTAGTAAGCAGAAACTATAGATGCTAAGCATCGTGGCAGCTCTCACGGCACTAGGGGGTAGCCCAATGAAAACGACGTAAATCCATACGATTGTTAGAGATACTGCAATGGTGAGCTTAGAACGGCGCTTTCCGCCTAATAACAGCATGATAAGCTGGAAAATGATGCCGATATGTAAACCGCTAACTGCTAGGATATGGCTGGTGCCAGAAATCGAAAAGGCTTCTTTCGTATTTTTATCGAGTGGAGCCTTGTCGCCCATTGCCATCGCCGAAATAAGGGCTAAGTCTTGCTGATCGATGGAATAGGATTTTAATTGCTGCTCTAGTTGCTGTTTGAATGATTGGGCTTTTAGGATGGTACGGTCGATGGAGGAGAGGGACTGATAGCTCACGATTTGGGCGGGTACGTTCTGTTTGGTTATATTGTGGGACGTTAGGTAACCGCCGATGGCAAAAATACAAACATAAAGGCTGAGGCACTGGCAATTGATGAGGCGGGTTATTTTCTTGCTAAAAAGGTCGGAGTGATGGTCGAATTCTGTTAGTACATAGCAACTCATGGAAAAGCCCAATGCCAAGACTGCTGTTATCAGCCAAATGTGCGTGCTAAGATAATCGTAGCCATATTTGGCTATGATAATGCTTGCTGTCAGGGGCAGGCAGAAGGACATAAGGGGAGTGATTTGTAGTTTACGATATTTACCCATATCTAACCCTTTTTCATTGTATTTGCCAGGAAGCCTTCAGTGGCTTTTTGATAAAGAAGCCCGATAAGAGCTGGATGATAGTCCAATTCTCTTATCGGGCTTTTCTTGATGAGCATAAATGTATGAAACATTGTTTCCAATCGAGTTGCTCTTCTTTTAGAAACAAAGCAACTTATTTTCCAAATCCGAAGATGCGCTTGATGAACTTCTTCACGGTGCTTTCTTTCTTCTGTGGATTTACCACTGGGGCATACTTGCGAGATGTTGTGCCTTCGGCTCCTCTTTTCGATTGTGTGGATTCTTGCTTCTTTTGCGCAACTCCTCTTCCGCGTCCATTGCTGCCAGGGCGGACATTGTTCTCGGCTCCAGGGCGTTGACTTCCGTTCTGTTGCTTGTTGGTGGCAGGGGCACCATTTGGCTGACTGGCGTTCTCTTTGTTGCGACGCTTGTTGTTACGGCGTTTTGAATTGTTTCGGTTCTTCTGCTCGCCATTTTGTGCAACAACCTTTTGCTGAGCATTCTCGCCGTTAGCCTTTTGTTGTGCATTCTCGCCGTTAACTTTTTGTTGTGCATTCTCGCCATTGACTTTTTGCTGTCCATTCTCGCCGTTGTTACGAGGCATCTTTTCCTGGCGCTCGTTGGTCTTGTTTGGCTTGCGCTTGTGTGCGGTCTGGTCGCGGTCTTTTTGACGGCGGTTCTTGGCATTGGTCTTTTCTTTTGCCCCATTTTGGCTGTTCTCAGTGTTGTTGCCTTTGTCTTTGCGCTCGCCATTTGTGCGACCTCTTCTATTTTGGTTTCCGCCCTTGTTGCCACGGCCATTGCCCTTTCTCGGCTTGTTGAGCTTGATGTACTCAGGGCCTTCGCCGCAGCCCTCTGGCAAAGGTACCTTTTCTACCACCTTCTCCAGGAACTTCTCAATTTGCTGGAACCAGTATTGGTCTTCTTCGTTGACAAAGGTGATGGCAACACCGTCACGGTTGGCACGGGCTGTACGACCGATGCGGTGTACGTAATCCTCTGTGTCGTGCGGAACATCATAATTGATTACCATCTCGATGTCGTCGATGTCGATGCCACGAGCCACGATGTCGGTAGCCACGAGCACATCATATTGTCCGCTCTTGAACTTGAACATCACGTCGTCGCGTTCAGCCTGTTCTAGGTCTGAGTGCATGGCTCCGCAGTTTACGCCCATTTGTTGGAGAGCGGCTGCCAGTTGCTTCACCTTCATCTTGCTGCCACTGAACACGATGACGCGTTTCAAGTCTCCAGCTTTGAAGATGTCCTTAATGATGGCCATCTTTTGGGTCTCATAGCAAACATAAGCTTCCTGTTTGATTTTTTCCGCAGGTTTGCTTACGGCAAGTTTGATTTCCACAGGATCCTTGAGCAAGTTCTTGGCAAGCTCCTCGATTTTCTGTGGCATGGTGGCAGAGAACATAATGGTTTGGCAAGTCTTTGGCAACTTGGAGGCAATGGTGTTAATGTCTTCTGAGAAACCCATGTCGAGCATACGGTCTGCCTCGTCGAGGATGAAGAAGCTTACCTTGCTGAAATCTACATTACCCAAAGAAATATGGGTGATGAGGCGACCAGGGGTGGCAATAACCACATCGGCACCCATACGGAGACTCTTGAGCTCCTGGTCGTAACGATTGCCGTCGTTTCCACCATACACTGCTACACTGCTTACACCCTCAAGGTAGTAACCGAAACCTTGCATAGCCTGGTCTATCTGCTGAGCAAGTTCGCGGGTTGGCGACATGATGACACAGTTGATGGCATCCTTTGGATAACCACCGTCATCGAGCTTGCTTAGCACAGGAAGCAAGTAGGCTGCTGTCTTACCAGTACCTGTTTGGGCTACGCCGAGCACGTCGTGGCCTTCCAATATCTCTGGGATACATTTTTCTTGTACAGGGGTGCAGGTGTCGAATCGCATGTCATACAATGCGTCGAGCACGTTGTCATTTAAATCTAATTCGTCGAAATACATTCTTTTTAAATTTTAAGTGTTGAATGTTAAAATGTAAAGTTTTACCTCGGTGCCTTGCGATAGCAGAAGTAGGCAACAAAGGCGAAGATGAAGTTTGGCAGCCACGCTGCGAGCAGTGGAGGAAAGTTCGCTTGGATGGCAAAGGTGGCCGAAACTGTTTGAAGCATGATGTAGCCGAAACTGAGCGCCAATCCTAGGCCCAGTGCCATTCCCATTCCGCCCTTGCGCTTGCGAGACGAGAGTGATGCACCGATGATGGTAAGGATGAAGGAGGCGAAGGATGAGGCGATACGCTTGTAGTATTCCACCTGGTATTGCACCACATTGCCCGAACCGCGGTTTATCTGCTTTGAGATGTATTCCTTTAGCTCGGGACTCGTGAAGGTTTCTTGCTGTCCCTTGGAATATACCAGGTCGGTAGGCTCCATCATGATAAGCGTATCTTTCTGCGCTCCACTTGTGATGTGCTCCTTCATTCCTTTCAGCTGGCGCACTTTCCAGTTGCTCAGCTTCCAGTGGTACTTACTGTCGGAGATGGTGTCATACTGTATGTCCATCGCGGTGAGGTGGCTTACCAATTTTTTGTCTTGAAACTTGTCGAGACAGAACCCATAGCCTCGCTTGGAGTTGTTGTCGTAGTGTTGCATGTAAGCTATCACGCCTTTGTCAACCTGGAGTTGTACATTCTCCGCAGATGTATTCTTCTTCTTGTTCAAGTATAGGTTCTCGAAGTTCTGTCTGACCACCGTGCCGTGGGGGATGACATAAGCCGAGAGAACATAGCTCAATGATGAGAGCATCACGCAGGTGATGAGGTAAGGACGCAAGAGGCGTTTGAAAGAGACGCCTGATGCCATGATGGCGATAATCTCAGAGTTGCCTGCCATTTTTGAGGTGAAGAGGATGACCGCCACAAATACGAACAATGCGCTAAACAAATTGGCGAAATATGGCACGAAGTTGGCGTAATAGTCGAAGATGATCGCCTTGGCTGGAGCATGATACTCCGTGAATTTGGCAAGCTTCTCGTTGAAGTCGAACACGATGGCGATGGAGATGATAAGTGCTATCGAGAAGAAGTAGTAGCCTACGAATTTCTTGATGATGTACCAGTCCAGTCGCTTGATGTGCCGCAGGGGATTGATGGCTCGCAGCACACGTAGAAAACGCAGTTTGTTCCCAAGCCATGCCAGGAACTTGGTGAGCCAACCAGCCTTGCGGCTGATGGCTCTCCCCATCTTGAGTATTCTGCGATGTTTCCTGATTGTTTTAAAATCCTTCATTGTCTTTTATATTCTTCTTCCTAGTTGGTCGATGATGGAACGTTTCCATTCCACGAAATCCCCCTGTTCGATGTGATGGCGAGCATCTGTTACGAGACGGAGGTAGAACGAGAGGTTGTGGATGCTCGCAATCTGCATCGCCAGAAGCTCCTGGGCCTTGAAAAGGTGATGCAGGTAGGCTTTGCTGGTGATTTGGTCGATCTCGCATCCGTCTGGATCCACGGGACTGAAGTCCATCTCCCATTTCTTGTTGCGCATGTTCATCGTTCCGTTATAGGTGAAGAGCATGGCGTTGCGGCCATTTCGGGTAGGCATCACGCAGTCGAACATATCCACGCCTCGTTCGATGGCCTCCAGGATGTTCTGAGGTGTACCTACGCCCATGAGGTATCTAGGCTTGTCCTTTGGCAGGATTTCGTTGACTACCTCTATCATTTCGTACATCACTTCGGTTGGTTCGCCCACGGCAAGACCGCCGATGGCATTTCCGTCAGCGCCTTTGTCTGCAACAAACTTGGCAGCTTCGCGGCGTAACTCTGGGAAGGTACAGCCTTGCACGATAGGGAAAAGGCTCTGTTGGTACCCATAGAGTGGTTCTGTCTCGTTGAATCGCTTGAAGCAGCGATCCAGCCATCGTTGGGTAAGCTCCAAGCTCTTTTTGGCATATTGGAAGTCGCTTTGCCCTGGGGGGCACTCGTCGAATGCCATCATGATGTCGGCTCCGATGATACGCTCCGTGTCCATCACGTTCTCGGGGGTGAAGAAGTGCTTGCTGCCGTCTATGTGTGAGCGGAACTCACAGCCTTCTTCCTTCAGCTTGCGAATGCCCGTGAGCGAGAATACCTGGAAGCCACCGCTGTCGGTGAGGATGGGACGATCCCATCCGTTGAACTTGTGCAGTCCTCCTGCGGCTTTGATAACCTCAAGTCCTGGGCGCAAGTAGAGGTGATAGGTGTTGCCCAGGATGATCTGTGCCTTCACTTGCTTCTTCAGCTCTTCGAAGTGTACGCCCTTTACGCTGCCCACAGTTCCCACGGGCATAAAGATTGGAGTCTTGATTTGTCCGTGGTCGGTGGTGATGATGCCTGTGCGTGCATCGCTTGCCTTATCTGTTACTTGTAATTCGAATTTCATTTTGTTTCTTCTTTTTTATCATTGTCTGGAATGGTGAAGTCGATGGGGTGTTTCACTTTTTCGTCGGTGAGTGCAAACTCCCATACGTCAGCCACGTCCTCTACATAGTGGAACTCTACTCCCTTGAGATATTTCTCCGGAATGTCGAGGATGTCTTTCTCGTTGTCTTTGCAAATCAATATGTCGGTGATTCCCGCACGCTTGGCAGCCAGGATCTTCTCTTTGATGCCGCCTACTGGCAAGACTTTGCCTCGTAGGGTTATCTCGCCCGTCATGGCTGTGTTCTTGCGCACTTTGCGCTGGGTGATGGCGGAGGCAATGCTGGTGGCGATGGTGATGCCCGCTGAAGGACCATCCTTTGGCGTGGCTCCCTCTGGTACGTGGATATGGATGTTCCAGTTTTCGAAGATGCGATAATCCACGCCGAGCAGGTCGATGTGCGCCTTGATGTATTCTAGGGCGATAACCGCCGATTCCTTCATCACCGAGCCCAAGTTTCCGGTAAGGGTCAGTTTCCCTTGCTTACCTTTGCTCAATGAGGTTTCGATGAAGAGAATCTCGCCGCCCACGGAGGTCCAGGCCAGTCCTGTTACGACACCGGCATAGTCGTTGCCTTGGTAGATGTCTCGATTGAAGGGAGCTGTGCCCAAGATGTCTTTGAGGTCCGAGGGGGCGATGGTGGTCTTCTCCAGTTCGTTGGAGTAAGCCAACTTGTAAGCCATCTTGCGGAGTCCCTTGTTGATTTGTTTCTTGAGCTGTCTTACGCCACTCTCTCGGGTGTAGTGCTCGATGATGGCCTCCAGGGCTGCCTTGTTGAAACTTACTTTCGGGGTGAGCTTGTCGAGTCCCGTGTTCTCCAATTCCTTCGGAACCAGATGGCGTTTGGCGATCTCTATCTTCTCCTCGGTGATATAGCCGCCTACTTCGATGAGTTCCATTCGGTCGAGCAGAGGACGAGGTATGGAGCTTACATCATTGGCGGTGGCAATGAACAACACCTTTGATAGGTCGTAATCCACATCCAGATAGTTGTCGTGGAATGTGTTGTTCTGTTCCGGGTCGAGTACTTCGAGCAGTGCCGATGCTGGGTCTCCTTGGTAATTGTTGGTGGAGACTTTGTCGATTTCATCCAGGATGAACACCGGGTTGCTGCTGCCAGCCTTGAGGATGTTCTTGATGATACGTCCTGGCATGGCTCCGATATAGGTGCGGCGATGGCCACGAATCTCCGCTTCATCGTGTAATCCGCCTAGCGACATTCTCACATATTTTCGCTTCATCGCCTTGGCAATGCTCTTGCCCAAACTGGTCTTTCCAACTCCCGGAGGTCCATAAAGGCAGAGAATCGGACTCTGCATTCCGCCCTTGAGGCTTCTCACTGCAAGATACTCCAAGATACGTTCCTTTACCTTTTCCATTCCATAGTGGTCTTGGTTGAGGATTCTTTTGGCATGGCTGAGGCTCAGGTCGTCTTGGGTATATTCTTCCCATGGCAAATCAACCAAGGTCTGCAGGTAAGTGAGCTGTATCGGGTAGTCTGGACTTTGAGGATGGATGTTGTCGAGCTTGGCCATTTCCTTCTGGAATACCTTTTGGATTGCCTCGTTCCATTTCTTGGTCTTGGCTTTTGCCAGGAGTTCCTTTTTTTCCGGACTGCCTTCTCCCTCGCCAAGTTCTTCCTTGATGTTCTTGATTTGCTGCTTCAGGTAGTATTCCTTCTGCTGCTCGTCCAGGTCGAACTGGGTCTTGTTTCTGATTTCGTTTTGCAGGTAGAGCAACTTTTGCTCTTTATGCAAGGCTCTGAGAGCTTCGATAATGCGCTCTGACAGCTTCGCCTGCTCCAGCATCTTAATCTTGTCGTCGGTGGAGAATGGCAGCGATGTGCAGATGAAGTTACATTTCACAAAACGATTGGAAATCTCATTGATGGCATAGACAGCTTCGTTTGGGATGTTTTCGTTATACTGAATGAATCTGATGGATTCCTCGAAGAATGTCTTGGCCAAAGCCTTGAAAACTTGGTCTTTGTTGGCTTCTTCTTCCGATGGCCAAATCTCTGGTAAGCTTTCTACTTCCGCAGAGAAATAAGGCTCTTTGCCCATGAGTTTCTTCAGTTCGCATCTTCCCAGACCTTGCACGATGATTGTCTTCTGCTGTTCTTCGTTAGGCATGTTGATGACTCTTATCAGCTTGGCGAATGTTCCTGTCTCGTACAGGTCTTCCTGAGTTGGAGATTCCGTGTTAGAAGACTTTTGGCAGAAAATGCAGAACACGGTCTCTGGATTTTGTTCCAACATGTTAGCCAGCTCTTGGCTTTCCCTTCTGCCCACCAAAATCGGTGTGAGCACTGATGGGAATACCACCAAGTCGCGGGTGCAGAGAGTAGGGTAGATTCCTGGTTCCCTCTCTTTTATCAGTGCAGTAGCGTCGCCCTCGAAGTCGGCAATCATTTGGATTTGTGTATTTGAATCTCTGTTCATATTTTATCTTGTAAATACATTTCAAGGGAGTATGTGTAACCACTGGTCAAGTGCAAATCCCCTTTAAATACTTTTTTAGTTTGCAAAGATAGTAATTTTTGTTGAGAATCCCATCTTTTTTTTCGAAAATCACCTCTTTTATAAGGCAAAATCGTAGTAGTGGGCAAATTGGGATGTAATAAATGGGCAATTATGACGTTATTGTCATAGTAATGACGTTATTGTCATAGTAAATAAAAATAATTTATGGCAGGATTTAAATTTAAGCATTTTGAGATAAGCCAGGACCGATGTGCGATGAAGGTAGGTACTGATGGTGTGTTGCTGGGGGCTTGGGCTCCAGGAGGTAAAAGAATCTTGGACATCGGTTCGGGTACGGGACTTATTTCCCTGATGATGGCGCAGCGTTTCCCGGATGCGCAAGTGCTAGGCATCGATCTAGACGAGGAGGCGTGCGAGGAGGCAAGCGAGAATGTTGCGGCTAGCCCTTTTGCCAATCGTGTCGCTGTCCGATGCTGCAGATTACAGGATTATGAGAGTGCCGAACCGTTTGATGCGATAGTGAGTAATCCTCCTTTCTTCTTGAATAGCTTGAAAAATCCTGACAGTAAGCGTGCCATGGCTCGCCACTCGGATAGCTTGCCGTTTAGGGATTTGTTCGTTGGGGTGAAAAGGCTCTTGTCGGATGATGGCATATTCTCAGCCATCGTGCCATCGGAAGTTTTGGATAATTTCACTTCAGAGGCCTGTATGCTAGGATTTTATCTGATAGGGAAGTGCGGGGTGAAAACGGTGGAGCGGAAGCAGCCCAAGCGCTATCTCTTGTCCTTTGCCCGTCATCGCAAAGAGGGGATGGTGGATGAAATAAAAACGATGACCGATTCGCTTGGGAAACGGTCATCGTGGTATGCGAAAATTACTGAAGATTTTTATCTCGATTAGATGTTCAGCTTTCGCTGCACAAGCTTGCTGATGGCTTCTACTCTTCGGCTTTGTCGCTGGATGTCCTTGTGGATGTCGTCGCGTACAATGTTGAGGTCGTTGAAGAAGTCGGCGAATGCTGATTGAATCATGTTGGGCTTGCGTACGCTCTTGTCGGCGAATGGGTTGACTACCATCTTGATGCCCTTCTCCTCTAGGTGTACGTCGATGTCGGCTCCTGTCATCACGGGGTCGCCATCGTAGTGGATGAGTCCTGGTTGGCTGCGTGTGATGTGAAGCTTCTTGCAACGGAACGACTTGATCTTGGAGTTCTTGTCGAGCGTCTTGTTGAACATGTCGAAGCTTACCTGCGGTGCCTCGATGACATCAAATGGCTCCATGATGACAACGTCCATAAGTCCGTCGCTCATAGAGGCTTGTGGAGCTATGTAGGCGTTGTTGCCATATTGCGAGGCATTGGCGCACGAAATGAGGAAAGCCTTGTATTGCTTGGTGCCAGTTTCGTCTTCTAGCGTGTATGTCTCCGGCTTATATTTAAGTCCTTCTTTTAATATGTTTTCTGCATAGCTGATGGGACCGCGTTTCCCACTCTCGGCAAACTTCATGCTGACGAAAGCGTCGAACCCCATGCCGCAGGTGCAGAAGAATGGGTAGCCATTGATGACACCATAGTCCAGTGGACGAATCTCGCAAGCATTGATTACCTCGATGCTCTTCTTCAGGTTCAGGGGCAAGAGTAGGTGGCGTGCCAACCCATTGCCCGAGCCACAAGGCAAGATGCCCAGCGCGGTGTCTGAGTGAGTGATGGAGCGCGCCACCTCGTTGACGGTGCCATCGCCGCCCACGGCAACCACGATGTCGGCATGGTTGTCTCTGGCTTCGGCGGCAAGCTCGGAGGCGTGCCCTGCTCGTTCTGTCATTTTTATCTCGTACTCGAACTGCTCCTTGTCCAAAGTCGAATCTATCAAACTGGGAACAGCAGCCTTACTGCTGGTTCCAGAAATCGGGTTCATGATGAAAACTATCTTCTTTTTCATATCTTAGTCAAGAAAATGTAATATTTATACTGCAAAAGTAGTAAAAATACCTTGAAAACCAAGAAATATCTCCTAAAAAAACGCTAAAAGTAAACTTTCTTATAGAAAAATGTAGTTATGTTAGTCTTTTTTTGTATCTTTGCACCCTGAAACTTAGAATATTAATAAAAAAGAAATAAAGTACACCTATTAATAATGGGACAATTACAAGAAAGATACAAAAATTATCGTGAGCCTCAGAAGTATATGGCAGCCGGAGTGTATCCATATTTCCGTGAGATCACAAGTAAGCAGATGACAGAAGTTACCGACATCGATGGGCATAAGATCTTGATGTTCGGCTCTAATGCTTACCAGGGTTTGACCAACGACCAGCGTGTCATAGATGCAGCAAAGGCTGCTCTCGACAAGTATGGCTCAGGTTGTGCAGGAAGCCGATTCCTGAACGGTACCCTTGATTTGCATGTTCAGCTTGAGAAAGAACTTGCAGAGTTTATGCACAAGGATGAGACGCTTTGTTTCTCTACAGGTTTCTCTGTAAACCAGGGCGTCTTGGCTTGCGTAGTGGGACGCAACGATTACATCATTTGCGATGATCGCGACCATGCTAGTATTGTGGATGGTCGTCGTCTCTCTTTTGCTACACAGTTGCACTACAAGCATAACGACATGGAAGATTTGGAGCGTGTGCTCTCTAAGTTGCCACACGATGCCATCAAGCTGATTGTAGTGGATGGCGTGTTCTCTATGGAGGGCGATTTGGCCAATCTTCCAGAAATCGTAAAGCTCAAGCACAAGTACAACTGCTCTATCATGGTAGATGAGGCTCATGGCCTTGGCGTGTTTGGCAAGCAGGGTCGTGGCGTTTGCGACCACTTTGGCTTGACCGACGAGGTGGACCTCATTATGGGTACCTTTTCCAAGAGTTTGGCTTCTATCGGTGGTTTCATCGCTTCCGATAAGGATACCATCAACTTCTTGCGTCACAACTGCCGTACTTACATCTTCAGTGCATCTAACACTCCTGCGGCTACGGCAGCGGCACTTGAGGCACTCCACATCATCCAGAATGAGCCACAGCGTTTCGAGAATCTTTGGGATGTTACTCACTATGCGTTGAAGCGTTTCCGCGAGGAAGGTTTCGAGATTGGCGAGACAGAGAGTCCTATCATTCCTCTCTACGTGCGTGATGCAGAAAAGACATTCGTGGTTACTAAGTTGGCATACGATGCAGGTGTGTTCATCAATCCTGTCATCCCACCAGCATGTGCCCCTCAGGACACATTGGTACGTTTTGCCCTGATGGCAACCCATACCAAGGATCAGGTAGAAAGAGCTGTACAGATTTTGAAGAAGATTTTTGTAGAGCAGGGCATTATCAAGGGATAATGGTTAGATAGAAGAAATAGAAATGTGGCAATCTGTAGTCGCCCATGGATGGGGCGTTAGCTATGATTGCTATATATAATAAGGTATAAGGGGCAACTTTTCTGAAAGTTGCCCCTTATTCTTTGGGCGAAATTCAATAAAAATACTTTTTTTTGAAAAAAGTTGCGGGAAAATTTGGTGGAACCGAAAAAATGTTGTACCTTTGCACCCGCAAATCAGAAATGATGCTTACACAATGAACAATCATTTGTGGAATGAGCGGGGTGTAGCGCAGCCCGGTAGCGCTCCTGTTTTGGGAACAGGTGGTCGCAG
>ERZ808242.212-NODE-212-length-45200-cov-8.331288_pt1 | contig 45200 bp, 43 predicted proteins | sample MGYA00521244_ERZ808242 | MGnify/ENA primary metagenome ERZ808242 (study PRJEB31516, sample SAMN03275573) | gut metagenome | biome: mammalia-associated habitat; material: feces | host: Papio cynocephalus | place: Kenya | collected 2012-07-27 ... | reverse complement strand
CCGCCTGCCCAGTCCTTTCCGATGACACAGCCGTCCACCGTCAGATTTTTGATCTTCGGACCTCCCGTATATCCGAACAACCCTGCGGGTTCATCACCCCCGGTATTGACATACAAACCCTTGACGGTTTTGCCGTTTCCGTCGAATGTGCCTCTGTATTGGTTATTATCCGTGCTGATCGGAGTCCATTTTTCCGGTTCTGCGGCACTTCCGTCTGCGGCAGTATAGTTTCCGTCCGCATCGAATGTGCCGTCGTTTAAAACGATATCCTCCATCAGTGTGGCAAATGCATTTCGCTCTCCACCGTTTGCCTTATCGCGGAAGGCTTTCAGCCCTTCCGCAGTGTAAATGAGATAAGGGTCCTCTGCCGTGCCACTGCCGGTGATATCAGCATTTACCGACAATACTTTGCCCTCGGCAAATACGCTTGTCGGCACAATGCATAGCACCATACAAAGGGCGAGCAGAATGCCGAGTATTCGTTTCTTCATTTCTCGTTACCTCCGTTCAAGTACTTAGAGCGGTATTTATCTGCAAACAGGGCGACACCCTGCTTTAAGACCTCCATTTGAGATTTCAGATAATATTCGTCCTCAAACATGGCGTAGTGCACCGAGGCACGGACGAATATAAATATCAGCGGCGTGATTGTGGTGTAAGGTATTCCGATTTTCGGCTCTAATTGCTTTGCATACTCGGTATAACGCTCATTGACGCCCTCAAAAAACTTCTTTCCATATTCAATATATTTAGGATGAGTGTAAATTTGATACATCAAACGATATTTCTTGCCGTGTTTTTTTGCCGTCCAATAGGGCACTTCCTCAATGAATCTCATAACATCTTTGGGGTCTGTCGGCGCTTTTGCCATAAAATCGTCCTCAACCTTTGCCATACAGTAAGCCGTGGACTCGATAATCAGCTCATCAAGATTTTTAAAATAGCAATAAAGATTGCCCGTTGTGCAGTTGCAAGCCGCGGCAAGTGCCTTAATGCCGGTCCCGTTTAATCCGTTTTCCGCGTAACACTCAAAGCACTTTTCCATTATTTCATGTTTCTTTTCATTATGCTGTTGTTCCGTTGTTTTCATATATGCCTCTCTTATAATAACTAATCAATCATTTAGCATTAGTATAGCATGACATTATAAGAAAAGCAAGCTATATTTGCAAACGCACCACCGAGCGAAAACGAGCAATAATTTTACAAAAAAAGAGACAAACAAGCATAAAAACTTGTTTGTCTCTTTTTGGTGGGAGAGAGTGGATTCGAACCACTGAAGTCAGTGACGACAGATTTACAGTCTGTTCCCTTTGGCCGCTCGGGAACTCTCCCATATTAAATTGCGATGCGTAAAATGGAGCTGGTGGACGGACTTGAACCCCCGACCTGCTGATTACAAATCAGCTGCTCTACCAACTGAGCTACACCAGCGTTTTCAACGCTTGAATATATTATCATAAAAGGTCGGTTTCGTCAACACCAATTTTAAAAATTTTTAAAAAACTTTTAAAGCACTCCCTATTCCGTACGGCACTCCTGCTATGAAGCGCAAATACACAGACCGCACGCATCTTATCGCAAAATAAAGCGCATAAAATTACGAGACCTTGCAAAACAACGTGTATGAATCTTTTTATCGGGTACATTGGCGGTGTGCAATACCGACTCTTGCTTTTTACCGCGCAATACTGTATAATTTATTCCAAAAACAACGATAAACGACACATTGATTATTCGCCGCAATGCGGCTGTTTACGGTAAGGCATACCGTATCGGAGCAGTAATGATACGAGCCTTATCTTGCAGGAGTTTTTATATGAAGGATAAAGCACAAAAAAGTATTAAGATACGTTCGGTGCAGTTCAACTTTATAATGAACACCATACTGACCGTTTCTTCATTTATTTTCCCGCTTATAACATTCCCGTATATATCGCGTACCCTTTTGGTTGACGGCAGCGGCAAAGTCAATTTTGCCACATCTGTAATATCATACTTTACCATGTTTGCTTCGCTCGGTATTCCGACATACGGCATACGCGCATGCGCAAGAGTCCGCGACGACCGCGAAAAGCTTACAAAAACCACTCAGGAACTTATAATAATAAACCTTATCACCTCGGCGATAACATATGTTGTATTTTTTATACTGCTTTTTACCGTTGACAGGTTTTATCAGGATAAGACGCTGCTTACAATAACCAGTGTTTCAATTATACTCAACACTTTGGGCGTAACGTGGCTTTACTCGGCCCTTGAGCAGTACTCGTATATCACAATAAGAAATATAGTATGTAAGATAATTTCCATAGTTCTGATGTTTATATTTGTTCATGACCCGTCGGACTATGTAATATACGGCGTAATTGCGGTTTTGGCTTCGGGCGGTTCAAACCTTTTGAACTTTATTAACCTCAGAAAATACATTTCTCTGCGCCCCGTAGGGCATTATAATTTCAAACAGCATTTGCAGCCGATATTCGTTTTCTTTGCAACATCTGTTGCGGTAAGCATTTACACAAACCTTGACACGGTCATGCTCGGATTTATGACCGACGACACGCAGGTAGGCTTATACAGCGCGTCGGTTAAGGTAAAAACGCTTCTGCTCGCCATAGTATCGTCGCTCGGAAATGTTCTTTTGCCGAGGCTGTCGGTTTATATACACGACAACGATTATCAAAAATTCAGAGAGACGCTGTCAAGGGTACTGAATTTTCTGCTTTTGATAACCATACCGCTTACGATATTCTTTACGCTCTTTGCAAGGGATTCTATCGTATTTATTTCCGGAGAAGCGTTCGCAGACGCCACCCTTTCCATGCAGCTTTTAATGCCCACGGTATTTTTCAACGCGCTTAACGGTATGACCGGCAACCAGATGCTCGTACCGCTCGGAAGAGAAAAAGCCGTAATGCTGTCGGTTATTATTGGAGCTGTGCTCGATTTTGTTTTAAACTTCTTTGTAATTCCGAAAATGGGAGCTGCCGGTGCGGCACTTTCAACGCTCCTTGCGGAATTTATAGTTTTGGTAGTGCAGATATTCTTCTTAAAGGATCATCTCGGCAAAGTCATACGCGGAGTCAAGACGTTGCCGATCTTTATAAGCGCTGCCGTTTCCACCGGTGCGGAAATTGCAATACTGCACTATATGAGCGTTTCAAACGTCTTTTTAAGGCTTGTTATCGGCGCGGTATCATTCTTCGGTATCTATTTTGTACTGCTTTTGATACAAAGAGAAAAATTCCTTATGGAAAACATCGCGCTTGTATTCAATAAAATAAAAGCATTTTTATCATCAAGAAAACAGCAAACCAAAGGAGAGTAATTTATGGGTTTCAGAGAAAAACTGCGTGACAACCCCACCACAAACGGTCTTTACTGTCGCCTGCGCGATATGAAGCACAACTACTATCACCGCAAAAACACAAGTACGAAATACAATTTTACAAACCGCAGCACCGGTAAAAACAAATGCTGCATAATACTTGCCGGATACAAATCATTCGTATGGGACACCGTTTTTCCGCGAATCAAAAAATTCATACCGGACGATATTGACGTCTGTGTGGTTTCGTCGGGACTTTATTCCGAGGAGCTTGACAAAATCTGTTCGGAAAACGACTGGTCGTATCTCAGCACAAATCGCAATAACGTCTCTGTGGCTCAAAACGTTGCCATTGATTTGATGAAAGACTCCGAGTTCTTTTACAAGCTCGATGAGGACATATTTGTAACCGACGGCTACTTCAAAACCCTTATGGACACCTATAACAAAGTAAGCCGCGACGGCGAATACGATATAGGCTTTGTGGCTCCGCTTATACCGATAAACGGCTACGGTCATTTGAGACTTTTAAAGCGTCTCGGTCTCACGGACCTTTACGCCGAGAAATTTGAGCGCCCGATATACGCGAGCTATTCGACGCGTCAGATTGAATGCAATCCCGATGTTGCCGAATTTTTCTGGGGCGAGGGCGGTTTCTTCCCACATATAGACGAACTTGCAAAGCAGCTTAAAAACGACGAATTTTCATATTCGGCTTGCCCGGTTCGCTTCAGCATAGGGGCTATCCTCTTCACGCGCGAAACATGGACAAAAATGGGGATGTTCCCCGTAACTCACGGCTCGGGAATGGGTCTTGACGAATCGGAATTCTGCGCTTTCTGCATAAAAGAATCGCAAGCCATTATAGTTGCCGAAAATGCGGTTGTCGGTCACCTCTCATTCGGCAATCAGAACGCCGCAATGAAGGAATATTACGGCAAGCATCACGAGAGATTTGAAATCGCGGAATAAGCAAAAAGCAAAGCCGGTAGGAGCAAGCGTTCCTACCGGTTTTTTATGCGATGATTTTTACGAACCCCTTTGTTTCGCATATTTTCACAAAAGTTCGAAACAGTCTTTGCGGCATTTGATTTTTCCGCTCTTTTTAAGTTTTCCTATAACGGCGGAAAGTCCCGAACGGTCAACCTCAAGATAATCCGCAAGCTGCCGGCGGTCATAGGCGATACGGAAGCTGCTTCTGCCCTGCTCCTTAGCCGTCTGCATTAAAAATGTCATCAGTTTTTCCTCTGTGGAGCGTTTACTCGTCACCTCAAGTCTTTTCATAAGGACAAGATTTTTCATCGATGACGTTCGCAGTAAATTTAAAATAAAACGATTGTATAAATCCGTACTTCCGGACGAAATATCCGGCAGACCAAAGAGCATAACAACGGTTTCGTCAAGAGCAACTACGTCTACCGGAATACTTTTTATTCCTGCGCACACAAACGCTTCGCCGAACACCTCAGAGGGCTCCAATACAGCGACTATGCTGCGATTGCCGTAGTAATCCGTCCGCTCTATTTGCGCGTGCCCGTGAAGTACAACACCTATATGCTCCGGTTTTTCGCCCTCGGAGAAAATAACTTCGCCTTTTGAGTATTTAATAACCTTAGAGTCCATAATCTCGGTCAGGTGCTTTATGTCGTCTCTGTCAAGTCCCGTAAACACACGACACTTTTTGAGTGTTTCAAAATAATTCTCCATTTTGCCTCCGTTTGTTGAAAATTCAACATACAATTCGGTTTTATTATATTATAATGTACTCACAAGTCAAGAAAAAACAAATTTCGGAGGAAATACCATGATAAGAAAAATCATAAAAATAGATGAAGAAAAGTGCAACGGCTGCGGCGCCTGTGCCGCCGCCTGCCACGAGGGCGCAATAGGTATGGTAAACGGCAAAGCCAAGCTTATGCGCGAGGACTACTGCGACGGGCTCGGCGACTGCCTGCCCGCCTGCCCCACCGGAGCGATAACATTTGAAGAGAGAGAAGCTCCCGAATACAACGAGGAAGCCGTTAAAAAGGCAAAAAGGCACAGAGCAGCGGCTATGTTTCACGGCGGCTGTCCCGGCTCGCGGTCAATGGTAATTGAGCACAAAAACAAAGCCTCAAAAAGCGCTGATACGGTTTCGGAAAGCCGTTTGAGACAATGGCCCGTTCAGATAAAGCTCGTTCCCGTAACCGCTCCGTACTTTGAGAATGCGGATTTACTCATATCCGCCGACTGTGCGGCTTACGCATACGGAAATTTTCACGCAGATTTCATAAAGAACCGCATAACTCTTATAGGCTGCCCGAAGCTTGACGACACGGATTATTCGGAAAAGCTGTCGGAAATTATAGCGCTCAACAACATCAAAAGCGTTACCGTGGTAAGAATGGAAGTTCCCTGCTGCGGAGGTATTGAAAACGCCGCAAAACAGGCTGTAAAGCGAAGCGGAAAATTTATACCGTGGCACGTGGTAACAATATCAACCGACGGAAGAATTTTGGATTAAAAGGTAAATAAAACACATGAAAAAGGAGCTGTAAAAGCAGTTCCTTTTTCTTATGATTACTACAATTAACAGCAGTCGTTTTGAGACTATTTTATAAGCGCGGCAAATTCACCGGGTGTAATGCCATATTCTTTTTTAAAAAGTGAAATAAAATGTGATTGGCTTGAAAATCCGAGCATATAGCAGATTTTATCTCTGTCATATCCCTCAAACAGAAGCGTTTGAGAAAGCTCTAATTTTTGATGAGTAATATATGTGCTCAAATTAACGCCCATTTCTTCTTTAAATAAATGAGAAAGATAATCGCATGAAAGATTGCAATGTCCGGCAACACTGTTAACCGTCAGTTTCTCGCTTAAATTTTTATTTATATATGCCACGCATTTTCTTATATGCGGTGAATAATTCAAATTTTTCCGACACAAGCTCACCTTATTGGTAAGCTCAATCGCGGCATCAACGATTAAGGAATTGACAGTCGCTTTATTTTTTGCCTTATCAATCTTTAATATAAAATCGTCGGAAAATAAATAAGCTTTATTTTCGCTCATTCCGCCCTGAATGGCATATCTTGTTGCAAGCGTAATAAAACTTACAGCCATATATTTTTGTTGTTTCAGCTCGTCGTCGGACATCTGACCGACCGTTATATTTTGAAACCCAAGCTGCGTCATTTCAAAAATCAACTTTTTTAAATTTCCCTGCTTGATACAGGAAAAAAGGTGAATTTCATCTCTGTACGGAGTGTGATATAAATTATTTGCAAGCGATTTCGTTTGCGATTTTGCAATTTCCTTAGGTATGACTTTTATACTCATAAGTTCATCATAATTCATATTATCACCTCAAAACAAGAATACAAAATAACGCAGTCAAAGTCAAGAAAAGATATAAATCCATCTCGGTTATCTAATATTAAATATGATTTATGATATACCTAATTATTATCATATGCTAACATCAAGAAAAAGGGAGGCATGAGCATGAAAAGCAAAACAAAATACAATTTGTCCGAAAATGAGATAAAGCAAATATTTCAAAGCAACAATATTACAAACATTATTGAAATAAAGCCGCTCGGCAACGGTATGTTTAATGCAGTTTATAATGTTGCAACACAAAATCGGGAATATGTATTAAAAGTAGCTCCGAAACAAAGTCAAAAAGTAATGACATATGAAACCGATATGCTTCAGGCAGAATTATATTGGTATGATATGATCAATAAAAAAACAGATGTTGCAACTCCCAAGATATTTTTTTCGGCGCCAAAAAACAACAACATAATAGATGCCGATTACTTTGCAATGGAAAAAATCAACGGGTGTCACAGAAACAAAGCCAAACTTTCTCCTAAGCAAAAGCTTGAAACAACTGTTGAAATTCTTGCCGAATTTCATAATGTCAAAAATACCGAATACGGTTATATTCAAAACCGGCTTTATGATAATTGGTATGAAGCCCTGAGCAGCATGATTATAAATATTATTAACGATACCGAAAAAACAGGCAAAACAACCGCGAACGGCGAAAAGCTGCTTAAATACGTCGAATTATATAAGGATATTTTGAAAAGCTGTGAGTGTACCATGGTTAATTATGATTTATGGGACACTAATCTTATTTACGACGGAAACAAATTTACTGTCATTGACCCCGAGAGAACGTTTTGGGGCGACCCTGTTTTTGACTTTATGTGTGTACAGGGGTTCACAAAGCCGCTGAGTTCCAAAAAGCAAGCCATAGATCTTTACAACTTGAAAAGTTATACCGAAATTACAATTAACAGAGAAAGCGAAATACGATACGCCTTTGCTCAGGGCTATATGGCGCTTATTCAGGAAATTGAAAAATATTACAGATTTGCTCCCCTGAGCGAAGGCTGGCTTTTTGATAACTTGTCTTCAAAAATATTATATAAGCTTGCCTTTAAGGTGTTGGAAAATGAAAGATAAAACACTTGATATGGGAACCAAACCCATTACTAAGCTTATTTTGGATTATAGCCTAACCGTTTTTGCCGCGCTTCTTTTTTCGGCACTCTATAATACTGTAGATGCATTATTTGTAAGTCGCGGCATCGGTGACACGGCAATGGCGGGCGTATCGATTGTCAGCCCGTTTATGATGCTCCAAGGCGCTTTTGCACAAATGATCGGTTTAGGCGCAGGAACTTTAATATCAAATCATTTGGGAAAAAACGAATTTGAAAAAGCGGGAAATACAACGTTAACGGCAATGATTATCTTTTACACAACCGCAGCGGCAGTAAGTATAATTTGTTTGGTGTTTTCCGATAAAATAATAACGCTATTGGGTGCCACAAACGAAACGAGAGAATATGCAAAAAAATATTTCACCGTTATCGCACTCGGCAATGTTTTTTCAACAGGGTTTTCTTCAATAATACGAGCCGAGGGAAAAATGAAATATGCACTTTTGATTTGGCTTATACCGACGGGAATCAATATAGCATTTGACTGTATTTTCATATTTATAATCAAACTCGGCGTAACGGGTGTTGCCCTTGCAACCGTAATTTGTCAAATCACAAGCTTTTTAATGAGCGTTATATTTTTCAAAAAAATAAGCTGTCAAAAATTCAATGTTAAAAAAATCAATTTACTCGAGGCAAAGGAAATACCGGCATTAGGAATTAATGCGCTGCTGCAATCAACGGGGCTGTCGATAATCATATTTATAATTAACAACATTTTGGCAAAAGAATATGATTATACATATATAACCTCATTTTCATATGCAAGTAAAATTGCACAATTTGCACTTGTACCGCTGATGGCAACAGCCTCAGCCGTGTCACCGATTATAAGCTTCAACTATTCCTCCGGTATTATAAAAAGAGTCAGGGAAAGCGTCTCAACATCATTGAAATATTCTTATATTTGCTGTGTTTCAGAGCTTATAATTCTTTTGGTCTTTTCAAAACAGCTTACGATGATATTCACGTCAAACGAAATTATCATAGCACAATGTGCGGATATAATTACCGAATCAGCAGTCTCAATACTGTTTTTACCGCCTGTATTGATTATTTCGACATATTTTCAGGCTATAAAAAGCAAAACCGCCTCATTTTCAATCACAGCCTTTTTGCTTATATCGGTAACCGCATTAATGTTTCTTTTAAAAGGGAAAAACATCTGGTTATCAATACCCGTCGGTTGCTTTTTATCGTCGATACTCGCAATATTTTTATATAAAAAACAATTTTCCGGTGAAAATGTGACCGTTTAGTATTTCTCTTTAATATTTAATCCGCATAATCGGCAAACTCATCTCAACAATCATTGCCTCAGAGCCGTAATCATTAAAAAAATGGTTACGGCTTTTTCAATCAGGTAAAAAATACAAAAAGCGACATAGCACACGCTATGCCGCTAAACAAATTCAATACACGATGAAATTATAAAGCCGATATACGGCAACTTTTAAAACGAGTGGTGTTTCAACGCAATCAGCTTTCTTTAATGTATTTGCCGTATTTAATTCTGTTAATTATAAAGCCGACGCCGAGCACCAGAAGCATAGGAATCAACAGTATAATAAGCGCCAATATACCGACAATGACAATCGGAACGCCCTTTTTGCTCTTTTTGACGTTGCACTCGGGCTTTTTCTCTTTTTGAGGCTTCGGTCCCTGCTCGCCCTCTTTGTAGAACGGTCTTATCGGGAGTATGGCGTCATATGACGGTATGCCCGAATTATGTAAAAGCGGTTCCACAAAATCGGTAAACGAATCAGCCACCTTTATAATCTTACGCGGCTTTATATGCAGAGCGGCAAAAACCGAATCCACAATGTGAAGAAGTCCCACGGTTATTTTGTATTCGTTATCGTCAACGCTGTAAAGGTCTTCTCCGCCGTACAGATTAACCACAAGGTCGCAGATAAAGTCAACAACACTCTTATCGGCAATGTCGGCATAATCCTCGGGTTTAAGCCCTGTTTCGGCACGCGTCAGCTTTGCGACTTTGCCTATTGTAAGAGAATTAAGCTTTTTGGCAAACGGTTTTATAAGCCAGCCGATTTTATAAATGAGCTTTTTCTTTATGCTCATTGCCGTTGCCATATCGGCAAGCGTCGGGATATCCGTTCCGGCGGCTTTTATCATATCCTTTACCATACCGATAAGCTGATATTTGAGATACTCCTGAAGGGTTTTGCCCTCCAAGTCGAAATCCACCGTTTCGGTTATGAGGTCGGTGGTGGTCGAAACCATTTTCACATCCGGGTCCAAGACAATGGTGCGTATCGGCGCCGGATAACCTACGGTTGCGGCAGTCGCTATATCGTAAAGCGTGTTTCCGCGGTCGCTCGTTATCATATCTATATCGTGCACGTGTGTATGACCGGTAAGCATAAACTGTATACCTAAGTCGGCAAGCTCGTTTCTGCGCGTCTCATAGTCGCCGAGCATATCGTTTTTACCTATCAGCTCATAAACAGGCGACGGTGCTATAAGCGGATGGTGGGTCATAGCCAGAATAAACTGGTCGTTTTTACGTGCGTCCTCCGCCTGAGCCTTTATCCACTCAAAGCACTCATCCGAAAAACCGCTTTTTCCCGAAAGATTGCGGTCGTCGTTAAGTGCAAAAAGCCTGTAACCGTCGGCAAGCTGTACCACATACGACATACTGTCGCGGTGAATCGCTATAGCTTCGTCGAGTCCGAACTCTTTATACATATCATAAAGCTCTTCACGCTTTGCGGCAGGGATTTTCACCTTTTCATCGCCTACAAAGCTGTCGGTTAACCCGTCGTCCTGATAGTCGTGGGTCGCCGTAAGAACATAAACGCGTTTTCCGCTCTTTTTTAAATCGCGGAGCATTTCGATAAATTCCTCGTGCGCCTCAAATTCACCGTTGTTGGTGGTATCGCCCGAAAGCAAAACTATATCTGTTCGCTTATCTTCTTTTATCTGCTTAAAAGCGGCTCTTAAAAGCTCCTCGCTGTATTTTAAAAGCTTTTGGCTTTTGGCGTTTGCCGCGTCGTAAGCCTTGCCCTCTACGCCGGTCTTTTTTGAATAGTAATGCGTGTCCGTTATCACGGTCACGGTAAGAGGTTTCTTTGCCAAATCCACTATCCCCTTTTATTACTTTATGGCTTTTGTTTTAATCTCGTCAACAAGACGGTCGCGAAGAGCCGAAAGCTCCATGGCGCCTATATCGCCCTCGCCGCGATGACGTACCGAAACAGTACCGTTTTCAACCTCTTTGTCGCCGACAACAAGCATATACGGCGTTTTTTGAAGCTGAGCCTCACGTATTTTATATCCGATTTTTTCCGAACGGTCGTCCACCTTTACGCGGATACCGTATTTTTTAAGCTCTGCCTCGATTTCATGCGCTCTGTCTGCGTGACGGTCCGCAATCGGAAGAACAACAGCCTGTACGGGAGAGAGCCAAAGCGGAAATGCGCCTGCAAAATGCTCTATAAGAACACCGATAAATCTCTCTACCGAGCCGAATACAACGCGGTGTATCATAACCGGGCAATGCTTTTCGCCGTCGGCACCCGTGTATTCAAGGTTGAATCTTTCGGGGAGCTGGAAGTCAAGCTGAATAGTACCGCACTGCCAGGTTCTGCCGAGCGAATCCTCAATATGGAAGTCGAGCTTCGGGCCGTAGAACGCGCCGTCGCCCTCATTAACGGTATATTCCTTACCGATGCTTTCGATTGCGTCGGAAAGAGCCTTTGTGGCTTTATCCCAATCCTCTTTGGAGCCCATATGGTCCTCGGGCATTGTTGAAAGTTCTATGGTATACGGCAGCTTAAAAAGATTATAAACCTCGTCAAAGAGCTGTGATATTCTTACAACCTCGTCGCGTATCTGGTCGGGCGCAAGGAGTATATGAGCATCGTCCTGAGTGAAGCAGCGTACACGGAAGAGCCCGTGAAGCGCACCCGAAAGCTCGTGACGGTGTACTCTGCCGAGCTCGCCGTAGCGAAGCGGCAATTCCTTATATGAATGGGGCTCGAGCTCATAAACAAGTATGCTGCCGGGGCAGTTCATCGGTTTTATGGCGAAATCCTCACCGTCGATAACTGTTGTATACATATTTTCTTTGTAGTGGTCCCAGTGACCCGAAGTCTCCCAAAGAGAACGCTTCATTATCTGGGGAGTGGATATTTCAAGATAGCCCCATCTCTCGTGAACCTCGTGCCAATAATCAATAAGAGTATTGCGAAGAATCATACCGTTGGGAAGGAAGAAAGGCATTCCGGGAGCCTCATCGCGAAGCGCAAAAAGCCCGAGTTCCTTGCCGAGTTTTCTGTGGTCGCGTTTTTTTGCCTCTTCGATTCTTTCGAGATATTCCGTAAGTTCGGACTGCTTTGTGAAAGATATGCCGTATATACGCTGGAGCATTTTATTTTTTTCGTCGCCGCGCCAATAAGCGCCTGCTATGGACGTGAGTTTAAATGCCTTTACTCTGCCCGTATCGGGGATATGCGGTCCTGCGCAAAGCTCAGTAAACTCAGCTTGCTTATAAAACGAAATTTTTTCGCCTTTGCCGGCGTGCTCTTTAATAAGCTCAACTTTATACGGCTCGTCCTTTTCCTCCATAAGCTTTACGGCTTCGTCTGCGGAGAGGTCGAACTGCTCAAGCGGAATATTTTCCTTTACGATTTTCTTCATCTCAGCCTCGATTTTTTCGAGGATTTCGGGAGTAAAAGGAAAATCCACATCGAAGTCATAGTAAAATCCGTTTGCTATTGACGGACCTATTGCGAGCTTAGCGTTCGGATAAAGGCGTTTTACAGCCTGCGCGAGTATATGCGAGGTGGTATGCCAAAAAGCTTTTTTACCGTCCTCATCGTCAAAAGTAAGTATTTCAACATGGCAATCCTTTGTCACGGGAGTGCGAAGGTCACATATCTCGCCGTCAATCTTTGCAAGGCAGGCGGCTTTATAAAGCCCCATACCGATAGACTTTGCTATATCCATTACGGTTGTGCCGCTTTGGAACTCCTTTACGACATCGTCTTTCAATGTAACTTTTACCATAAAAATTACCTCCAATATAAATTAAAAAGAGCACTTCATCTCAGAAAATCTGGGATGAAATGCTCAGCATTCCACGGTTCCACCCGAATTGACGATAAAAATCGCCCACTCAACCGCTTTTAACGCAAGCTTACGGCACGCCTTAACCAACAGCTTTCGGCGCGCGCTCGGGAGTGGTATCCGGCAACTCTGCACGCTCTTCTTTCAGCCAACGAAAGAGCTCTCTTATGTGCAAAAGCACTTGCCTTCATTCTCCGTCAACGGTTTAACTTTTTTACTTTGGGTCTATATTATACTCATTTTTCCGATATGTCAAGAGATAAATTTCATCAAAAGTTCTATAACGAACACAGCGGCACAGGAAGAGAGCGCAACCGTGAGCAAACCTTTCTCAAAAAATGCAAGCAACAACGCTACTATGAGCCCTGCCACAGCCGACCACCCGTTTCCCGTGGAAGATAATACCGCGGGAAATGTCATTGCCGCCAAAACCGCATACGGAATATAGTACAGAAAAGACCTGATAAATATGTTTTCTATTTTTTTGCGAAAAATTACAAGCGGCAACATCCTTATAAGATATGTGACAAGCGCCATAACCGCTATATATATAAACACGTTTTCAGCCGTTTTCATTTGCTTCGTCCTCCTTCACGGGTTTTAAGAGGGCGCCGACGGTCGCGGAAAGGACGGCGCAAATGATTATTACAAATCCCGAAGAGACTTTACAAAGTCCCGGAATATATTTAAAGCATATACTCAAAGCCGCCGACAATATTACCACGACAGCCACGGCCTTATTATGTTTTGCGGGCGGTATAAATATAGCTATGAACATACCGTAAATCGCAATTCCGAGAGCAGACCGCACGGACAGCGGAAGCACGGTACTCGCCGCGGCGCCTATAAGCGTGCCGAGAGTCCACCCGACTATGGGCAAAAGAGCAAGCCCGTACATATATTTTTTGCCGACCTCGCCTTTTTGACCGGAGGCTACGGCAAATATTTCATCGGTATTGCTGAACGCTATTAAAAATCGGTCAAGCAAATTTACGCTCTTGTGGAGCTTTTGCGACAGAGAGACCGACATCAGCGCATAGCGTATGTTTATAACAAACTGCGTAAGCGCCATTTCAAGATAAGCGCCGCCGGCGAGGATCAAATCAAGCCCTGCAAACTGCCCTGCCGAAGTTAGATTTGTCATAGAGATAAGCACCGCCGTAAAAACGGGCAGGCCGCCCTCGACAGCCATCATACCGAATGTAAACGAAACCGAAAGATAACCGAGCGCTATAGGCAGACCGTCTTTCAGTCCTTTTTTAAAACTGTTTTGAAATTCCGTCATTTTTTATTCCTGCGTTTTCTTCACTGCGATATAAAAAGCACACCGCTTGGGATTTCCCTGAGGTGTGCTTTTAACAGCATTGACTATTATAATTACAAAGTTGATTTATGTCAATATTATTCGGTTTTATTCTTTAATCGTAGCGCCCTTGTGGCGTTGATAACCGCTACAACCATAACTCCGACATCGGCGAATATGGCAACTCCCATATTTGCAATGCCTACTGCGCTGAGTATCAGACAAACGGCTTTTACAAAAAGGGCAAACGTGATGTTTTCTTTGACTATCTTCAAAGTGTGAACCGAGATTTTTTTTGCAAGCGATATTTTTGCCGGATCATCGTCCATAAGCACTATATCAGCCGCCTCTATTGCCGCGTCCGAGCCGAGCGCACCCATTGCTATGCCTATATCGGCTCTTGAAAGCACGGGAGCGTCATTTATTCCGTCGCCGACAAACGCCAATTTTTCTTTGGGTTCTTTTTTGTCAAGAAGCTTTTCGACCTCTGCCACCTTATCGGCAGGGAGAAGCTCCGAGTGAACCTCGTCTATGCCTATTTCCGCGGCTACCCTGTCGGCAGCGGCTTTGGAATCGCCCGTGAGCATTACAGTCTTTTTGACGCCGTGCTTTTTAAGCTCGCTGAGAGCGAGTTTTGTATTGGGCTTTACAACATCCGATATTACAATACAGCCGACATATTTTCCGTCCTCGGAAACATACACAACCGTACCCTCGTTATGCTCGTTTGCAACGGCGATATGCTCTTCTTTCATCAGCTTTAAATTGCCGGCGAAGACCTTTTTACCGTCCACAACAGCCGAAACTCCGCGACCTGCAATCTCTTTTATGTCTGTAACGTTGTTTCCGTCAATATCCTTGCCGTAATACTTTTTAAGGCTGAGGCTAATGGGGTGGCTTGAAGCGCTTTCCGCATACGCCGCCGGGCGTATCAAATCATCCTCCGTGTATCCGTTTTCCGGATATACTCCCGTTACCTCAAAGACTCCCTTTGTAAGAGTTCCGGTCTTATCGAATACAACATATTTCGTTTCCGAAAGTCCCTCAAGATAGTTGGAGCCTTTTACGAGTATACCGTTTGCCGAAGCACAGCCGATTCCCGCAAAGAACGAGAGCGGAACCGATATGACAAGCGCACACGGGCAACTGATAACAAGGAAAGTAAGCGCTCTGAATATCCAATTGCCCCACATGGGCGCGTAACCAGCAATTAGCCTTATAACGGGCGGCAGAATTGCGAGCGCAAGCGCCGAAAAGCAAACTGCCGGAGTATAATATTTAGCAAATTTTGTTATGAAATTCTCGGAGCGCGACTTTTTCATACTTGAATTTTCAACAAGGTCAAGTATTTTTGATACGGTTGAATCGCCGAACTCCTTAGTGGTTTTTACCTTGATAACGCCGGTCATATTGATGCAACCGCTTATGACCTCGTCGCCTGTTTTGACATTTCTCGGCAGGCTCTCACCTGTTAAAGCACTTGTGTTAAGCGACGTGTCGCCGCTTGTAACAATGCCGTCTATCGGGATTTTCTCGCCGGGATTTACGGTTATTTCGGTGCCGACCGATACTTCGTCGGGATCTACCTTTTCGAGTTTTCCGTCAACCTCGACATTTGCGTAGTCGGGTCTTATATCCATCAGCGCGGAAATGTTACGTCTGCTCTTGCCGACGGCTATACTCTGGAAAAGCTCACCTATCTGATAAAAGAGCATTACGGCAACGCCCTCTTTGTAATCGCCGAGCGCTATGGCGCCGACGGTTGCAACAGCCATAAGGAAATTCTCATCGAAGACCTGACCTTTAAAGATACCTTTTACCGCCTTTTTGAGAATATCGTAGCCGATTATAAAATACGGTATCAAATTTAAAACAAGCCAAATGTATTTATTGAGAGTTATAAATTTGCCGAGGACGGAAAGGTCTATTATCAGCACAGCCGAAACTATTATCCGCCACAGAACGTTTTTCTGCTTTTTACTCATAAATATCTCCCTCACTTATTTATTTGCCGAAAACGGCGTCTCGTAACATCAGATATATATTTCGCAGTCGTCCTCAATCTTTTTGCAATTTTTGAGGACTTTTTTCATAACGGCTGCCTCATCGGCACCGTCGTCAAATTCAACTTTCATTTTTTGGGTCATAAAAGATACTACGGCTTCACAAACGCCGTCGGTCTTTTGAGCAGCTTCCTCCATCTTTGAGGCACAGTTTGCACAATCGACTTCTATATTGTATGTTTTTTTCATAATAACAACCCTTTCTGCGGCTGCTCTCTTTCGGAACAGTTGAGCAACCGTTCATTTGTTGCCTATATTATAGTTGAGCATATGCTCAATTGTCAATATGTTTTTTAAAATTTTTCAAAAAAATTTTTATTTTGGCGAAATATCCTTTATAAAGCGAAAATTCCCGACGGGGAAAAACCTTTTTGTCTGTACGATTCATATAGGAAGAATAAAAAAGCCCCGAATAGTGTCTTTCGCATATTCGGGACCTCATAACATTATTATATTGTGACGAAATATTCGGCGACAATATATCGCCGATAATATATATTTAAAGCCTTAATCGCCCAAGTGTTGATGGCGAATATGCTCGTCCGCTATTTCTATAACGGTTGTAATGTGCTCGTCGTCAAAGCTGTAAAACACATGCTTGCCGTCACGGCGAGCCTTAACTATGTTATTCGCTTTTAAAAGGGCAAGCTGATGCGACACGGCGGACTTAGTCATACCGAGCGCCACGGCAAGGTCGCAAACGCACACCTCGCGTTTATCCAGCGCCATAACTATTTTGGCTCTTGTGGGATCGCCGAGGACTTTAAACAGGTTTGAAACTCCGTTTATTTCATCTTCCGAAAACATATTGTTTTTTATATCGTCAACAACTTCTTGCATAACGGCATTGCAGTCGCACTTATTATCAGCCATTATTTTTTCACCTCATAAACATACATCATTGTACTGTTAAAAATATTATATAACTTAAAAACAAATATTTCAAATAAAATGTGCAAACATAGGGGCAACCGAAAAGTACTGCAAAAAAGGACTCAGCATACGCTAAGTCCTTTTTGGTGACCCGGACGAGATTTGAACTCGTGTTACCGCCGTGAAAGGGCGGTGTCTTGACCGCTTGACCACCGGGCCGTTATGGTAGCGGCAGTGGGACTTGAACCTACGACCTTCCGGGTATGAACCGGACGCTCTAGCCAACTAAGCTATGCCGCCATATGTGCCGCTTTTTCAGCGGCTTTGATATTATAATATAAAGTGTGCTGCTTGTCAATAGTTTATTTATGATTAAAACGAAATTTACATTTGCGGCAAAAAAGTCAAACCATCACTTCTCCATGAGCGTTACCATTACCGCTTTTTGAGCGTGAAGACGGTTTTCGGCTTCATCAAATATTTCATCTGCGTGAGACTCAAACACATCTGCGGTTATTTCTTCTCCGCGGTGAGCAGGCAGGCAATGCTGAACCATACAGCCGCTGTTGGCAGCCGCAAGCAGTTCCTTATTGACCTGATATTTGCCGCCGAATACTTTTTTGCGCTCTTCGGCTTCGCCCTCCTGCCCCATTGACGCCCAAACGTCGGTAAAGATGACGTCGGCGCCGCTTGCAGCATCCATCGGCTCGGTAAACATCGAAAATCCAGCATAATTATTGGCAAAGTCAAGCACGCGGCTGTCGGGTCTGTACCCCTCGGGGCAAGCCACCGATACCTGCATACCTGTTTTAAGTCCGCCGACTATAAGGGAATTTGCCATATTGTTGCCGTCGCCTATGTAGCACATTTTAAGTCCGTCAAGATGGCCCTTGTGCTCACGTACCGTCATAAGGTCGGCAAGCACCTGGCACGGATGGCAAAAATCGGTAAGACCGTTTATTATCGGAATAGAGCCGTACTTTGCGAGCGCCTCAACCTCGGACTGCTCAAAAGTTCTTATCATAATGCCGTCGATATAGCGTGAGAGGACTCTTGCGGTATCCTGTATAGGCTCACCGCGTCCTATCTGAAGATCGCGGTTGGAAAGAAAGAGCGCCTGACCGCCGAGCTGATACATACCGGTCTCGAAAGAAACTCTTGTTCTTGTAGAGGATTTTTGGAAAATCATACCGAGGGTCTGACCTTTGAGTCTTTGGTGCGCTATGCCGTGCTTGTTTTCATATTTAAGCTGATCGGCAAGATTTAAAAGGTCCGATATTTCGCCCGGAGTAGTCGATAAAAGACTTAATAAATGTTTCATTTTAATTCACATAGCCTTTCCGGCTACAAATATAATCACGTTTGCCCCTGCTGTAGCCGTGCAAGGCGTGAAAGGTTTTATACAGAAAGGGTTTTTTCGAGAATCTCAAGTCCCCTGTCTATTTCGTCATATGTTATGGTGAGCGGAGGAAGCATACGAAGCGACTGCTTCGCGGTTAAAATAAGAAGCCCGTTTTCAACACAGCGCGCCGCCACATCCGCCGCCTTTTGATTTTTAAGGTCTATACCTATCATAAGACCCATACCGCGCACTTCGGAAACATCCTTAAACGAAGAAACCTTGTTCCTTATGTATTCGCCCTTTTCGCGGACGTCCTTTAAAAATTCTTCGTCAAGTCGGCTTAATATCTCGACCGCGCCCGATAAAACCACGGGATTTCCGCCGAAAGTCGTACCGTGAGTACCCGGAGTCAAAACGCTGCCGAACTGCTCTTTTGCAAGGCACGCTCCTATCGGCAGTCCGCCGCCGAGTCCCTTTGCGGATGTCAAAACGTCCGGCTTTACGCCGATATTTTCCCAAGCATAGAGTTTGCCGGTTCTGCCGACGCCTGTCTGCACCTCGTCGAATATGAGAACAATGTCGTTTTCATCGCACAACTCTCTTATATATTCTATATAATCGCGGGGAGTTATTATAACTCCGCCCTCGCCCTGAATAACCTCGAGTATTACCGCGCAAACCGTTCCGTCGAGAAGCTCGGAAAACGCTTTTTTGTCGCCTGCCTCGGCATATTTAAAGCCGCCCATAAAAGGCATAAAATACTTGTGGTAGTGTTCCTGCCCAGTTGCGGTTATTGTAGCCATGGTTCTGCCGTGGAAAGAATTCACAAGCGATATTATCGTATTTCGGTTTTCACCGTAGCGGTCAAAGCTGTATTTCCTCGCAAGCTTTATGGCGCACTCATTTGCCTCCGCTCCGGAATTGCAAAAAAGCACCTTATCAAACCCGCTTTTTTCGCACAGAAGCTTTGCCGCCTCGGCAACAGGCTCGTTGTAATAGAGATTTGATGTATGCTGAATTTTATCTATCTGCCCGATAACGGCTTTTTTCCAGCCCTCATCGTTTACGCCGAAAATATTAACGCCTATACCCGAAGTAAAATCAATAACCACTCTGCCGTCGGAGGACGTCAGAGAAGCATTCTTGCCGCCCGTCAAGGCTATCGGGAAATGACCGTATGTCGGCATTAAATATTTGTCGGCAGTATTTTTAATTTCGTTAAAGTCCATTTTATCAATCCTTAATAAACTAATCTTATTATATATACAAAGTCCGAAAAATGCAATTGCCGTTTAACGCAAGCTGTTGTCGGCAATGCTGTATGTATTTACCTCAAGCTACTTAAAACACAGTATAACAGAAAAAAGGCAAAAATCTTGATTTCGTGAAATTCTTTTCGTCAGACAAGGCGTGTGCGGCGAAGCTGTATGTATATACCGCAAACCGCACAGAACAACAAAGTATGGCGGAACAAGGCGCGAAATCTTGATTTCGTGAAATTTTTTTCGTTAGACAAGGCGTGTGCGGCGAAGCTGTATGTATATACTGCGAGCTGCACAGAACGCAGTATAACGGAAAAAAGACACGAAATCACCCGTGGAACATTGTACCGAAACCCTCATCCGTGAATAATTCCATAAGAATAGAATGCGGTATACGTCCGTCGATTATGTTGGTCTGAAGAACTCCGCGACGGACTGCCTCTACGCAGCAGTCGATTTTCGGTATCATACCGCCGGATATAATTCCCTGAGACTTGAGCGACGGTATTTCGGAAACCTGAACGTCGTGAATTAAGGTCGAGTCATCGTCTTTATCCATTAGAAGTCCGCTGATGTCGGTCATAAGCAAAAGCTTTTCCGCATGGAGACTTGCGGCTATTGCCGCCGCGGCGGTATCGGCATTTATGTTAAACACTTCGCCTTTTTCGCCCGTTGCGACGGATGAAATAACGGGGATATATTTATTTTCGAGAGTGTAATCTATAACGTCGGTATCGATTTCGGTTATCTCGCCTACAAAACCGACGTCCGATTTTGTGTATTTTACGGCTTTCATCATTTCGCCGTCGATGCCGCAAAGACCTATTGCCTTGCCGCCGTGCTTTGAAATGAGCTGAACCAAATGCTTATTCACTTTGCCTGCCAAAACCATTTGGACAATATCTATTGTCTCTTCGTCGGTATAGCGCAGTCCGTCTACAAAGCGGCTCTGCTTGCCGACACGTTTGAGCATATCCGATATTTCCGGTCCGCCGCCGTGAACGAGCACTATATTTACTCCTACGGAACGAAGAAGAACTATATCGGTCATTACGGCATCCTGAAGCTCTTCGTTTACCATGGCGTTGCCGCCGTATTTTATGACAACCGTTTTATTTTGATATTTTTGAATATACGGTAAAGCCTGAACAAGAACTTCGGAACGGTCCGAATTTGTTATATTTGATATTTCCATAATCTCCTCCGATAAATGTCTGTAAATACTGAGTTTGCCGAATTTACACATCAGGTACGGTAATCGCCGTTTATTCTGACATAATCATATGTAAGATCACAGCCGTAAGCCGCAGCAGAGAAGTTGCCGGATTTTAAATCGACAAGGATATAAACTTCGTCGGAAACCAAAACTTTTTTGGCTGTCTCTTCCGAAAACGGGATTCCCGAGCCGTCTTTGCACACTTCTATTTCGCCGCCTGCCGAGCTGAATTTCACATCGACCTTATGGACGTCAATATCGGCTCCGCTGTAACCGAGAGCGCAGAGAATTCTGCCCCAGTTTGCATCCGCTCCGAACATCGCCGCCTTAACGAGCGACGAACATATAACCGACTTTGCGCATATTTTTGCCGTCTTTTGGTCTGCGGCACCCGAAACTATACATTCGACAAGCTTTGTTGCGCCCTCGCCGTCTTTTGCCATAAGCTTTACAAGCTTTTCGCAAATTGCCGCAAGCGCACAAGTAAAGGCTTTATAATCTTCGTTTTCAGAGGTTATTCTCTCGTTGCCGCAAAGTCCCGACGCCAAAACAGCCACGGTATCGTTGGTTGATGTGTCGCCGTCTACGGAGAGCATATTAAAACTGTCTTTTACGACTTCGAGAAGTGATTTTTTAAGCATTTCCGCCGAAATGTCGGCATCCGTTGTGATAAATGCGAGCATTGTTGCCATATTCGGGTGAATCATACCGCTGCCCTTGGAAACGGCGCCTATACGGCATTTTTTGCCGCCGAGAGAAAACTCACAGGCAAATTCTTTTTTTACGGTGTCCGTGGTCATTATCGCATTTGCCGCAGAATCCGAGCCGTCCTTATTAAGACCCGAAACAAGCTTCGGCATACCGTTTTTGATGGGCTCAAGGTCTATCGGCTGACCTATAACTCCGGTGGAGGCTACCACAATGTCGCTTTTTGAAATGCCGAGTGCGTCCGCGGTTATTTTACACATTTCCTCCGCTTTTTCAACTCCGTCGGCATTGCAGGTATTGGCTATACCGCTGTTGCAGACAATTACGCGCGCTTTACCGTCGCTTATATTTTCGCGTGTGACCGTTATGGGCGCTCCGCATACAAGATTCTGTGTATAAACAGCCGCCGCGTCACATTCCTTTTCGCAGAAAATAAGCGCGAGATCCTTTTTCTCCTTATTTTTACGGATTCCGCAATGAATTCCGTTTGCGGTAAATCCTTTCGGTGCGGCAACACCGCCGCCGATAAAACTTAATTCCATTATAATTTACCTTTCGTTTATATGATAATTACAGTTCGAGGCCGTATTCCGGCGGCAAACCCATAACAAGATTCATACATTCAAGAGCCGCTCCGGAAGCGCCCTTTCCGAGATTGTCATAAAGAGCCATAAGAAGAATTCTGTCGTCGTTTCCGGCTACTGTGATATCCATACTGTCAAGCTCCGCCTTTGAATTTGACGCGACAAAGCCGCCGTTATCAAAAGACTCTTTATATTTAACTATGTCCGAATTATATTTTGAGCGGTAAATAGATTTAATATCATCTGCGGTCTTTCCGTCTTTAAGGTCTGTTTTAAACACGGGAACCGTAACGAGCATACCGCTGAAGTAATCGCAGACATACGGGCAAAAGATCGGCGTAACGGACAGACCCGAGATTTTACGCATTTCTTTGAGGTGCTTATGCTCCTGATTTAAAGCGTATTCACGGGGAGCAAAAAGCTCCGGTGCTTTCTCGTCGCTTTCATACATAGCGATACCTTTTTTGCCGGCTCCGCTGTAGCCCGAAACGGCGTGACAGATAAATCCGTGGTCGGGTGATACAATACCCTCGTCCAAAAGAGGCTTTACAAGCGCTGTAAATCCGCTTGCATAACAGCCCGGCGACGCTATACGCTTTGAAGAAGCCACGGTTTCAAATCCGTCTTTGAAAATTTCGGGGAAGCCGTAAGCCCAACCCTCGCTTGTACGGTGAGCGGTTGATGTATCTATAATAACCGTGTCGTCATTTGTAACAAGCTCTGCCGCCTCAATTGCCGCGGCGTCCGGAAGGCAGAGAAAAGCTATATCGGCGCTGTTGAGAGCTTCCTTTCGCGAATCCACGTCCTTGCGAAGTTCATCGGGAAGAGTTAAAAGCTCAATATCGTCTCTTTTTTTCAGGCGGTCGAATATTTTAAGGCCCGTAGTGCCCTGACTGCCGTCTATAAATACTTTTTTCATAATCACCATAGCCTTTCAAGCAACAAACAGCTTATTAAAAATCACCATACATCCTGTGAATACCTAACAGACACAATCGGTGACTTCTGCCGTCTCAAAATTATGCCTCAGGCAAATTTTGATGGCAATATAAATTTAAGCTTGTGATTTTTCACACTGTTTGCCTTGTTCTTTCAATATTGTTTCTATTCTCTTTGCCTCTTTCAGCACGTTCTGCGGTGCGGGTCCGCCGAGTGAAGTCCTGCCGTTTACGCACTTGTCGAGATTTATGGCGTCATAAACGCCGTCGTCAAACAAATCGCATATCTTTTTGTACTCTTCAAGAGGCAATGTCTCAAGCGTAAGACCCTTTTTAATGCAGAGAGCCACTATTTCGCCCGTGGCCTTATACGCGTCACGGAACGGCAAGCCCTTGCCGACGAGATAATCGGCACAATCGGTAGCGTTTATAAATCCGCCTGCCGCGGCTTTACGCATATTTTCGGGAAGAGCCGTCATTGTATCAAGCATCGGGATAAATGTGGTAAGGCAGATTTTAACGGTGTCAAAGGCGTCAAATATGGCTTCCTTATCCTCCTGCATATCCTTATTATAAGCGAGCGGCAAGCCTTTCATCATTGTCAGAAGCGTCATAAGATCGCCGAAAACACGACCTGTTTTGCCGCGGATAAGCTCGGTTATGTCGGGATTTTTCTTTTGCGGCATTATTGACGAGCCCGTTGAAAAAGCGTCGTCAAGCTCAACAAATTTGAACTCCCACGAGCACCAGAGGATTATCTCCTCGGAGAAACGCGAAAGATGAACCATAAGTATTGACAAAGCGGAGGCAAGCTCCATACAAAAGTCCCTGTCAGATACGCCGTCAAGCGAATTGAGCATAGGGCCCGTAAAGCCGAGCGCCTCGGCTGTCATTTCACGGTCGGTATTATATGTTGTTCCTGCAAGCGCACATGAGCCGAGCGGACAGTAATTCATTCTTCTCTGCGCGTCGGCAATACGTTCGCGGTCACGCAGAAGCATTTCGGCATACGCCAAAAGATGATGACCGAATGTTATAGGCTGAGCGCGCTGCATATGAGTGTAACCCGGCATAACGGCGTCTGCATACTTTTCAGCCTTTTCGCAGAGTACTCCTATAAGATCGGTGACAAGCGAATAAACGCTGTCGCACTCGCGGCGTAAATACAGCCTTACGTCAAGAGCTACCTGGTCATTTCTGCTGCGCGCGGTATGAAGCCTTTTGCCTGCCGAGCCCACGCGCTTTGTGAGCTCGCCCTCAACGAAGGTATGTATATCCTCTGCATTCGGGTCTATTTCCAACGTGCCGTTTTCGATTTCCGCCTTAATGGCTTTTAATCCGTCAACAATTTTCGAAAGGTCGTCCGCCGATATGATATTTTGCGCGCAAAGCATGGTGGCGTGTGCAATACTGCCGTCTATATCATCCTTGTACATTCTGCTGTCAAACGCTATTGACGAATTAAAATCGTTGGTTTTGGGGTCTAAAGCCTTTTGAAATCTACCCTGCCAAAGCTGCATTTTTCTACTCCTATCAAATACCACACAGCGACAAGAGACAGAAATATCTCTTGTCGCACGGGGTAGTGCTAAGCACTGTTGTTTATTTTTTCAAGCGGTTTACAATAATTATTTGTTATCTCTCTTTGCGTCAAGTAACGCTTTTACCTTTGTGGGAAGACCGAAGAGGTTGATAAATCCGGTAGCGTCGGTCTGATCGTATGCGCCGCCGTCGTCGCCGAACGAAGCAACATTTTCATCATAGAGAGTGTACGGTGAGGTTACGCCCGCGTTTATAACATTGCCCTTATAGAGCTTAAGCTTAACGTCGCCGGTTACGGTCTGCTGAGTGTTGTCAACAAAAGCCGCAAGAGCTTCGCGAAGAGGTGAGAACCATTTGCCGTTGTATACGAGCTCGCCGTACTTCTGGGCAACAAGCTTTTTATAGTGAGCTGTGTCGCGGTCAAGGGTTATCATCTCAAGAAGTTCATGAGCCTTATAGAGGATTGTTCCGCCGGGAGTCTCATAAACGCCGCGTGATTTCATACCGACAAGACGGTTCTCGACTATGTCAAGAAGACCTATACCGTTTGCACCGCCGAGAGCATTGAGCTTTTCGACAAGGGAAACGGCGTCAAGCTCTTCACCGTCAACAGCTGTGGGAACGCCCTTTTCAAAATGTATTGTAACATATGTAGGCTCATCGGGCGCTTTTTCGGGAGAAACTCCGAGCTCAAGGAATCCGTCTTTATTGTACTGCGGTTCGTTTGCCGGATTTTCAAGGTCAAGTCCCTCATGAGAGAGATGCCATACATTTTTATCTTTTGAGTAATTGGTCTCACGGTTGATTTTAAGCGGAATCTGATGAGCCTCGGCGTAGTCTATTTCTTCATCACGCGATTTGATGTTCCATTCACGCCAGGGAGCTATAATCTCCATCTCGGGAGCGAGCGCTTTAAGAGCGAGCTCAAAACGAACCTGATCATTGCCCTTACCCGTGCAGCCGTGGCAAATAGCGTCTGCGCCCTCTTTTTTTGCTATGTCGGCAAGCCCCTTTGCGATGCAGGGACGAGCGTGCGATGTGCCGAGAAGATACTCTTCATACTCGGCGCCTGCTTTAAGGCAAGGCCAGATATAGTTTTCGATATAATCCTTTTTAAGGTCGAGAACATAGAGCTTTGAAGCGCCGGTCTTGAGAGCCTTTTCTTCGAGCCCGTCAAGCTCGGTGCCCTGACCTACGTCGCCGGAAACGGCTATGACTTCGCAGTTATTGTAATTTTCTTTAAGCCACGGAATGATAATTGAAGTATCAAGTCCGCCTGAATAAGCGAGTACGACTTTTTTGATGTCTTTTTTATCCTTTTTCATAAATGTTACCTCCGAACATCGGCAAAAGCCTTTGATTTTTTATTACGAAGAGATTATACACCAATCACATATAAAATCAAGTGTTTTTTGCATAAATATTCAAGTTTTGTGTATATTTGTGTGATATAACGACATAAATATACATTATAAACCCTGTTTTATGCAATATTTTACCCAATTTATGAATTTTTATGCAAAAACTAAAGCCGAGCGAGAAATTTCGCCCGGCTCAGCCGTTATTTTTGGTTATTTTTAAGTGCCTTTTTCTTCTTGGACTTTTTAACTCCGAGCGTTATAAGCGCGGCTGCCAAAACAATTACCGCCGCACCGGCAGTAAAAGCCGCAACCTTGATATTATGTGTATACTGACCCTCGTAATATCTCGCCTTGTTTGAGCTTTTATCGCCGACAAGGTCTTTATAATACATCATATAAGTGCTGTAGTCGAGAGTGTTTTCGTCAATATCTATAACGCGTGTACCGTGGAGCGGTCCGTCGCCGTAAATATAAAATCCGACGCCGCTCGTATGCACCATATCGATGCCCTCATATGTACCCGAAAAGTCATTGTTATGGTCATGACCGAAAAATGCCGCTTTAATATCGCCCTGCTGTTTCCAAGCGTCAAATTCGCCGCCGTTTACCTTTGCGGGGCACGGTCCCTCGTCAAGGTGACCGCTTGCAATATCCGTGTTAAGTACATAATATTTGCCGTCCTTTTGCACGGCGCCGTCGGTACCCTCGGGAACTTCCTTTAAAAGCTCATATATTTCGGGAACGGGTATATGCTGGAAGAGAAGCGACGGCATGGGTAATCCGCCGTTTTCCGCCTTTAAGGCGTCACTCGTTTTTTTGTACCAATCAAGCTGATCCTGTTCGACGTGAGCATATCCGCCGTTTTCTTTATCATATGTACCGGAATCTATAAACCAAAGATTAAAAACGTTCTTTGTACCGTCAGAGCTCTTTAACGTAAGATTGTAGTTGCCGCAGCCGGTCATATCTTCACCTGCCGAAGCGAGACAGCCGGGCAAAGACTTATAGACATCCATTTGAAATTCTTTAGAAACCTTACCCTCATCATCGTGATTTCCGTATACTATGGCAAAAGGTATATTTCGCGATGTAACAGGCTCCATAATCTGCCTGATTGCCTTTTCGACGCGCTTTTTGCTCTTATATAGCACGGGCGACGGCCCGTGGATATTATCGCCGGTGAACACAATAAGGTCGGGATTTGCTTCTTCAATAGAAGCGTTCATAAGTTCAATTGTCTCTTCACACGGATTTACAACGTCCTGCGGATCGGCAATTATAAGTATACGAAATTTTCCGTCTTTGAATTTAAGCGTAGTGTCATCCCCCGTTGCGGCAAAACTCCGAATTGCAAAGCGCGGTGAAATCACCGAGAAACAAAGAATTACCGATAAAATAATGTTTAATACCTTTTTCATATTTTTCTCCCAATACCTGTATCATCTTTGATACATTGCTCCTGCAAAAACAAATAATGCCGCCGCAGAAATTATTACGGCAAAACAGCATATAAGACAATAGCTGTTTTAAACAATAAAAACAGCGAAGGCTTTTAATTTTTGTCCAAATATTCTAACATTGGGAAAATTTTAATTCAACAGAAAAAGTTCACAATAAAGCGGTACTTTTTTCGACAGATTGAGCACAGGAAGGCGCGCCCCGTCTCAATACCGTTATTGCACACTTAAGCGTCATTCTTCTTCAGAGATTTGATATACTCTATATCCTTTTTTGAAAGTTCCGCCGACGATAGAAGCTCGGGGCGTTTCAAAAGCGTTGTTTCAAGAGCCTTTTCGTGACGCCACTTATCAATATTTGCATGGTGCCCCGACAAAAGTATATCCGGAACCTTCACCCCGTGCCACTCATACGGTCTTGTATACTGCGGATATTCCAAAAGTCCGTTGTAATGACTTTCGAGCTCCTTTGCCTCGTCATTCGGCAGAACATTATCAATCATACGCGAGATGCTGTCGGCAAGTACAAGTGCAGGCAGTTCGCCGCCCGTCAGGACATAATCGCCTATTGAAATCTCTTCATCGACTATCTCGTCGAGGATTCTCTGATCCACACCCTCATAATGACCGCAAAGCAACACAATATGGTCTGTAAGGGCAAGTTCCTTTACTCTCTGCTGCGTCAAAGTTTTGCCCTGCGGCGACATATATATAAGATGCGGCTTTTTTTCTCCGTCGCCGTAGAGGCTCTTATAACAGTCATATATGGGCTGTGGGCCCATCAGCATACCCATTCCGCCGCCGTACGGCGCGTCATCGACGCGGTTGTGTTTATCAAGTGTAAAGTTCCTTATATTTACACAGTTTATCTCCACATATCCGTTTTTTCGTGCTCTGCCTATAATACTTTCGGACAGCACCGACTCGCACATTTCGGGGAAAAGCGTCATTATGTCTATTTTCATTCTCCGTCCTCCCTTATAACGCACTCGTCCGAGAAAAGTCCCTTGAGCGGACGGAGATAAACTTTTTCGTTTTCGGCATCAAGCTCAACTACCACCGAGGGAATTACGGGAACCAACGTCTCTTTTCCGTTTTTATCTTTTACCGCCCAAACGTCGTTTGCAACGCCCTTAATAACATCGGTAACGGTTCCGTACAGGATATCGGTATTATCCTCGTCACACACGGAGCAACCGATTACGTCCTCAACGAACGCTTTACCACTGTCAAGTGAAACATCTTTACGGCTAAAATACAATATTTTGCCGCGATACCGCTCGGCGTCTTCAATACTGAGTACATCCTGCAGCTTTAAAAGCGCTATATTTTTATGAGGGCGCACGGAAACAACGCCGACCGCCTGACTGCCGTCGGCATCAAGATATAATGTTTTGATTTTTTTCAGAAAGTCTGTGCCGTCGCACCAAACGTCAAAACGCATTTCGCCCCTGACGCCGTGCATACCTACAACTTTGCCTGCCTCAAGAAATTGTTTTAACATAAATTCACCGATTGCCGTTTAAAACGGCGCTTAATAAAATGAGTACAAGAGGAAGCTCCCCTTGTACTCGTTTACTGTCAGTCGATCTCAACCTGAACTCTTGTGCCGTCTTTTGTGGCGCGAGCCTTAACAACGGTTCTGATAGCCTTGGCTATTCTGCCCTGCTTGCCTATAACTCTGCCCATATCATTTTCGGCAACGTGAAGGTGATATACCGTAATTCCTCTGTCATCAGGCTCATCTGCCGTAACGGAAACCGAAGCCGGATCATCAACGAGTCCCTTAGCGATCTGTTCGAGAAGTTCTTTCAACTAAAAGACCTCCTATTATTTAATGATTCCGCTCTGCTTTAATACAGATTTAGCGGTCTCTGTGGGCTGAGCGCCGTTTTTGAGCCACTGCTCTGCCTTTTCAGCGTCAATCTTTATCTCTGCCGGAGACTTCATAGGATCAAAAGTACCTATTTCTTCGATAAATCTGCCGTCACGCGGAGCTCTTGAATCTGCAACAACTACACGATAGAAAGGAGCTTTTTTAGCGCCTACACGACGAAGTCTGATTTTTACTGCCATTGTTTTTTCCTCCAAGTATATAATAATTAAATTTATAAACTACACTTATAAAGTGCGATTAACAAAAATTACATTCCGTACTTGCCGAAGTTGCCCATCTTGCTGAAGCGACGGCGTGCGGATTTTGAGTTGAACTGCTTAAACAGTTTTTGCATATCGCGGTACTGCTTTAAAAGCTTATTGACATCCTCGACCTGCATACCGCATCCGGCGGCAATTCTGCGCTTACGCGACGGATTTATTATGTCGGGGTTGGCGCGCTCTTTATATGTCATTGAATAGATAATTGCCTGAACGCGGTCAAACTGACTTTCATCTACGTCCATATCTTTTATCTTACTGCCGACACCGGGGAGCATACCGAGCAAATCCTTCATAGAGCCCATTTTGCGCACCTGCTGGAGCTGTGACAGAAGATCGTTTAAATCGAACTTGTTTTTTCTGAGCTTTTTTTCGAGTTCGGCGGCTTTCTTTTCGTCAAGAGCCATTTCGGCTTTTTCGATAAGCGAAAGCATATCGCCCATTCCGAGAATTCGAGAAGCCATACGGTCGGGGTGGAAATAGTCAAGCTCCGTGAGCTTTTCGCCCATACCGACAAACTTTATGGGTTTGCCCGTAACCGCTCTCGCAGAGAGCGCCGCGCCGCCTCTTGTATCACCGTCGAGCTTTGTAAGCACCATACCGTCGATACCGAGCGCATCGTCAAACGCGCTTGCCACCGTAACGGCGTCCTGACCGGTCATAGCGTCCACAACGAGAAGAATCTCGTGAGGGTGAACCTCGGCTTTTATGTTTTTAAGCTCGTTCATCAGCGTTTCGTCTATATGCAGACGACCTGCCGTATCTATAAAAACGTAGTCATAGCCCTTATCTTTGGCAAGAGAAACTGCGTCCTTTGCAATTTTAACCGGGTCGCCCTGACCCTCTTCAAACACGGGTACTCCGGCCTGCTCGCCGACTACCTGCAACTGCTTTATAGCTGCGGGACGGTACACGTCGCACGCTACAAGCAGCGGTCTGTGCCCTTCGTTTTTGAGTTTTAATGCGATTTTTGCGCAATGGGTCGTTTTACCGGAGCCCTGCAAACCGCACATCATAATTATCGTCGGTCCGTGTGAAGCGTATGCGAGCTTTGAGCCTGTTCCGCCCATGAGCTCGGTCAACTCCTCGTTGACTATTTTTATAACCATCTGAGCCGGTGTAAGGCTCTCTAAAACGTGCGAACCTATTGCGCGCTCGGTAACTTTATTTGTAAAGTCCTTTGCGACCTTATAGTTAACGTCCGCTTCAAGAAGGGCGAGACGAACTTCGCGCATAGCCTCTTTAACGTCGCTCTCGGTAAGGTTGCCTTTGCTGCGAAGCCTTTTAAAAGCGGCTTCAAGTCTGTCTGATAATCCTTCAAATGCCATAAACTTACCTCTGTAATTACTCTATGATAGACAAAGCAAGAGATTTTATCTTTACCGTAGTGTCGTTTATCTCACGGGAAAGCCCGTGATTTAAGTTATAATCGCTGATTTCCTCGGCACAGCCTATAATATCGTCAAGAGTTGACTTAATGCCGTTCCATTTTTTAACAAATCCGAGTCTTGACTCCATCTCGTAGAGCTGACTTTCGGCACGTTTTATCGCATCGCGCACACCCTGACGGGTTATGCCCTCATTCTCGGCAATTTCGGCAAGAGAAAGATCGTCGTTATAATAAAGATTGATAAAATCACGCTGTTTCGCAGTAAGCATATCGCCGTAGAAATCAAGCAGAATCGTTATTTCAACATTGTTTGCCAAAACTACCTCTCCTTTAAAGCAAAAGTCCCTGTAAAGTCGGTAACTTTACAAGGACATATTATACTAAATAAATCTGTGATTGTCAAGAAAAAGTTTAGTTCTTCTTGGTTGTTCCGCCGCCCCAGTCAATGACGGCGTTCTTTGAAGGGTCCCAGTTGGGATCGGTGGTTGTGGGCGCCGTTGTAGGCTTTGTGGCAGGCTCGGCATCGGGAACCTTGAGCCCTGCCGCTATACGCAAAATGCAGACAGCGTCGCACGAATCGACATTGCCGTCGCCGTTTAAGTCGGCTCTTTTGATTTCGTTTTCCGAAAGTTTTGTAAGGCCTGCATCATATTTCATAACAAGCAGAGCGTCTGCCGAATCGACCTTACCGTCGCCGTTCACATCTCCGCGGTTTTTGCCGTCACCTGCAGCATAAACTATTACCGCCGCGATTGACAGAAGCATTACCGCCGCAGATAAAATGCTGAATAACCTTTTCATTTCAGCTCCTTTGCCGATTATCGGGCGCTCCAATCAATAACTGCGGCATTGCTTTCGTCCGCCGGATCACCGGTTCCTATTTTTACGGTGCTGCCCGCCTTTTTTGTAGTAGAATCGTTCTTCTTTGTGGGCTTATCTTCTCCGTTCGGCTCGGTCTCGGCAGCCTGCTCGGAGGTTTTGGTTATAAGGTCTTCATAGAACTCAACCGAACCGTCCTTACCGGTGGTTACGGGAATAAGCTCTCCGTTTATGTTTGTTACGAATTTCTCGCCGAATTCATCGGTTGTGTATTCAATAGATGTTGTTTCTGACTGTGCGGCGGCAGTACCGTCTTTTTCCCAATTTCTCTTTTTTCCGCAGGAAATAAACACTACCGCAATCATAAGTATTAAAAGTGAAGCGGCGATAATTTTCTTGTTCATATTTTTTCTCCTTTGCCGTTTGCTGACAATAATTTTATCACAAACAGATTGTCATTGCAACACAGTCGGCAATAAACATACAGCGCGTTAGTTATTTTAATTCGGCTATGGTGACGCCCTCTTCACCCTCGCCGTATACGCCGGTTCTGTACGATTTTATGTTCGGATGGTCTTTCAGGTGCTGCTGTATGGCTCTTCTGAGCGTACCCGTTCCCTTGCCGTGAATTATGGTAAGCTCATTAAGACCGGAGCGAAGCACTCCGTCAATAAACATATCAAGGTCGGCTATGGCTTCTTCAACCGATTCGCCGCGCAAATCCACGCTTGATTTTCCGCTTGGCAAGGATTTCTCCTTTACAGAGCGGTAAAGGCTTTGCTGTTTCGGCTTTTTCTTGGCGGATAAGAGACGAAGGTCGGCAATTTTGACTTTCATCTTCATAATCCCGACTTTAACTTCGGCGTTCCCGCTTTTGTCAAGTGATATAACTTCACCCTCGGTGCCGAGCGTTTTAACAAACACATTGTCGCCCTGCTTTAAAGGTCTCGGCAAAACATAATCGCCGTCATCGCCGTCGAAGTCGTTTTTCTCGTAAGTCATATCGTCTATTGTATTGAGATGCTGCTTTAAAGCCGCTTTTGCCTTACGCGCCATTTCGGAGGCGTTTTTCTCTTTTGACTGCTCGCGTTTCAGGCGGTCAATTTCCATCATAAGCGACGCCGCGGCACGTTTTGCATTTTCGAGTATACGTTTTGCCTCGTTCTGCGCCATAAGGACTTCTTTTTCGCCCTTTTGCTTTGCCAAAGACAGCTCGCTCTCGGCTTTTCGTTTTATCTCGTCTATCTCGTCCTGCATCTCGGCGGTTTTTTCTTTTTCTTTTTCCATTTCGAGACGCGTTTTCTGAAGCGTGTCAACGACATCTTCAAATCGGGTATTTTCCTCCGATATCAGCTTAGTCGCCTCGTCTATCACTTCATCCGACAAGCCGAGCTTTTTGGATATTGCAAACGCATTTGAGCGCCCGGGTATACCGGTTATCAGTTTATAGGTAGGCTTCAAGGTATCTACCGAAAACTCGCAGGACGCATTTTCGACTCTGTTCGTGCGAAGCGCATACTCTTTCAGCTCGGAATAATGGGTTGTCGCCGCTATTTTGGCACCCTTTCGGCGGAGATCCTCAAGCACCGCAACAGCCAGAGCTGCGCCCTCTACGGGGTCGGTGCCTGCGCCCAGCTCATCAATCAAGACAAGTGAATTTTCGTCGGTATGATTGCTGATATATACAATTGCGGTCATATGTGCCGAAAAAGTGGAAAGCGACTGCTCAATGCTCTGCTCTTCGCCTATGTCGGCAAATACGTTTTTAAACACGGCTATGCTGCTGTTGTCGTTTGCCGGTATAAAAAGTCCGCACTCCGCCATCAGAGTTAACAGACCTATGGTCTTTATCGACACGGTTTTGCCGCCCGTATTGGGACCCGTTATGACAAGCGAATCATATTTATCGCCGAGCGACACGTCAATGGGCACGGCTTTTTTGGGGTCAAGCAACGGATGACGCGCTTTTTTCAGCTCAATAACGCCGCGCGAATTTATTATCGGCATTGTGGCTTTCATCTTATATGCAAGTTGAGCCTTTGAGAAAATCAGGTTCAGCTCCGCCGCGGCTTCGCAGCTCATTTTTATTGTATCCGCAAAGCTTCCTGCCTCCTCAGACAGCTCGGCAAGTATTTTTTCTATCTCATCACGCTCGCGGCTTTCAAGCACCTTTATCTGATTGTTCGCCTCGATTACAGCCGCCGGCTCTATAAAGACCGTAGCTCCGCTGCCCGATGTATCGTGAACCATACCGGAAACCTCGCTTCGGTGCTCGGCTTTTACGGGAACTACAAATCTGCCGTTTCGCTGTGTGACTATGGCGTCCTGCAAGCTTGATTTGTATCTCGGGGAATGTATCATACTGTCAAGCTTGTCGCGTATTTTTGACTCTTCAAGCCTTTTGTGCCTGCGTATATCCTTGAGCGTGGGCGAAGCATTGTCCGACATCTCGGTATCGGACAAAACAGCATTGTTTATTTTATCCTCAAGATATTTGTTTGTATAAAGCGAATTAAAAAGGTCGTCAATTGCGGTATCCATACCGGCACTTTTTGAACGCCATTCGGTTATGCCGCGTATTACGCGCAAATCACATGAAATATCCAAAAGCTCGCGCATAGACAGCGTACCGCCCGACGACGCACGGCTCAACTGATTATTGACGTTTATAAGCCCGCCGAACGAGGGCGCGCCGAATTTGGCTATGAGTATATGAGCCGCCTCCGTTTCGGAAAGCCGCTTTTGCACCTCGAAAAAATCGCCACTCGGCTGCAGCGACAACGCCGCAAGCCTTGCCTCCTCGCAGGATGTCATTTCCGAAAGAGAAGAAAGTATTTTCGGAAGTTCAAGAGATACGTGGTTTTTATCCATAATTAGTCCTTTACAGAATAATAAAAGTCAAGTGTTTTAAACGGTCTGTCTACCTTTGAAGCAAGGTATTTCTCGGTAATATAGCTGAGATCCTCGCTCGCCTCCGGCGACAGCTTAAAATTGTACAATATATCTATCTTGGCAAAAATTATATGCCGCATGGCGCTGACGACGCCTATCTCAAGCGGAAAAAGAGCAGTCTCGTCGGCACAGTTGTCGCAGTAAAGCAGACCTCTTTCCATATCGAAGTACATTATCGGCGTTTCAAAGGCGCCGCACTTTTCACAGGCTATAAGGTTCGGCATATATCCCGCAAGAGAAACGAGCCTTAATTCGGTTATTGCCTTTAACAAAAGCGGCGGTCTTTTTCCGTTCGCCAAAAAATACAATGAATTCAGCACTATGCGTAAAAAATCAGTTGCATCGTCTTCTTTCGGCGACAGTTCAAAGGCTATATCGCAAAAATACTGTGCAAGCGACAGTTTTTCGATGTCGTTGCGCAATCCGAAAAAGCTCTCTATGCTCTCGGCTTCATCTATTATGTAGCTGTCCTTTGTCTTATAAAAAGACAGTTTGGAATAGCACAAAAGCCCCGTTGCCGACTGCTTTTTGCTGTTCAGCTTTTTGGCGCCGCGCACAAAGGCGCGTATTACTCCGAGGCTGTCGGTCAGCACCGTTACAAGCTTGTCATTTTCGCCTATATTCTGTTCTTTCAGTATAAGTCCCTTTGCGTTCACGCCCATCGCGTTTACCCTTTTCGACTGTACAGCCGACGTTGTTTTGCCCGTTGCGGTACAAAAGATAATCCTCTATTTTGCCGCTCTTTGCAAACATATCCCAGTAAATACCGTTATTCATAAAAACACCGCCTCGGGAAAACTTACATATTTAAATTTTCCGTATGCGGCGGTATTATAACTGTCAATCAAGACCAAAATTGTGTATAAGACCCTCTCTGTTTCGCCAGTCCTCTTTGACCTTGACCCAACATCTGAGATTAACTTTTATGCCGAAGAATTTTTCCATATCTTCACGGGCATATGTTGATATTTTTTTCAGCATATTTCCGCCCTTGCCGATAATTATACCCTTGTGAGACTCACGCTCGCAGTAAATGGTGGCTTCAACGTCCATAATGTCGCCAGTTTCGCGCTCACGCATAAGCTCTATTGCGACTGCCACACCGTGCGGAATTTCCTTATCAAGCAGACGAAGCATTTTTTCGCGTATCATTTCTGCCGCAAGAACTCTCTCCGGCTGATCGGTCAGCGTATCGTCGGGAAAAAAATGAGGACTTTTTTCGGCGTGCCTTTTAAGCTCCGAAAGCAAAACGTCCATACCCTCGCCCGTTTTAGCGCTTACGGGGACAACCGCTTCAAAATCGTACTGTGCCGAAAGCGACGCAATTTTTGTGATAAGCTCTTCTTTTCGGCTTATCATATCTATTTTATTGATTGCGGCAATAACCGGCATTTTGGCAGAGCGGAATTTTTTTATAAGTTCCGTTTCCGCGGCGTTAAGCTCTTTATCGGTCGCATCGACGACAAAGAGGCACTCTTCGACGCCCGAAATACTGTCGTTTACCGCCTCGACCATATATTCGCCGAGCTTGTCTTTGGGCTTAAAAAATCCCGGAGTATCGGTAAAAACGAGCTGCACGTTGTCGTCGGTTGTCAAGACACCCATTATTTTTGTACGGGTGGTTTGAGGTTTGCCCGATACTATGGCTATTTTACTGCCTATAAGGCGGTTGAGTATCGAAGATTTACCGACGTTTGCCTTGCCGACTATGGCTGCAAAAGCTGATTTTGATTCGTTCATTTTTTCTCCTTATCCGCTCTGTCGGAAGATTTTTTCTTCATTTGCGGAAAACCTTTGAATATAAACGCAAAAGCGACAGCAAGGCTCAAAAGGAACAGCACGAAATAAAGTATATGCCCTTTAAAATAGCCGTAGAGCCCCAAAAAAGCCTCCGGCTGCCACATTATCATAATTCCCGTTAGAACAGCAAATATTGCCGATACCAAAACGGCTCCGGCCGCGGTATCCTTTGCGGCTTTGCCGTTATCCGTCCATTCGGTGCTTGCCAAATCGACCGTTCTTTCAACGGCGGTATTGACAAGCTCCAATGACACAACAAGTGCGTTTGCAAGGAATATTATCGCAAACTGCGTTCTTGTGATTTTAAAAAAGTCGGTTATCAGCAAAAAAGAATACATATATATCATACAGACAAAATGTATTCTCATATTGCGCTCGTGTTTAAGTGCGTAAAATACTCCGCGGAAAGCATAGCCGAAGCTTTTTAAAAGCCCGCGCATCAGATTTTATCCTCACTCTGGTCTATATAATAGCTGCCGTTGCGTTTAAGACCGAGCTGTGTTAAAACAGTCTCCTCTTTTTCGCGCATATGTACCGCTTCAAGTCCGCCGTTTACATGGTCGTAGCCGAGAAGGTGCAGAAGCGAATGAACAGTCAGAAATGCAATTTCTCTCTGAAGAGAGTGACCGTATTCCTCAGCCTGAGCTACTGCGTGCTCAATTGATATTACTATATCGCCGAGCATTTTCGCACCGGTGTCGCGGTTTATATCGTAAACGCCGTTTTCACCGAGCGGAAAAGACAAAACGTCTGTTGACGCGTCGATATTGCGGTGTTTTTTATTGAGCTCTCTTATCTCGGCGTCGTCCACAAAAGATACGCTGATTTCGGCAGAGCCTTCGAATTTTTCCATTGCGAGCACCGCATTGCAGCAGCGACGGACGAGCATACGCACACCCGTGGGTATTTTTACCGCTTTCTGTTTGTTTGAGATGATTACCTTAATTTTGTCTGTCATTTTCTTTTCTCCTCATTTTTCTCATATGCTTTGATTATATCCTGTACTAACTTGTGCCTTACTACGTCCTTTTCCGTGAACGTATTTATTGAAATATCCGGAACGTTTCTGAGTATTCTCATAGCGTCGGTAAGCCCTGACCTCTTACCGTCCGGAAGGTCTATCTGAGTAACGTCGCCGGTAACTACCATTTTTGAATTGAAACCGAGACGGGTTAAAAACATTTTCATTTGCTCGCGCGTGGTATTTTGAGCCTCGTCAAGTATTATAAAACTGTCGTCAAGAGTTCTGCCGCGCATATAGGCGAGCGGCGCTACCTCAATAGAGCCGCGCTCCTGATAACGCGCAAACGACTCCGCTCCGAGCATATCAAAAAGCGCGTCATAAAGCGGACGCAGGTACGGGTCTACTTTTTGCTGTAAATCACCGGGCAAAAATCCGAGCTTTTCGCCTGCTTCAACCGCAGGGCGGGTTAAGATAATACGGTTTACTTCTTTTGCGCGGAAAGCCGTAACCGCCATAGCCACGGCAAGATACGTTTTGCCTGTGCCTGCGGGGCCTGCGCCTAAAACTATCGTATTTTTACGTATAGCTTCAACATATTTTTTCTGCCCCAAGGTCTTGGGCTTTACGGGTTTGCCCTTAGAGGTTATGCAGACGCAATCGCCCGATAATGACATAAGCTTGTCCTCTTCGCCGTCCTTAACGAGCGATATAACGTAACGCACGTTTTGGTCGGAAAGAGCTTCGCCCTTATTTATAAGAGCCAAAAGGCGCTCTATGGCGGTTGTGGCTTTAGCCACATTTTCCGCCTCGCCGCTTATTTTAAGATCGGAACCGCGGTTTAAAACCGTGACCGAAAACTCGTTTTCGATAAGTTTTATATTCTCGTCAAAGCTGCCGAATAAGCTTACGGCATTTTCCATACGGTCAATGCTGAGAACCTGCTCAAACACTAAAAAACCACCTTAGATAATTTTCTGTCGATATTTAATATATAGTATCACAATTTTTGTGATTAGTCACTAATTTTTTTCAACAAAAATCTCGCTCTCCACGCCTATTTGTTTTTCACATTTGTATGTTCCGCCGATTTTCGCACCGTTTTTTCGGATATCGGAAGAAATAACCTTTGTCCCCGAAAGCTCTCTTCTGCAAAGGTCGGTATATTTTTTAGCCGACAAAAGCTCCTTGCATTTTTCGTTGTCAACGGTAAATTCCTTATTGTACTCGGTTGACCTCTCTCTTATAACCCCTATCGGCAAAATGACTTTACCGTTTGCCGCATAGCTCTCCACCGCATACATACAGTCATACTCGGGCAAAGTTCCGAGCGGTATTTTAATTTTGAAAAAGCACAGCGTATACCTTATTTTTTCACGCGATACCGCACAAAATTCCGAATTTTCAAAATCAGACGAGATGTTTTTTTCGACTTCCGCGTAAACATTGCCTGCCGCATGAACAAGCGTCTCGGTTTTGTCGAGATTCGTCTTTACCCCGGATATAAGAAGATCGCCTTTTAACACAGCAGACCCCGTTTTTATTTCCTCCTGCCCCGAATACAGCTGCACCTTAGTCACTACGCCGTTTTCCGACGCCACTATATTGCACGGAGTTTCTGTATCCTCAATCTTCGGCGCCGGCACGCTTTCGCGTACTTCAACCGACGCATTTGAGCCGTTCAGATTAACGGCGGCAAACGACAAATCTCCGTCAAATATTTTTAAGGCTTCGTCTGAGATCTCTTTTGCATTTATATCTCGGCGCTTTGCTCCCGGTCTTACACCGAGCTCGGAAAACACGCTCAGGATTTGCTCGTCTGATATGGTTTCGTTGCCGCTGACGGATACGGTCCATATCATAGTCGATAAATACGACACGGTGATTATCGCCGCCGCCACGCCTATGACAAGGCCGATTCGCTTTCGCTGTTTGAAATTAAAAAACGGCAGGCCTGTTTTTTTGACTATTTTGGGCTTTACTCCGGAGCGCCTTACCGCCTCACGGATATTTTTATAGTCACGAAGCGTTGTTTTGGCATAAAGTTTGTCTTTTACACGTTTCACATCCCACAATCTGATGCGGTAAACGGAACATAGATTTACAAAACGCTCCGGAAAACCGCCCTCCGCGCAAAATTCGACATATCCGAAAAGAAATCTCAAAAAACGTATCAAAAACATAGTATCACTTATCCCGTAAATTCGATTGAAATTATACTGCCCTTTATTACCGACTGTTCGTCGGAATACGAGCAAAGCGTGAGATCGCTGCCGCGAAAGGTCACAGTGAGAGAACCTGCGCTCAATGAAATTTTGTCATCGTCATACTCGGATATGCCGAGACAACCGTCTATAACCGCCTCGCGATTTCCCTCAAACTCAATATGCGGTACAGACGGGCTCAAAATTTTAGGCATATCAAGAGCGCTTGCTATTTTTTGTTCGGGCACCTTTTTTCGTTGTTTTCTTTTTGCGGTCAAAATTACCCCTCCGAAAAGACGTTTTATGTTTGTTTCTTGCCTTTTTAAGTTCATATATAAATATGCCTTTTCATATATTTAAATTACGGAAAAGGGTGAAAAGAATGGATAAAAAGCAATATCGAAAATATATCGTTCCCGTTATACTGACAGCCTTCGTGTGCCTGTTTTTGTTTACAAAGCCCGAAGTATGCTCCGAGGGCGTCAGGAGCGGAATACTTTTGGCGGCGGAAACGGTTGTGCCGTCGCTTTTCCCTTTTATGGCGGTGGCTTCATTTCTTTTGCGTTCGGGGCTCGGCGAAGCCGCGGGAAAGCCGCTTGATAAGGTGTGCGAAAAGCTGTTTTCACTTCCGGGCGTTTTGGCTCCTGTTATTATTATGTCGCAGATAGGCGGATTTCCCATAGGCACCAAAATGACATATGAATTGCTCAAGAAAAATGCGATAACCGAAAATGAGGCGCAAAGGGCCTGCCTTTTTTGCATAAACGCAGGTCCTGCCTTTGTGATAGGAACGGTGGGCTCGGAAATGCTCGGAAGCGTCAAAGCTGGCATACTGTTATACATATCAACCGTTTCCGCGTCGTTTTTCACAGGCATTTTCTCAATGGCGCTGCGAGACAAATCGGCGACACAAAAGGAAAAAGGCAAAGCACCGTTTGCACTTCATGACCCTGTAAATTCTTTTGTATATTCCGTGAGCGACGCCACAAACGAAGTGATAAAAATATGTGCCTGGGTGGTTATTTTTAAAACCGTGTGCGACGTTTTGTCTACCTTGCCCGTTCCGTCCGGAGCAGCGCTGTTCCTTGAATTTATACTCGAAGTCACCAACGGCTGCCGCGCCGCCGCCGGCAAGGTTCCGATACCTGCCGTAGCGGCAATAATCTCATTCGGCGGTCTGTCGGTACATTGTCAAATAATGTCGTATCTCAGATACACAAAACTCAAAATGCGTTATTTTTATACGGCAAGAGCGGTATGCGCGTCTTTTTCGGCGATAATATGTATGGAACTTTTAAAAGTCTTTCCGTGTGAGGTTTCGGTATTTGCAACCGACAGCACCGTAACTCCGACAGCCTATTCCGTTTCCGTGCCTGCGCTTGCGGCTCTGCTTATAATGAGCGCGTTGCTCATCTTTGAGGTTGATTCGGATAAAAAAATATGTTAGCATAGTGCTACACTATTTAATCGGGGTGAAACGGATGAAAGACAAAATGCTCGGCGGAGATATTTCTCCGAAATGCGAATACTGTGAATTTTCAACACCTACCAAAGACGGCGATACGGTGCTCTGCCCCAAAAAGGGCGTTGTATCAAAGGATTGGTGCTGTAAAAAATACAAGTATGATATTTTTAAACGCGAGCCGAAATTACACCCGACAGCGCCCGAATTTTCAAAAAGCGATTTTGAAATTTAACACAAAAGCCGTCCGAGAGACAAAAACAGTTCTCGGGCGGCTCTTTTTTCGTAAAAAAAGCGAATATATGTTTAAGAGATTGAAAAAGCAGGTAAAAGTGATATACTATTATAATCACATTTTAAAGGAAAAACTATGAAAAAGTATTACGCACTTTACAAAAAGCAATTTATTTTAGGTCCGGCGTTTAAACTCGCCGAGGCGATACTTGAGCTTTTGGTTCCGCTCGTTATGGCAAGGATAATAGACGTGGGAATCAAAAACGGCGACATACCCTACATTATAAAAATGGGACTTTTGATGGTAGGGCTCGGCATAATGGGTCTTTTGTGCGCCATAGTATGTCAATACAGCGCCGCCGTTGCCCAGCAGGGAGTGGGTACGGAAATCAGAAACGATATGTTTAAAAAGATAAACTCCCTTGCGCAAAGCGATATTGACGCCTTTTCCTCGTCATCGCTTATAACGAGAATTACAAACGACGTAAACCAGATACAGTCGGGCGTTGCAATGTTTATACGTCTTATGTTCCGCTCGCCGTTTTTAATAGCCGGTTCGCTTATTATGGCGATGAAGCTCGACCTTAAAATGTCGATAATTTTCTTTGCAGCCGGTCTTTTGGTAAGTCTTATTATGTACTATGTTCTGACTAAGAGCCTGCCGCTTTACAAGGTCATACAAAAGGTGCTTGATAAGGTCTCGCTCGTTGTCAAGGAAAATCTTTCCGGCGTCAGAGTTATACGTGCATTTTCAAAAAGCAATCACGAAAAAGAACGCTTTGCCGAAAAGAACGACGAGCTGACTAAGATAAACTTCCGCGTGGGCAGCCTTTCGGCGCTTTTAAATCCTCTGACATTTGCGGTGATGAACCTTGCAATAGTCGTTCTGCTGTATTTCGGCGGAAAAAACGTATATTCGGGCGAACTCTCACAGGGAAAAATAATAGCCCTTATAAGCTATATGACCCAGATACTTCTTTCGATAATCGTGTTTGCAAACGTCATAGTCGTATTTACGAAAGCTCTTGCAAGCGTTCAGCGCGTCAAAGAGGTGTTAGACGCCGAGCCGAGCATAAAAGATGACGACGCGGCATATCAAAGCGGTGACGAATCCGCGCCGGCGGTCGAATTCACCGATGTCAGCTACGCGTTCCCGAAATCCGACGAAAACGCCCTGTCGAACATCAGCTTTACAGCCGAGCAGGGCGAAACCGTGGGAATCATAGGCGGTACGGGCGCAGGCAAAAGTACGCTCGTAAATCTGATACCGCGCTTCAGCGATGTTAAAAACGGCAGCGTTAAGGTATTCGGTCACGATGTAAGGAACTGTAAATTCGGGTATTTAAGGCACGTCATACACGTTGTACCGCAAAAGAGCAATCTTTTTTCGGGTACAATAAAGGACAACCTGCTGATGGGTGACCGCTCCGCCGATGACAGGGACATTGACTTTGCGCTTAAAGTTTCGCAAAGTGCGGAATTTGTATCAAAGCTAAAGGACGGCACAGACACCTTAATTGAGGAAAAGAGCAAAAATTTGTCGGGCGGTCAAAAGCAGCGCCTTTGCATAGCGAGGGCAATAATGGGTCACCCACGGATATTGATTTTTGACGATTCATCAAGCGCTCTTGACTTCGCCACGGACGCGGCTCTGAGAAAAGCTCTGAAAGAAAACTTAAAAGACACAACCGTATTTTTGGTATCGCAGCGCGTCAATACGGTAAAGAACGCCGATAAAATACTTGTTCTCGACGACGGCGAGCTTGTGGCAATCGGCACGCATAAAGAGCTATACAAAACAAACGAAGTGTACCGCGACATCTGCCTGTCACAGCTTTCGGAAAAGGAGGTTGCCTCCGTATGAAAAACACAAAACGTCTCATAAAATATATAAGCCCGTTTAAATCCAATCTCTTTGGGGCGATTTTTTCCGCATTCGTCGGCATAGCGCTGTCGCTTATGGTGCCCATTCTCATCGGTAAAGGTGTAGACTGTATAACGGCTAAGGGTGACGTCGATTTCGCAAGACTTTTTAAGGTCGGTGCGGTTCTCGCGGTATGCGTTGTTGTTTCGGCGCTTTTCCAATGGATAATGACATATAATTCAAATAAGCTCTCCTTTAAAACCGTTCAAAAAATGAGAACCGAAGTCTTTGAAAAGCTTACAAAGGTGCCGCTTTCATACATTGACTCCACATCGCACGGCGACATAATAAACACCGTCGTCACCGACATAGACATTGTCTCCACCGGTCTTTTGCAAGGCTTTACCCAGATATTCTCCGGCGTTGTGACAATACTCGGTACACTCATATTTATGTTCATGATAAACTGGTATATCACGCTCGCGGTTGTGATACTTACTCCCCTTTCGTTTTTTGTCGCTTCGTTTATAGCAAAGCACGCGCACAAAAATTACGTAAAGCAGGCAAAATACCGCGGCGAAATAACCGGATTTGCCGCCGAGATGATAGAGGGCGCCGATATAGTAACGGCATTCAACGGCGAAGAGGACGCTTACCGTCATTTTTACGAAATAAACGAAAAGCTCAAAAAAGTCGGAACAACCGCTCATTTTTATGCGGCGCTCACCAACCCCTGCACGAGATTTGTAAACGCCATGATATATGCCGTGGTTGCTGTTCTCGGCTCGATACTCACGGTAAAAGGCGGTATTTCGGTAGGCAAGCTCTCTTCTTTTCTCACATACTGCACACAGTACACAAAGCCGTTCAACGAAATATCAAGTGTTGTAGCAGAATTCCAGAATGCACTTGCAAGCGCCGAGCGCGTATTCAACCTGCTCGACTGCAAGGACGAACCGTCGGACGAGGGCGCTAAGGAGCTTAAAACCGGCGACGGCACGGTTGAATTTAACGATGTTTCGTTCTCATACAATAAAAACAAGCCGTTTATAGAGGGACTTAATATAAGGGCGGACAGCGGCAAAACAATAGCCATAGTAGGCCCCACAGGCTGCGGCAAGACAACGCTCATAAACCTTTTAATGAGATTCTACGATGTCACCGGCGGCGAAATCGACGTAGACAACGTAAATATAGAATCGGTAACGCGAGACTCTCTTCGTTCAGGATTCGGAATGGTTCTTCAAGACACATGGCTGTTTTCGGGTACAGTATTTGACAATATCGCTTACGGAAAACCCGACGCCACACGCGAGGAGGTAATCGCCGCGGCAAAGGCGGCTCACGCGCACAGCTTTATAAAAAGACTTGAAAACGGCTATGACACTGTTATTTCAGAGAGCGGAGATAACCTCTCGGAAGGTCAAAAGCAGCTTTTGTGCATAGCTCGCGTAATGCTTACAAAGCCGCCTATGCTGATCTTGGACGAGGCGACAAGCTCTATAGATACAAGAACCGAGGTCAGAATACAAAAGGCGTTTGCCCTTTTGATGGAGGGCAGAACAACATTTATCGTTGCGCACCGCCTCTCCACAATAAAAAATGCCGATGTAATTCTTGTAATGCGCGACGGTAAAATAATTGAGCGCGGACGTCACGATGAGCTGATTGAGCAAAACGGATTTTACAAAAAGCTCTATAACAGCCAGTTTGCCGTATATTAAATCCCGATAAAGTCAGGACCTCCGGCTAAGCCGGAGGCTTGAGTCGCCCTAGAAGGGCGCATT
>ERZ808242.211-NODE-211-length-45258-cov-8.862443_pt1 | contig 45258 bp, 27 predicted proteins | sample MGYA00521244_ERZ808242 | MGnify/ENA primary metagenome ERZ808242 (study PRJEB31516, sample SAMN03275573) | gut metagenome | biome: mammalia-associated habitat; material: feces | host: Papio cynocephalus | place: Kenya | collected 2012-07-27 ... | reverse complement strand
CTCGCCACTGTTTGTGCCGCAAAAGATGCAGTTCCCGGAACAGATTTCATGCCTTTGCAGGTTGAGTACAGAGAACAGTATGCCGCTGCCGGACGTTTTCCGGGCGGATTCACCAAGCGCGAAGGCAAAGCAAGCGACAATGAAATTCTTACATGCCGACTCGTAGACCGCGCCCTGCGCCCGCTCTTCCCAGCCGACTTCCATGCTGAGGTGTATGTAAACATCATTCTCTTCTCAGCCGACGGAGTTGACCAGCCGGATGCCCTCGCAGGTTTCGCAGCATCATGCGCACTGGCATGTTCAGATATTCCTTTCGAGTGCCCGATTTCTGAAGTACGTGTGGCACGCATCAATGGAGAATACGTAATCGACCCGACCTTCGAGCAGATGAAGGAAGCCGACATGGACCTCATGGTAGGTGCATCGGCAGAGAACATCATGATGGTTGAGGGCGAGATGAAAGAAGTTTCGGAGCAGGATCTGCTCGGAGCCCTCAAGGCTGCACAGGAGGCAATCAAGCCAATGTGTGAGTTGCAGACAGAGCTATCCAAGGAACTCGGCACCGACGTTAAGCGCGAGTATTGCCACGAGGTGAACGACGAGGATTTGCGCAAGCAGATCAACGACGAACTCTATCCTAAGGCATACGAGGTAGTGAAGGAGGCTCTCGACAAGCAGGCTCGTCAGGATGCATTCGACAAGATTCTGGCTGACTTCCAGGAGGCTTACAATGCTGCCCACACCGACCTCACAGAGGATGAGCTCGAGGAGAAGGCTGCCCTGATGGACAAATACTACCACGATGTGATGCGCGACGCAATGCGCCGTTGTATCCTCGACGAGGGTATCCGTCTCGACGGCAGAAAGACAAACGAGATTCGCCCTATCTGGTGCGAGGTTTCTCCGCTGCCAATGCCTCACGGAAGCTCTATCTTCACTCGTGGTGAGACACAGTCGCTGACCACCTGTACTCTCGGAACAAAACTCGACGAGAAGATGGTAGACGATGTGCTCGACAAGAGCTACATGCGCTTCCTCCTCCACTATAACTTCCCTCCATTCTGTACCGGCGAGGCTAAGGCTCAGCGTGGCGTAGGCCGCCGCGAGATTGGTCACGGCCACTTGGCATGGCGCGCTCTGAAGGGACAGATTCCAGAGGACTATCCTTACACAGTACGTCTCGTATCGCAGATTCTCGAGTCTAACGGTTCTTCGTCAATGGCAACAGTATGTGCCGGAACTTTGGCTCTGATGGATGCCGGCGTTCCGATGAAGAAACCTGTATCAGGTATCGCAATGGGTCTTATCAAGAACCCGGGCGAAGACAAGTATGCCGTATTGAGCGATATCCTCGGCGACGAGGACCACTTGGGCGACATGGACTTCAAGACCACTGGTACGAAAGATGGACTTACTGCCACACAGATGGATATCAAGTGCGACGGACTGAGCTTCGAGATTCTCGAGAAGGCTCTTATGCAGGCAAAAGAAGGTCGTGAGTATATCCTCGGCAAACTTACTGATACTATCGCTGAACCACGCGCTGAGCTCAAACCTCAGGTGCCGCGTATCGAGGCATTCGATATTCCTAAGGAGTTCATCGGAGCCGTTATCGGCCCGGGCGGAAAGATTATCCAGCAGATTCAGGAAGAGTCTGGTGCTACCGTAACTATCGATGAGACTGATGGCGTAGGCAAGGTTCAGGTAAGTGCTCCAAACAAGGAGAGCATCGACAAGGCTATCTCTAAGATTCGCGCTATCGTTGCCATCCCTGAGGTTGGCGAGGTTTACGAAGGAACTATCCGCTCTATCATGCCTTACGGTTGCTTCGTGGAGATTATGCCGGGCAAGGACGGACTGCTCCATATCTCGGAAATCGACTGGAAGCGTCTTGAGACTGTTGAAGAGGCTGGTTTGAAGGAAGGCGACAAGATTAAGGTGAAACTCCTTGAGATTGACCCGAAGACTGGCAAATATAAACTCTCTCACCGTGTGCTTATCCCGAAACCAGAAGGATATGTAGAGCGTGAGCGCCGTCCGCGTCCAGAGCGTGGCGAGCGTCGTCCTCGCGGTGAGCGTCGTCCGCGTCCAGAGCGCAACGGCGGAGAGCCACGTCGCTTTGAGCATCGTGGTGGCGAGCAGAACAACAATGACTTCCACGACCCGATGGCAGACCGCGAGCCGAAGGATTTCAATGATTCACTCGATCATCTTGATTAAATTATAAAGCCCACCCTGGAAATCCATCTGGAAACCCACCCTGACCCTCCCAAAGGGAGGGAAGGAGAGATTACCTTATTTGGGTAATGATAGGGTAATTGGTTTTACTATAAAAAATAAAAAGTCCCCACAGCATGTTTGTTGCTGTGGGGACTTTTGTGGTCGTATATAGCTTATGTCGTAGAACTTATTATACAATATGTTCGATCCAGTTATCAGGCGTTATTACGAATTTTTCCTTTACGTCATATGCAGTTTCGAAAGAAGCGGGAAATTTCGTGCTGCCACGACGTGGATTCCATTTCATCTCGAACAGAGAGAATTGTCCGTCACATTCCTCAATATAGTCAATTTCCTGCTGTGTTGTAGTGCGCCAGAAATAACTGTTGACATATTTACCTGAATATTGGTTGTGTTTAATTCGTTCACTTATGATGAAATTCTCCCATAGGGCACCAGTGTCTTGGCGAAGCGATAGAGGAGCGAAGTTGTTAAGGATGGCATTCCTTATGCCATTGTCGTAGAAATATATTTTCCTGCTCTTCTTGAGTTCCGTACGTAGGTTTCGGCTAAAGGCACCGAGCTTGAATATGATGTAGCATTTCTCAAGTAGATCAATATATTTCTCTACTGTCTTATTGTCGGTGCCTACAGTTTGTGCAATCTCATTATATGATACTTCGCTGCATACTTGTAGGGCTATAGCTATGAGAATCTTGCCGAGTAGAGCAGGACGGCGCACGCTGTCGAGCGACAGTAAGTCTTTATATAAATAACTGCCGGCAAGATTTGTTAGCAGTTCTTTAGCATCATTCGCATGGGTTATTATATCGGGATACGAACCGAATATGAGTCTTTGCTCAAGAGTCTGGTTTACCTTTAGCAGTCCTTCACTTTTCAATATTTCTGCTGTTGATATAGGAAAAAGATGATATTCAAACTTTCGTCCGGTAAGTGGTTCGTTGAGCTTGTCTTGCAATTCAAACGATGACGACCCCGTAACGAGCAGCTGGATGTCAGGAAAATTATCCGTTATAAGTTTTAAGGTCATGCCTATGTTCTCTACTCTCTGTGCTTCGTCTATCACGACAATCCTATTGTTGGCGATAAGAAGGCGCAGCTTGGCGATATTTGTATTGCTGAGCATGTCTCTTGTCTCAGGTTCATCACAATTCAGTTGTAAGGTCGGCAAATTCTGTTTGTCGATAATCATTTTGAAGAGGGTACTCTTCCCTACTTGCCTTGCCCCGATTACTATTATCGCTTTGCCGGCAAATATCCTTGTTTCGATTTTTTCCTGTAGCTGTCGTTTTATCATAATCGCATTCTTTTTTAATATGGCAAAGGTATAAAAAAAATGCCTAATCCCAAAATTCCATATAACTTTTGGGATTATAATCCTAAAAAAACATGGAATTTTGGGATTAGGCGTGTTGTATGGTGCAAATTTACATACGAATTGTGGTGAGGGTACACCATCTACCCTCACACTTACCCTCACCACCTGTAATGCCGATAAACAGGGGCTTGTGGGTGTTTTGGTGAGGGTGTGAGGGTAAAATGAGGAAAAACTTTTTTGTTTTATTTCTTCTTTGGCTTGCGTCTTGCCCATCCCTCTTCAGAGAAGTCAGGCTCATCGCCCACGAGCTTTATGTCGTTACCCTTGAAAAACTGGCGCCAGTCGGTTTCGTTGCCGTTATCGTTGAAACCGCCGTTGCTGCCGAATTTACCGTTTTCATCGTTTTTCGTTGCAGCATTCTTGCGCTTCGACTTCTTCTCGAACTTGCCAAAATCATCGTTTTCATCGCGTTTCTTGCCACGACGCGCCGGCTTCTCCTTGTCGCTGCCGTAAGAGCGACCTCCGTCCTTGCTGCCTCTTGATGAAGAACGGCGTCCTGCAGGCTTTCCTGTGTCTTCAGCATCGTTGCAACGCACGTCGCGACCCTTGTATGTAGTTCCGTCAATGGCGCGCATCACCTTCTTTGCATCCTTCTCCGGAACCTCGATATAGCAGAAACGCTCCAGCAAATCGATATGTCCCACTTCCTGACGACTCTTCATGTTGCGGTTAAGGAACTGCATTATCTCGCCCGGATAGAAACCGTCTTTCTTGCCGAGGTTGATAAACAGCTTCTGGTAGCCAGCCTCCGCTTTGCGCGGTTCGCGCTTACTGCCGTCGCCACGCTTGCGGTCACGTCTCTCCCCCTTGGCAGAGCCGGAGGGGGCCTGAATTTCCGGAGCATCGGCATAGTATGCAAGGAATTTGCCGAACTCCATGCTTACGATTTTCTTTATGATATCCTCCTTGTCGATATATTCAAAGTAGCGGTTGATGTCAGCCATAAACGGTTCAATCTCCTCCTCGTTCACGTCAGCCTTCACGATTTGGTCCATCACCTTATATAGCTGCTTCTTGCAAATCTCCTCAGCCGACGGAATCTTACCCTCCACGAAGCTCTTCTGTATCACCTTCTCTATAGCGCGCATCTTGCCGCGCTCACGAGAGTGGATGATAGAAATCGACGTACCGTTCTTGCCGGCGCGTCCCGTTCGTCCGCTGCGGTGAGTGTAGCTCTCGGTATCATCGGGCAGTCCGTAGTTTATCACATGCGTCAGGTCGTCAACGTCAAGTCCGCGAGCTGCCACGTCGGTAGCCACGAGCAACTGCGTCAAGTGCTGGCGGAACTTCTGCATCGTCAGGTCGCGCTGTTGCTGCGAGAGGTCGCCGTGGAGCGACTCCGCATTATATCCGTCGTGAATCAGCTTGTCGGCAATCTCCTGAGTCTCGCGCTTCGTGCGGCAGAATATGATAGCATAAATCTTCGGGTAGAAATCCACGATACGCTTCAGGGCAAGATACTTGTCCTTGGCGTTTACCATATAATATATATGGTTCACGTGTTCGGCTCCCTCGTTGCGGCTGCCCACCACAATCTCCTTTGCGTTGTGCAGGTAATTCTGTGCAATCTTCTCAATCTCCTTACTCATGGTGGCAGAGAAGAGCAGCGTGTTGCGGTCGTCAGTCTGAATACCGTCGAAAATCTCGTTGATGCTGTCGGAGAATCCCATGTTAAGCATCTCGTCAGCCTCGTCGAGCACCACGTTCTTCACGTTGTCGAGCTTCGCTGCCCCGCGGTTCATAAGGTCGATGAGTCGTCCTGGAGTGGCAACAATCACCTGTGCTCCGTGGCGGAGGGAATGAATCTGGTTCTGTATGGAAGTTCCTCCATATACGGGAACAACGTGCAGTCCTTCGATATACTTTCCGAAATCGTTCAAGTCGTCGGAAATCTGTAGGCAAAGCTCTCTTGTCGGCGAGAGGATAAGAGCCTGAGTGGAACGGTCGTTAGGGTCGAGCTTCTGCAGCACAGGGATACCGTATGCGGCAGTCTTGCCCGTTCCGGTCTGTGCAAGTGCTACCACATCATTCTTGTTTCCGAGTAAATAAGGGATAACTTCTTCCTGTACTGGCATTGGTGACTCAAAGCCCAGTTCTGTGATGGCGCGGCGAATCTCTTCGCTGACACCAAGTTCTTCAAATGTCTTCAAATTAAATATTATAATGTTTTGTTTTTGCTCCTTCCTTTATGGAGCCTATTTAGGAATTTGGGTGCTAAGTTACTAATAATTCGTGAATTAACGGCATCAATTATGATTTATCATATTATATTAGTTGAAAAACGCTAAAATATCTCGCAAGATGATGCGTATTTGTGCAGAAATGGTTATTTTTGCAGTTATGATTAAAGTTAGAATTATAAACAGAGGGCATCACCAACTTCCGGAATACGCTACGGCGCAAAGTGCCGGTATGGACTTGCGTGCCAATATCGATGAAAAGATAGTATTGAAACCGATGCAGAGGATGCTCATTCCTACAGGACTGTACATGGCTTTGCCTGCTGGCTATGAGGCACAGGTGAGGCCACGCAGCGGACTCGCATTGAAGCATGGCATTACGGTGCTTAATACTCCTGGCACTATTGATGCCGACTATCGGGGAGAAGTGAAAGTATTGCTGGTGAATTTCTCTGATGCCGACTTTGTGATTAACGATGGTGAGCGTATAGCACAGATGGTCATCGCTAAACATGAAACGGCAGATTTCGTTGAGGTGGAAGAACTCGACCAGACGGAGAGAGGCGCCGGCGGATATGGACATACAGGAGTGGAATAGGTCATCATTATAATGAAGATAATAAGATACAGTTTTCTTTTACTTGTAGCTGCAATAGCATTCATTGCTTGCGGAACAGGAAAAAACGGGGCAAAAGATGCTTCGCTTAGAGCTGTCGTTGCCGGAAAAAACACGATGAAACCGGTGATTTCTGCTGATTCCTCCGACTATAACACTCGTCTGCGACTTGCGTATTTTTATGGAGAAGCGGCTAACCAGCAGGCTCTTGGTAACTATGATGCAGCTTATGAACTGCTGATGCATTGTAAGGATATTGCCCCCAATGCTGCAGAAGTCTATTATGCACTGTCGGCATACGATGACGGTTTGAATTCAAAGGAACTGGGAATTGCTGATGTTCGCCGGGCTGCAGAGCTTTCGCCCGAAAATTCTACGTATCAGGAAAGGCTCGCCATGTCGTATATCGCGACAAAAGACTATGATAATGCCATAAAGGCGTATGAAAAACTGTATGCTTCGACACCTGACCGCACAGATGTTCTCGACATATTGATGAAACTTTATGCCGAAAGAAAGGATTACAGTCAGATGCTGTATACCGTAAAACGCATGGAAGATGCCGACGGCGAAAGCGAAAAGACGGTGCTTACAAAGATGCATATTTATTCCATGCAAGGAAAGAAAAAGGAAGAATTCAGCACATTGCAGAATTTCGTTTCCCGTTATCCTAATGACTTGTCGTATCAGGTAATGATGAGCAACTGGCTCTTGCAGAATGATGAAAAGAAAAAGGCAATCGCTGTCCTGCAGAAAGTATTGAAGGAGGATCCGACAAACGTATCCGCAAAGATGACGATGATTGACTATTACCGTGCAGAAAAACTCGATTCCATCGCAGAAAAAATAGAAAAAGAGCTGCTTCTCAACTCTCAGACGTCGATGGATACCAAGGCTTCGATAATACGTGGGATTATTGACAGAAACGAGCAGGCTGGCGGTGACAGTACGAAGGTGTTGTCGCTTTTCAAAACTATCCTGTCGGAGAAACAGAAGAATTCTGATCTGGCAGAACTGTATGTTGCATATATGTCGCTAAAGAAAATGCCGCAAGACAGTATCGTTAATGGACTGAAACTCGTATTGAGCATTTCGCCAGACAACAAAGGGGCGAGGATGGAACTGATTCGTATGCTTTGGGGACAGGTTGACATGGATGAAATGATTGACATCTGCAAGCCGGGAATTGAATATAATCCCGATGAAATCGCCTTTTATTACTTCCTTGGCTTTGCTTATATACAGAAAGATAAGGATAATGAAGCCTTTGACGTAATGAAAAAAGGTGTTGCACAGGCAGCGGATACAAGTGAGCCGGCATTGGTTTCTGACATGTATGCATATATCGGCGACATGCTTCACGAAAGGGGAAAACTTGATGAATGTTATGCCGCCTACGACAGTTGCTTGCAGTGGAAGGAGGATAATGTGTCTTGTCTTAATAATTATGCCTATTTCATAAGTGAGGAAGGTGGAGACCTTTCGAGGGCTGAAGAGATGAGCTATAAAACTGTGAAGGCTGAACCGAAGAATAGTACTTACCTCGATACTTACGCCTGGATCCTTTTCCATGAGAAGCGTTATGCCGAGGCGCAGATTTATATAGAACAGGCTATCGCCAATGATTCCACCGGAGAATACATCTATTTGGAGCATGCCGGAGACATATATATTATGCTTGGCGACAAAGTGAAGGCTACCGATTATTGGCGCCGTGCTTTGGAGGCTGGAGACGATGCCAAGGCTTTGGAGAGAAAGATAAAATATAAGAAATACTTCCCGCAAGGGAAATAATGTTTTTTTTGATGATGAATATTAGAAAAGTGGTTTGTTTTTTCGTTGCTGCTACTGCAGTTGCTGCAGTTACATCGTGCGGAACGAAAAAAGTTGTCGCTGACGGTGGAAAAACGACGGTCGGCGTTGCTGGGAAAAATGAAAAGAAGAATAAACCTGAAGAGGATATTGCTGTTTCTTCGCTGGAGCAGATGAACTTCCTAAGAAAGGTTTCAGACAATGCCGTGTATACGCAGAATATCGTGTCGAAGATCAAATGCACGATAAATACTGGTAGCAATGACCTTTCTGTTGGCGGGTCGCTACACATGAAGAAGAATCAGGTTATAAGAATCCAGATTACTCCTTTCGGACTGATGGAGGCGGGTAGACTGGAGTTTACCAAGGATTACGTGCTTTTTGTTGACCGTATCCATAAGGAATATGTAAAAGCTGCATATTCGGATGTGGATTTTCTGAAAAACAACGGACTTGATTTCTATGCTCTTCAGGCATTGTTCTGGAACAGTCTTTTTGTTCCTGGAGAACAAAAAATGACGGATTCATCGCTTAAATCCTTCCGTGCAGCTATCGATGGAACGGCAAATACGAAGATTTCGCTCGTTAAGGGAAAAATGAAATATGTATGGACTGCCGGTAGCAAAACCGGACAGCTAAACTCGCTCAATGCTTCTTATATCGGTGGGGCGGCAGGTAATACGTCTGTAAATTGTGCTTATTCTACATTCAAACAGCTTGGCGCAAAGATGTTTCCTACCGACATTACTCTTACGATGAGCACGAAGGCGGTGAAGAATGCAAGCAAGATGATGCTTCGTCTGCAGCTCAATACTTTGTCTACAGATAGCGATTGGGAAGAAAAAACAACGGTTTCATCGAAGTATAAGCAAGTAAAAATGGAGACTTTGCTCGGGAAATTGGGAAGTATGTAAAGGATAGATTATTTCGAAGATGAATAAGTTTCTTATATTGTTGACAGCCGTCACGCTTTCTGTTATGCCATGCCGGCAGACTTCAGCACAAACGAAAAAGAAAGCCAAGGTTACGGCAACTGCCAAAGGAAATAGGGCGGTAAAAAATACAAATGCTCGACAAAGCAAAAAAAATGTACAGGCGAAGGGTAAAGGTAAGCGCAAGGCTCCGGTGTATTCTACTGCCGAGATTCGCGGATTGCAGAATCAGCGTAGTGCTGTGCAGAAGAAAATAAAAGAGCAAGAACGACTCCTTCGTGCCAACAAGGCTGACGTAAAGAAGCGCCTTGACGACCTGATGGTGATTAACAGTGAGATTGACCAACACCAGAAGTCTATCGACGGTATTCAAAAGGATATTCATCATATCGAAGGAAATATATCGCTGCTTAAATCGCAACTCGCTTCGCTCGAGCAACAGCTTGAAGACCGTAAGGCAAAGTATATCAAGTCGATGCGTTATCTCGCCAGAACTCATACAATTCAGGACAAGCTGATGTTTATATTCAGTGCGAAGAGCTTAACCCAGATGTATCGCCGTTTGCGCTTCGTCCGTGAGTATGCCGCATACCAGAAGGCACAAGGAGAACTCGTGAAGGCTAAGCAAGTGCAGATTACATCGAAACATAAGCAACTGGAGAATGTAAAGGGTGAGAAAAACACCCTCTTGTATAAGGGACAGCAGGAGAAAACTGCTTTGCAAGGCAAGCAAACCGAACAACAGCAGATGGTTAACTCTCTACAGAAACAGCAGAAAACAATACAGGTTGTCATTGATGACCAACGAAAGAAAAATGCTGCCCTCAATGCCGAAATTGACAAACTTATAGCCGTGGAGGTGGCAAAGGCAAAGGCTCGTGCTGAGGAAGAGGCGCGCCGCAAGGCTGCCGCTGCTGCCGAAGCACGACGAAAGCGTGCTGCCGAACTGGCAAGGAAGAAAGCCGAGGCTGAGGCTGCTGCAAGAGAAAATGCCCGCAGAATACAGGAGGCTAAGGAGCGGGAGGCTCGTTTGAAGGCTGAGGCTGCCAAGGCTGCAGCAGAAAAACGTGATGCCGAGGCAAGAGAGAGGGCTGAGCAGGCGGCACGAAAGGCTGAGGCTGACCGCGAGGCGGCAGAGCGCAAGGCTGCAGTAGACAAGCAACGCCACGAACAGGAGGTGGCGAAGGCAAAGAAGGCAGAGGAGACTGCAGCTACAGAGAGTAGCGTGGACCAGGCTCTTAGCCGCAACTTCGAGAGCAACCGTGGCAGATTGCCGATGCCGATTACCGGTGGCTATCGTATTGTTAGTCATTTTGGACAGTATAATGTTGCAGGACTACGCAACGTGCAGCTCGACAATAAGGGAATTAATATTCTGGGCAGTTCTGGAGCTTGTGCCCGTGCCATCTTTAATGGCGAGGTAAGTGCTGTGTTTGGTTTCGGCGGCAGTATGGTGGTGATGGTACGCCACGGCAGTTACATCTCCGTGTATTGCAACCTTCGTTCCGTCAGTGTGCATCGCGGACAGCAGGTTAGTACTCGTCAAGCCCTCGGTGTGGTGGGGGCAGACAATATCCTCCAGTTCCAGCTTCGTAAGGGATATTCAAAATTAAACCCTGAGGCTTGGCTCGGAAGATAGATAAGAGACTTACATTTTGCGCAATAAATTTTGCTCTGTATTAACGTCTTGTCGGGGGAAGGTAAAAAATCCCTTAAAAAGGGACAATATTTACCCCCCCCGTTAATGGATGTTAATATTTGCCTCAAAAACGAATAAAATCGTTGGAAAGTTTTTATTGATAGGATATTGTTCTTATATTTGCGGTGTCATTTCAAAAGAAGGAGCCTGAAAAGGCGATATTTTATTCCATATGTAGGAAATACTTATTATTAAAGAACATTTGACATTAAGGACGCTTTTTATTGAGTGAACTTTATTGATTGGAAAACTTATATTATTGAATTGTTCTGAATTTACGATGATAGTTCTTGACTTAGGAGTATCATTTTGACTTTGAAACATTGGAATGATTTGAAAAGCTGATTCTGATACGCTTTTGAGCGTGAAGTTTTTGTCGTGACTTAGCGTGGAGGTCAGTGACGTTAAATAAAAGGGATTATTGTACCCAATTTGGATAATATATATTTAATAATAAATTTTTAGCTTTAGTATTGTTATAGGAACATTATTCTATAAAACTGATCGTGAGATTCGTTTATAGAATAGTTCCTTTTTTGATGGCTATGAGCGATGATCCTGTATTTCCCCAATTTTCTTTGCGTTTTCACGGAAAATCCATAACTTTGCGGAAAATCATAAAAACGAATAAGATACTCGCGGAGCCAGGAGTGTCAATCCAGCAATTTAAGATATGTGTCGATAGCGTTCTTGATTTCGCTGATGCGTATAAACTCATCGGCAGAGTGGGAGCGCGACGACTCGCCCGGTCCGAGCTTCAAACTGCTGAACGGCATCAGTGCTTGATCGGAAAGGGTAGGGGAGCCGAAGGGCTTCATGCCCATACCTGTACATTTCTTTACGAGCGGGTGTTCCATGGATATTCCCGAGGAGTGCAGTCGGAAAGAGCGGGCATGTACCTCGCTGCTGAGATGGCGACGGATAAAGTCGAACACCTCCTCGTTGGAATACAGCTCGTTAGTCCTCACGTCAACAACTATCCTGCATTCATCTGGAACCACATTATGTTGCGTTCCGGCATTGATAACCGTAACGTTCATCACCGTTGGTCCCAGAAATTCGCTAACCCTCTTGAAGCGGTATGACCGCAGCCAACAGAGGTCGTCGAGAGCTTTGTATATGGCGTTCACGCCCTCGCCCCGGGCGGCATGCCCCGATTTGCCGCGAGCCGTGATGTCGAGCACCATAAGTCCCTTTTCAGCCACGGCAGGTTGCATGCCCGTAGGCTCGCCCACGATAGCCACGTCAATCTTCGGCAGCAAGGAGAGAACGGAGCTTATGCCGCCGGCTCCCGACACTTCCTCCTCGGCAGAGGCGAGATAAACGAGGTTATATTCCCTATCCTTATTATATAGTATGCGGAAAGTCTGCAGCAGCGAAACCAGTCCGCCGCCACAGTCGTTGCTCCCCAGTCCGTAGAGCATGTCGCCTTCAATCTCGGGGCAAAACGGGTTGCGAGTCCAGGTCTTCACGGGTTTCACCGTGTCGATATGTGCGTTCAGCAATATCGTATTCTTTCTCTCGTCATAATCCGGGGCTATGCTCCATATGTTGTTCCCCAGTCTGCTGCATATCAGTCCGTAATCCTCCATAGCCCGCTGCATGATATCAGCAGCGGCAGTCTCCTCGCGACTCGTCGACGGCGTGGCGATGAGATGCTTCAGCAGTTCCACAGCATCATTGGTGTATTGTTTTATATCCATAATATAATGCTATATTAGTACAGTGATATGCAAAGTTAGTTGTTTTTGGCATTATTCCTTTTCAGTTTTCTTACTTTATTGTAATTTTGCATTCGTAAAAAGATTGAATAGAATAACGAGCGAATAAAAATTTATGAAAAAGAGTCTGATAGCCCTCGCCTTCGGTACGCTGGCACTGGGAATGACAGAGTTTGTGATGATGGGCATACTTGCCGATGTTGCAAATGCCCTCCGTATAACGATACCACAAGCCGGGCACCTTGTTTCGGCTTACGCCCTCGGCGTAACCTGCGGCGCACCGCTCCTTGCCGTAGCAAAGCAGTTCCGTCCCAAGAGTATTCTTCTGTTCCTTATGGCACTTGTTTTTATCGGGGCGTTGGTGTCATCGGTAGCCCCGAGCTACGGCGTTTTGCTCGTGGCGCGTTTTATCTCCGGACTTCCCCATGGGGCATATTTCGGCGTGGCGTCGATAGTCGCCGTGCGCATTGCCGACGAGGGACACAAGACGGGAGCCGTATCGATAATGATAGCCGGAATGACGGTTGCAAACCTCCTTGGCGTTCCGCTCGAGACGGCACTCAGCGCACATATCTCGTGGCGAATGCCGTTCGTCATAGTCCTGTTCTATTCCCTCCTCGTGATATACTACATCTGGAAATGGGTGCCCCGGATGGAGGCAACGCCAAGCAACGGCTACAAGGGACAGTTCCGCTTCCTCAAGACCAGTGCCCCGTGGCTCATCCTTGGCGCAACGATGTTCGGCAACGGTGGAGTATTCTGCTTCTACAGTTATGTAACGCCTATACTGACGCACGATGGCGGCATTCCCCACGAATACATGTCGGTGATAATGGTTCTCGCCGGTTTCGGCATGGTAGTAGGAAATCTGATGAGCGGCAAGCTCAGCGACCGCTACACCCCGGGTCGGGTATCGGCGGTAATGCTTTTCTTTGCAGCCGTGTCGCTCGTTTCCGTGTTTATTCTGGCAAACCACGGCATAATAGCCGTTGTCCTTACTGTTCTTTCCGTTCTGTGCATGTTTGCCATGAGCAGTCCGCAGCAGTATCTCATTCTGAAGCATGCCCCTGGCGGCGAGATGCTCGGCGGAGCGTGTATCCAGATGGCATTCAATATGGGCAATGCGTTGGGTGCCTTCCTCGGCGGACTGCCGATAGCCTGTGGTTATGCCGACAGATATGCAGCCCTCGTCGGTGCGCCGATGGCGCTTGGTTCGGCATTGCTGATGATGGTATTCTATATAAGGTATGAAAGGGGCAAACAGAAATAACAGATAGTAGTGGCACTTTTGGTGCAGCATACCTGCACCTTTGGTGCAGCATGGAAATACCAGTGCCAAATGATAGCTTTAGCCACGGCAGGAATATTGACCTTGACTAAGGTTGACATCGCCGCTTAGCAATGGTGAGGGTAGGTGTGAGGGTAAAGCTATTACCCCTCACACCTACCCTCACACATTTAACATTCTGTCATACAATATGTTAACATGGGCGGGTGAGGGTGTGAGGGTAAAATTACCGAAAAAATTTTTCGCTAATTTAGGTGGTATTTTTTAGCTGAAGAAACATTTCCTTCCCCCAAATGTTTCATTCTGCAATATTTTATGTACCTTTGCACGCATAACATTTGTTAGAAAGACAAACATACCTTATTGAAAATCAAACAAGTATGAAAACATTGTTGATAACTTTAATAACATTAGCTTGTTTTCGCGTTGTTTCTGTATCTGCACAGAGCGTGTCATATTCTTACGACAGAAGCGGAAACAGAATCGGCAGGAAGTCTTCTTCTCCCAACAAAGTAAAGGCAAAAGGACGGAATATTACCAATACTGCAATTCCTTCGGGTGTTAATGCCGTTTACAACAGCATTTCGAAAAATATAGAGATAACGTCAATGGATTTTCTACGTGCTCCAATGAGAATTAGTGTTTACTCCGCATCCGGACAAACGATTTATAACTCTATAATTTCAAGAAACCATATCACTATAGATACTTCTTCTTTTCCTTCTGGAATATATTTGGTAGAAATTGAGAGTGATAAAACGAAACTAAGCAGAAAAATAACGATTGAATAGCATGAAAAACATTGTCCGATACATATTTCTGATGTTTTCCTTACAGTCCTTGTCTTTCCAAGCTCAGACTCCATTGGAGATAATAGGCAATTATAAGGTAAAGCCTGATGTGACAAGTCCAAGCGACAAGTCTGTGGGTGGAGTTCCCGTAAGCTTCGATGTGTTACAGACTGGAGCCGCTACATTTTCCATTCCGATAGGATGTCCAAAGGGTGTAAACGGCATGCAGCCCAATATCAGTATCGGATACAGTAGCCAGAACGGTGAAGGCTTTGCCGGATGGGGGTGCAGTGTTCATGGATTTTCTGTAATAACGCGAGGAATGAAAACTGTATATCATGACGGGGCGGCAAGTGGCAGAGACTATTCCGGGAATGATGCCCTGTATCTCGACGGAAAACGTCTTGTGCAGAAATACGGGAATGGTATTGTCAACGGAGCGACATTCGTATCGGAAACGGATCCGTACAGCGTCTTTACGATATGTGGCAGCGGTCCGGAAATGTGGATTTGCGGAAAACTGTCAAACGGAAATACCGTATGGTATGGGCGCGATATAGACAGCCGTCAGTTTATTACAACGTTTTCGGATGTTACGGTTGTAAACGCCTGGTATCTGTCTTATGTTGAGGACAGAAACGGAAATGCCGTGGGGATTGTATATAATCGCGACAACGGCACTGTTTATCCTTGGTACATTTCATACGGCAGGAACGTTAAGGAAAACACAGAATATAACATGTCCGTAACATTCGGCTATGAACCGCGCGATTTCAGTCTTCCGTATATGATAAGCGGTATTAAGTGCAGTAACAGTTTGCGCCTAAAGACAATAGAGACAAGCTGCAACAACAAGCTGTACCGCAGATACTCGCTGGACTATGAAACCAATCAGACAACACGAAAAGAAAGGCTTGTTTCCGTATCTGTAACTCCGGGCGAAACGACAGAAGGACGCAAGATAAATATGACATGGAGCGGTCAAGCGCCCAATGGTATAAATGCAAGAACCGTCGATGTCCCCGAAACGAATTATTACCTTACGGAAAAGCTCAACCGCTATTTCACGGCTGTTGACATCAACGGCGATGGCGTATCCGACATATTGGAGTTTGCTCCCGTAAAAATCACTACTTCGTACGGAGTAAGCAGTTCCAGTTTTGTTACTGATAACTATTGCATTCCGTACCTTTCATCTATAGACGGTGATGGAAATGTAAAATACAAGATACAAAATCATATAAGTCTTGGTGGCGACATCAACTTCGACGGTTTTATAGACGGCATGGGAGCACCGGTATTCACCGATATGAATGGTGATGGCATACAGGATGTTGTAATCCCGGATATACGCATAATAAAGTCCTTGAATGTCAAGAGAGTCCTTTTCTATACTATATACGGCAAGAGGGCGGACTATGTGGACAGCGACAAGGACGAGATAGGTTTTTCGCTTGTAAATAGCGACAAGTTTCCATTGTATACTGCGGCAGACCTTGATGCCGACGGCAAGGGCGAAATCATCACGCTTGAAAGAGACTGCGACAAACAGGGAAAATATGTGCTTACAGTCATGCCGTATGTGAAGAGGGGAGGAACCTCCGATTATTCAAGAGCTTGCATCAAGCTGAAGTCTACTCCACAGAATCTGTTGACCGGAGACTTCGACAACGACGGCTTGACGGACTTGCTTGTCTTGGAAAACGGATGCAGCGAACTGATACTGAATGAAGGAGGAAAGAAACCGTATGACGGAGACCGGCATGGGGTGGTCATCAGTCAGAATGTGAAGAATGCGAACATGGTAGAAACAGGCGATTTCAATGGAGACGGATGTCTTGACATAGTCATGTTCAGCGACAAGAAACTTGTCATTGCTCTTGGTAACGGCAATGGAAATTTTACGCTTTGCAGTCCGCAGACTTTTGAGAATCTTGACAGTTATGCCTTTAAAAACTCCGAATCGAAAATGTTTGCCTATGATTTCAACCGCGATGGCAAGACCGATATTGTCATTGCAAAGGCAAACATGTCGCATCACAAGAATTTTATAGATACAAGAACTTTCTGGCTGCAGTCGCAAGGCAACGCTTTCAGTCTACAGTCTATGGCTGTCTCAAAAAAACGCGACGATGCAAAAAGTCAACGTCATATCATCGGTGATTTCGACGGTGACGGATATATTGATTTGCTCAATTACGGCAACCAGTGCTACGATGCGGTTGGCGTGTCAGAAGAACCGAAGTTTTATGTTTACGGCAAACACTCAGAGCCGTCAGAAGACAAAGTCGTACATATAGACAACGGCTTTGATACGGATGTCTCCATTTTATATGCCAACAGTATCTTGCCGGAAATCTGCAAGCCTAAATCCGATGCGGTATTCCCGATAATAGACTGTGTAGTACCCGTCAGTGTCGTCTCGAATGTAAAGAAGAATACAGGAATAACCGGTGTACAGGAAACGACATTCAAATATGAAGGACTAAAAGCGCATGCCCAAGGAAAAGGAATCCTTGGATTCTCCAAATTTACAGCAACGAACATTGGAACAGGCTCTGTGAAAGAAACGGAGATAAAGGAATATGACAATGACAGTTTCCTGCCGAAACATGTAAAGACGACTGAAACGACGGGCAATGCTACTGCCGTAACGGAAACAGAGAACATGATTGTGTCAGTTGTCGGCAAGTCCTTCCTTTCCTGTCCGCAAAGCGTTTTTGAAACGGACATTGACGGTAACGTAACCAAGATGGAATACATTTACGACAAAGCCAGAGGATACCTGACAGAAAAGAAAAAGACAAATGACGACGGCTCTTATGTCAAGACGGTCTGTGGCAGTTACGGATGCTATTCCGGGAAGTGGATGCCAAAGACCTCGACAACGGTGATGAAACATCCAGATGACAGTCAGGAATATACAGACGTAACACGTATGGAATACGACAATCGCGGAAATGTTACGTCAACCGTTTCACATGCCGGAACAGACAAAGAAGCGTCAACGGACATGACTTATGACAATTTCGGCAATGTAACATCTGTATTGTCTAAAGCCGGTTCTTTGCAGACCTGTACGACATATACAGAATATAGTAAAGACGGGAGATTTGCCATACATACGTATACGGAACCAGCCTCTACCGACGTTTCTTGCACCTACGACAACTTCGGCAACTTGTTGGCAGAAACAGACAAAACAAATCAAACTTCTCCGCTTACTACAACCCATATCCTTGACGAATGGGGAAATGAAACGGAGACTGTATTCCCAACAGGAAAAGTTTCTGGTGTATTGACGAAATGGAAGAATATTGCAGACAAGTCTTATTTTACGGTCTCATACTCCAACGATGCCCCGTGGACAAGAATAGAATACGACCGCCTCGGCAGAGAACTCCGTCGGGAAACTGTTAATGCCGGAGATGTACCGGTTACGACAGTCACAGAGTATGACCGAAAAGGAAATGTCGCTTCTGTTGTCATTCAGACAGGCAAGCTCTCCACCTCAAAAAACATGACCTACGATGAAACCGGAAGACTTCAGTCCGAAACGTACTCGTCGGGAAAGACCATAAACTATACTTATGGTAAAAGAAAAGTAACAGTAAATACCAACGGACATTCCTTTGAAAAAGAATATGATTCTTGGGGAAATGTGAAAAAAAGTACAGACCCCATAGCTACAATAGAATACGAATATTATTCCAACGGAAAGACAAAAAGAGCTACATGTTGCGGCGCATCTACAGAAATGGACTATGATGCGGCAGGCAACCGTATTCTTCTGGAAGATGCGGATGCCGGAAAAATAACAAGTGAGTATGATGCTTTGGGTAGAAATACCAGACAGATGGATGAACAGGGAAATGTGATATATAGGAACTATGATTGTTTTGGAAGAGTTACGTCAGAAAGCGGAGCAACAAATTCTGTTGAATATAAGTATAATGCGAAAGGACAAATTACTTCTGCATATAGCGGCAATAATTCCACCAGCATTATTCATGACAAATTCGGACGCATAACGATGGAGCAGAGAAGTCCTGAATTTAGTGAAATACAGATAAGCGGATATAAGTACAACGACATCGGACAGGTATATGAAGAGACCTTGCCCGGCAACATAAAGGTGAAATACGGCTATGATTCATACGGAAACCTCGTGTCAAGGAGAATTGGCGGCATAGAAATGTGGAAACTCATTTCGGATGACGGGAAGACTGTGCGTCATGCCTTGCTTGGCGGAAAGTTGGAGAATGTCGTGGAAAGGGACAAAAATGGGTACGTGTCTTCTGATAAACTGTATTTCGGCGGAAAGGCAATAGACTGGATTAATTTTTCGTTCAATGCAATTACCGGCAATCTGTCGAGAAAGTCAAGGAAGGGTGATGCTTTCATCCGTACCTTCAGCTATGATGCTATGGACAGACTTACAGGCTGTGTTCCAAAGACTCAGATCGGAATTATGGACACGGCTTTGGTGGCTAAACCGTTTTCTGGAAATTTTGTACAGCCTGGTACCGGTGTGGTATTGCCTGGTGACAGATATCCTATGACAATCGGCGACAGGTACGTGTATGCAGACAACGGCAATATACTGTCAACAACGGCAATTGGCAACTACACATACGACGACAGTCGGCCTCATGCGGTAAAAACAGTTGAGAACAAATCGGGGGCAATACATTCAGCATCGCAGCAAGTCGTTTACAATAACCTCAATCTCGTTGACGGTATAATGGAGGGAGACGGAGATGACATGACGGACCTTGAATATTATTTTGGTACAGACAACAGCCGCTGGCACGCCGAATACTACAAGGGCAACAACGTATACCGCACCATAGACTACGGCGACGGATATGACAAAGTAACGGAAAACGACACGATTCGGGAATTTTGGTATATTGGCGACGATATACTGTTGTATCGTGAAAACGGTGGAACGCTTAAAGCCTTTTATATGCTGACCGACAATGTCGGCAGCATCGTCGGCATATATGATATCGATGGCAAAGAGTTGTTCCGTGCCGACTATGACCCTTGGGGCGTAATGACCATAAAGCGTAATGATATAGGTTTCATTCGTGGCTATACCGGTCATGAGATGCTTCGGGAGTTCAATCTGATAAACATGAACGGCAGGGTGTATGACCCTCAGTCGTGCCGCTTCCTAAGTCCCGACAACTACGTGCAAGAGCCGGACAACAGCCAGAGCTTCAACCGATATTCGTATTGTCTGAACAATCCGCTGAAGTATAATGACCCGAGCGGGGAATTGTTTGCTATAGATGACATATTTATTTGTGCATTCATGAGTGGAGCTATTAACTGGGCTATGAATGGTGGACAGATGAACGCAAAAGGTTTAGCATATTTCGGCATCGGTGTAGGTTCATTCGCTGCTGGTTCATTTGTTGGTGCTGGAATAAGTTCAGCTATGTATGGTAGCAGCTTAGGCTCTGGTTTCATATCTGGCGCAGCAGTTGGTTGTGGAAGTGGATTTGTTGGTGGTTTTACTTCTGACTTGGGAAATAGTTTGGTAAGTGGAGATAGCTTCTCTTCATCAATTTCAAATGCTTTTTCTTCAGGGCTACAGTCTGGAATTTCAGGATCTCTTATTGGCGGACTTGCCGATGGTACTGATGCTGTGGACGCAAAGACAAACTTTTTTACAGGAAAGGGCTCTATTGACATTGATGCACCTGTTTCTTGTTGGGGAGCAAAAGACATAATAAATAAAATTAGGACTGATGGATTGAAAAGTCTTAAAGTTAGAAGAGTTGGAATTTTTGAATCTGTGAATGTTTACGAAACAGATATTTTAGGTTCATACCTAACGGATTATGCTGCATTTACATTGCCTCCTGATGAAATAATTATGGGAACAGGACTTTTTATGAATAATAAAAGCGTTTTGTATCACGAGTTTGGGCATATTCTTCAAGCTCGAATCCATGGTTTGACTGCATATTATCGAGTCATTGCACCAGAAAGCATTTTTAGTGCTACGTTTAATGTTGAAGAACACGGCTCTTATTGGACGGAAACTTATGCGAACTATTTATCTAAAAATTATATGCAAATAAAATTTCCTAAATATAAATGGCCGAATTACTTTCCTGCGAAAAATATAGACAATGAGCATTTGAAACTTTTCAGAAGTCTAAAATACCTTTATGGCGTAAATGTTTAACACATATGAAATATCTATTATTAGTCTTTATTCTACTTCTATCGGGATGTGATTATTTTACGAGTGTAGAAGTTATTAACTTTACAGATAAATCTTATATTGTCTATGCTTCTCGTTACGATTCTATTGGTTGTATTTCTGATTCTATAAATAATGATATTATGAAAGAAATAGAAAAAGAAGATACTTTTTCTGTAGGGAATATGTATGTCGTATTTATTCCTTCAAAAAATGTTAAATATTTGGGTTTTCAAACGTCGAATCTATTTCGGATGAGTCCAGATGAAAAATGGAGATTTTATTTTATTAATGATTCTATAGTCAAAACAAAAACATGGGATGAAATTGTAAAATATCAATTATATGATAAGAAAATCGTGCTGGACGAGGCTAAAATGGATTCGATTGGATGGAAAATTCAGATAAAATAGTCAAAATTACAGACTTTGCATCAAAGCAATTCTGTATCTAAACTTTTGAATTATACATTTTCCAAAAAAATGTTTCATTCTGCAATATTTTATGTACCTTTGCACGCATAACATTTGTTAGAAAGACAAACATACATATTTAAAAGATATCTATAAACGTTATGATTCTTTTTTTTAGAACTCCTTCAAAGAGCGTGATAGCAACACAGGTTGACCATCAGCTCAACAATGACGAGATTAACGAACTATGTTGGCTCTACGGAGACGCTGTGCTCGAAAAGGCAGACAGCCTTGAGGGTTACTTCGTCGGACCGCGCCGTGAAATGATTACTCCTTGGAGTACGAATGCCGTTGAGATTACTCAGAATATGAATCTCCACGGCATTTCGCGTATTGAGGAGTATTTCCCCGTAAGCTCAAAGGATGCCGACCACGACCCGATGCTGCAGCGTATGTATGACGGTATCGGTCAGGACGTGTTCACAGTGAACCACAAGCCGGAACCAATCAAGCACATCGAGAACCTCGAAGAGTATAACGAGCAGGAGGGACTCGCCCTCTCGCCAGAGGAAATAGAGTATCTGCACAAGATTGAGAAGCAGCTCGGCAGGCCGTTGACCGACTCCGAGGTGTTCGGCTTCGCACAGATAAACTCAGAGCACTGCCGCCACAAGATATTCGGTGGAGTGTTTATCATCGACGGCAAGGAGATGGAAAGTTCACTCTTTGCCATGATAAAGAAGACAACGAAAGAGAATCCTAACAAGATTCTCTCGGCATACAAAGACAATGTAGCCTTCGCCCAGGGACCGGTAGTGGAGCAGTTCGCACCGAAAGACCAGTCCACTTCCGACTACTTCCAGATAAAGGACGTGGAGAGCGTAATCTCGCTGAAGGCAGAGACCCACAACTTCCCGACAACAGTGGAGCCGTTTAACGGAGCCGCAACAGGAACCGGCGGTGAGATCCGCGACCGTATGGGTGGAGGTGTAGGTTCATGGCCAATCGCCGGAACTGCCGTTTATATGACAGCCTATCCGCGCCTGAAAGAAGACGAACTGAGTCTTGAAGCAAGCAAGGTGGCTCGCGGCAAGGATTCAGAGAAAGGCTATACCGGCGAGCGCGACTGGGAAGACATCCTGCCAGTAAGAAACTGGCTGTATCAGTCGCCGGAGCAGATATTGATAAAGGCATCAAACGGAGCCTCAGACTTCGGAAACAAGTTCGGTCAGCCGTTGATTTGCGGTTCAGTATTGACTTTCGAGCATCAGGAGCCAACGACAACAGGCGAGGCAGACACGAAATATGCATACGACAAGGTAATCATGCTTGCCGGCGGCGTGGGCTACGGCACAAAGCGCGACTGCCTGAAGAAAGAGCCACAGAAGGGCAACAAAGTAGTAGTAGTAGGTGGCGACAACTACCGCATCGGACTCGGTGGCGGTTCGGTATCGTCAGTAGATACCGGTCGCTATAGCAACGGCATCGAGCTGAACGCCGTTCAGCGTGCCAACCCGGAGATGCAGAAGAGAGCCTACAACCTGGTTCGCGCCCTCTGCGAGGAAGATGTAAACCCGGTAGTCAGCATCCACGACCACGGTTCGGCAGGACATTTGAACTGTCTCTCGGAGCTTGTAGAAGAGTGTGGCGGCGAGATAGACATGACAAAGTTGCCTATCGGCGACAAAACCCTCTCGGCAAAGGAAATCATTGCCAACGAGAGTCAGGAGCGCATGGGACTCCTCATCGACGAGAAGCATATCGAACATGTTAGGAAGATTGCCGAGCGCGAGCGTGCCCCACTGTATGTAGTAGGCGAGACGACAGGCGATGCCCACTTCTCGTTCGTTCAGGGCGACGGCGTGAAGCCATTCGACCTTGACGTGGCACAGATGTTCGGACACTCACCTGTTACATATATGAAAGATGTAACCGTGGAGCATCATTATCAGGATGCAACATATTCACTGAACGATATCGACGAATACGTTGAGCGCGTGCTCCAGTTGGAGTCGGTAGCTTGCAAAGACTGGTTGACAAACAAGGTAGACCGCTCCGTAACCGGAAAGATTGCCCGTCAGCAGTGTCAGGGCGAGATACAGCTGCCGTTGTCAGACTGCGGCGTTGTAGCTCTCGACTACCGCGGACACAAGGGAATAGCAACAGCCCTCGGTCACGCGCCACAGGCAGGATTGGCAAACCCGGAGGCAGGCTCAGTATTGTCGGTAGCCGAATCACTTACAAATATCGTTTGGGCACCGCTTGCCGACGGTATGGACAGCTTGAGCCTTTCAGCCAACTGGATGTGGCCTTGCCGCTCACAGAAGGGTGAAGACGCCCGCCTGTATTCAGCCGTAAAGGCATTGAGCGACTTCTGCTGCGCTATCCACGTGAACGTTCCGACAGGAAAAGACTCACTGTCGTTGACCCAGCAGTATCCTAACGGCGAGAAGATTGTATCGCCGGGAACGGTAATCGTTACGAGCGGTGGCGAAGTGAGCGACGTGCGCAAGGTGGTATCGCCGGTATTGGTAAACGACAAGAATTCCTCACTCTATCATATCGACTTCTCGTTCGACGAGCAGAAGCTCGGTGGCTCGGCATTCGCACAGAGCCTCGGCAAGGTAGGCGACGACGTGCCTACGGTAGTAAATCCGGAGTATTTCGTTGATGCCTTCAACGCCGTTCAGGAGATGATAAAGAAGGGATGGATCATGGCAGGCCACGACATCAGCGCCGGCGGTCTTATCACAACCCTCCTCGAAATGTGTTTCGCCAACAAGGAAGGCGGTATCCACGTAAACCTGCACGACCTTGCCGGCGACGACGTGGTGAAGATGCTTATGGCAGAGAACCCAGGTGTTGTGGTTCAGATTTCCGACGAGCACAAGCAGGAGTTCAAGGAATTTATGGAAGAGCAGGGCGTAAGCTATGCCAAGATAGGATATGCCACACCAAAGGATCGCAAGATTGTGGTAAAGGCTGGTGACTACGAGCATGAGTTCGACATCGACAAGCTGCGCGACGTATGGTATAAGACTTCATATCTGCTCGACCGCGACCAGAGCAAGAACGGCTGTGCCGCTGAGCGCTACAAGAATTACAAGAACGAGCCGCTGGAGATGAAGTTCAACAAAGACTTCACCGGCAAGCTCTCGCAGTATGGCATATCTGCCGACCGCCGCACTCCATCAGGCATCAAGGCAGCCATCATCCGCGAGAAGGGAACAAACGGCGAGCGCGAGATGGCATACTCACTGTATCTTGCAGGCTTCGACGTGAAGGATGTTATGATGACCGACTTGGTAAGCGGTCGCGAGACGCTCGAGGATGTGAACATGATCGTGTTCTGTGGCGGATTCTCAAATTCCGACGTACTCGGTTCTGCAAAGGGATGGGCAGGAGCCTTCCTCTTCAACCCTAAGGCAAAAGAGGCACTCGACAAGTTCTATGCCCGCGAAGACACCCTATCGCTCGGTATCTGCAACGGCTGTCAGCTGATGGTAGAGCTGAACCTAATCAATCCTGAGCACAAGCAGCGTGCCCGCATGCTCCACAACGACTCACACAAGTTTGAGAGCAACTTCCTCGGACTCACCATTCCGAAGAACAACAGTGTAATGTTCGGTTCGCTGAGCGGCAACAAGCTCGGTATCTGGGTAGCCCACGGCGAGGGTAAGTTCTCGTTGCCGGAGGCAGAATCAGAGTATAACGTGATTGCGAAATACAGCTATGCCGGTTATCCGGGCAATCCAAACGGCTCCGACTACAACGTGGCAGGAATCTGCTCGAATGACGGTCGCCACCTGGCAATGATGCCACACCTTGAGCGTGCCATCTTCCCATGGCAGAACGCCTGGTATCCGGCCGACCGCCGCAGCGACGACGTTACGCCATGGATTGAGGCATTCGTGAATGCAAGAAAATGGATTGAGGAGAAGACTAAATAAAAGCCCCTCCCCCTTACCCCTCCCCGCGGGGAGGGGAGTAATATGCTTTGTTGCTTGAATTGTCCAGACAGAATTGTTATTGCAGGATTGTATTGACAGAATTGTCTTGACTGCTTGAGCTACAAAGCATATTATATAAGGTAGTGGTTCTATATATAAATATATTTATCAACAAATTTAACTATTAACAAGTCATACTACTCCCCTCCCCATGGGGAGGGGTCGGGGGAGAGGCTATATGTACACAGATTTTTTCAAGACATTCTTCCGTATCGGTCTGTTCACTCTCGGTGGCGGCTATGCCATGATACCGATAATAGAGAGCGAGGTGGTAGACAAGCACCACTGGATAGAGAAGAAGGATTTTATCGACATTGTTGCAATATCGCAGAGCTGTCCCGGAGCGCTTGCGATAAATATGAGTGCCTTTATCGGCTACAGGCTGAAAAAGGTGCCGGGAGCCATAGTAACAAGTATTGCCACGGCATTGCCATCGTTCATAATAATACTGCTGATAGCCATGTTCTTCCATCAGTTTAAGGATAATACCGTGGTGGCTGCAATATTCCGCGGCATCCGTCCGGCGGTGGTGGCACTGATTGCCGTGCCCACATTCAAGCTCGCCAAGGATGCCTGCATAACATTCTCAAACTGTTGGATTCCTATCGGCTGCGCACTTGCCATATATATTATGGGGATTTCACCGATATTGATTATCCTGCTTTCCGGGATATGCGGATATGTGTATGGAAAATATATCAAACCTACGGAGTAAAAAACCACTCTAACACCCACCCTAACCCTCCCGAAGGGAGGGAAGGAGAAGTGTGGAATATGACTCATAAAGGGTGAATGTGATTAATTGAAAATTTGGATTGTAAATGCTATATATAAGTCTGTTTATAACGTTCTTCGAGATTGGACTCTTTGGATTTGGAGGTGGCTATGGTATGCTCTCGCTGATTCAGACAGAGGTGGTAAACAACCATCAGTGGATTACGATGGGGGAGTTTACGGATATTGTTGCTGTGAGTCAGATGACTCCGGGGCCCGTAGGTATCAATTCCGCCACCTATTGCGGATATGTTGCCGCCCATAATGCCGGATATGGCGAGGCAATGTCGGTATTTGGCAGTTTGATGGCAACCGTTGCCCTTGTCTTGCCGTCGCTGATACTGATGATAATGATTGCAAAGATATTCCAGAAATATATGAATGCCCTTCCCGTGAAAAGTGCTTTGGGCGGCTTGCGCCCGGCAGTGGTAGGGCTGCTCGGTGCTGCCACATTGATGTTGCTCTCGCCGGAGAACTTCAGTTCGCCGGCTGTCAACCCCTGGCAGTTCTGGATAAGCTGTTTCCTGTTTGTAGCCACTTTCGTGGGGACTTACTGGATGAAGATAAATCCTATCAGGATGATAATGTATGCAGCCTTCGCCGGACTGGCGTTGTTATACTGAAAACAGATACTTCTCCTGTTTTTATGAAGGAGTAATATATTGTCGGAAGTCTATAGTTTGATAACCATGGCGAGTCCATCGGCACCAACACCCACTTGCACTTTCTGCTCCTCGTTGATAATGTTGCCGTCGGCATCCTTTTTTTTCTTCTTGCCCGTAATTTTGTCCACAATCCAGTAGCTTGCCTGAGCCGAGAGGAAACCGATGGCGGCACCGGCAGCCACGTCCTCCCAATGGTGGCGGTTGCGGCGCACGCGGTCAACGGCAGTGATGGTGGCGACGGTATATCCAGCCACGCTAATCCAAGGCGAAGTCTTCCAGTACTCCTTATGCAGAACCGTAGCTCCACAGAAAGCCACCGCCGTATGTCCGGAGGGGAACGACTCGTTGTCAGTGCCGTCAGGTCGCATCTTGTGGATGGATTTCTTTAATAGCCATGTAGTTCCAGAGCATAAAATGAAAGATGCGCCCGACTTATACAATCTTTGTTCCCATGAACTTCTGCATTTCACTCCGGCTGCTTTAAGTATGAACGAAGCTGCCATTGGTGTATATTCCAACACGTTGTCGATACCGTCGCCATGGTATCGCTTATATTGAGATGACGCTTGTGCAAAACAGCCGATGCTTGTCTGTATGAGTATTAATAATGTTATAATCTTTGTTTTCATTTGGCAAAGATACGTCTATTTGTTGATAAAATAAAGCGTCAAACCATAAAAATACGATATGACGCTTGGTTTTTTGAATAGTATTTTACCGAATCTCCTGTCTTCTACTCTTAACATCATGTATGGATAATGAATTGATAATTATACGAAATCGTAAGCAATGAGTATTACATTATAGTTAAAATATAAAAATATCTCTAATTTACGTAATAACGTATAAGTAAAATTGCTATATTTGCGATGTTTTCTTAATTAACTAAAAACTTTACCACTATGACACCTACAGAATTTATCAAAAAGGCAATTCATTTATTGGATGACTACATGATTCGTTCGGGTAAGGACGAAATCAATGAGATGGAGGCAAACCAGGAGCTTGCTAAGGTTGGGATGCTTGAAGATGAGGTTTCGCATCCGGGCAAACCATTAAGAGAGCTCCTTATAAAACTGCGCGACTCAAACCATTTACCACAGAATATCCGTCAACGCTACGGAGCGTGGAAAATTAGAATCTCCTCTACAGTGGCACGCAAGCCTATGGTGATTAGTGTATTCTGATTGAATGAAGCATTACTTTAGTGGAGTTTTACCGTTATAAGAGAAACCGCTGAATATTTTATATATCTTGTAAATCGATGATATAAAATGTTCAGCGGTTTCTCTTTATTGTGTTATTCCCTTTCCTTTATTTATCGCTTTATCAGCTTCACCTTTTTATATAAGGCCCCGTTCTTTGTAATGCTGCCGATATAAACGCCCCGGTTCCCATTGACTGGTATGCTCGTAACATCTCCGGCATTGGCTCTAACAGAAGACGAGTGAACGAGGGCACCGGAATCAGAAAATATATTGATGCCATACAATCCGCTTTCGCCAAACCTCATGTTTACGGTATCTGTGAATGGAGTAGGGTATACGGTAATAGAGCCGTTTGGATTGCTCAAGACTTCAGTCTTTTTGATGCTTGATGTATTGACAATCTCCTGATAATCGCTCCATGAAATGTCGGAACCGCTTATGCCGTCGGGCGACACGGCACGCACACCGAAACGACACTGTCTATTGTTGCCGCCGGTAAGCGGAGCGCCGATTACGTATGCCGCCCACGACTCGGTGGTGGTCATCAGCCGTGGCTCCTCGCCCTGTTGCTGGAAATAAATCTCATAATACCATGTTCCCACCTCGTCATTATAAGTTTTTTCTTCGCCGCTCTCCTCCTTCGATGCATAACGCATCTTGAAGTCCACGCTGCCGGGATTGCCGCGTAGCACTTCAATCTCCTTGATCGTAGGCTTCATAGTGGAGAATGACTGTCCGGGGCTTCTTAATGCCAATTCACCGATGAGCATATTGTAGTCTGCCGGAGTATTTTCGAGCGTGATTCCAATCATGGCAATATTGTCGCCATCTTTGATCTGCAGTTTTTCGAGAGAGGTCTTGAATGTTGTCCATTCCCCCTGTCGGTCGGCATCGGGAAGGGCAATCTCCTTGTAGTTCGCTACGTCGCCGCTCAATGCCACGAAGAGACGGGCATGACTCGCATTGCCTTTGGTGAGTTTATACGTAACCGATAGTTCATCAGAAGCCATCACCGCAAGCTTCGTCTTGAATAGCTTTATTCGCGAAAAGTCTGTTGCTCCATAGAGCTTCAAGCAGGAGCCGCCGGTATAGGCATCCTCCCAAGTGAGTTCGGCTTCAGCAAGAGAAGCGATGTTGTCTGCAGAAACCTTGTCCTCTCTGTCGGTAATCCAGAAGCGCCATGTAGGCAGATAGTCTTGCATGTTCAGGTTATACCATTTAGAGTCTGCCACTACCTGTCCGTCCTTATACAGTTTCAGTCCGTTGCCCATATTAAATCGGGTAACGAAGGGCATATTCTGGATAGTAGACTTTGCCGTGAGCAGTCGGGCAAGTCCGTGGAAGGTTTTGAGGTCGCTGTTGTCGAGAGAGCAGTCGGTGCGCACGGGGGGCAGCAGAGCCGGATTGCGGTAGCCGCCGGAGAATATCAGTTCCTGTTTTTCCAGATAAGCCCTCTGTATATCCTCGTCGGTAGAACCGTAGTCGGTGGCAGTTTCGTGGATAAGACTTTGGGAGTGGGCACCCCAGAAGCCGACGGAAGTCTCGTTGTCGATAAGACTCTGCCAGTAGTCTTGTTTCAGCGCCTTGCCCTGTATGTCGAAGCTGGCGTAATAGTCGTACGGGTCACGTTTCAGCGCTTTAGCGAAGCTGACGGAGTGTTCCAATACATAGTTGTCCCAGTCGTAATTGGCAAACATCTGGTCGGTTACGATATTGTCGCCCGTGCCGAATATGTTTTTGTTGAAGCGGCACAGTCCGTAGTTGCTCGTCATCATGCCGTCGTCTTTCGTAACGTCATACCATTGCAGTTCAAACTTCCATCCGATAGACTCCGCCTTTTTGTGCACCTCGGCAAAGAAGTCCTGTATCAGCTTCATCATATCCTCGGTGGTATTGAATTCTGAATTCACTCCCATACCGTTGATGCCATAGTATTTCATCAGTTTGGCGAGCTTGAGCGAGTTTTTAAACGACCCGTCGTCGTTCTTTTCCATCAGCTTCTGCAGCGTCATCGAGTAAACATCCGTCTTGTCAAGTCCGATATTGGCATTCCATGGAATCTTGAGCACGCAGCCCACGGTTACTCCGTTTTTTGCTGCTGCATCAGACAAGCCTGCCGCCACGCGAATCCACGGAGCCGTCCAGTTGCCGTGGCAGTTTATGTATTGCCACATCGAGAAATTGTCGCCGTCGAAGCAGTATCTGGGCAGAGCCTTCCACTTGGCGGTGGGGTCGTCGAGCGGAGTCCACATCAGCATCTTTCTGCCGGCGGGCACGTCGCTCCTCACCTGGTAGTCGCCGTCGGTTATCCTCGGCAGCGGTCTTTGGCGTGAGATAAAAAATTCGTCGTCGAGCTTTGATATTCCGCCCGGTGGTGTTCCCGGTTCCCAACTGTCGAAGAATTTGTAGAAGTCGTCCCAATCAAGGATGGAATCCTTGTCTGCCGTCGCCACTTTTTCAAAGTCGAAATCGTGTTCCGGTGTGCTTTGCGCCTGTGCCATCAAGCTGAAGGCAAGGGCAGCGACAAGTATATGTGTTTTGTGTTTCATCTTCTATTTTGTTCGTTTTATATTGAATATGTAAGTAAACTATTGTAAGATATAGTATATTGTGCGTAAATCTACTGATATTACTTTCACTTTGTTTGCAAAAGTAAGAAAATAAAGGCAAACAAACAAATTGTAATGTCTCCTATATGGAAATAAAGTTGGTTAGCCTATATAATTAATGTGATAGTATATATTATTATACAGAATAAGTGGGTAAATCCCGATTAACGAATAGAGTACAGCATGCAGAAATAACAGTTCATTTTTTCGTTAATATACAATAACTTGCAGCTTTTCAGGTTAAAATGTATTAACCTGAGTTTACTATTTGCACTTTTGAGCGTCTAAATTAATAACTTCGTGGGCGAAATATGCCGTATACATTATATAATATGTAAAGCATGACGAAAGTAAGAATATAAACAAAACAAAGAAAGGAATATAATTATGAACAAGAAAGTTTTGATTATGGCAGTTGCTGCCGGATGCCTTATGATGGGCAGCTGCGCAAGTAAGAAAGAGTTGCAGAACTGCCAGAACGAGAACCGTGAACTGACAAATAAATACCAGGACTCAAAGGAGCAGCTCGCTGCAAGCAAGGCTCGCGTTACCAGTCTGGAGGAGCAGCTTGCTCAGGCTAAAAAGGATTATGCCGCCCTGCAGGGTTCGCTCGACAAGAGTCTTGCAAATGCCGGACAGAACAATATTAGCATCGAGAAGCTTGTAGACCAGATTAACGAGTCTAACCAGTATATCCGCCACCTGGTGGAGGTGAAGAGCAAGAGCGACTCGCTCAATATGGTTCTTACCAACAACCTTACCCGCTCTTTGAGCAAGGAGGAAAGCAAGGAGGTAGACGTACAGGTATTGAAGGGCGTTGTCTACATCTCGCTTGCCGACAACATGCTCTACAAGAGTGGAAGCTACGAGATTAACGACCGTGCAGCCGAGACTCTGAGTAAGATTGCAAAGATTATCAAGGACTACAAAGATTACGATGTGCTTATCGAGGGTAACACCGACAATGTGCCTGTAAACACCAGTGCCGCTTCGATGAAGAACATCCGCAACAACTGGGACCTCTCCTGCTTGCGTGCTTCAAGCGTCGTTCAGGCTCTGCAGAACGACTATGGCGTAGACCCTAAACGCTTGACAGCCGGTGGCCGTGGCGAATACAACCCGTTGACAAACAACAGTTCCGACGTGGCAAAACAGCGCAACCGCCGCACACAGATTATCATCACTCCTAAGCTCGACCAGTTTATGGACTTGATCGACAAGGCACCGGAGGAGAACAAATAAGGAAGATATAGTTTAAATGTTAATAATGATGAGCCTTACAGAGACTACCATTTCTGGTAAGTCTTTGTAAGGCTTTTCCTTTTTCAAAAAATGTGTGTTTTCGGAGGTTTTTATTTCAAACAATTACGTATTTTCGGAGGTCTTTTCATGAAAACATTTGCCTAATAGGGGATTATACCAGAAGTTGCTCAGCGACAAGCTGAGTGCAAATCTCGGATATGTATATGAAAACCTCGTGGCGCAGATGCTGATAGCTTCGGGAAACAAACTGTTTTACTATACCTGGAAGAAGAACGACACCCATAGTTATGAAATAGACTTCTTGCTTTCCCGAGGATCAAAGCTGTGTCCGGTAGATGTGAAGTCATCAGGCTATAAGTCGCATACTTCCCTTGACGTTTTTTGTGAGAAATATTCTCGTGTTGTAGACCAACGGTATCTGATATATACAAAGGATTTCCAGAAAGACGGCAAGACAATCTGTTTCCCCGTGTACATGACACCGTTTATATAGAAAATTAAATTATAGTCTAAACATTTTGCGCCGATTCCATGCCAGTCGTTTTCATGGAGTTGACGCATTTGTTGTATATATAGGGTAAAAACGGCTTGCCTGCAGAGTATAATCCCTATTCCGCTACGATAATCCACACCAGAAAAACGATAATCCACGTCTGTATATGATGTTTTCCCTACCTTTGCCGTGAAAATTATAAATCTATCAAAAGTCAAAATCAAAAACTTTTAAATCATGAACAAAACGACAATTCGTTTACGCCATCTACTGATGTCGCTGCTGGCAATCATTGCCTTCGGCTCATCGGCAGGTGCCGCGCAACAGGCGGCAGTGGCGTCGTGGGTTTTCTCAGAAGGATGGGAAACCTCAAGTAGCGGAACAGTTGTTACCTACACCCCTGACGGCAGCGGGTGGACGGCACTTAGCAACACCGCATGGAAAACAAAACAACCAGTATTTCTGCCTAACTCATGCAATGGGGTACAGGCAAACTACAAGCTGACGCTGAAGACAAGCGACGGCAAATGGGAAGTGAAGCAGAGTAAGGACAGCTATGTGTTGAGGCTCAACACGGCATCCATCGACAAGTTCACCAAGAAGGAAGACTACGGCAATCCGGAGAAACACGACCAGTATTTCGAGGCGAGTTTTCCCACAACAAGTCTCAACAACGTTAAGGTGAACTTCGCCATCGGCGACGGCTCCAGCAGTTCCACCCACTTTGGAGTGGCATATTCCGCTGATGGCGGAACGACATGGACCACGCTTGACGACTACGTGAGCGGTAGCCACTGGAACACCTACAATGATGCCACCTTTGAGCTCAATGCCGACAACAAGGAGAATGTTATCGTGCGCCTCTTTATCGTGAGCGCGACGAAAAACAGCAACTACAACCTGAAATACTTCAATGTGCTTGCCGACGACCACGAGGCACCGAAACTCACTGCAAGCCGTCCTGCCGACAACGCTACCGATGTGGCAACAAGCGGTACGATTGCACTTGAGTTCAATGAGAGTATAGTGCGTGCAGAGGATGCAATGGCAATGCTTACCAATGCCAATAATAATAAGGTGACAGAACTTGAACCAAACGTTAGTGGCAACGTGCTTCGCTTTGCCTACTCGGCTCTCGACAAGAGTGCGCTGTATCGCTTCGAACTGCCAGCCCGTTCTGTTGGCGACCTCTCTGGAAACGTGAGCCAAGAAACAGTGAAGTTCTCCTTCACCACTGCCGATACCGACCCGATACCGGCTCCTACGATAGAGAGCAAGAACCATCTGTGGTATAACAAACCTGCCGGTTACTGGGAGGAGGCACTGCCGCTCGGCAACGGACGACTCGGAGTGATGCACTCAGGAAGCGTGGCATGCGACACCTTGCAGCTCAACGAAGACACTTTCTGGGATCAAGGGCCGAACACCAACTATAACGCAAACGCAAAAGGTGTGTTGAAACAAGTGCAGCAGGGTATCTTCAACAAGGATTATGCTTCGGTACAGGACCTTGCCGTGAAAAACTGGATGTCGCAAGGCTCTCACGGCGCAAGCTATCGTGCTGCCGGAGTGGTGCTGCTCGGTTTCCCGGGTCAGCGTTTCAACGATGAGGAGAGCGGACAGACCAAGGATGCCATTGATGCACAGGGCTACGTGCGCTATCTCGACATGAATACGGCTACGAGCAATGTGGAATATCACGTGAAAAACGTGGGTTACAAGCGCACGGTGTTCACATCGTTCAAAGACAATGTTACCGTGGTTCGCCTTGAGGCAGACCAGCAGGGAAAACTCGACTTCAACGTTGCATATACAGGTTGCAACAAGTCGAATATCGAGAAGCTTACCTCTAATGAGCTTTTCGACGACCATACTATAAAGGCAACTATGGGTCCGGCACGTGCCCAGTGTGAGAATGTAGACAACAAGCTGAATCTCTGCTCTTACATCCGTGTGCTCGATTGCGACGGAACAATTACCAGCGACAAGACCACTATATATGCTCAGGGCACAGCAGGAGCAGCTACTGAAGCTCCGCGCCTTAACATCAGTGGGGCAACACATGCAACTATCGTTATCTCTCAGGCAACAAACTTCAAAAAATACAACGACGTTAGCGGTGACGCAAGTGCAACGGCTCTCTCATATCTGCAAAGCTATGAGAATAGCCAAAAGAATTATGCTACGACCCTTGCCGACCATGAGTCTGTTTACAAGGAGCAGTTCGACCGCGTTGACCTCACTCTCGAAGGTAACGCCACACAGGAGGCAAAGGATACGGAACAGCGCATAAAGGAGTTCCACAAGACATCCGACCCTCAGCTCGCTGCCAACTACTTCCAGTTCGGTCGCTACCTGCTCATCTCTTCTTCGCAGCCTGGCACACAGCCTGCAAACCTTCAGGGCATTTGGAATCCAGATGCTCGCCAGTATCCGGCTTGGGATTCTAAGTATACATCAAACATCAATGTGGAGATGAACTACTGGCCGGCAGAGGTTACAAACCTTGCTGAGTGTCATGAGCCGTTTGTTGAAATGGTAAAGGATGTCAGCGTGACTGGTGCCGAGACTGCCGAGAAAATGTATGGCGCCCGCGGATGGGCTCTTCATCACAACACCGACATCTGGCGCACCACGGGAGCTGTAGACAACGGTACCGTGGGTGTATGGCCTACATGCAATGCCTGGTTCTGTTCTCACCTTTGGGAACGCTATCTATTCTCTGGCGACAAACAGTATCTTGCCGAGGTTTACCCTGTAATGAAGGGAGCAGCCGAGTTCTTCCAGGACTTCCTCGTGAAGGACCCGAATACAGGTTACATGGTTGTCTGCCCGAGCAATTCGCCTGAGAATCATCCGGGAATAGGTACTTATACAAAGAGCAGCGACGGGAAGACGGCTAATATCGCCCTCTTTGGTGGCGTGGCAATGGACAACGAGATGGTTTACGACCTCCTGAAGAATACGGCTCTTGCAGCCCGCGCCCTCGACAAAGATGCAGACTTTGCCGATGCTCTCGACAATCTGAAGGCTCAGATTACTCCATGGAGAATAGGAAAATACGGTCAGGTGCAGGAGTGGCAGGAAGACTGGGACAAGGAAACTTCTTCTCACCGCCACCTGTCACATCTATGGGGCGCATATCCTGGCAACCAAGTTTCGCCTTATGAGAATCCTACCCTCTATCAGGGCGTTTTGAAGAGCCTGATTGGTCGTGGCGATGCAGCCCGCGGATGGTCAATGGGATGGAAAGAGGCAATGTGGGCCCGTATGCTCGACGGCGACCATGCCATGAAGATTCTGAAGAACCAGCTTGTATTGCTCGACCCTAACGTAACTATCGCCTCTTCCGACGGCGGTTCATACGCCAACATGTTCGATGCTCACCCGCCATTCCAGATCGACGGAAACTTCGGCGCTACTGCTGCCATCGCCGAGATGCTCGTGCAGTCGCATGCCGGATTCCTGCATGTTCTCCCGGCTCTGCCTACAGAATGGAAGGCTGGTGGCGAGGTGAAAGGACTGCGCTCTCGCGGAGGCTTCGTCGTTACGGATATGAAATGGGTTGACGGCAACATCGTGAAACTCACCATAAAGTCTACCGTTGGCGGCAACCTTCGTCTGCGCACGGCAACTCCGCTGAAAAATGCCAATGGTTCGACACTTACTATTGCCGATGGCAACAACAGCAATCCATTGATGCAGCCTTACGGCACACCGGAGCCTATCGTTAAGGATCAGAGCAAGATTCCTGCTACCAAACTTGCCGACACATATCTCTATGATATTCCTACCAAGGCTGGTGACGAGATAACGCTCGTGGGCGGAACAACGGGTATTGTAGTGGTGCCAAACGCTGTTCATAACATACCGGGAGATAAATTCGTCTACAACCTCAATGGTCAGCGTGTTGACGACAGCTATCATGGTATCGTTGTGGAAAAGGGACGGAAGTATGTGAAGTAATATATTAGGTAAGAAGACAAATTTAGTTTAACAGAAAGAGGATGTTTCTAAGCTGCAAGGCTTTGAAGCATCCTCTGTTTTTATTGTCATTCATCAACTCCGTTTCTCATCTCCGTAGGCGTCATGCCTGTGGCTTTCTTGAAACAGCGGCTGAAATACTTAGGGTCGGAGAATCCGCAGCTGTATGCTATCTCCGAAACATTCTTGCTCTCATCGTTTACGAGCATCTTTTGTGCAGCCTTTAGTCTGCGGTCAAGAATAAAGTTGTTTGGCGTGCAGTCAAATTCCTTCTTCATCATTACATAAAGTGCAGAGCGGCTCATACACATCTCTTTTGCTATCGCATCAACGTTCAAGTCGGCATCAGACAGATGTTCATTTACAATTTCTTCTACCTTAGCTTTAAAAGCAGAACTCTCTTTCTCGCCTTTTGCCGGTTCCTCATTATTGTTGCTGGTGATAATATCTCCGAGCCTTACCTTGATGTATTCTATTTTCTCGTCTTTCGAGAGTTTCAGTTCCTTTATCTCATTCTCCAGCCGTCGGGTGTATCTGTATATTTTGAATGTTATGAAGATGATAATCAGAACGAGTCCGCCGTAAATCATCCATGCCACCGGTCGCTCGTTGAAGTATGGCGTGCGGTGTATCGTTACGGATGCGGCATTGCCTCTCCATATACCGTCGCCGTTTGTTGATTTCACGATGAGGCGGAAGGTTCCTGCCGGAATGTTCGTCAGGTTGATATGGTTTTCTGTAGTATACATCCATCGGTTGTCCACTCCCTCCAGCATATAGGCATATTGTATTGGCTCATTCTTGTTGTAGTCGAGGGCGGCAAACGATATGCTCAGGTTCTTCTCCTCGGGAGAAAGGTTGATTGTTGATGGTGTGTCGAAGAATATCTTCGGTGTGAACGAGCTTTTCATTATTGCCTTGTCGCTGACGGTAAGCAGTCCCTGTGTCGTGCCGAAGAGTGTCGTTCCCGTTGTTTCGTCGTATAGCGGTCTAACCTCAGAGAAAGAGAAACCGTCGGAGAAGAATGTTTCGGAATAGTTTGTAAAGGATTTGTCCTTTGGGTTGTATTTCATCATGCAGTGTTCCGACACGAGCCATATCATGCCGCTCTTGTCCTCACACATGTTTAGGACTATGTCTGAAGCCATACCGTCTTCGGTAGTCATGGCGGTGAATTTTATATTCTCTGCCGTTGCAGCATTATTTCTCACGATGTTCAGTCCGCCGCCGTATGTTCCCACATATATTGTTCCGTCTTTAGCCTGTAGCAGTGCCATCACCTGGTTGTTGCTTATTGTCGAGGCATTGTCGGGAATACGTTTGTTCTGTCTGAAAATCATTTGCTGCGGCTGTTTCTTTATAGATGAAACGAGCAGTCCGTCATTTGTTCCGAGCAGTAATGTTCCGTCTTTGCAGATAATCATGTCGTGGATAAATCTGCCGCAGGCGGGATATTTGTGCATAAGGTTCCCGCAGTTGGCAAAGGCGGGATTGTCGCCTGCGGGGTTATTTATGATATTCAGTCCTCCGCCGTATGTTCCAACGAGAATTCTGCCGTAGTGGTCTTCGCCTATGGTGTATATACTGTTGCAGTTGATGCTGTGTGATCCGGCGCCTTTGATGAATGATTTTACTTTAAATCCTCCGTCTTTTGTCTTTGTCAGTCGGAAGAGTCCGCCGGGCTTTGTGCCGAGCCATAGTATTCCGCGTGAGTCCTGGAAGATGGAGTAGACGTTGGCACCGAACCTTACCGGTTCTTTTACTACATTTCCGTTTCCGTCGAGATATCTTGCGGCATTGCTTTTCGGGGAGAAAAGCCTTACGTATCCGTTTTTGTCGGCGACGAAGAGAGTTCCTTCCTTGTTGCGGAATATTGTTCGTATGAATTCCTCGCCGTTGTTGCCGAATTTCTGCGGGTTGATTTTATTTCTTGTAAAAGTCAGTCTGTCGAGTCCGCGGTGGGTGTATATCCAGAAGCCGTTCTGTCTGTCCTTAAACAGAATTCGCATTTCCACTCCTTGATATTCCGGCAATGACTCTATGCTTCGCTTTTGTTGTGGAGAGGGGCGGAAACGGTCGCCTTGGTCTTTCTTCTTCCCTTTGACGGCAGCAAATTTCTTTTCCCTGACATTAAACATATAGAAGCCGTCGGGGCATTTACACAGGATATTCCCGTCTTTCGTCTCGCGGATAAAGAGGATGCGGTTAGTCAGTAGCGGACAGTTGTCGCCCTGTCTTGCCTTGAAATTCTGAAACTTGTATCCGTCGTATCGGCTCAGTCCGTTCCATGAGCTTATCCATATATATCCTTTCTTGTCCTGTGTCACGCATGTTATGGTACTTTGCGGCAGTCCGTCGCTTTCCGTAAAGTGTTGTATACTTGTTGCGGCAGTCATCTGCATAATGACAGAGAGAAGCAGGGTGATTGTTATACTGATGTTCTTGAATATCGTCATAGGTTTATATTAGTTTGCCAAGGTGCAAAGGTAATTATAATAATGATAAAAAGCAAGCGGAAAGGCTATGACGGCAAATCTTTTGCCTTTTCATAGTATTTCCGCTTGAATGTATATTAGTGTGTAACGCTTTTATTTAGCTATCTTCCAAGTCCTGTCGCCCTGTTTCACAACAACAATTCCCCTGTATCCTGCTATATTGTCGAGTCGACGACCGTCGATGGTGTATAGCTCGAAGCCAAGAGAGTTGTCATTCATACTGGTTTTGATGGAAGTGGCATTTTTTGTTCCCTTGACATACAGGTTCTTTATCTCCCATGTTCCTGCCGACTCAGTGTTGCCGGTATAGTGGAAAACAATCTGTATTTTCTTTCCGGCATACTCGTTTAGCGAGATGTCGCCGGAGTTATTGAATGTCCATACTGTTCCTTTAGGCCATTTGATTAGTTCGCTGCCGATAACGTCGGTATTGCCGTCGTGGCGTATTTCAACCGAGAAGTAGTCTCCTGGCTTAGCATTGTTCATCTTGTTTGCCGCATGCTCAAAGCTCATTGATGCCTTTGAATATCCCGTGAGGTCTATTTCCGGCGAAACGATGCGTGCGTCGCCTTCCTGCATGCTGCCGAAGTAGCTTGAACCGGTCCAACCGTATTGTTCTTTAACCTTCCATATCGTTTTCCCCTCCGGACAGGTTGTTGTTTCGGTCGTGAATCCACAATCGCCGCTGGTGAACACGTATTCCTGTATCGACTCTTCAGTCGGGTCGGTCGGTGTGTCGCCGCCTCCAGGATTGTCGCCTCCGCCGGTGTAGTTGGCTGAACACTCCGTTGTTGCCGGGTCGAATGGCTTGTTTATGCTGTCGCCCCAGATATAGTCCATGAGGTTAGGGAAATCCACAAACGGGTTGCGGTTGCCTTGTATCTTGCTCACGGCATTGTTGCGAGTAATCTCGAGCTGAGTAGGCTTGTCAGCCTTTGCCCATTGGATATACAGTTCGTATGCCCATTGCTTTAGGGTAGGGTAGTCGTCCTGTTCAAGAATGTTCAGTCCGTTGCCTTGCCATGTAAGGTTCTTGTAGCATGTAGCCATATACATGTATCCGCGGGCGAAGTCGCCCTTCCATTCGTCAGCCGGCTCCCAGTATTTCTGTCCGTCGCTGCCGTCGCCCACTTTCGTCCATCCGTTGCCTTTGTCGCCACTCACAACCTTACCCATCGGATAGTTACTCTTTGTACTGTTTATTTTCGAAGCACATGGCATCAGGTTATACAAATCCTGGTAAGCCTGGTTCTTGCTTCCTCCCCACCAACTCTTTGGGAACGAGTGCTCGATGTTCATTCCCGAGCCGACAGCTCCCTGACTGGTGCTCATCGGCCATTCGCTCTCAGCCGAATAGCGGTCGATAAACCGTCCGTCGCTGGTGCGGTCGGTAATCCAGAATCCCCACCAAGTATGTCCGTTGCCGGAGCCGTATGTCAGCACATCGGCATCCTTGATAATCTCATAGACGGCATCTTTCAGTGCCGCTCCATTTTTGCCTTTCAGCGAATCGTAGTAGCCTTCGGGGATTTGTGCCAGAAGGTTTCCGCTACTGCAGGTCAAAAGTAGAAAGACAATAATTCTGCAAAGTAAGTTTTTCTCCATAATTGTATGTTCTTGTATGTATTATTATATAATTACGTTTTCAGCCCGTCCCCATGATTCTTTTATATCTTATATAAATCAGGAAACGGGCTGCAAATATACAAACCTTTTTTATACATTCAAAGTCATTTTCGTTATATTCTCATTATCTTTCCATTATTACTCCTTAATCACCCCCATATATAAAAAGAGTAACTTCATTCCCTCCCTTTGGGAGGGTTAGGGTGGGTGTTAGGTTGGTGGGCTTCATTCCCTCCCTTCGGGAGGGTTAGGGTGGGTGTTAGGGTGGGTGTTAGTCAGTGTGTTTATTATCTCGTCCTCTCCATGAATTCCTCGAATTGCTCCTTATATCCGTTGAACACGTTGATGTCCACCTCGCCGTGTATGCCGCGAACCCGTCCGTATGGTGTCAGCTGCCAGAAGGCAAGGCGAATGTCGGGGCGATACTGTCCGTAGCGGGCAATCCATATAGGATAATTCTCCTTTATGTCGGGAGCCTGCGGCAGATATTTGTTCACGAAGCCCTGACCTACATAGAGTACAGGCTTCATCCCCGTGGCACGATGCACGATGCGGAGCCATGTTCTTACTTTGCTGAACATTCCGCCTACGCCGCCCATCTGAGCCACTTGCTTCTTGTCTGGCTCAAGGTCGAGCACCGGTGGTAAATCGCCGCTGTTGAAGTGAGAGTTCTTCAAAAAGAAGTATGCCTGTTGTGCGGCGCTGCTCCTTGCCGAGAAGAAATGGTAGGCTCCGGTCTTGAATCCGTGTGCTCTCGACTGGCGGTAGTCGGCGTTGAAGTATTTGTTCCTCACCGTTGTTCCTTCGGTAGATTTTATATATATAAAGGAAATACGGTAGTCCACGCTGCCGCCATTGCCGGCACCGAGGTATGCTATGCGCAGTCTTGACCAGTCGATGCCATATTTCTTCCTTCCAATCTCATGCTGATATTTAGAGAGGTCGATGCCATAGATGCGGTCGGAGGCATGCATCATGCGCTCTCCGCGATAGCGGTCGGAACTCCAGTCGCCGGCTTTCACTTTCCCGTTTACCGTCACTCCACATCCGAAGCCGTTTCTTTTTTCGTTTTTCCATTGCCCGGTATAGAAAGCCCCGTCTTCAGCCACGAATGTTCCGTGTCCTTCGGCTAAAAGTTGTTTGTTGAATTCGCCGTGGTATGTGCCGAGTGTGTCGCGCCGCGTTCCTGTAACTATAGTGTCGGCATGCCATAGAGCCGTAATCTTTCTGCCGAGCGAATCGGTTATCGTTCCGTATCCGTCGCGCTTTCCGTTTTTCCAAACTCCGCTATATACTATACTGTCGCCGATGCTCAGTACTCCGTATCCGTTTCGTTTCCCGTTGAGCGTTTCGCCGCGGTAGCAGTATTTTCCGTTGTATATCGTTGTGGTGTTAGTCTCTCCGCTGTTGCATCCGGCAAGTGTGAAGAGACATATTATATATATAAGTATGTGTATCCTTTTCATCTCATTATTCCTCCTTCGTGGTTTATTCCGATGAAGAAGCCGTTGCGGTTGAATAGCGGAGCACCTTCTGGCGCAAGCAGTTCCGGAATGTCGTGGGTTTCTAAGGATGTTGTCCTACCTTTAAACACGTTTGGTTCTTGTGCAGCAGCTTTCTCCGAGCATCCGTTGTTCAGTCCGAAGATGCCGGCAACTGTTATGCTGTCTCCTTTTTCGGGTATAAGAACGAATATTCGTTTTATCGGGTATATGCAGTAGGCGTCATCCGATATGAATCCGTCTTCTGTCATCAGCATCATCGTTCCTCGTGGCATCTTCTTGGTCTCGTCGGCAAGTCTCTTGCAGCTTATCTTGCCTGCTTTGCCTTTTGCCGTAGGGTAGAGTAGGGTATAGTATCTGTTTTTCCTTATCCTGATACCTTTTATATCTTTTATCTTCTCCAGGATTTCTATTCCCTTCTCCAGTCTGTTCCGGTCTTTTTTGTTATTTTCGGCATAGTCTGCCATTGTGTTGTATCCTTCGTCCTTCACGCTGTGGGTGTTGAGGTAATAGTCAAGCTCGTCCTGTCTCTTCTTCTCTTTCTCTGCCGTTCTTTTTGCTTTCTGCAGTGTCTTTTCTATTGTTTCGCCGATATTGGCGTTTGCGGCAGCGAGTATGTCTCTTTCGCCGTAGAATGGGTCTACGGTAAATATGCGTCCGCCACACGACGGGATGAAAGCCCATTTGTTTATCCAGCATCCGCAGACCATTGCTTTGCGCTCCGTGTCGCTGTCGACTTCCTCTTTTACTATATTTAGCGTTGTGTCGTTCTCAATGTCGTTGCAAACGGCTATCACCTTGTTGCCTTGCGTAATCTCGTAGTATTCCCTACATTCTATCAGCGTAACGCTGCGCTTCATCCTGTCGTAGTTGGCTGGCAGCAGCGACGGCAACAGTATAAAAGCAATCGCCGCCAGCAATATTACCGGTAGCGACCATATTATTATCTTTTTCCTCTTTGATTTTGTCTGTATTTCCATTTGTGTCTTGTCCCTCCGTTTCTTGATAATGTCTCCTTTTCTTGTTGAGAATGCAAAGTTAATAATATTCCTGATATTGGATAATTAATTTGAGTTAAATGTGTTGAGGCTCTTATTCTGTCTCTATTTACGCAATTTTAACATACGCCATTCTTGCATTCCGTGTAAAAGGATTACCTTTGTCATCATTAAAGCCTTATATGTAGCTTGCTGCTTTGAAAAGTGTATCTTTTATTGAATTATGATAGGAGCGTATATTCACTCTTGCTATAATTGTTAATCTTACATTTGTTTAAAATGCTGCGCCATACAGCGAGGCTAAAAGAGGAAAACTTAAATAAATATTTATATAAATGAAAATCTTTACTTATCTTAGAAGTTTGTTCCTGGCTTCTGCCGTATTGGCTTTGTGGACAAACGCTTATGCCTCGACGGTGAATGTCGAAAGTCCTGTGCTCGCTTCTTCGGATGCTGACGACGACAAGGTGTTCTGCGACTTACCTTACTCGCAGTCGTTTGATAATGAGAACAACGACTATCCCGGCGACACGTATGTTCCTACGGGGTGGTTGTCGGTAGGCGACATGCCCTTTGTAACTAATAGCTTTGACAATGTTCCGGCTAAAGACGGAACTTATTATCTCATGGCTCTTGAGAGCAGCGCGGCAAGAAATGACCGTTGCTACACGCCATTTTTCAAACTGAAGAAGGGCACTAAATACTCTATTTCTTTTTATGTCTATGCTCCGGGAAACGCACAAACGAATAATAAAACTGACTTCGAACTTACTGTCGGTACGGAGCAGGATGCGGAATTCCATTCGCGAATCCTGACGAAGCTGACGGAATGCGAATTCTCTCGCTGGCAGAAAGTTGCCGTGGATTATACTCCTGATGAGGACAACGACTACTGCTTCTCCTTCCACGTTACTTCGAAGGCTGCCTACGCAGGTTGGTTCGGCATAGATTTGTTTAACATCACTTATCCTGAAGCCGTGCCGATGCCTAAGGCTGCATTCGTTCCCGTTGGCTGTTATAGCCTTATGGACAGTAAATTGATTTGCTTCAGCAACTCCAAGATAAAAATGTCTAACCTCTCAACCGATGCCACTTCTTATCTGTGGGAGGCTGAGGGCGCCATTCCGTCTTCGTCTACCGAAAAGGAGCCGGAATTCTCATTCCCCAAGAGCGGCTCTTATAAAATTAAACTGACAGCAAAAAATCAACGTGGGTCGAATTCCAATACCTTCACTTCGCTCGTATCCGTATACGGAAACACGCCTGATCTTCCTATTATGACAATGGACCCTAATGGCGATACAATGACGACAAGGGATAATCTCGATGCCTACGATACTAACCCTTATGCCGATTTCGTGGCTGGAGTAAACCATTACTACTCGCATTTTGCTGAACGATTCGATGTTCCTGAAGGACGTGAATACGAGATTTACTCCCTCAGCTTCTATCTATATTATTATAATCTCGGTATCCGTTACTTCAAGGAAGAATGTAACAAACCGTTTAGCATTGTCTTCTACGGCGAAAAAGACGGCAGACCTGATCTCAATAAGGTTTATGGCAGGATAGACAAAACCATGCAGGAGGCTTGGGGTACTCTAAACCTCGGTACATGGGAGCAGCGCGGCTTTGAGTTCAAAGACAAGCCGATTGTTGCCGACGGACCGTTTTATGTGGCTTTCGAATTCCCGGAGAATTTATGGCTCGACGAAACTGTCAGCGGAGCAACGCGCACTTGCGTCGGATTCTGCGGCATCAAGCATCGCTCAAAGGTCTCTACACTTTACGTGCAGCCGTTTAAAGTACCGGAAACTTCTGATTATGTAGTCGATGGTAACTACTGCCCTGTAGAAAAGGTTGACAGTCAGTATAAAGGTTATGGACTGTATCTTACAACATGGTGTAACGTGAAGAACGATTCCGGAACCTCTTCAATCGCCATTGCCAATGATGGCTCTGTGGTATCCGCAGTACGTCTTTCTGGAGATGTCCTTCAGGTCAGCGGTACTAAAGCCGGCGAAAAAGTCATTGTATATAATGTCTCAGGCTCTGTTGTTGGTAGCGTGATTGCTACAGGTGAGGGATGCGAACTCTCTCTCTCTGGCATTCCAGCCGGAATTTATGTAGTTAAGACGGAAAAAGGAACAATGAAATTCTTTAAACAATAAAAAAACTTTTTTTCAGTGAATTTACCCTCACACCCCTCACCAATTACCCCCAATCCCCCTGTATATCGATGTTTCAGGTGGTGAGGGGTGTGGTGAGGGGTGTGAGGGTAAATACAAGTATTAACAACGGCGTCAGAGTTTCTATCAAACGCTCCCGCTGTTTGGCCCA
>ERZ808242.210-NODE-210-length-45534-cov-10.221245_pt1 | contig 45534 bp, 39 predicted proteins | sample MGYA00521244_ERZ808242 | MGnify/ENA primary metagenome ERZ808242 (study PRJEB31516, sample SAMN03275573) | gut metagenome | biome: mammalia-associated habitat; material: feces | host: Papio cynocephalus | place: Kenya | collected 2012-07-27 ... | reverse complement strand
GATTTCTGGCGGTAGATGCATTTGTGGATCGTGCGGGCGGGTTTGCCGGCGTACAAGGAAAGGACCTTGGCGGCGCGGCCGGTGGGGGCGAGGAGGTAGCAGATTTCCTCGTATTCATCGGTCTTCTCTGATACAGTCGCTTCGACAAGCTCAGCGACCGAAGCTTTCGGGACCTTAGGTCTCAAATCGTCAAACGACCGGATCACCGCGGCGATGGCCGACGTCTTACCCGTGCCCGCATAGCCGTTGACCACCAGGATGTCAGCGTCATCACACGTCACGAAATCAGCGATCTCCCGGAACAGGTTATCCTGATCCGAAGTGCAATCGTAAGGGAAACCGTCCCTGAAACGCCTGTAGAAAAACTCTCCCCTGTCCATGGCCTATTTGTTCCTGCGGCTGAAAATCATCATCGCCACAGCCAGAATCGGATAGATCTCGACACGCCCGAGGAACATGTCCAACGAATACAAAAATTTGGCGGAAGTTGGCTCGGCATTGAAACTGCTCATCGAGCCAAGGTCTCCTACGCAAATTCCCACATTGCTCAAGGAGGTTATGGTGGCCGTCAAGGCATGGGTATTATCCGGATTGAACACCAGACACACTGCCATAGAGATGGCCACGACCATAAAATACAAGGCTATGTAAAGGATGTGCGGAGCAATGTCATCCTGACGGACAACCCTGCCGTTCACGCGGGCATCATTGACCGAGGCCGGGTGCAGGGACATCCTGAGCTGGAACTTTATCTCCTTGCAGAGGAGCAGAACCCTGTCTGCCTTAACACCTCCGGTGGTGGAGCCTGCCATTCCACAGCAGATTGCCATCAGCAAAAGCATGGCGGAAGGCAGTACGGGCCAGGTGCTATTGTCAGCGATGCTGAAACCTGTCGAGGAGGCGAAACTCAGGATGTGGAAGGAACCCGAAAGCAGGGCATCGCCCCAACTTTTCTCAATTCCATGAACCCTCAAGGACATCGCCACGATCACACTGGCCACGACCATCGCACCGAGATAGAACTTGAATATCTCATTCTTGAACGGCTTGAACGACCTTGTGGCAACAGCCATGAACACCATACCGAAATGGACGGAGGACAGCAGCATGAAAACCATCGTGATAAGGTATATCGGCAAAGAATCGAAATAGCCTATCGAATGGTTTCTTGTGCTGAACCCTCCTGTCGCCACCACGCTCATGGCATGGTTGATGGCGTCAAAAGGGCTCATGCCTGCAAGCATGTAGAGGACGAAGGAGACAAAGACCAGCCCAAGATAGACATAGGTAAAGATGTAGACTGTTCTGTTGGCTCCTGAACGGTATTCTCTTTTGGACAAGGATGAAAGTTCCAAACTGGTGAGCCTCAGTCTCATCTGAGACGAGCTCGGAATAATCAACAGAAGAAAGACCACGACTCCCAAGCCTCCGATGAAGTGCGTGGAGGAACGCCAGAAAAGCAGGCTGTCCGGCAGAGCCTCGACATTATCCAGAATCGAGAACCCTGTGGTAGTGAAGCCGGAAACACTTTCAAACCAAGCGTTTATGATTGTGAAAGGCCCGCCCCAAAGCGCGTACGGAAGCATTCCGAATATGAAGGACAGAAGCCACGAGAGAGCGATGATCATGTAGCCGTCCTTCAGCGTGATGGCGGCTGATTTTCTCACGAATATGAACGGGAATATTCCTACGGTGAAGGTGATCGTGAAGCTGATCATCAGGGCGGCCAAGGCGCTGTCGTTGCCGTTCGCCACGGAGACCAGGATGGACAGGAACATGAACAGCGCGCTGACGAGCAGTGCGTAGCCCACGTTTCTGGAAATCACCTTGACGTTCATTCGGATATTCTTTTAGTTGTTGTTTTTGACTGGTGCTGTCACCTCGGCAGGTTCGGGGACCGAAGCGACCGTCCCCGAAGCAACTTTGGCCCGAAGGTTGGCCACACGCTTACGCAGCATCTGGTTCTCCCCCGTCAGCTCCGTGATGCCGTCATTGAGCTCCGCCAACTGATCATCCCCCTCAAAGGAGTAGGAATATTTCTTATTGAATGACCGGTAGTTATTAAGCCCTGCCAGCATCCTGTAGATCGGATTCACATAATAAACCAGCAGGAAGAACAGCAGCATCAGCACAAGAAGAAGCCCAACTCCTACAGCCACTGCCCCAGGAATGATGCTTCTGTAGAACCCCCTTTGGAATGTCAGTGAGTTCTTCTTAAGATCATCATAGATCGCCCCGTTCAGCACATCAATGTAGTAATTCAGCCTCTTGAACTTTGGCTGCAATCTGTCGAAGTACCAAGCCCTCGTGTCGATAAAATCCGAAAGCAGCACATCATTGAGTTCCAGTGAGGTCAGCATGTAAGCCGAATAGGCATAGACCACGGAATCCGTCAGAGGCACCATCTTGTCTGAAGTCAATGAGTTGCGCAAGGAGTCACAATGCGCCATGAACTCCTTCTGATGAAAGTCCGGTAGAGTGCTGACGGAACCGTCTCCAATTAAGGCAAGCAAATCAAGATTGTACTTGTTCGTGACCTCGGACAGCTTCTGGGCCACATTTACGCTACGGATGTTGTCCGCGATAAGGTCCGACACATAGTTGCTCATCTTGTAGTACTCCATGATGGAGATCACACTGGAGACAAGCAAAGTCACAGCTATCGCGCTGAGGCTCAGCGTCAGCTTCATCCTCATCGTGAGCTTGAACTCCTTCAATCTGTCCGCAAGTTTCCTGAACATTCCCTGATTGTCTGTTTAACCTGCAAACTTACACAAAATTCACGACAAAAGAAAAGCCCGAATAATCATCGGATCTCCGGATTTTCATACATTTATATTTAAGAGTATGAATTTATAAATCATCCTTTGGCAATCAAAAAAATTTCCTTACCTTTGCGTTGGTAATATATTTTTGGAAGAAAGAAGTAAAAGCAAGCATCTTTTCCCTAAAAGGGATGCTTGCTTTTATGTTTTTATTGTCACATACCGAGGGGGTACTGCAAACAAGGACGGCTGTTCTTTCATTTTCTTACAAAAAATATATTACCATGAGAACAAGCCAATATCTTGTGACATTCGCCATTGAGGTGGGGATTATCAGACTTGTCAGGGTACGAGCCTACAAGCGAGTACGTTTCGGCAAGGTTGAGAGAGTGCGAAGCCACTACAGATGTCTTTAGGGTGATTTCTGTGGTCATTCGCGGCTCTGAGCCGTAAGGCTCTCCGCTTCACCCCTCGGTTTTTATCCGCATTCCTTCTAACGCTGATTATATACGAGTTGCCTCCATCGTTGTCATTAGTCGCTTGCAAACACATTTATGCAAGGTCTTTAACTCAAGGTCGTTATTGAAGAGACGTGGCACCCTTTCAGAGTCGTTACATCACACCTAAAAATCCATTTGATTGGTAGATAACGATTTGTCGCTCCAGGTGTGAATGCTTCAGCACACTTGGGAGACTGGACCCTCGCCACAGAGCATTCTGTGGGCAGTGACCTTTCTTAGGTGTGAAAAACGCCGCACACCTGAAATTACATCCACCAGACTACAACCGATTTACAGTTCCAGGTGTGCTGGACAAAATCTCTGGGTATCACACAGTACGTGGGTAGTTAGTCAACTTCTATATTTAGTCAACTTCTATATCTTAGCCTTCCAACAAGTGCTGTGGAGGTCGGATAGAGGAGCATCTATTGGCAATATTGCTCCAGTCGATGGAAAAAACGAGCACGGGAGGGTGACTAAAAAGTCCGAATAACCCTCTGAGAATTGAGTATTTGGAAACAAGGTCGAGGTGACCTCCCCGAAAAACAAGAAAAGGGGCTTGACTGAAGAAGCGGGAAGAAAATGAAGATTATTTCACCTCAAAGATCATTTCAAACAAATCAAAACAGCTTCTAATACTTTTTAGTCTACCCCTCGAAAAAAACAATGTCACAGCGACACCTTGAAGAATAACGTGACCGGACTTGTGAACCGCGCCCTACAGCTCGACGCACCAGCCGTGGGTGTCCTCCACGAGGCCGTCCTGAATGGAGCGGATGCGGTCATAGAGGGCGCGGCTCAACTTTCCGTACTCGGAGCCAGATGGCATTGTGTAAGTGCGGGAGACCTCTGAGCCTTCAAGCAGCGGTTTGTCATCGATGGAACGGATTGGGGTGATCACCACTGCGGTGCCACAGGCGTTGACCTCATCGAACTCAGCCAGTTCCTCGACAGGAATCGGTCTTATCTCTACCTTCATTCCGAGGTCTTCAGCGATGGCGCGGAGCGATTTGTTGGTGATGGAAGGGAGCACGCTGTCGGAAAGCGGAGTCACATAAGTGTTGCCCTTGATGCCAATGAAATTGGACGAGCCGAATTCGTCAATCCTTGTCTTGGTGGCGGGATCGAGAAACAGCAGTTCGGTATAGCCCTGCGAATGAGCAAGATTGTAAGGATAGAGTGACATCGCATAGTTCGCGCCTATCTTGTAGGAGCCGGTTCCGTTAGGAGCGGCCCTGTCGAAGTCGCGTGAGATGACAGCAGAGACCGGGGTCAGCACTCCTGTTTTGGCATACGTGCTGACAGGGGCGCACATTACCGAGAACAGCACCTCACTGGAGGAGCAGATGCTCAGCTGAGGGTCAATACCTTCGAGCACAGGGCGAAGGTACATGGACGCATTATGTCCGTACGGAGGAAGAAAATCAAGATTGGCCTTCACACACATCTGACACATCTTAAGGAAAAGTTCCTCGGACGGAGCCGCCATCGAAAGGCGGGCCGCGCTTCTTTGAAGACGCTTAGCGTTTTCGTCCGGGCGGAAGATACGGACTTTCCCGTCCTTGCCACGGAAAGCCTTAAGGCCCTCAAAGCAAGAATTGCCATAGTGGAACACTCCGGCAAAGGCGTTGAAACGGAAATCGAAATCATCAGTCAGTTCCGGTTCCGACCACTGTCCGTCTCTTAAACGACTATAGACAATGGCATTTGTTTTTCTGTAATTGAAGCCAAGGCTTCCCCAATCAAGTTCGTTCATATCAATTCGTTAATTATTATTCTCTATTAAATCAGCGACTTTGTCGCCTACCTCTGACGTACCCATAGGATGCGCTCCGGATGAAACCAGATCCTCTGTGACGAAACCACGATCAATACTTTCGCTGACCGCCTTGCGGATGGCAGCACCTTCCTGCTTCAAACCGAAAGCATACTCAAACATCATCGCTGCGGAGAGGATCGTGGCAAGCGGATTGGCGATGTTCCGTCCCGCCGCCTGAGGATAGGAGCCATGGATAGGCTCATAGACACCTGTATGCTCCCCGAGAGAGGCGGAGGCAAGCAGACCCATCGAACCGGAGATGCAGCTGGCCTCATCAGTCAGGATGTCCCCGAAAGTGTTCTCAGTCACAAGCACATCGAAAAAGCGAGGATCGGTGATCAGTTTCATCGCGGCGTTGTCCACATACATATAGTCAGTTTGGACTTCAGGATATTCAGGAGCCATCTCCTGCGCCACCCGCCTCCAGAGCCTCGAAGACTCCAGGACGTTGGCCTTGTCAACCACCGTCAGGTGCCCGCGGCGAATCGTTGCCAATGAATATGCCTTCCGAAGGATACGCTCAACCTCATAGCGATGGTAGATGTTGGTGTCGTATGCTGTGTCGCCTCCGTCAAGCCGGCCTTTCTCACCGAAATACATGCCCCCCGTCAACTCCCTGACACAGACGAAATCCGCCCCGGAGGCTATCTCCGGTCTGAGCGGAGATCTGTCCAGCAGGCTAGGGAAAGTCTCCACCGGCCTTAGATTGGCATAAAGCCCAAGTTCCCGGCGCATCGCAAGCAGCCCTTGTTCCGGACGGACCTTCGCGGTGGGATCATTGTCGTATTTCGGATCACCAACGGCACCGAACAGGACAGCATCACTGTCAAGGCAAACTTTCAGGGTCTCCTCAGGAAAGGCTGAGCCACAGTTGTCTATCGCGCACGCTCCGACCAAGGCGAACCGGTACTCGACTTCGTGGCCGAAACGCCTGCAGACCGCATCCATGGCCTTCACGGCCTGTTCCACCACTTCCGGGCCGACTCCGTCACCCGGCAATTTCGCTATGTTCAGTTTCATATTCTTCAATTTTTTCTTTATGTTCAAGCAGATAATCAATGTCATCCAGAGCGTTCTCAAGGCAGTACTTCTTGTAGGCGCTTATCTCGAAACGCTCCGAGCTGCCATCCGAAAGAAGGGTAACCTTCTGGGACGGAAGGTCGATCCGCAGCTTCACGGACGGATCAGCGGAGATCGCCTCAAAGATCTTTTTGAGGAAGGCCTCGCTGACCTGGACCGGCAACACGAAGCTGTTGAGTTCATTGTTGCGATGGATGTCCGCGAATGAGCTGGAGACAACCGCCCTGAATCCATAGCCGGCTATCGCCCAGGCAGCATGCTCGCGGCTTGAGCCTGAACCGAAGTTCGCTCCGGCCACGAGGATGCACCCGCTGTAGCGTGGATCGTTGAGAACGAAGTCCTTGACAAGACTCCCGTCCGGAGCGTACCTCCAGTCACGGAAAAGATTCTCTCCGAAAAATTTCTCATCCCTTGAGGTGGCCTTGAGAAAACGGGCCGGGATAATCTGATCCGTGTCGATGTTCTCTATCGGCAGAGGGATGCAACTGCTTTCTATGATGTTGAATTTCTGTTTCATATCAATTCTCTTGGATCTGTGACACATCCTGTCACCGCGGCAGCGGCGGCTGTCAGAGGACTTGCAAGCATTGTACGGGCGCCGGGACCTTGGCGGCCCTCAAAGTTACGGTTGCTCGTGGAGACCGCGTATTTACCGGCCGGGATTCTGTCCCCGTTCATCGCAAGACACGCTGAGCATCCCGGTTTGCGGATCTCAAACCCGGACTCCTCAAGGATCTTGTCCAGTCCCTCTTCTTCTATCTGACGGCGGACAGCCCATGAGCCAGGCACGAGCCATGCGGTGACTCCTTCAGCCTTCCTGCGGCCTTTCACGATGGAGGCGAACGCGCGGAAATCCTCGATTCTTCCGTTCGTGCAGGCACCAAGGAACACATAATCAACCTTATGGCCAAGAAGTCTCTCACCTGCGGAGAGCCCCATGTAGTCCAGCGCGCGCTGAGCCGTTCCGGCAGGAATGACTCCGTCCACCGGCATTCCCATTCCCGGATTGGTGCCGTAGGTGATCATCGGGCTGATGTCCGAGGCATCGAAGACATATTCCTTGTCAAAAACCGCATCCTCCCCACTACGAAGGGTCCTCCAATATTCAACGGCCTTGTCCCAAGCATCTCCTTTCGGTGAGAACTCGCGGCCTTTGAGGTAGGCGAACGTGGTCTCGTCCGGGGCGACGAAACCGCCTCTGGCCCCCATCTCGATCGACAGGTTGCAAAGAGTCAGGCGGCCTTCCATTGAAAGACCACGGATCGCCGAGCCGGCATATTCAATGAAATACCCCGTGGCACCGGAAGTCGTGAGCTTCATCATAAGGCAGAGAGCCACATCCTTGGCAGTCACGCCTTTTCCGAGTTCCCCTTCTACCCTTATTCTCATGGACTTAGGTTTCTGCTGAAGGATGCACTCTGTGGCGAGGACCATCTCGACCTCGCTTGTGCCTATGCCGAACGCCACAGCTCCGACAGCGCCGTGGGTGGAAGTGTGCGAGTCTCCACAGACAATGGTCATTCCCGGCAAGGACAGACCTTTCTCAGGACCAACGACATGGACGATCCCGTTGTCAGGACTCATCATAGGGTAATGCACAAGGCCGAACTCGGACGCGTTGCGCTCAAGTGTCTCCACCTGGCAGCGGCAAATCTCATCAGCGAATGCTGAACCTTTTGTAGGAATATCATGGTCCGGCATGCAGAATATCCTCTCCGGTCGCATGATGCCGCAGCCACGCGTCCTAATACCATCAAAGGCCTGCGGGCTCGTCACTTCGTGACAGTAGAGCCTGTCAATGTAGAGCTGCGTGGGACCGCCATCGATGATGGACACGATGTGGCTGTCCCAGATTTTGTCAAAAAGAGTGTTCATCCCCTGAATCTGTTTATGCAGTCAATGAAAGCCTCGACCGAAGCGGTGACGATGTCGGTGTCCGCTCCGAAACCGTAATAGACATGGCCGTCATGCTCGACCTGCATGTGCACCTTGCCCACATCGTCGGAGCCTTTGGTGATGTTCTGGATGGTGAACTCCTTTATCACCATCTGGCGCTTGATGATGAGTTTGAGGGCGTTGATGGCGGCATCGACAGGGCCGTTGCCACGGGAGGCGGCATCGAATTTCTCGCCCGCGATGTCCAGACCGACACTGGCGATCGGCCGGAGTCCCTTGCCGCTTGTCACCTGGAGATACTCAAGCTTGACGTGATGATCCTCGGCCCTGTCAGCTCCGGCAAGAACAAGAAGATCGTCATCGCTCACCTGCTTCTTCTTGTCCGCAAGTTTGAGGAACTCATCGTAGAAAGCGTCCAGTTTCTTGCCTTCTATCTTGATGCCAAGCACTTCCAGACGGTATTTAAGCGCGGCGTGGCCGCTTCTGGCGGTAAGCACGATGTCATTGTCATCGATTCCTACGTCCTTAGGATCGATTATCTCGTAGGTGGTCACATTCTTAAGAACACCGTCCTGATGGATGCCTGAGGAGTGCGCGAAGGCGTTGCGTCCGACGATGGCCTTGTTGGCCTGAACGGGCATATTCATAAGATTCGAGACCATCCGGCTGACAGGAGTGATCTTGGTCGTGTTGATGTTGGTGACCAGTGGGATGTCGCTGTGGCTCTTGATGATCATGGAGATCTCCTCAAGAGCCGTGTTGCCGGCGCGCTCACCGACTCCGTTTATGGTGACCTCGCACTGGCGGGCCCCGGCGAGAAGTCCAGACATGGTGTTGGCCGTGGCCATTCCAAGGTCGTTGTGGCAGTGTGTGGAGATGATGGCCTTGTCAATCCCTTCCACGTTGTCAACAAGGTACTTGATCTTGGCGGCGTACTCGGAAGGAAGGCAGTAGCCTGTCGTGTCGGGGATGTTCACAACGGTGGCACCGGCCTTTATGACGGCCTCAACGACCCTCGCAAGATACTCATTGTCAGTGCGTCCGGCATCCTCGGCGTAAAACTCCACATCCTCGACATATTTCTTGGCGTATTTCACCGCCCGCACGGCACGTTCAATGATCTCCTCACGGGTGGAATTGAACTTGTACTTTATATGGGAGTCGGAGGTTCCGATCCCGGTGTGTATTCTCTTGTGTTTGGCGTATTTGAGCGCCTCGGCGGCCACATCTATGTCTTTCTCCACCGCACGCGTCAGGGCGCATATCACCGGCCAAGTGACGGCCTTGGAGATCTCCACGACTGAATTGAAATCTCCAGGGCTGGAGATAGGGAAACCCGCTTCTATCACATCAACGCCCAACTCTTCAAGCGCCTTGGCGACCTGGATTTTCTCCACAGTGTTGAGCTGGCACCCGGGCACCTGCTCGCCATCACGCAGGGTGGTGTCAAAAATGTAAATTCTGTCTGAATTCATGTGTGATATTTGTTAAGTTCGTAATTCAACACCTACTTATGCCTCTTCTCCAGTTCCTTTTCAAGGTCAGCGATGCCGTAACCTTTGCTGACAAGTAGGACAAGCAGGTGATAGACAAGGTCGGAGGCTTCATATATCATACGTTCGTCATCTCCCTTTACGGCCTCGATGACGGTCTCTACCGCCTCCTCACCGACTTTCTGGGCCATTCTCGGAATTCCGGCCTTGAAAAGAGACGTGGTGTAGGACTTCTCAGGCATCTGCTCGTGGCGGCCTTTGATCACGCTTTCCAGTTCACGGATGAAGCCCTGGCTTGTCGGAACAGCGTCACCCCAGCAAGTCTTCGTGCCTTTGTGGCAGGCCGGGCCGTCAGGAATCGCGCGCACGAGGAGGGTGTCCGAGTCGCAGTCCGCCGCGATGGAGACAAGGTGCAGGTAGTTGCCGCTGGTCTCGCCTTTTGTCCAGAGAGTCTGGCGGGAGCGGCTGTAGAATGTCACAAGACCGCCGGTCTGGGTCTTTTCGAGAGCCTCGGCGTTCATGTAGCCGAGCATGAGGACCTGAAGGGTGTTCTGGTCCTGGACGATCGCTGGCACGAGGCCATCGGAGCCAGTTTTAAGTGCTTTAAAATCAATCATATTCGTTAAAATTTATTTATATTCTTACATTCACTCCGTGAGCGCGGAGGGTTCTTTTCAAATCAGGGATGGAGATCTCACCATAATGGAATATGCTCGCGGCGAGGGCGGCGTCGGCACAGCCGGTGGTCAGGACTTCCTCGATGTCGCTGACGCTTCCCGCTCCTCCTGAGGCGATCACGGGGATGGAAAGTTCCTCGGCGAGATGTGAATATGCTTCCACGGCATAGCCGTTTTGGGTTCCGTCGTGATCCATGGAGGTGAAGAGGATTTCTCCGGCACCGAGGTTCTGGACTTCTTTGGCCCATGAATATAACTCCTTGTCGGTCGGGGTTTTGCCGCCGTGGGTCATCACTTGCCAGTTGTTGTTACCGACCACAGAGGTCGCTTCGACAGGCTCAGCGACCGGAGAAGCGGACGTCCTAGCGTCAATCGCCACGACAACAAACTGGGAGCCATAGCGCGAGGCGATCCGCGAAATGATCTCCGGATGCAGGACCGCAGACGTGTTGACAGTGATCTTGTCCGCCCCGGCGTCCAGCAGCCTGGCCGCATCCTCAAACGAAGCGATTCCCCCACCCACAGTGAAAGGAATATCAATCCGTTCCGCTATCCGTGAGACCAGATCCGTGAATGTCCGACGGCCCTCCGAAGACGCGCTGATGTCCAGATAGACCAGTTCATCGGCCCCTTGCCCGGAATAGAACGCCCCCATCTCCACGGGGTCACCGACCTCACGAAGTCCCTCGAAGTTGACGCCCTTGACGACCTGTCCGTTCTTGACATCAAGGCATGGTATTATCCTCTTTGCCAGCATATTACCTGAATAAAGCCTCAAGTTTCACCCGCCCCTCATAGATAGCCTTCCCGACAATGGCCGAGCGAAGTCCGAACTTCTTCAGTTCGGTCAGATCCTCGTAGCTGGACACGCCTCCGCTCACGATGATCTCCACCTCCGGAAACTGTTGCTGAAGCCCGGCGTAAAACTCCAGATTGACTCCCTGCAACATCCCGTCCCGTGACACCTCCGTCACAATAGCCTGACGTACAAGGCCTTCAAAAGACTCCAAAGCCTGCACGGCGGACATCGGCACAGTCTCTTTCCAACCATGAGTCGCCACAAGGCCGTTCTTCAGATCAAGTCCAAGAATTATTCTGCGGCCATATTCCTCAAGCCATTTTTTGAATATCCCAGGCTCGGTGAAAGCCACGCTCCCGCAGATGATATATTCAGCGCCGGCGTCCAGCACCGCCTTGAGGGACTCCTCCGACTTCACTCCCCCGCCGAACTCGACTTTCAGTCCGGTCTCACGGGTGATGTCCCTGAGCACGTCCAGATTCTTCGGACAGGACTCCTTCGCCCCCTCAAGATCCACAAGATGAAGCCTTGTGGCCCCGGCCCGCTCAAAACTCTTCGCCATCTCCACAGGGTTGTCTGAATATACCTTCTCTTTCGCGTAGTCCCCTTGCGTGAGACGAACGCATCGGCCTCCTATGATGTCAATGGCCGGGATTATGTTAAAATTCCTCATAACTCAACTTTTACAAACAAGTAACCACCTGTCGTTCACAAGCTTAACCAATTAATTACAATTCAATGAAATTCTTCAATATTCCAGCCCCGACGCTGCCGCTTTTCTCCGGATGAAACTGTGTCCCGAAGAAATTGTCCCGCTGAAGCGCCCCGCTGAAACGGACACCCGCATATTCAGTCACGGCGGCAGTCTGTCCTATGAATATTTCAGGGCAGTAGGAGTGCACATAATAGACGAAAGAGTCTTCGGGAATATTCCTGAACAACGGTCCCCGCAGCCCGGAAATCGTGTTCCATCCGGTGTGAGGAATCTTGATCCCAGGTTCTTCCTGGAATCGTCGGACACTGGGGCTGAATATTCCCATGCATTCGACATTCCCTTCCTCGCTTGAGGCACACATCAGCTGCAAACCGATGCATATTCCCAAAACCGGCTGGGTCAATGACTTGATGACAGGAATAAGGCCCGTGGATTCCAACGATTTCATCGCCGAGGACGCCTCTCCCACCCCTGGAAGAATCACGTGGTCGGCACGTTGGATCATTTCTTGGTCAGCGGTCAGCACATATTCCGCACCAAGTCTTTTTAGAGCGTTCTCGACCGAGCGGATGTTGCCGGCCTTGTAGTCAACTATCGCGATCATAACACGCCTTTGCTTGAAGGTAACTCGTAAGGGAAAGGAGTCCTCGCCATAGCCATGCTCAGCGCCCTTGCGAACGCCTTGAAGATCGCCTCGGCCTTGTGATGCTCGTTCTCCCCCTCCGCCCAGATGTGCAGGTTGCATTTGGCTCCGCAGCAGACTGACTGGAAGAAATGGCTGAACATCTCGGTCGGGACATCTCCGACTTTCTCGCGTTTGAACTCCGCGTTCCATTTGAAATCGATCCTGCCGCCGAAATCCATCAGGACGGCAGCGTCGCAGTCATCCATCGGCAGGACGAATCCGTAGCGGGCGATGCCGAGTTTCCGCCCAAGGGCAGCGTTTATGGCTTCGCCAAGGACTATTCCTACATCCTCAATCGTGTGGTGTTCATCGACTTGCAGATCGCCTTGGGCATTGATCGACAGGGAGACGCCTCCGTGGTTCGGAATCTGCTCCAGCATGTGGTCGAAGAACGGGAGGCCGGTGGTGATGCCTGCTATTTTGTCCACGGAATCCAGGTCCAATTCAAGAGAAACACTCGTCTCTTTGGTGTTGCGGACAATTCGGACATGACGTTCTCCAAGGACTTCAAGGCCAGTACGATGCGCTTCGACAGGCTCAACGACCGATGAATCAAGCAGCCGAAGCAGCCGGTCATTCTCAGCCGGAGTACCAACCGTAATTCTAAGGCATCCCTCGCACCCCGGAACCTTGGAACGATTCCTCACAATCACCCCTCCCCCAAGCAGCCTCTCATAAACCTCATCCGGAGCGTCAAACCTCACCAGCAAAAAGTTAGCGTCGCTTGAATATATTCCTTTGACTTCCGGACACTTGACCAGTTTCTTCTCCAGCCGGAACCTCTGTCCCACAATCTCCGCCACCGCCTTGTCTTTCGCTCCAGCGTCCAATTTGGCCAGCGCCATCTTCTGAGCCACCACATTGATGTTGTACGGGTACTTGACCTTGGACATCAACGAGATCACGACAGGATCAGCTATCGCCAACCCGATTCGCAGCCCGGCCATGCCCCACGCCTTCGAAAGGGTCTGAAGCACAATCAGGTTGGGATATCTGTCAATCAAAGAGACCAGCGATGGCCTGACCGAAAAATCAATGTAGGCCTCGTCAAGAACCACCATCCCGCCGAATCTTTCAAGAATATCCTCGATCTGCTCCACCGGGAAGGAATTACCTGTAGGGTTGTTCGGGGAGCAGATGAACATTAGTCTGGTCTTCGAGTCGGATGCGGAAAGCATGGCATCCGTGTCCATCGAGAAATCGCTTTTGAGTTGAACCTTGCGGAACTCCACATCATTCATCACAGCGGCCACCTCGTACATTCCGTAACTTGGGGCAATCGACACGGCATTGCTTTCTCCGGGAACGCAGAACACCCTGTAGACCAAATCGATGGCCTCGTCGCTACCGTTGCCCAAAAACAAGTGCTCAGTGTCAATGCCTTTGGTTTCAGCGATTTTGGCTTTCAAGGCTTTCTGATGGGGATCCGGGTAGCGATTGATGCCGTTATTGTATGGATTCTCGTTGGCATCCAGAAAGGTCTCTGGCTGATTCGAGCCGCAGTCATCACGGGCAGTTGAGTATGCTTCAAGGGCCAAAATGTTTGGCCTTACAAGTTTAAGAACGTCCTCTATCTTCATGACTGATTATTTTTGAGTCTAACCTCAACCGCAGCGGCATGAGCGTCAAGCCCCTCGGCAAGAGCCAGAGAGCGGATTGTATTGTCCAAGCCAGCTAACCCCTCGCGAGAGAGTTCCTGAATCGTCATCTTCCTCATGAACGCGTCCAGATTCAATCCGCTGAAAGAGTGCGCCCAGCCGCCCGTAGGAAGGGTGTGGTTGGTGCCCGAAGCATAGTCCCCGGCACTTTCAGGAGAATAATTGCCGATGAATATGCTTCCAGCGGCGACGATCCTGTCCGCGATTTTCCACGGATCCGCCATGGAGACGATCAGATGCTCGGGAGCATATTCATTAGCAAAATCAACCACTTCGTCACGGCTCCGCAAGACAACAATACGGCTATGCTCCAACGCTTTGGCGATTATTTCCCCACGCTTGAGCCTTGCATTCTGCCTTGCGATGGACTCCGCCACGGCCTCCGCTATCGCCTCCGAAGTGCAGACCAGAACCGACTGGCTGTCCGGCCCGTGCTCCGACTGCGAGAGAAAGTCAGCGGCGACGTAATCTGGAACGGCCGTCTCATCCGCCAGTACCATCACCTCCGAAGGCCCGGCCGGCATATCGATGGTCGTTACAGTCAATCCGACCATCTGCTTTGCTTTCATCACGTAACGGTTTCCTGGGCCGAAGATCTTGTCACATTTGGCAAGCGTCCGAGTCCCATAAGCCATCGCAGCGATGGCCTGCGCTCCACCGATTTTGAATATATTCCTGACACCACAGACCGAAGCGGCATAGACAATGGCCGGATTCGCCTTTCCATCCTTGTCGGGAGGCGTGCAAAGGACAATTTCCTGACAGCCAGCCACCTGAGCGGGAACAGCCAACATCAGCACGGTCGAAAACAAAGGCGCGCGTCCTCCGGGAACATAAAGACCTACCCTGCGGACCGGCACGGCCTTCTGCACGCATGTCACTCCAGGCGAGGTCTCAACCCTGACAATCTCCGGCATCTGCGCTTCATGAAATTTCTTGATGTTTGAATATGCCTGCGCGATGGCATCTTTCAATTCCTGCGGTACCGAAGCGGCGGCTTCTTCGACCTCTTTTTCGCCGACTCTCATGGCTTCAGCTGAAAAGAACTCCACGCCATCGTACCTTGATTCCAGGTCCAGAAGGGCTTCATCGCCTTTTGTACGGACATATTCAAGAGTGGCGCTGACGCTGGCCTCTATGTCTTTGTCGCTTTCGCTGGCTCTGACAGTCAATTTTGACCATTCTTTCCGGGAAGGGTTTACGTATTTATTTGTCATAGACCAATGAATAAATATGCAGTACTATAAAACCATCTTCTCCACGGAAAGCACAAGGATCCCTTCCGCACCAATCTCCTTCAGACTCTCGATCTTCTCCCACAAGACACTCTCGTCCACAACGGAGTGCAGCGAAGACCAACCACTCTGGGCAAGAGGCAGGACCGTAGGGCTTCTCATCGCCGGAACAATCTTGATAGCCCCCTCAATCCTGTCATTCGGAATGTTCATCAGAAGGTATTTCTTCCCTCTGCTGTCCCGGACAGCATTGAACCGGAACTTAATCTGTTCCAGAAGTTTAGCCTTATCCTCGGACAGATTGCCGCATGAGATGAGCACAGCCTCCGAGAACACGACCTTCTCAACCTCCTTAAGTCCGTTGCTGACCAAGGTTCCACCCGAAGAGACTATGTCGAAGATCGCATCGCTCATCCCGACAGTCGGGGCTATTTCCACCGAACCTGCGATAACGTTGATTTTAGCATCTATTCCTTTATCTTTCAGAAACTTGTCCAAGATATTCGGATAAGACGTGGCGATCCGCTTACCGTTGAAATACTCAAGCCCCGGATACTCCTCGGCCTTGGGAATGGCCAAGGAAATCCGGCATACTCCGAATCCAAGACGGTCCACAATCTCCACAGACTCTCCCCTCTCGCACACCTCGTTGTAACCCACTATTCCCAGATCCGCCACCCCTTGCGCTACAGCCTGAGGGATGTCATCATCCCGCAGGTAGAGGATCTCCACGGGGAAACTGCTGGACCTTGACAGGAACTTCCGCTTGCTGTCATCCACCTCGACTCCGGCCTCACGCAGGAGTGCAAGACTTTCGTCACTTAATCGGCCTTTGGCCTGAATTGCGATTCTTAACATTTGTCGTTCGTTTTTATAAAAAAAAGACCCGCCACCGAAAACGGAAGCGAGCCTTGACTTAAATATCCCTCAAATAAACAGATACCCACGGCAAACTCACCCCCGGTTGAAGCGGTGATGAAGATGTAGGAGGATATGATTAAACTGTCTCATTCTATCTGTTCAACGGGGCAAATATCGGAAATATATTCTTAAATACAAGAGATTTTTGACAGAATATTCACGAATATATTCTTAGAAGGAGTATTTGACCATTCCCAAGACGCGGTGGTTGATGATGCCATGCACACCGGAATTGGCCAACCCTCTCTCATTCAAGGAATTTATGTCACCGTAACTGACGTATGTCGCATTGTACTCAAGCGCGAACGTAAGTCTCTCCAGATTAAAGGCCACCGCAGGAGCGACTCTTGCGGCATAACGGACATTCTTGAAGCCTCCGTCAAAATAGTAAATGTTGTCGAGTTTGGCGTATCCAGTCTTATAGTCAGTCAACAGATCCTCGGTCGTGCCCAATGCCTTCATGCCCCCGGCAAAGAGGACAAACTGCCATTGGCTGCCATAACTTGCCGAGACAAAACCAGTGGCCGAACGCAGAGGAGTGTACCTGTAGTTATAGTCATCACTCTTGTCATAGACAGCATAGCCGCCAAGAAGCCTCAGATGATCCCCTCCCGAGGCCAGCACGGCCTTCGCGTTGACCTTGAAGTTACCTTTGGAGTATTCAAAATAAGCCATCGGGCTGATCATAGAGATGCGGTCAGACACCTTTGTCCCTTTATCGTAGTAATAACCGTCGGTGTCAGTGGTACGCCACCTTGGAGCCAAACTTATAAAATCCGCCCCCGCTTTGACTGCAACATGTTTTGTACAAAAAGACAGCCCCGCGTATGCTTCAGGAATGAGTCCGTATTTCACATAGTCAAAAGAAGAGCCTTGAGGCCCGGTAGGCATGAACTCCACAGGATAAAGCACACCCGCCGTGAACGAGAGGCCTTTCAACATATTCAGTTGAATCATCAGCTGAGGGCTTCTGGCGTATGGATTGAACGGAGATCCTATCTCGTAGCCGATGCTGCATGGCATATCCACAGACATAGGATGCCAGGCGTGTCCTATCTTGACCGTTGCCGAATTCAACACTTTCCCGACATTGTTCCAGTTGAGGTTGATGTAAGCCTCACGAAGGAGCAGTGACGCTGAACTTCCGATCATCAGATTGAAATCCCCCTCCAGTTTGCCGGTGACATTGAAAGAGCCATACTGCAATCCAGTCAGGTTGAAGCCCAAACGTGTCGTGACCGAGGACATCCTGACAGAAGGATTGTACCAAATGTCATTGCCCTCCAGATTGATTTCCTTATCGTAAGGGAAACTGTAGAACAAGTCGTAGTTGTCGGCCTTGGATTCACGCGCGTCAAAGATCGCGCTGGTACGGAAAAAACCGTAAGGCTCCAGATGATTTGTGAGCTTGATAAGATGGCTGCTCTGAGCGTCAGACGTCAAAGCATACAAAGATAAGGCGGCGACTGACGCCATCATTCGGAGTATCTTCTTCATGTCATCGAATTATCTTTCAAGGCCGACTCAACCTTGACTTGTCAAAAAATCAGAAAGTAAACTTGACCAAAGCCTGGATACGGTGATTGGTGATCCAGTGAAGGTTGTCCTCGGCAAGACCGTTTGCACCGATGAACTTCACATCTCCGACTGTTTTGTAGTCACCGTACTGCACGCTTGTGAGTTCATATTCAAGACCGATCGCGAACTTGCCGATGTTGTGTATCACAGTCGGGGTGAGCCTGTACATCTGGTTTATGTTCGAGAAGCTGTTCTTGCTGAAATAGAGGTTGGAGGCAGGGGCATAGCCATCATTGGCTCCATAAAGGTCATCCTTTGTTCCGAAATTCTTCACATAACCGGCGAAGAGGATCCACTGAGTCTTCTTGCCGTACATGAAGCTGGCCCATGTGGAGGAGTTGCGTGTAGGGGTATATTCGTAGCTTACGCCGTCAGACTTAACCCCGGAGATTCCGTAGCCGCCATTGAGGTTGACATGCTCACCGGCCTCGGCGAAGACAGTCTTCAACTTGATCGAAAACAGGCCGCTCTTGTACTGTCCGAAGAAGAATGGAGTGAGGGTTGTTATGCGGTCATCGACCTTGACAGAACCATTGTTTACTCTCGGCTTAATTGAAAGCATATTCACTCCAGCTCTTAGGAGAAGGTTATCTTTCTTGTAGTTCAATCCAAGATAGATTTCCGGAGTGCAGGCATCCTTGATGTAGTTGGCGGAAGCTCCGGAAGGGCCGGCGGAAACGTACTGCATCTGCCAGATTGCGGATCCGGTCAATGAGAGGGCGTCATTGAACTTATAGTCCAACTTGACCTGTGGGGTGCGGCTGAAAGGGCCGAAAGGGGCGCCGGTGTTGAGTGAGAACACGTCCGGCATGTCAGCAGCCATCGGATGCCAAGCCTGACCGGCAGTGACAAGCCAGTCATTCTTTCCGACAGTAACGTAGGCCTGACGGAGACGGAGGACAGCCGTGCCAGTGGCACCGCTAAGGCCGTTGTAAAAGTCGGTCTCGATCTTGGCGCCGAACTTCAGTCCATTATATTCATAGCCTGTCACATTGAGTCCGACTCTGGAAGTGATGGCGGCGAAGCGGAAAGAGCCTTGCTCGTTCAAATCAACGTCACTCTTCTTGTTCTCATCCTTTGGAAGATAATAAAAGAGATCCTCTGTTCCGGCCAAGCTCTCTCGCGTGTCGAAAGCATAATAATTGCGGATGAAACCGTAGAGACTGACTTTCGGCTTCGTCTCCTGCGCAGCAAGAGTGGCGCACATCGCCAGAGCTGCAAGTGAAGTGAAAATTCTGTTCATTTTAATAACTACTAACTAATTTTTAAGCATTGGGAAGCTGCCTTGGTCCCTTTCCCAAAACAGCTTCCCCGATATTACGATATAATTACTGCGCGAACGGGAATATCTTGGTGAGCCAGAAGAATCCGAAGATGAATCCTACAACACCGATAATCAAGCCGACCTTCGCCATATCTTTTGTCTCGACCAATCCGGTTGAGGCTGCTATGGCGTTCGGAGGTGTGGAGATAGGGAACAGCATAGCGACCGATGCGCACACAGCGATGAATATGATCATAGCCTGGGTTCCACCCATAGCAACGAACGCGGCGTTGTTGGCTGCGGCAGGATCAGCCATACCCTCAGCGACAACGATAAGGATAGGGATAAGCAGAGCCGCCGTGGCGGAGTTGCTGATGAAGTTCGAGAGGAAGTAGCAGACGAATCCTGCCACAATCAGAACCAGAATCACTGACATCGAGCCGAACGGTATCGCGTTGATGAGCACCTTGGCGAGGCCTGTGTCCTGAAGGAGATAGCCGAGTGCGAAACCTCCGGCCACGAGCCAAAGTACCGACCAGTTGATTTCCTTGATCTCCTCCTTTCCGAAAAGGCCGGTGGCGGTGAACACTCCGAGAGGAATCAGAGCCACGACATTGGAGCTGATGTGATGAAGCTGCTCGGTTGCCCAAAGAAGGATCGTGATGATGAATGTAGCCCAAACGACCTTGCTCTTCCAATCCTTCTTCTTGTCGTTCGCAGGAATCTCAAGCACGAGTTTCTGGGTCTTGAACGGGAAGAAAACGAGGAGAAGAACCCAAGCAAGGAGGATCATGATGATCACGTAAGGAATCATGTGAACGCACCAGTCTCCGAAAGAAACGTCGATGCCGGCCTGCTCAAGATAGCCCTTCGCCGTGGCGTTTGGAGGGGTTCCGATAGGGGTACCGATACCACCAAGGTTGGCGGCTATAGGAATCGAGAGGGCGAGGCCGATCTTTCCCTTGTCATCGCTTGGAAGCTTTGAGAGCACAGGGGCAAGGAAGGCAAGCATCATGGCCGCAGTGGCGGTGTTGCTCATAAACATCGAGAACACGGAGATGATGATAAGGAATCCCAAAAGCACCATCTTAGGCTTTGTTCCAAATATGCTGAGCAATGATTTTGCGAGAGTCACGTCAAGTCCGAATCTTTCAGCCATAATCGCAAGCACGAATCCGCCAAGGAACAGCATCACGACAGGATCAGCGAAAGAGGACATTATCTTCTTGTAGCTTACCAACTGACCGAACTCAGGATTGCAGAAGAAGCCGAGTCCCTTGTCGGAGACAGTCAGCAGAGCCACCACGATGATCATCACGGAAGTCGCCCAGTTAGGGATGATCTCAAACATCCACATCAAGGCGGCGAACACAAAGAGGGCGATCACACGCTGCTGCACAACAGTCAGAGCGTCGATGCCGAAGAATGAGGTAGGCACACACCACAGGAAGAGTGTGACCAGAAGAACGATTGGCAGAAGTACACCGTACTTCACATTGAATTTCTTTTCAGCCATTTCAGTAGTATTGATTATTAATTTTATTTCTGGAATTCGAACCTTAGGTCAATCGGAATGTTCTCAAGGCGGATGTTCACAAGGTCAGCCTTGAAGTCCTCTGACAGTTCACAGTACTGTTTTTCAAAGTTCTCGGCGAACTCATAGTCTCCAGTAGCCTGGGTTTTGAGGGCTATGCCGGTGAACTCAGCCACGAGTGAAAGGGTCTTTTCGTAGTCGATTGAATATTTTCCGCTGTCCCCACGCTTAAAGGCACCGTTCTGATTCAGATAGTTAAATAGCATAACATAGGCTCTACCAAGCTGGGATGCCTCTCCGAAACGCTCTGAACGGATCAGGTTGGCGACGAATGTGGTGATGGCATCCTCTTTTGTGACAAGCGTAGGAATCTTGTGCTCGTCCAAAAGTTTGCAGACAAGATAAAGTCCGAGAGCGTTCGCCTTGGCATCCTCCCAAGTGAGGGCCTTGTTGCCGAGGGCCTCATCGACCTCTCCCTTTCCGTTGATTGTCTCTTTGATTCCAAGCCCGTGGGAAATCTCACGGAAAGCGATGTTCCAGTAAAAGGCTTCCTCGCTGAGGTGATCCTGCTGGTCAGGAGTGAGAACCACTATGCCTACCGGATTGACAATCCTATTGAACTTCTCCGCCATAATGTTGCGAAGTAAAGCCGTACGGGTACCTGCCTTAGCTTGAACTTCCTCATTATAAGGGAGATTAAGAGCTATAAGCTTGATGCCGGCGTTGGCGTGACCAGAGCAATAGATAGCGTCATAGGCGTAGATGTCAGACTCGTCTCCCGGCACAAAATTCTTGTATTGTTCCTCGCAAGGGATTTGTTTCTGAAGCTCAGGCAGCATGGACGTGAGCTGGTCAAGGACTTCGGTGCGTTTGAGGTCTTTTAATAGAACATAAGCCTCGTAGGATGTCTTGAGACCGTACAGCTGGTCATCATTGACCTCGTCAGGGCCGATGATGAGGTCCATCTTGCTGTCGGTCATCTCCAGCCATGCAAGGTCGCTGTCGTAGTAATAGTCAGTCTTCAAAGCGTCAATCTTCTTGAGAAGATAATTGCGGACACTCGGTTTGATGGTGATGTCAGCGGCAGCCTTGAGGTAGTTGCAAATCTTGTCGATGTTGTACTCATAGGCATCGTGATACCACACAGCGACAAGTTTGCCGTCCGAGTCACGTCTGATCAGCGAATATGGGCTTGTCTTCACCGGATCCGCAAGCGAGTCGAACTCAGCCGAAGTCATGTCAGCCGGATAGAAATTGGCTCCAAGAGGGAGTTTTCCGAATCCATCCACGAAAGTTGAGCCGTCAAGACGGTCCCACGGGCCGTAGTTGATTTTTGCATACTCACGCAGATCAACGTCTTTCAGGTTCTCAATCAGCGTTTTGTCTCCGAAATACTGCTTCCAGTAGATACTGTCAGCCTGATCTGCGGCGAATTTGTAGAGATTGAGGACTTCTTTACCATTGTCTGTTATGCCTGAAAGGTCGGGCGACTCGATCTTGACGAGCGCGTACGAATCGACCTTCTTCTGGACAGCGGTCTTCGGTTCCGTGTTGCAGGAAGCCGCAAGAGCGATCAGCGTTAATGCCAGAGCGGTTCTTTTCATTTGAAAAAGTGTTATTTATTAATGTTTATATTCATTTATTAATGTTTACATTCATTGCATCCTGCAAATTTAATGAATATAAATGAAAAAAGCGCATCAACGAGGTGTTGATGCGCACATATTCGTAAGAAATCTTACTTTCCTAGATAATACCCTGCTCAAGCATAGCCTGCGCGACCTTCATAAAGCCGGCGATGTTGGCGCCCTTCACGTAGTCAACGCTGCCGTCCGGACGTGTGCCGTACTTCACGCACTGCTCGTGGATGCTCTGCATGATCCAGTGAAGTTTGTCGTCAACCTCCTGAGCCGACCAGCTGAGGTGGGCCGCGTTCTGGGTCATCTCAAGACCCGATGTTGCCACTCCACCGGCGTTCACGGCCTTTCCAGGAGCGAAGAGGACTCCGTTGTTCTGGAAGAAGTGGATGGCTCCAGGCTGGCAGCCCATGTTGGAAACCTCGCAGCAGCACCAGCAACCGTTGGCCTTCAGTTCCTTGGCGTCGTCCTCGCTGAGCTCGTTCTGGAAAGCGCAAGGAAGAGCGATGTCGCAAGGGATGCTCCAAGCCTTCTTGCCGGCGGTGAACTGAACCTGTCCAGGGAACTTGGTGGCGAGATCCTCGACCCTATTCCTGTTGGAGGCGCGCATGTCAAGCATATATTCATTCATCTCAGGAGTCATTCCTTCAGGAATATGGCAGACTCCGTCAGGGCCGGAGATCGCTACAACCTTGGCTCCGAGTTGGGTAGCCTTCTTCACAGCGCCCCAAGCCACGTTGCCGAAACCGGAGATGCAGACCTTCTGGCCAGCGATGTCCTTTCCTGCCTTGTGGAGAAGGTGCTGGGTGAAGTAGAGGGCTCCGAAACCGGTGGCCTCAGGACGAAGGATCGAACCGCCCCATGTAGCGCCCTTTCCGGTGAGAACTCCAGTGTGGTACTGACGGGCGAGCTTCTGGTACATTCCGTTCAGGAAGCCGATCTCACGTCCGCCGACACCTACATCGCCTGCAGGAATGTCCTGATCAGGGCCGATGCAACGCCAAAGCTCAAGCATGAATGCCTGGCAGAAACGCATGATCTCAGCGTTTGACTTACCGACAGGATCGAAGTCTGAACCTCCCTTGGCTCCACCCATAGGAAGGGTCGTGAGGGCGTTCTTGAATGTCTGCTCGAATCCGAGGAACTTTAGCATTGAAGGGGTAACGGCCTTGTGGAAGCGAAGTCCTCCCTTGTAAGGTCCGATCGCGCTGTTGAACTGGACGCGGTAACCGAGGTTGGTCTGAACCTCACCGTTGTCGTCGATCCAGGTCACTCGGAATGTGAAGATTCTGTCTGGCTCAACGAGTCTCTCGACGATCTTCGCCTTCTCGAACTCAGGATGCTGATTGTAAACCTCCTCGATTGACTCAAGGACTTCCTGCACTGCCTGGAGATATTCCTTCTCGGTAGGGTACTTGGCCTGGAGACGGGCCATTATTTCTGTTGTCTTCATAATGTGATTGTGTTATTAATTAGTTAATAATGTGTATGTGTTCTATTTAAGTTCCCATGTGGAGCCGCTGTGAAGAAGCTCATCGACACTGTGAATCTTAGCCTTGGCCTTCACACTCTCAACCTGCTTCGCGACCTCCTCATCGTAAGTGATGTCCGAAACCTCTCTGATCACACCGAGGGCCACCGGGAAATCCGGCCACTTCATGTCGGCGAGCATCATCTGGAGACCAAGATTGTCGGAATGGCTGTCGTGCGTGAGGATGTCGTCCTCAGTGACACCGTTCTCACCGATGGTCACGACCTTCAGCCTCCAGCCATCAAGGGCGATACCCTTGTCACGGTTCTTTCCGAATATCATCTTCTCGCCGTCACGCAGTACCAGCGTCCTGTCGGTCTTATGCTCCCTGTCGGAGATCTCGGCGTGAGAGCCATTGTTGAATATCACGCAGTTGGTCAGGAACTCCATCACGGAAGTGCCCTTATGTCTTGACGCGGCGAGCATGATCTCCTGATTGAGAGCAAGCTCTGTGTCCATTCCGCGAGCGAAGAACGTTCCCTTGGCTCCCAGTACAAGGCTGCCCGGATTGAACGGATGCTCGACCGTGCCGTAAGGGGAAGTCTTCGTGATCGCCCCCAGTTTCGAGGTCGGGGAATATTGCCCCTTCGTCATTCCGTAAATCTGGTTGTTGAAGAGCATCAGGTTGATGTCGATGTTCCTGCGGATGGCATGAATGAAATGGTTTCCGCCGATCGCAAGCGCGTCACCGTCCCCACTCACCTGCCAGACGCAGAGATCCGGGTTGGCGACTTTCATTCCGGTCGCTATGGCTGTGGCGCGACCGTGGATGCTGTGGAATCCATAGGTGTCCACATAGTACGGAAGCCTTGACGAGCATCCGATGCCAGACACGACCACAATCTTGTCCTTGTCAATCCCCTTCTCCTCACAAACCTGAGGAAGAGTTCTCTGAAGAGCCGCGAGCACGGAATAGTCCCCGCAACCGGGACACCATCTGATCTCCTGGTCGCTCTTGAAATCTTTCAGCGTATATTTTGGCATTGTGCGTTCCTCCTATAACTGAGCCGAAGCCGCGTCTACAATCTCCTTCACAAGGAAGGTCTGTCCCTGAACCTTGTTGCAGTTCAAGTAATTAAACTGAGGAAATATGGTCTTGAGATAACCGGCGAACTGTCCGAGGTTGAGCTCACAGACAATTATCTTCCGGAAACCGGAGAGAACCTTCTCTGTGTTCTTAGGCAGCGGGTCGATGAAATCGAAATGCACCCGGCTGACAGTCTTCCCGGCGGCGCGGAGTTCCTCAGTGGCTGTAAGAATATGTCCGTAAGTACCTCCCCAACCGACAAGCAAGACTTCCCCGCTTTCAGGACCGTCAACAACCAAGTCGGGTATGTCTGCGGCGACACGGGCTACTTTCTCAGCACGCTCCCTGACCATCGTCTCATGGTTGAGCGAATCGGTTGAAAGAACACCTTCATGCGTTTTCTCAAGGCCTCCGACACGATGCTCAAGACCAGGGGTCCCGGCTGGGGCCCATTTTCTGGCAAGGATTTCGGAATCCCTCTCGAAAGGATGGAACTTCTTTCCGTCGGCCACGGCAAGGCGAGGTTTGATGACAGGATATTCACTCATGGAAGGAATCTTCCACGGTTCTGAACCGTTCCCGAGGAAGCCCTCGGAAAGGAGCAGGACAGGAGTCATGTGCTCCATTGCGACCTTGGCGGCCGTAAAGGCGGCGTCAAAGCAATGCGCAGGAGAATGTGCGGCCATCACTACCATAGGGCTCTCTCCGTTGCGGCCGTAAAGAGCCTCGTTAAGGTCGGCCTGCTCTGTCTTGGTCGGCAGTCCTGTGCAAGGGCCGCCTCTCTGTACGTCCACAACCACTAGCGGAAGCTCGGTCATCACGGCTAGTCCGAGAGCCTCGGACTTAAGCGAAAGGCCCGGGCCTGAAGTCGTCGTGACGGCAAGATTGCCGGCGAACGAAGCTCCGATCGCACAGCATATTCCCGCAATCTCGTCCTCGGTCTGCATTGTCTTGACCCCAAGATTCTTGTGAATCGCGAGTTCCTCAAGAATCGCCGTTGCCGGTGTGATCGGATAGGATCCGCAGAAAAGAGACCTACCGGATTTCTCAGAAGCCGCGATCAGCCCCCAGGCCAGAGCCTGGTTGCCGGTGATATTCCTGTATATTCCTTTTTCCTGGACATCCGGCACAACGGTATAGGTGTCGGCGACCGCCTGGATGTTGGCGGCATAGTTGTAGCCGTCGTTGACAACCTTGCGGTTCGGCTCGATCATCTCAGGATGTTTCTTGGAGAAACGCCCTTCAAGATAAGTATAGACATAATCCAACGGACGGCTGAAGATGAAGCAGGCCATTCCGAGGGTGAACATATTCCTGCACTTGTGGACGGACACAACATCCAATCCGCTGTCTTTCAGGCTTTCCTCCGTCAGTTTGGTGATCGGAGCGACTATGATGTTCCTGTCCTCGATGTGAAGTTCCTCAAAGGGGTTACCAGTGAATCCAGCCTTGCTTAGGCCGAAGTCATCGAAGGAATCCTCGTCCACCAGCACTATAGCGTTTCTCTTGAGCCACTTGGCGTTCGCCTTGAGTGCGGCAGGATTCATCGCCACAAGCATGTCACAGAAATCACCTGGCGTGTTGACCTTGTGGTTTCCGATGTGAACCTGGAACCCGGAAACGCCGGCCACTGTCCCTTTGGGGGCTCTGATTTCGGCCGGATAGTCCGGAAATGTTGAAAGGCCGTTACCATAGACTGCCGACAAGTTCGCGAACAACGTTCCGGTAAGCTGCATACCGTCACCGGAATCCCCGGCGAACCTTATCACAACATCTTTAGCATCAATAACCTTATGTTGCATTTCTATTTTAAGAATATTAGTGTTGAATAAAAATTCCTTACAAATTAAAGCATAAAAAGCAGAATAACCAACATATTTCCAGAAAAAAGATTCTATTGGTCTCCCCGGGTCAGTCACACTGCGAACGGGACAAAAAAAAAGGTCAGCAGTTATTGCCGACCCTATTTAACAAACTATCAGCGATTACTGCTGACCCTGAGTTTGTGCCTGAGCCTGAAGTTCCTTTTGAAGATCCTCAAGGGTCCTTCCTTCTGGGATATTCAAAGCCTTTCTTGCCTCCGGAGTCAGATCCTTGCACTGAGCCTTGTCAACGTAGAGGTACTGCGTGGTCTCGAAGACAAACAGATAGCCGCCGGCCTTCGCAAGTTTCTCGACAGCCTCCTGAGCCTTCTTGTAGATAGGATCCATCAACTGTTGCTGTTGCTGCTGAAGCTCGGCCTGGATGGACTGCTGGAACTCCTGGATTCTCTGCTGGATGTCACCAAGTTCCTTCTCCTTGCTGGACTTGATGGCCGGTGTCCATGTGGCCTGCTTCTGCTGATACTCGTTATACTTGCTCTGAGCCTCTTCCATCATGCTCTGAAGGGTTTCCTGAGCCTCTTTCTGAGCGGCCTGCATCTGTGACCTGGCCGCATCTGCCTCAGGGGCGAGCATCACCAGTTCGTTGAAATCGACATAAGCGAACTTCGCCTGCGCCGAAGCCGTCAGAGTAAACAACGCCATAGCGGCGATCATAAGAATCTTTTTCATTTTTATAGAATTTTATCAGTTTGCGTGTTTGATTCCGGATGCAAATGTAAGAATATTATTTAGAATTGTTGTCCGATCAGGAAGTGGAACTGGCTCCTGTTCTTCTTCTCCGGCCAGTCGAAACCGTACCCCCAGTCGATGCCAAGCAGACCGATCATCGGGAGGAAAACCCTCACGCCGACACCAGCCGAACGCTTGATCTGGAACGGATTGAAATTCTTGATGTCCGACCAGCAGTTTCCTCCCTCAAGGAAGCCCAGCACGAAGATTGTGGACTGAGGCTGGAGGATTACAGGGTAACGGAACTCCATTGTGAACTTGTCATAGACGTTGCCGGCATAATAGCCGTTCGAGTTGTACGGAGTGGCGGACCAAGGTGTGAGGGCATAATTCTCGTAACCTCGAAGGGCGATGATGTCCGCGCCATAGGTGTCATAACCAGACATGCCGTCACCACCGACTCTGAACCCCTCGAACGGAGAGTAGCCCCACTTGCGGTTGTAGTAGCCAAGGTAGCCGAACTGCGCGCGCGTCATGATCACGAAGTCACCGATGACTTTGGTGTATAGTTCCCCGCTGATCTTCCACTTGTGGTACTCGATCCATTTGTAACGCTGTGCTGAACTCCAGTTGTCATAGTTGATGTCCTTGTAACTTGAGACCTTCGTAGGGTTGCCGTTGGCGTCAAGCGTGCCGAGATCCTTCTTTCTGAACAATGAATATGGAGGTGTCAGCTGAAGGCTGGCGCTGAAGTTCGAACCCATACGAGGATAGATCTGCTGGTCGGTTGAGTTTCTGCTCAGGTTGATGGTGTAACTCAGGTTATGAGACTTGCCGTCATTGAACATGAAGTAGCCGTTGATCCAGTTCTTCAAGTCATAAATCTGCCAGCTGAGGCCGTTGTAAAGCACGAAGTAGTTGTCAGGCCATTTCAGACGGGTGCCGATTCCGGCCGAGAAACCATAAACCTGCATGACCTTGTCGTTGGACAGGATTCCGATCGCAAGATACGAGTTAGTCTGCCTCGTATAGTAAGCCTGAAGGTTAAGGGATGTCGGTTTCTTTCCGAAAAGCCACGGTTCTGAGAAACCGAACACCAATGAGGTATAGTATGTTCCGTTGGTCTGGAAACGCAGCGAAAGATTCTGCGCGTCACCAAGAGGGACCGGCCTCCAAGCGTTCTTCTCGAACATTCGCTTCGTGGAGAAGTTGTTGAAGTTCACACCGACAGTCGCCACGAAAGTGTTTGCGCCCCAACCACCGGAGAGTTCCAGCTGACTGGAAGGTTTCTCGGTCACGTTGTAGATCAGATCCACTGTATTGTTCAACTGGTTAGGAGCGATCGTATAGCCTTTCGACGGGTCAGCGATGGCCTCCGGGTCAAACTGTCCCAACGAGGCGATCTCCCTGATGGACCTCTCGAAATCGGTCTGGCTGAAAAGATAGCCAGGCCTCGTGGCCAACTGCCTGCGCACTACCCTCTCGTTGGTGAGAGTGTTGCCGTTTATGACGATATTATTGAGAGTGGCCTGCTTTCCTTCGGATATTCTCATCTCGACATCCACGGAATCGCCTTCGATGTTCAATTCGACCGGCGTGATGTTGATGAACAGATAGCCGTTGTCCCGATAGATCTTGGACACATCCTGATCTCCTTGCTTGCCACCTCCAAGGAGTCTCTTCTGCATTGTCACCATGTCATAAGGATCTCCCTTGCGGATGTTGAGAATCTCGTTCAGCTGATCTGTGGAGTAAACGGAGTTGCCGGTCCAGGAGATGTTCCTGAAATAATATTTCTTGCCTTGGTCTATCTTCAGGTCGATGTCCAAGCGGTCGGGAGTCACATAGTAGATGGAGTCCTTGACGATACGCGCGTCACGGAAACCGGACTCGTTGAGCTTGCTGATGAGGCTGTTCTTGTCGTTAGGATACTCCTTTTCATTGAATTTCTTGCTGTTGAAGAAGTTATACCATTTTTTAGCCTTGGTCTTCTTCATGGAGCGGGACAATTTGAAATCAGAGAACCCTTGCGTTCCCTGGAAATGGATGTCCTTGATTTTGACTTTTGAGCCGCGATCCACGGCGAAGTTCACCTTGATGGCGTTCCTTACAATCGTGTCTTTCTGGGTCTGAACATCGACCTTGCAGTTGAGGAAGCCCTTGTCGGCATAGAATCTTTTGATGATGTCGGTCGAGGTCTTGGCGACATAGTCAGAGAACTCGCCTCCGCGGCGAAGGTTAAGCCTCTCGTCCAAATCCTTCTGCTCGCCCTTTCTGACACCTGTGAAAAGCCATCTGGACACCCTCGGACGCTCCTGGATGCGGATGACAAGAAAAGCGGAATCCTTCTTCGCGCTCAGATGGTCTATTTCCAAAGCCACATTCTCGAAGTACCTCTGCATCCAAAGCCGTGACACTATAGAGGAGATGTCATCGCTCGGCACGGTTATCCTCATGCCTTTCTGCAGTCCAGTCAAAGAGATTATCTGCTGGCTGGAGAACTGATGGTTCCCCTCCACGGCAATTCCGCCGACATAATAGGTCGCGGGATGTTCATAATCAACTTCCACTGGCCCGGATGATTTTGCGGTTTCCTGTCCGAAGGCCGGAACAGCGGCGGCGGACAAGGCTAGAAGACACAATAGACGATATACTTTCATCGAATCAGATTTCATTTAAGATGCAAATATACGTAAGTTATTTAACTTTTCCATACCTGCGGTTCCGGTGGGAATATTCTTCCAGAGCAGCCATGAACTCAGAACGTCTGAAATCAGGCCACAACGTATCTACAAAAAGAAATTCCGAATATGCAGCCTGCCAGAGGAGGTAGTTGCTTATCCTCTCCTCTCCGGAGGTCCGGATAATAAGATCCGGATCAGGAATGCCATCGGTCACCAGATAATGCCCAAAGTCCTCCATGTCAACGGATTCCAAGCCGTCAGGATTGTCCGCATATTCCTTGGCCATTCTTTTGGCGGCCTGCAGGATGTCCCACTTTCCGCTATAACTCAAAAAGATGACAAGTGTCATGAGCGGTTCTTTCCCCGAAGCCGGTTCAGTCTTCCTCTCCGCCTCATGAATCGCATCCAAAAGTTTCTGCCCCAACCGCGAGATATTTCCAAGCACACGGAATCTGACCCCTTTGGAAGCCAACGAGCCTATCTCCTCCGCGATCGCTTTCATCATGAGTTCCATCAAGGTACTGACTTCGCCCTCGGGACGTCCCCAGTTTTCTTCTGAAAAGGCGAACAGCGAAAGATATTTCACCCCGGCTTCCGCGGCGGCTTCCACACATGCCCTCACACTTTCCACGCCCTCGAAATGACCGGCGACCCTTTCCTGTCCCTTCTGCTTGGCCCATCGTCCGTTTCCGTCCATGATGATGGACACATGAGCAGGTATGTTTCTGTTATCGTTCATATTCAAAACTGTTGTTCTCCGCTGTTCCGGATGTCCTCGCCCCAGAACAACTTTGTGGTCAAAGCCTTTATGAAACTGGTGTTTTTAAGGCGAACCCTTTTTAGCGAAAACTGTGCCACCATCACATCCAAAGCCACGGTCGGCGCGACCAAATGGTTCCTGTTGTCCATTGACAGCATTACCCCATCATCACGGGACCTCAGGGATATGGTGATCCTGGTGCTGTCCGGAACCACCAGCGGACGGGCGTTGAGATTGTGCGGGGCGATCGGTGCGATGATGAGGACCTTCGCCTCCGGAGCGCAGATAGGCCCCCCCACGCTCAATGAATATGCCGTCGATCCGGAGCTGGTGGCGACCAGCAGTCCGTCAGCCCAGTATGTAGGCAAAGGATGCCCGTCAATCGTCACATCGACTCCAAGAAGCGCAGCTCCCGAACGGTGCACGGAGACCTCGTTGAGAGAGTAAGGACAAAACTGCGGATCCGACTCAAGAGAGGCGCCTGCCACCCTGGTCTCCAGCAATTCGCGGTCCTCAAGATACCAGTCTCCGGACAGAAGGGCTCCACAGGCCTCCTCCGGACTGTATTCGGAAAGAAATCCCAGCCTTCCAAGATTGACCCCAAGGATAGGAATCCCAGACTTTCCGACGCAACGCGAGGCCGAAAGAAATGTCCCGTCTCCACCTACACTCAGGACCAGATCGGTCCCGGGAATGATTTCATCACCGCCTTTTACGGCGTATATGTCAAACGACTCCCTTTCGAGGCATTCCAACATATTGGAAAGCCTCGGGGCTTCTATGGCATCACAATCCCTTGAGTATATCGCTATTCTCATCTGTGTCAGACTTCGGTTATTCATGCAATCGACTTTCAAAAATAGCACAATTCTGTATAAAACTGAACAGAAATCATTATTTTTGTATGTTAATAATGACTCAAGGGCGGTGATTACGCCCGTAAATATTGAAATCGATGACCAGACTTAGTGTTAACATCAACAAGATCGCGACCATCCGCAACGCACGGGGCGGGAATATGCCTGATGTGGAAAAAGCGGCGGTTGACTGTGAAAGATTCGGCGCGGAAGGAATCACCGTGCACCCGAGACCCGATGAAAGGCACATCAGATACTCTGACGTGAGGGCCATAAGACCGACAATCACGACAGAGTTCAACATAGAGGGGAATCCTATCCCGAGTTTCGTGGACCTTGTCCTTGAGGTCGTCCCGGATCAGGTCACCCTTGTTCCGGACGCCCACGACGCCATCACATCCAACGCAGGATGGGACACCGTCGCGAACAAAGAGTTTCTTACGGGAATATGCGGCGTATTCAAGAGGAAAGGAATACGCACATCCATATTCATTGACCCATCGCCCGCCATGGCGGAAGGAGCCAAGGCTTGCGGATGCGACCGGGTGGAACTATACACCGCTGATTACGCGGCTGAATATTCATCAGGACGTGAAAAGGCCATAGGACCGTACCTTGAAACCGCGAAGGCCGTAAGGGAGCTTGGCCTGGGGCTTAACGCCGGGCATGACCTCAACCTTGAGAATCTTGAATATTTCATCAGGACGATTCCATGGACAGACGAAGTTTCCATCGGTCACGCCATTATCTGTGACGCTCTCTATATGGGGCTTGAGAAAACAATCCAGGCATATCTGTCGAAGATTAAGATTTTTTAGTTACATTTGTAACCTTGAATATTAATAACAAAACAATAAAATGAAACAGACACCACTGATTATCAGCGTCATAGCCCTTATTGCTGTGGTCGCATTGGGAATTATCCAACTCACTTCAAACGGTAACGGCAGCAAGAAAGCTACTTCAGGTGAAACTGTGGAGGCCACAGCACAGGCTGGTTCCATAGTATGGTTTGATCTCGACAGGGTACTCAACGAATACGACATGGCCAATGACCTCAGATCGGTGGTCGAGACCAAGGTGCAGAGCATCCAGGAGGAAATCTCAAGAAGAGGCAACAAACTCCAGAGCGATGTGAACAAGTTCCAGTCCGACCTCGACAAGGGACTTCTCGTACGTTCCGTGGCCGAACAGAGGAACATCAAACTTCAGGAGCAGCAGAACAACTTCAACAACTACGCCGCCCAGAAGCAGCAGGAGATCGCCGAGGAGCAGCAGGTGATGATGAACCAGATCGGTGATGCCATCAAGACTTTCCTCGACAAATTCAACGAGGAGCATAAGTACGCTATGATCATCGCTACCCAGGGCAGCGTTCTTCCGGCTCCTGTAGCGACAGGCGACCCTGACCTTGATGTCACGGACGCGATTCTCGCCGGTCTCAACGACGAGTACGTCCAGAGCAAGGGCAAGGGCGGGAAAACAGCCCCGGCCGCTGAGGAGTCCAAAACAGAATAGGTTTTGAGAATCGCTCTCCTATCCTGCTTTTACCCTTTCAGAGGAGGGATTTCCCAGTTCAACGCAAGTCTCTACTTGGAACTGGGCAAAAGCCACACTGTCAAGGCTTTCAATTTCAAGAGGCAGTATCCGGAGTTCCTTTTTCCGGGAAAGACACAATACGTCACAAAGGATGATGACGCCGTACCCATCGAGAGCGAGGCTCTGTTGGATACGGCTAATCCTTTTACCTACGGGCGGACATACAGGGCGATCAGGGACTGGAAACCGGACCTTGTGATAATCAGTTACTGGATGTCTTACTTCGGGCCTTCTCTCGGCTACATAGCCAGAAGGCTGAGAAATCGCTGCAATGTGATTTCCGTGCTTCACAATGTGATTCCGCATGAACCGAAGTTCTTTGACGCTCCGCTGACAAAGTACTTTCTCTCCGGATGCACTGGAAACGTCACCCTCTGCGACGAAGTTGCGGAAGACCTGCACAGGCTGTCACCGGAAGCCGTGAACGTCACACTGTTCCACCCAATCTACGGGCACTTCGGGAAGAGGCTTCCAAGAGCGGAGGCTGAAAGCGTCCTGGGAATTGAGCATGGCAAGAAGAACCTGTTGTTCTTCGGCCTGATCAGGGAGTACAAAGGATTGGACATCCTTTTGGAGGCGTTCGGCAAACTGGATGACAGTTACCAGCTGATCGTTGCAGGCGAGCCTTACGGCTCATTCGACAAGTATCAGGCTATCATCGACGCTTCTCCGGCCAAAGAAAGAATCAAGCTTTTCACACACTACATCAAAGACTCCGAAGTGAAAGACTATTTCTCCGCCGCTGACCTAGCAGTGCTGCCTTACAGGTCAGCGACACAAAGCGGCATCAGCGCCATCGCCTACCATTTTGAGGTGCCGATGGTCGTGACTGATGTGGGTGGGCTGCGGCAGTCGATCGGAGACTGCGGCACGGGACTTGTCGCCCCGGAACCGACCCCTGATGCCATAACGAGGGAAATAACTGAATATTTCTCAAGCCCGGACATCAAGACACTATGCGTTAATTCAATCAGGGCCGAAAAAGAGCGGCTGTCATGGAAGACTTTCAGCAAGAGACTCCTGGAGTTCTCCGACAATTTGTACAAGAAGAGATGAACAGATATTTGACTGCTTTCGTGGCCTCAGTCTGTCTGGCGGCCGCATTCCAGTCCGGAGCTGCGGCTCAGGGCTACGAGACGCCGCAGGTGGTGGTGTCCGCTGAAAAAGTACGCTATGGCGGTAAGATCTTTTACTCACATGTAGTGCAGGAGCGCCAGACGCTGTATTCGATAAGCAAGGCCTACAATGTGTCACTTCAGGAAATCTACGATGCGAATCCGACACTTCGCCTTGACACTGAAGGCCTTAAGAAAGATCAGATAATCTTGATTCCCGTAAAGGACGTGAAAGCCGAAAATGGGCACGAGAAGGCATCAGAGCCCAAGACCGCAAAATCAAAGGCGAAAAGTTCCGAGAGGCAAGACGACGGAGAGGACTATTTCATCCACAGGGTCAAATGGTTCGAGGATCTGACGTCCATAGCCAGGAAGTACATGGTCTCCAAAGAGTCTATCATGAACATCAACGGAATGACTTCGGAGAAAGTCAGGCGCAAGGATGAGATCAAGATTCCTACGCGTCCTGAAAAGTGGGAGAAAGGCACCGGTCACAAGGAGGATCCCACAGATTCGGAGGGTCACGACAATCCGGCGGGAACGGCCACTCCGTCAGGCTCGGTGGTCAATGGTGTTCCTGCCGGTTCAGAGAACGCGGGGCTGTTCGACAGGATATTCAATAAGAGAGAGAAGACCAGCGTGGCTCTTCTGCTGCCATTCAACAACGCCAAGAAGACAGACATCCAGATGATGGATTTCTACAGCGGCGCTCTTCTCGCGGCTAAGGATCTCGGAGAGCAAGGAGATGAGCTGGACATAAATGTCTATGATGTGGCGGGCGGAGCGATGCCGGTCACCGAGGAGAGATTCTCCGAAAGTGACTTCGTGATCGGTCCTGTGTCAAACAATGACATCGTCAGGACAGTCAACGCGTCCAAGGGGAAGTCATGGATAGTGTCACCTCTTGATCCAAAGGCGGAGGCGTTGGCGGACACTATCCCCTGCATAATCCAGGCACCGGCGCCAACAAAGGCCCAGATCAAGGACATGGTAAGATGGGCCATGTCTGACATGAGGGCGGAGGACAAGGCTATTCTGATAACCCAGAAAGGAGCAAGCGTAAGCGGTTACTACGCAGATGTTCTTAACGAGGTGAGGAATTCAGGGCTGAACCACACTGAACTCTCGTTCAACATTCTTGAGGGACGGCAGGTAATGGGCAGGATATCCGGGAACATGACAGACAACGGCACCAACAGGGTTATCATAGCGTCCGACAGCAAAGCCTTCCTCATTGAAGTCGTGAGGCTGCTTTATCTGGTGTCAAGCCAGAAGAAAGACATCGTGCTGTACAGCACTTCTAAACTGAGGACATTCGAGGAGATTGACGTGGAGCAACTCCACAGTCTCAACCTGCACGCCAGCGTGTCATATTTCGTGAATTATGACTCAAAAGATGTCCAGGACTTCCTTATGAAATATAGAGCCATATTCAACACGGAGCCCAGCAGGACCGCATTCCAAGGCTACGACCTCTTGAGGTTCTTCACGACACTGAATTCCGAATACGGAAAAGGTTGGGAGCGCGACAACAATCTGAAAGGAACCGGACTCCAGTCCGATTTCAGGCTTGTAAAGACCAAGCGGGGTGGCTACGTGAACAACGCTGTCCGCAGGGTTGTCTACAACACTGACTATTCAGTCACTCTGGTCAGATAGAAAGCAAGGCCTTGGCGTTTTCGACAGCGGCTTTGGTGACGCTGCTGCCGCTCAGCATGCGAGCGATTTCCAGGACTCTGTCCTGACCTGTCAGACGGCGGATCGATGTCGTGGCTTTACCTGACTCATCATACTCTTTTTCAACGATATAATGCGCGTTCCCTTTGGCAGCGACCTGAGGCAGGTGCGTGATGGCGAAGACTTGCATATCCTGTCCCATCGAGCATATCATCTGTCCCATCTTGTCTGCTACACTGCCTGATACCCCTGTGTCAATCTCATCGAATATAAGAGTCGGCATGTTCACAAACTTAGCCATCATGGCTTTCAGGCAAAGCATCAGACGGGACATCTCGCCTCCCGAAGCGCATTTGGCCACATCGGTCATATTTGTGCCTGAAGCAGAGAACATAAACCTGACAGAATCAGACCCCACAGCCGAAACAGAAGCCTGAGAAAGTTCTACATTGAATATGGCTCGTTCCATCTCAAGCGAGCGAACTGATTCTGTAATCGACCTTGAGAAAGGTTCTAAAGATTTGACCCTGGACTCATGTAGGCGCAGACATATTCCACCAAGCCTGTTTCTCTCCGCCGCCATTATGCCCTCAAGATCGACCTTGCGCGCCTCAAGGGCGGTAGAATCAAAAAGGGAATCGGAAAGTTCCTCCTTCTTGGAGATCAGTTCCGCCAAAGATGAGGCAGAATAGCTTTTCATCAAATCATAAAGAAGAGAAAGCCGGTCGTCCACCGCATCAAGGCGCTCTTGTGAAAGTTCTATCCGCGAGTTAACATCGGAGACTTCCTCAAGAATGTCATCCAATTCAGTACGGGCTGAATCAATCCTTTGCGACAACGCGGCGGCCGCAGGGACAAACCTGGCGACCTTCTCCAACATTTTCTGGGCCTCCTTCAAGGCCGAGGACAAAGGAATCGCCTCTGAATTGGGGTTGGACGGATTGAACAGCTCCTCTACGCCGGCAAGATTCTCCTTGATTTCCTCTGCGTTGGAGAGCTGTTTTTGTTCCGCCTCCAAGGCTTCCAGTTCACCATCTTGAAGACGGGCGTCCTCAAGCCTCTGCCAACGTGCCCTGACATATTCCTTTTCCTCGCTCATCCGGGACAGTCTTGAGGAGACATCTGAATATTCCTTCTCCAAAGCCTTCAATTTTCTGTAAGAGTCACCACACTCCTCCAGAAGCTCGGCATTTCCTGCGAAATGATCCAACATGGACAATTGAAACGACTTGTCGGACAGCAGAAGAGTCTGATGTTGTGAATGGATGTCCACCAAACGGGACGAAATGCTCTGAAGGACAAGGATGTTCACAGGAGAATCGTTTATGAAAGAGCGAGAACGGCCGGAACGGTTCACTACCCTCCGTATGATTAGTTCGCCTCCATCCTCGGTCTCGATGTCATTTTCGTCCAAAGAATCCTTCAGTGCCTGGTCCGTCTCCGGAATCCGGAAAACAGCCTCCACCACGCAACTGTCCGCGCCGTTTCCGATCACAGACGCATCTGCCTTCGAGCCCAGCAACAACGACAAAGCCCCCAACAAGATTGACTTGCCCGCTCCAGTCTGGCCAGATATAATAATCAGACCCTCCGGAAACTCAACGTCCAGAGAGTCTATCAAAACATAATTTCTTATTTGAAGGGACTCAAGCATGGCCCCGGAATTTACTCTGCGTCAGAAGTGTTCTCTCTGACCGGAACGACAGGAGCCTCCTCATCATTGCCGGAACCGGCCATCCTATAGTAGAGTTCACCGTCCTCAAACTCTGAAATCGCGATGAGATCCGGTTTAGGAAGTTTCTCGTAGTATTTCGAAATCTCGATCTGCTCCCTGTTCTCGAACACCTCGTCCATGGTGTCACGGTCAGTGCGGAAATCCTCAAGTTTCTTTGCGAGTTCCTTCTTCTCGGCAAGGGCGATCTGGTTTGCCCTCTTGTAAAGAAGCACTACAGTCTCATAGATGTTGCCGGTCGGCTCGGCGAGATACTTGATGTCCCTTGTGATAGTGTTGGTAGGGACTTTCTTTTTAATATCCATATTCAAAAAAAAAACTTTTCCAAATATTTTACGAGCCCTGGAGCTCGGATTGTTTCAATATTTTTTTCCTGTCTCTCTCAAAATCCTTTTCTTTCGCATTCAGATCCTCATCAGTGCCGGAATAGCGCCCCAAGGCTTTTTGAGAGCGGCGATACAGCACATCCAGTTCCTTTCTGTAAGGAGATTCCGGCAACTCTCCTATGAAATTGTAGTAGTCATCAACAAAGGTCAGATAACGCTCTTTCTGCTTGCTTTCCACACTAAGGGAAGCATACTTGTAGGAAGACTTGGCGATATAGTATAGGATTTCCTCCCGGTAAATGTTTTCCGCGTCATCCTTGAGCACATTCCTGAAAGCGACCCTGGCGGCCTTGTAATCTTCCATCTTATAGTAAAGCCTGGCATTCTCGTAAGCCTTCCTGTCCAAGCGGTCATTCAGTTCCTTAAGCATCTTGCCACAAATAGCCGAGTGCGAGTTGCCAGGGTTCTCAATCATATACTGTTTTATGACACTGATGGCATTGTGGGTCGGAATCTGATCAAGTTCGTAACGAAGAGTGGATCGGTAAAGACAGTCGATCCTGAGGAAAGACGCTTCCTCGGCGAACGGACTGCGGGGAAAGTTCGTTATAAACTTCGTGAAGTTTGTCTCAGCCGTATAATAATCTCTGAAACGATAGTTGCTCAAGCCCCAATAGTACTGCACAGTGTCATCCCTGTCAGTTCCGCTGGTCAATACGGACAGCGACTCGAACAACTGGGCAGCCTTGCTGTATTTGCCATGATTGAAATAGTCAAACGCCGCGGCATACTTGGCATCGACATCATTACCGTTCAGAAGCGCCTCATATTCAGACCGGCACGACTGGAACAACACGGTTGCGACAAGTGCCGCTGACATTAATCTTAAAATTGTCTTCATCATAAACATTCTTCAATCATCAGTGTGACAAAAGGTATCTTTCTACTTCAAGCGCGGCACGGCAACCTGACGCCGCCGCAGTGACTGCCTGCCTGAACTGTGGATCCTGGACATCACCGGCGGCGAAAACGCCTTCCACATTGGTCTGGGATGTCTTGCCACGAGTCACGATATAACCATTTTCGTCCGTCTCGACATATTTCTTGAATATGTCAGAGTTGGGATGATGCCCGATGGCGAGGAAAAAGCCGTCGACCTTGACATCAAAAACCTTACCATCTTTGTCCTGGACGCGGACTCCGGTCACACCAGAATCATCCCCAAGCACTTCCTTTGTGTTGCAGTTCCAAAGGACCTCGATGTTCGGGGTGTTCCTCACCTTCTCCTGCATTGCTGCGGAAGCCCTGAACACATCCCGGCGGACAATCATGTAAACCTTGTGGCAAAGATTGGCAAGATATGTGGCCTCCTCGCACGCGGTGTCTCCTCCACCGACCACAGCCACGTCTTTCTTTCTGTAGAAAAAGCCGTCGCAGGTAGCGCACGCGCTCACCCCCATGCCGCGAAATTTCCGCTCGGACGGAAGGCCAAGATACTTTGCCGTGGCTCCCGTCGCTATGACAATGGCCTCGGCCTCCAACTCAGTCTCACTGTCAACAGTGATGCGAAAAGGGCGCGCGGAGAGGTCTGCGTCGGTCACGACTCCTCTTCTTATGTCAGTACCCATACGTTTGGCCTGAGCCCTCATCCCTTCCATAAGTTGATTGGCGTCAATTCCTTCCGGGAACCCCGGGAAATTCTCTACGACAGTCGTAGTCGTCAACTGTCCTCCGGGCTCCATGCCTTCGTAAAGGACCGGTTCCAACGCCGCTCTGGAGGCATATATCGCGGCAGTATAGCCAGCAGGGCCTCCGCCTATGATCAAGCATCTTGTCTTTTCCATTTTTTCGAATTCAATCTAAATTACAAATATAACCATAATTCGTGATTAGTCAAGCAAAAAGAAATCGTCAAATCCATCGGATCGCCAAGGTGAAACGATGTTGTTTATTAGACTTTTTATAAATTTGCAATTGAATAGCACGACATGATATATGGAAAAGAACAAAAAAGCTCCGACGGTTGAGGAATTTAGGGAATTATTGAAAAAAAACGGGCTTAAAGTCACACCGCAGAGGGTCGCCGTACATGAGGCCATGCTTAAACTCGGACACGCCTGCGCCGACATGGTCACAGCGGAGATCCTGAACGTGAAGAAGGCGAAGGTCACAGTCGCCTCGGTCTACAATATTCTGACCCAGCTTTCTCTATTGGGAATATACCACCACAGGCTGAGCGAGAACAACAAGATGTACTTTGATGTCAACACATTCAAGCATTTCCATCTCTATGACACCATGAACCACACATTCTCGGATGTGATTGACGAGGACCTGTACGACCAGATCGAGACGAAACTTCTCGCCCGCAGGTTCAAGGGCTACAAGATCGATGGAATTGACGTGCAGATTCTGGCGCACCCCTCGGTCAAAGGGAAGAAATGATTCCGAAGCATATCACCGTTCTTCATCAGAAACATAATGAAACATTTAATCACTCCACTACTCGTTTTTTTGTCCGCAGGCATGATTCACGCACAGAGCAGCCAGGAATATTTCGTAAAGCATCTGGTGTTTCCGGAAGACTGCACTTCCCTGGACAAGGTAAGTCTTGCCGCAAGGCTGGTTCCTACCCAAGAGCAATTCGACTGGCAGAACCTTGAGCTTACGGCATTCCTCCATTTCGGGATGAACACTTTCACAGGGCGCGAGTGGGGTGACGGCAAGGAAGACCCACGTATATTCAATCCCACTGATCTTGATGCTGATCAATGGATTAGAACCTTGAGTCAGGCCGGATTCAAAATGGCAATTCTAACGGCTAAGCACCATGATGGCTTTTGCCTATGGCCAACCAAGACCACAACTCATTCTGTAGCTTCGGCTTCATGGAAGAAAGGGAAAGGCGATGTCGTGCGTGAAGTTCGCGATGCGTGCACAAAATATGGGATGAAATTCGGCGTTTACCTTTCTCCGTGGGACCGCAATGCACCTTGCTACGGAGACTCCCCTGCCTACAACAAGTTCTTCATCACCCAACTCACAGAACTGCTTTCTGAATATGGTGATGTAGATGAAGTTTGGTTCGATGGGGCGAATGGTGAAGGGCCGAACGGGCGCGTGCAAGTCTATGATTGGGACTCCATCCTAAAAGTCATTCGCACACTTCAGCCGCATGCAGTGACTGCAATCATGGGTGATGACGTGCGCTGGGTTGGAAACGAAAGCGGCAAAGGGCGCGAAACCGAATGGAGTGCCACGGTGCTGACACCGTCATCGTACTCAAGGGCTGACAAGAATAACGGACAGTTAAATATCAATAACTTGTCCGAAGACCTCGGTGGAAGAGACATGATCGAAAAAGCCTCCGAAATGTTCTGGTACCCGTCAGAAGTTGATGTATCCATCAGGCCTGGGTGGTTCTACACTGCCGCACAGGACAGCAAAGTCAAAAGTCTCAAGGAACTGGTTGACATCTATTTCCAGTCAGTAGGGCGGAACTCTGTGCTGCTGCTCAATGTTCCGCCGGATCAAAGAGGACACATCCATGAGGCCGATTCGGCAAGACTTCAGGAAATGCATGAATATCTGAGCCGCACGTTCAGCGATGACAGGGTAAAACGCGGACGTGTCCCATGGGTTTCAAAGCAAGGTGCGGAACGCGTGTTCAAACTGAAGAAAGGTTCACGTGTGAATGTCGTGATGCTCCAAGAGGACATCCGGCGTGGACAGAGAGTGGAGTCATTCGTCGTGGAAGGTTTGGGGACAGGTGGATGGAAAGTTCTTTGCGAAGGGACGACCATCGGACACAAACGCCTTATTCGTTTTGAGGAATCTGAACTGAAGGCCATCAGGCTGCGTGTCACCGAGTCCAGAGCCGAGGCGCACATGTGCAGAGTCGGGGCCTTTCATGCTCCGGCCATCCCTGACGACACAGGCGAAGCCTGCTGGAACGACATCCCAAGAGAGAGCTGGACAATAGAGAATGGTCAGCCGTTGGCCCTGAATCTCGGAAAGGAAGTGACGTTGGCGGCCTTCACCTACGCCCCGCTAAAAAGCAGAGACGGAGAGGAGATGGCTTTCCGATTCAATTTTGCTGTAAGTGAGGACGGAGAAAAGTGGCGCACGGTCATAAAAGACGGTGAGTTCAGCAACATCATGCACAACCCGGCTCCCATGAGGATAACTTTGGAATCCCCCGCTGCTTGTCGCTTCATACGAATCGACGCAACGACTCTGCAGGGGAAACCTGCGGAGATCTTACCTGAAGAAATAGGTGTCTCGTTATCCGGCCGTTAATTCAACAAATGCGGATGCCTACCTTGTAGAAGTGACCAGAACATTGTTTCATGAAAAAGGAATATCTGATACTCACTATTATAACTTCTTTATTCCTGGCGGCTTCAGCATCAGCTTCGCAGACTTCCGGCATCGTGGACTACAACGGAGAATGGCACGTCGAAATGAGCGGTATTGTGGCCAACAAAAGAGCTATTCCATTCTGGAGTCACACAAACAAAGGGGGCGTATATCCGGAAACCTGCGGAGGTCTTGTCAGAGGAGGAGTCTGCGGCACACGCATACTCACAAAGGATTTCAGGTTTGACTGGGGTGTGGGCCTTGCCGGATACGCCGCCGCGAAGGGGAACCATGATGTTCATAACAGTGACGGAAGCAGCCTGAGAGGGATGGTCCAAGAGATGTATGTTGGGGCGCGATGGAAGAAACTTAGCCTGGACCTGGGCATACGTGAAAGGGCAAAAGAGTTCGGCGGCCTTTCAGTGACCGGAGGGAACATGATAGTGACAGGGAACGCCATGGAATTTCCGGGCTACAGAATACATTCCGACTGGGTCGTCTTCCCAAAGGGGAAACTAGCGTTCAGATTCGACTTCGGGGACTATGGACTGTGGGATAAAAGGTACGTCAGACACACACTGCTTCACAATCAGGCGTTGTACTTCAAAGTCAACATCAGTCCCATGGTCTCATTCACAGGAGGGTTGGATCTCTGGTCACAATGGGGCGGCACATCACCGATCTACGGGAAACAGCCTCAAAGCCTCAAGGACTATCTCAGAATCACAGTGGCGGCAAGCGGAGGCGACGACGCCACCGCCAGTGATCAGATCAACGCTCTCGGCAACCACCTCGGGCGCGAACTTCTCAGACTGGACATCGATCAGGACAGATGGCATCTCACATTCCAGCATGACAGGCCATTTGAAGACGGCTCAGGGGTTGGCTTCCAGAACTTTCCCGACGGGGTCAACACATTGCACTTCTCATTCAAGGGCAAGGAAAGATGGGTCAGCGACTTGCTTTTGGAGTTCATCTACACAAAATGCCAGTCAGGCTCCCGCCATGACAGACCTGCGACCGAAGAAGAACTCAAGAGGAATCCTGACAAGAAGGTTTACATTGTCGGAGGGTGCGACAATTATTTCAACAACGGGGAATACCAATCAGGCTGGACTTACAACGGGCGCACGATCGGGATGCCTCTTTTCATTCCAAGGACGAAAGATCAAGACGGGATCACAAAAGGAGTGATCAACAACAGGATTGTCGCATGGAATGCCGGTACCGGCGGACGATTGTTCAGGAATACCCCCTATTCAATCAAAATCACCTACAGCAAAAATTTCGGAATATATCATCAGACAGACATGTTTTTCGAATCCGCCCGCAGACAAGTTTCAGGAGCTTTCGAGGTAACGATGCCACGACGGATAGCCGACACATCTGTCAGCATCGGCATTTACGCCGACAAAGGGTCTATCTATCCCGACACTGTCGGGATGACTCTAAGGCTCAATTGGTGCGGGAAATTCAGCCAGTGAGTTTATCAAAGCCACCAAGACATAAAAAGCGGCCACTTTGAAAAAACTCAGTGACCGCAATTTTCGAGGGGTGCGATGTGGGGCTCGAACCCACGACACCCAGAACCACAATCTGGTGCTCTACCAACTGAACTAATCGCACCGTGTTAGAGATTGCAAAGATACGAATAAATTTCACAGATGCAAGCGTTCCGCAATAATATTTTCACAAAAGATTGACATTATGCTTGAAATCCACCATGTAATGCATATCTTTGCGTATGCGGAAATTTCTGACACTCGGCCTGTTTCTTGCCTTGATTTGCACCGCGGCGGCCCAATCCCGCCGCGATGGCTTCATCCATAGTCACAGAAAGCACCCTGAATCCTTATGGCAGCAAAACTGGCGGCTTGCCGGCAGGACTCCGGAGATTACTGAGGGCCTTGTCATCCCGCGGCCACTATACCATACTCCCGACACGGTCAGCGTAGTGTTCATGGGAGACATGATGATGCATCGGGATCAAATCTCGAATGCAAAGGTCGGAGAAGACAACTTCGAATTATCGGAGTATTTCCCAAGGATTGAGCATTTGATTAAGAGAGCGGACATAGCTGTAGCGAATATGGAGTTCACTCTGGCGGGAAAACCTTACACCGGCTATCCATGTTTCTCCGCGCCGGACAGTTATGCCGAAGCGGTTGCGGAAAGCGGCGTGGACATATTTCTGACCGCCAACAACCATATACTTGACAAAGGCAGGAAAGGGATCGACAGAACCCTGGGAATATATTCAAAGATGGAGTCGGAGGGGCGCGTGAGGCACACCGGAGCGGCGCTTTCCGCACAAGACGACTCTCTGAGGTTTCCTCTCAAGGTTGTGTCAAAAGGGATGCGGCTCGCGTTCATCAACTTCACCTACGGCACAAACTTCGGCATCTCGGAGGAGTTTCCGAAAGTCCACAGAATCGACACAGCGGAGATAGCCGGAGCCATCCGCTCGGCGAAACTTTCCGGAGCCGACTTCATCATCGCCCTGCCTCATTGGGGCAATGAATATGTCCTCTCCCACTCGAAGCAGCAGGGACGGTTGGCCCGCTGGCTCGCCGAGAATGGCTGCGACGCAATCATCGGCACGCACCCTCATGTGCCCCAGGACATTGAGACACTGACAGTCACAGGCGCAGACGGGACATGCTCACGAAAAGTTCCGGTGGTATATTCATTAGGGAACCTCATCTCGAACATGAGCGCGCCGAACACCCAGGTCGGAATGATGGTGACATTGAGATTCACCAAAGACAAATTCGGGGACAAGAATATGCTGGAGCCACTTCTGACAATGACATGGTGCTCAAGGCCTGGTCACTTGACGCGGAGCTGCACCACTATCCCGATCAAGGAATATGTCGGTAAACGCGGCCTGTGGCTGAATCCATGGGATTATGACAAGATGATCACCTCCTACGAGAGGGTAAAGAAAGAAACCGGAATTATTGATTGACAATGAAGAAAACCATAACACTTGACGCAATCGACCCCATAGAGATTTTCGGGGCCGGAAACAAGATTCTCGAAGAGTTCTGCTCTTATTT